>Ga0315280_10000656_pt1 | contig 63749 bp, 70 predicted proteins | sample YL17G06_40_MG_FD_203697 | JGI IMG/M metagenome (GOLD analysis project Ga0315280, IMG submission 203697) | Sediment microbial communities from Yellowstone Lake, YNP, Wyoming, USA - YL17G06_40 | ecosystem: Environmental > Aquatic > Freshwater > Lake > Sediment | place: USA: Wyoming | collected... | reverse complement strand
TATTTGAAGAAGAGGGCGCGTCGGGAAGGCAGGAAAATCGTAAAGAAACAACTGGATGAATTAACAGAGAAATCGCTTAAATATCACCAGGAATTGCTGGAAGGATTAACCCTTCTGGGACGTCGTAGGCGTGCATAGTGTAGGGGTTCTGTCCGTCTCTCTCTAAGCTACATAAAATGTTGATACCTTTTTCAGTTATTTCGTAAGCGGTTTTTAGCGAAGGGTTTTGAAGCGTTCTTGCATATATCGGGCATGGCAAGTCTTGGTTCCTAATGATTCTTTCTGCTGTAAACTTGCGATAGAATGTTTTTCAAGATGATAGTACGTTGCCTGTTTTCCAGACTCTCCAAGGAGAAGCATGGCTTTTTAGACTGCTGAATTAAATGTCTCTTTAAAGGGAGGGTCTAAAACTTGGGGTTTCGTAGAGGCTTCTATGGCTATTCGGCGTATGGCATATTTCATTACAGGGGCATCCTTCCCCATGCATTTTTGTGGCTGCGGGCTTCTATGCCACATAGAAGAATCTTCTAGAAATTTGATTCCCAAAATGTTATCTGTAAGATAGACAGACATATTTTGTGCATATTTTGCACTTTAAAGCCAGTGCTGACTGCATTGGGGGCGTGAAACCGCCTAGCCCCGATTGAGGGGCAGAAAGAGAACAGTGAAAATGGAGAAAGGAGGAATAAAACAAAATGAACAAGAAGATTTTGGCAAGCATAATGGTTATTGGCATACTGGCTTTGGCGATGGGATACGGAACATACTCATACTTCAGCAGCACAAAGACGAGCACGGGCAACACGTTCACGGCTGGGACGCTGAACCTCCAGCTGTCGAATGATAACACGACCTGGGGTAATGATGTCACCGCTACCTGGGCCTCGCCAAGCGGCTGGGCTCCAGGCGATAATGTGACGAGTAAGATTTATCTCAGAAATACAGGCTCAGTTGCTGCAGAAGCATTTTACGCTTGGTGGCATAATTTAGCTGACCCATATGGCTTATCTAATGTTATCGAAATAACTTGGTGGTCTGATTCTACTTGGCCTGACTATAATTGCGTTCCTGACTTCTTAGTGTATGATGCAAATCACGATGGGAAGTTGTCGCTTGCGGAGCTTGTGAACGGCTTATCGTACTACAATGGTCTTAAGACCCCTGATCCGAACCAAGCAAGGTTTTACGCAGATTACGATGAAAGCTATACGCATCCGGTCTTACAGGCAAATGCAGGAAATGTCTTCTGGCTCAATATGACGTATCACTTTATGGAAACTGCTGGAAACGCATATCAAGGAGCATCAGCATCATTTGATCTCACCTTTGACGCTTGGCAGCATCATTATGTACCGTAACCGTGACCGCCAACAAAACCCTTTTTTCCCCCTTTTTATTTAAACTATGTAGAGAGACAAAAGCAGGAAAGAGAAAGTGAAACACAAGCAGATATTCACATCTGCATTCACGATTATGTTAGTTCTTTCCCTTGTAATGTTTATGGCTAATCAGCCCTCAGCTTCTGCCCACGCTATATTTTTGGGAAGAAAGGGAAAAAACCTTGACATAGAGTTGTCGCCGCAGCAGGGACTATTTGACTCCGACAAGGACGGCTCTTTCTATCCGGGAAGCCCAAAAATCACCAAAAACTTAGAAGTCATTAATGTTGGCGATGATCCTTTCAGGATCTGCAGGTTCAACGCCACCTTCTACGGAAACATCTCCCTCGCTACTGGACTGCAAATAGAAATCTTAGAACTCGGGAAAGGCATAGGCGAAGAACCACGCCTCTTATACACGGGAATCTTAAGCAGTCTACACGAAGGCGTGGAAGTAGACGGAAAAAGAGCAGTCCCAAAGAACAGCGTAACATTGCAGATCACGGTTTGGATGCCTGAAACAGCAGGAAACGAGTATAAAGGATTAACCATGACTGCAGACATCGCTGTAACCGTCCGCTTTCCCCCTGCAAAGTAAAGGGAAAGGCAAATGAACAAGAAGAAAACCGTAAAAATCGCCCTCCTGATTTGTGCAGCCACAATCGCCGCAATCTTCCTAGTATTTTACAGACCAGTTTTGCTTGCAGGCGACACCTACTACGAACCCGTTTATACAGGCAGCATGGAACCAGCAATTCCAGTTGGAGGCATAGTCGTGATTAAACCAGTTGACCCAGAAACCCTAAAAATAGGAGACATCATCTGCTTCACGCTAACGGAACCAACATCAATAACCCACAGAATCATCAACATAACAGACCAAGGCTTCATAACAAAAGGCGACGCAAACAACGCCCCAGACCAGTGGATAGTTAAAAAAGAAAACATCATAGGAAAAGTCATACTCACCATACCATTCATCGGATACATAGGCTACTTCGTGAGAACTCCAACAGGCTTTATACTGCTCATTCTATTACCAGCCAGCCTAATAATCATCATGGAAATAAGAAACATCGTTAAAGAGCTGAGGAAACAAAAGTTTGAACAAACAAAGAGCAAAGAAAGGATGGAGATTAATTTCGGAATAACGCGCCCCCTAAAACGTGGAAAGTGTTTGGATTGGTTAGGTGTGTTGGGAGCATTACACGCAGAGCCGACTTTGCCCGTCTAACTATCCGAGCACCCACAAATTTATTAGAGTCTAAAAAGCTGAAAGCCAAAAGCCTAAACTTTCCCCCTTTTTTATATTCTTGCGTGGACAGGGTGACCCGCCAAGGGGTGGAAACTGGGCGGGTTTGATTCATTACCCAATCATTCCCACGAGAGTCAGCTTCCCAGTTTGTCCCTTCTCCCAACCCCCCAAGGCTCAGTAATCAACAACATATTAGATCTTGCCGAGTCACATGAAACTGATGGTGGTTAAACAGTGCCGGAGCTAAGGGTTGACGTATCCGATTTGAAGAGTGAAAGCGACGACTTGATAAAAGAATTAGTCATTTTCTTGGAAGAAGAGGCGAACGTGAAAGTTGAAACAATCGCGAATGAAATAATAGATCGGGAGATACGCCTGACGATGCTGCAAGCTCTCAAGCTCAAGTTGCTCGGAGAGGTAAAAGTCTTCAACGGAAGACCCGAAGACTGGACAGGAGCGCTGGGAGAAGTACCCTTCTACGTCACCAAATGCCCCAGACACGGATACTACCTAGCCTATCACACAGGCTTCAAAAAAGAGCTCCGTTGCCCAAGTTGCCTCCAAGAACTCGTAGAGGCTTCAGGAATAAAAAGGCGATGAAATAAATGGATAAGACTTTAAAAATCATTGTAATATTAGGTTGCATTGCAAGTGTTTTGACTATCATTGTAGTTTCACTCTTTTTAACCAGACTTGGTTCGCTACTTTCACCACCTGAATGGTATGCTACCGTAAAAGTTTTAGATGCTTACTCTGAAGGAGAACATTATTACCGCTACGCACTTTCTATTCAACATAGTAGCAAAGCGACGTTATATGATGTTAAAATCTATATGCCAAACGGGGAACTGCTTGGTCATTATCCACAGATTGCACCCTATGACCACGTTTATTATGATGACGTTTATTATCAACCTGAATACGTGTTAATTACATATTACAACGGGACTGCTAAAGTAAATGTTGTCAGAGAAGAAAGTCAAACGTGATTTGGTTCTAACGGCAAGTTAGTTTTATCTAAAAAATGGCTACGTGAGGCTGGTATATCAATTGAAGTTCCAACGCACGGTTCAGCAGGAGGCATGAGAAAGATGAAAAACTCCCTGAAGGATGTCGAAAGGACGCGGACGCTTCTTAAGGATTTCCTACAAAAAGTCGGTGTAAAAGGCAAAGTGAAGAAGGGCAAAAAAGGAAAAAATCTAATTTTAGCCAAAAGTAAGGGCAAACCGATATTTTGCGGAAGCGGCGGCGAATGGAAGGACAAGCTTGAACAACGCCTACAAAAGGATGATGAAATAGTGCTTCTCGCCTTGGGAGACGTCAAATACGAAGTGTTAAGTTATTTGAACAAGAGAAAAGACATAGAAATAGTGAAGCTTGAAACGAGATTCAAGAAGAAGCGGGAGAAGGGCACAGGACTCAAAGCCACAGTCAGAAGACGAATAACCCTCAAATGAAAACTATGTTGCTGAAGGCAAGCTATCATGCTTCGTTCTGTTACAAGGAATACAAAGCCATTGTCCATTTGCAACAGTTGTTTTTCCACCATGACTATGAGGTACTATATGGTCAGCTTCCCCATCATTGAGCGGTGTAGGTTTACCACAGTTCTTACATTCCGCTTCAGATTTACCGTTCTGTCTTGCTTCTCGGTACGCCTTAGCATAGATTGTTAGCTTTTGTCCCCAGTCAAATCCTCTCTGAACGTCTTTAGGTTCTATTGTTGGTTCATACTCCAAGAATTTGTTAATGATAATCTGAAAGCGATTTTCAATTTGTCCTTTGGAGTCTGGCGATGAACTCCGAGCAGTCCAATAGGTAAAATATCCCTCTGTGTCCTTGTAGGTTGTTGTTTCAACCTTCTGTAGAAAATCTACAACAAAGTCCTTAAACTTGGCTTCTTTCCCTTTAATTGCAAATTTTTGAAGGATGTAAGATGCCAGTACGTAAATACTTAGGAAATCGCTTTTCTTTTCTATCACTTGGGCACTTGACCCCAGCGTATTTTGGAGAAAGCTAAATGTCGAATACATTGTATCTATTACTGTGGATGGAAGTTTACCCTTATAGTCTTCATATAGTTTTTTCAGATTTGTGAATTTAGCCTGCTTAAAGTTGTGATTTGAAACACCATCATCTAGTTCTTGAAGGCATATTTGTGCACAAAGGTATCGATAAGCGAAACGGAATTCACTGATATTTGTTTGTTTGAAAAATGGATGCTGAGATAACTCGAAGATTTTATTTCGTAGCTTGCCTCTCATGGCATTTAGTTTTTCTGCGGAGTTAAGAGGCATCCCTTCTTGTACTCGAAGGAAGATTTTTGAAGTAGTCTCATCATCTATGCTGTAGATTTTGGTTGTGTAAACAAGTCGATTCATGAATTGTCCCCATTGCACACTTGGTACAAGTTCCTTCCAGTATTTGCCTCCATATTCGACTATTTCATCAGATAGAGTGAATTTGTCTTCAACAAAATCAAATATCGCTCTCAATCTTTGCTGTCCGTCTAAGATTTCCCATTTGTCTTCTTTCTGTCTTAAGATTATGCTTCCAATGTCATAGTCATTTAGTACGGAATCAATCAGAAGTTTTTTCTTCGGTGGTTTCCAAACTTCAGACCTTTGATATTCTTTATTGATGACGAGCTTATCCTTCTTATGTAAATCCACAAGATTCTGAATACTCCACACGACTTTCTCAGTAGGCATTTGGAGTTGACTCGACATCCTTACCGACCTTGAAATAGGGGGTATTCATTCGACTTAAATAATTTTGGGTTACTTTGTTTTCTGTATTCTTATGAGTTCTTTCGGTTCTACCATGACTGTTCCACACTGCTTACACTTAGAAACTTCCAATAGTTCATACATTGGAATGTAAGCCCTTACCTTAGGCTCTGAAGTGGATTGTTCAAGGAAAATCTTGTTTACTGGAACCTTATTCCAATGACCACAATGAGGGCGCGCGCTCTCTTTTTCACTTTACTTTCTTCAATTGACGACAAAAAGCCTCCATGTTGAAATGCGCTTGTACGTTGATATGGTCTTTGAGTATTTCTCTCGCTTTGGTTTCTTCCAGTCCTAACGCTTTTGCTTTTTTCAGAATATCCTCATCAGAGTAGCTTTGGCTTTTCATTCTTGCAATTTGGATTTCGGGCGGGAACTTAGCTTCTGGTACATTAACTCGAACGACCACTCTCGGAACTTGCTCGTATCTTATGACATAGCTACTGAGAAGTTCGTTAACGTATTTCTTGGCTTCTTCTACACTCGCCCAATACCCTGTAAAAATTCCCTTTTCAAGAACGTCATATTCAAGGCTATAGTAATCCAAAACTGCAAGTGGATACTGCATGCGGATCGTATCTACTCTTTTCCTGAACCACAGTTCCATCCGTTGCTGTTCTTCACTATTCAAACCTCTGACTTTGCCTAAGATAATATCACAGTAATCATATTCCTTGGTGACCTCTTCAGCCAAACATATCCCCTTCAATTTTTATTCTTTGGTTTTGAGTGGATTAAAAGTTCTATAACCCACATTCAACTTCAATTATGTAATCAATGGCACTGCCGCTAAACTTGAATAACATTCTATCAACCAGACTCAGCTCAATTCCTAATTCTCCGCAAATCTCTCTTAGCTTTCTCTCAATAAGCTTGTAGAGAATTGCGTTAGATTGAATCTTGTCCAGTCTCACATTTAATCCAAAATGCTTGTTGAGTAAGCCCACCACTCTCGTATCAAAAGCTATGACGTCTCTTGCCGCACCGATCGTAATCATTAAGTCTGAGATGCTCTTCATTTTGAAGAAGGGCAACTTCTCTAAAAGGAGATTTCTCATCAGGTCTTCGTCAAGCGCTTCTTGTTTCTTCAAATCCTCCAGAAAGACAATTTTTCCATCTTTGACTATTTCCTCATTTTCAAGACAATTGACGATGCGCTCTGCAGTCTTGTTATGAAATCTGGTTGCTTTATACTCTTTCAACTGTGTTGCCACGTATTCCTCTTGATTAAGCTTGACTCTCGATAATGTTTCAATGCTTAGTTTTTTCAGAAATTCACTATACCTTTGTGGATTGGCTTGTAGTTTTTCGATTAGTCTTGCGCTTCCCATTACGCAAAACTGGCTTAACAATTCTTCCCATAAATCTTCAGAACTCATATTCTTCCATTTGCCATATCGCGGCAGTTCTGTTTTGGCTTTCAACTGGTCAACAATGCACGCAATTTTCTTCTTGTCTTCTTTTGTAACTTCAATCAACCAATTGCCTTTTGAGATTTGCTTTGCTTCCATCACATCACCAAGCTAATCAATTGATCCAGCTTGCCTAATTCATGGGTGCGTCCAATCTTTTGCATTTCTGACTCTACCCATAACAGAATCTTTTTCACTATTCCATCAGGCAAATATCTGAAAAGTCCCTGAGTCCATCGTGTTTGATAAAATTCCTCGAAATTGATGTCAATAGAGTTGGGAATCGCAATAGATAGCTCAGGGTCGATAACAACCATGTCAGCCCAACCTGCTGGGTAAGGGGGCACCGCTGAGTATGGTACTTCCTTTTTGATATCCGTTATACGGGCAACGCCAAAAACAGTTTTATGGTCTGAAGAAGGTTTCTTGGTAGTGAATACGGCCACTTTGTCGCGACTGGCGTGGTCAATGCGTCTATTCTCTCCAACACCAAACTCCCAACGTTCAAAGATGTGCCTCTCCCAACATTCTTGAGGTGTAACATGTATCCATCGTTGGGCACAACTTGGATTTGTATTAGGGCAATTGCTGCATTTGCCTTTATATCCTGCGTCATTCCAAGCGCATTTAAGAGCCACATTTCCTTCGTAGTGTGAAGTCATGTTAATCATTCCTCATTTTATGACGATTACAGCATAACAATATTTAAATCAAATGTGCTCTGTTCTGAAGTTTTTTATGCGGTTCTATTATAGATCCTGAAAGGCTGGTTGTGAGAATAGTTGGCGAAGTCTTCGCCTACGAAAAGAACCACATGCACTATTATCTTTGTTACTGTCGAAAACATGGATACTACATAAAGCATGAAAGGGGATATAAGGAATTAATTTCATGTCCCGAATGCAACAAAGAATCTGACAAGTTGGCACGTGTAATCAGGAGGTGAAAAGATGGAATTTTGTTAGGAGCTGTGGACTTTCTCTGTTACTAAGTTAAGCTTTTCAGCGTATCGCATGAATGACATGCGCATGGTTTCGCTTTCGCTTTGCCCCAGCTTCACGCAGATCTTATCAAGCAATTGTTTATGTTGTGGACTTAACATGCATGCATGAAATATACATCCCATTCATCTTTTCGTTGGGGGTGTATCAGTAGAGGGGGGAAGCGAGCGAGCGTCCCTTTGATTGAGGATTTCAAAGGGTTTTAGAGCGAGTGAGCTTCAGAAAAGGAAACCTCAGAGAAGAAGGAGACTGTCGAGAGATACTCTCCCTCTCGCACGTAGAGGCTGAAGAGACATGCTCGTTGTTTTAAGCTGTGGTTGTTTTGAGCAGACAGCAACGGGAAATTCTCAAACAAATAGCTGGGAAGCTCGGTCAATCCGAAAGCGAAATAATGCGAACTGCCTTCATGGAATATGCAAAAGAACTAAGCCTGGTAACAGAAAAAGTCCACGGAAACGCGTGCTATGCATGCAACACCGCATGTCTTAAATTGAATCGTTCATAAACAATATGCTGGTTGATACGCGATGGAAATGCTGCTTATTGATGGTGTCAAGTACAAACTCTGGATACCTAAGGACGAGAAACAGATTGAAGAGTTAGTAAAGAAGCATTCAAGCCTGATTTTTGGGGAGAACTCGCTCTACTTTGACATAAAGCCTGAGTTGCGATCAGAGGCAGGCATTGGTTCAAAACCCGATGGTTTGGTCGTTGTCTTGGATAAACCTGCCTTCTACATCGTCGAGAATGAAAGAGCAGAACATGGCGTTCACGATCACATAGTAACTCAGATAAGCAAATTCAACTCAGCCTTCAGAAAACCTGAAACCAAGAAGAAAATAGTTGAGGCTCTCTACACTAACATTACGAATGACCCTTTCAAGCAACTCTTTGTGAAATCAAAGATAAAAGACGAGCTTTACAAGTTTCTAACAGACCTAGTTTCCTCAAGGCCCACTGTAGTCATAATCATCGACAAGTTGCTAGATGAGCTTGAAGATGCAGTCAAGGAACTGCCTCTAGAGTCAAAGACTGTTCAGTTCCAGACTTTCGTCAGAGAAGATGCAGAAAATGTCCGTGCTCACTTGTTTGAACCGATCTACGCTGCTGCAGGGCCTCCTCGGACAGAAAAGACATCTGTTGGAGTTGGAAAACTTGGACCTGACCTAAGTGAAGTCAAAATAGGCGATAGTTTAGAAGTGGAGATAAGGACTATGAGTGCAAGGAGATTTGCCTTATTTTACCTGCCTAAGAATCGCCGACGGTTTTTCCCAGGCTACAAGGTGGGTTTCGTACTGGGAACTGATGTAGGTGACATAAAAACGAAAGTGACAAGTGCGAAGGCAGGCACGTCAATCGGTGATCCTGATGCTGGCGGTTACATCCAAGGCGGGTTGAGGCAATGGTATGACAAGCACCTAGAAGTGACTCTTGGAAACAAGGTTCGCTTTGAATGCGTTGAACCGCATAGAAAGTACAAACTGCTCGTGGTCTAATTTCAGAAGAAATACTTTTGGAGTCCTCAACACAAGGAAATACTCGATGGCATCTGTTCGAGGCTGGAGCAAAGCGAAAGCGAAACTTTGCGTATAGCCTTTCTGGAATATGCGAAAAGCATAAGTCTGATCACGGAAAAAGTGCACGCAAAATGTTAAGTCTTTTTAGTGTCGTCCTAACTTTATGAAAGAGTCTTCATTCTATCAATACGGAGAGGAATTTCTGAAAACAGATGCTTTTTGGATGTCTTAGAAGGGCCCAAAGGGTCGAAAAGACATTTGTGGGAGTAACCCATTTCCTCTTCTTAGTGTGTCATGCAACATAACTAGGCCTCTTATTATCTCCATAGTAAACGAACACGCTTTTTGGGTGTCCAGCCTGTCAGGCCAGTCAGGGTCGTCTAAGCTCGAGTACAGGACAGCTCGCCTATAGTCTGAGCTCACGCGGTCTCCTGCGATGCGGAATCCTCCTTGGTTACCGCAACCCATTAGTTTACTAAGTGGGCCCCCCTGAAGTCGCCAAAAGCGTCACCTTTACGGATGGCGTCAACAACGAGGCTCACTGATTCCAACTCTGAACCTGGATTGCTTCCGGCCCATCAATATTCTCCAGTCAAACTAATAGTCCGCGCCCGCTTACCTTCTTGACTCCTTAATGAATGCGCAGGCTACTCCTCTATTGGCTGGACTGGCAACTTGGGTTACTATGCGGCTTGCCCAGCATGTAGTAATCGCAGAACTTGCTAATTGGGCATAGGTTGCAGCGTGGTCTTCCGTATTTGCAGGCTAGTGCTCCTAGATCCAACAGAGCATAGTTGTAGTCTTGGTTATCCTTTGTTGGAGCAAGTGACTCAGCGACCCTTTGAATCATGCTGTGTGTTCTTTTCGAAAGATGTTTCAAGAACACCCTTCCAAGTATCCTTTCCACATTTGAATCAACCATTGCTGAAGGTATTCCATATCCTAATGACAGAATGGCGTTCGCAGTATAGTCACCTATGTTTGGGATCTCTAAGAGGTCTTCTTTCGACCTTGGTATTTCCCCCGAGTGTTTGATGAGTATGTAGTTTGCCAAGTCGACAAGTATCTTAGTTCGTTGCTTATGATAACCAATTTTTGAGAGAAACCTTTCAAGCTCCCTTGCCTCAGCCTGAGATAGCGCTCCTAAGTTTGGATACAAACACATAAACTCTTTGAAAACTCCTTTGACTGCTTTTGCAGTTGTCCTCTTGAGAAGCAACTCAGAGATTAATACCGAGTAGGGCGTCCTGCTCTGTCGCCATTGAAATTGTCTAAAATTGTCTTTTCCCCATTCGGTGAGATTTTTCTGAATACCTTCTCGCTTAGATTCAATGTCTATCATTATCGAAGATGTAAGACCGGATTTCCTCATGTTCTGCTTCCTTCATGCGACAGGCTTGATAAGTCGAACAACTCTTATATCCGTTTATCAGACACTAAAATAATGATTTCAATGGAAGTCGGAGAGCGCCCCACCCTGGTCTCATTGTTCACTGGAGCTATGGGATTAGACTTGGGATTCGAGTTTGAAGGGTTTGAGATACGTGTAGTTCTCGATAATAACCCGGATGTAGTAGAGACCATAAAGAGGAACAGGCCGCAGATTCCAATAATACCTAGAAGCATTGTAGATGTGAAGACTGAAGAGATTCTTGAAAAGGCTAGACTAAAAGTAGAGGAAGCAACTGTAGTTGCAGGCGGTCCTCCCTGTCAGCCCTTCTCTACAGCAGGCAAGAGGATGTCGATCGAGGAGAAGAAGGGTCAATTAGTCTTCGAGTTCATCAGAGTTATTAGGGAGGCTAGGCCAAGGTTCTTTGTCTTTGAGAATGTTGCTGGACTGCTCTCAGCAGCTATCAAGCACATGTCATTCTACGAGAGGGTAGAGAAGAGCGAGGAGGAGATACCCAAGGAGCAGAGACTCGGTTCTGCTTTTGAGGTGATCTTAGAGGATTTCAAGAAAACAGGATACGCCATCAACTGGGACGTGGTTAACTCTGCTGATTACGGAGTCCCACAGAAGCGAAAAAGACTGGTTATGATAGGTTCAAGAGATGGTAGGAAGATACCTCTGCCCACTCCTACGCACGGTTCTCCCAAAAGTCCTGATGTCCTTTTTGGGTTTAAGAAACCGTGGATGACTCTGAGAGAAGCTCTGAAGGACTTGAATGACCCCCAGCCCGAATTCTTGCCATTTCCCTCTTGGGGGAAGTACATGAAGTACATCCCTGAGGGAGGATACTGGCGTGATCTGCCTGTGGAGCTTCAGAGTGAGGCCTTGGGAGGAGCCTACGATCCAACAGGTAGTAAGAACAAGGGAGGACGGACTGGCTTCTATAGGAGACTTAGCTGGAACAAGCCGGCTCCCACACTGCTGACCTCTCCCGTGTTCAAGGGTTCAGTCTTGGCACATCCGACAGAGAACAGACCGCTATCCGTAAGGGAATACGCAAGGATACAGGGATTCCCAGACAACTGGGCGTTTATCGATCATATAGCCGCCAAGTACAGACTCGTTGGCGAAGCCGTACCGATTCCTCTCAGTCGCGCCATAGCTGTCCAGATAAAGAGTGAACTAAGGTCTAGAACGTGTCCAGAAGTAAGTCGTCAACAGCCTTGTATCTCTTCTTGAAGTCCTGTGCTATCTCCTTGGCCTTGTCTTCTATGATCTGTATTATCCTCTTTCCTCCAAGTGCCCTAAGAGCCACACCACTAGTTAAGTCCAGCAGGCGCTTGTGGTAGTCATTCTGACCAGTTACTGTCTCATACAGCTTTTTACCGGTCAGAGTATGCCTGGCAGGGTCTAAGCCCTCCATTCTCAATGTGTGGACTATAGGGCCCAGAGGCTCCTTTCCATAGCCCATGGCAATTATTGGAACAGCATCCGGTTCCTTCTGCATAAGCTCTCTAGCCATCCTAGCGAAGTGCTGCACTTGATCTTTATCCATATCCCTAGGGCCGCTCTTAACAGACATATAGTAGGGGGCGTCTCCCAGCTTCACCTTAACGTCCCACCAAATAGCCTTCTCTCCACCAGAGAGCGCTCTGACCATGTTCTCTATCACCGTGCCAAAACTTGTGACCAGACTTCTGCCTACCCTTTGATACACGTAGAACCTCGCCAGTGAGTCGAAGTCGTCTATCCCTAGGGCCCTGACTAGGAATGGGTTAATAGCAGCATCGTGAACCAGTTCCTCAGCACTAAGTTCACGTATATTCTGGATTCCTTTCTCTACGAACTTTTTGACCTCAGCCTCTACGGCTGTTTCACGCGGCAATAAGTATCAGAGGGCTACTCTATCCGTCTATTAAAGAACCCTTGTTACGATGAGACGTAAAGGTATGAAGCTTAGCGCAACAAAGTGTTTTTAGCAGTTCCATCATAAACTTCAAAGCCATGGACATTGCCAAGGCGATTTCAGCTCTTGACTCTCCTTTTAGGAGAGAGATACTGAAGATTCTGGTCGAAAGACCCGTAACAGTCGCAGATGTTTTGAGTAGACTAAAGGCCAAAGGTCATGTTGCGAAGTATAGGGAGACGGTTTACAGGGCGCTGGAGATATTGGTTGATTCTGGATTAGTGGAGAAGTACTATGATAGGGAAAAGGGACTCTGCTACAAGCTGTCTTTGAACCGCATAACTATAGAAATAAGAAAGAATGGACTCGAGATGGGAGAATAGCGCGCATGTCTGTTCCTAAATTCGTTCGCGGAGTAGGTTATGCTTCTGGCTTTGCTTCGTCTGTGGCTGGTGGTATGCCTTAGGACATGAGAGGCATCGTTTAAAAGGCGCGATCTAACCCAATACATTTGAAAAAGCAAATTTAGGAACAAGCATACGCGCTAGAAAGTTAATGGGAGGTTCAAACATGGCAAAAAATAGAAAAGCTCAATTAGACCCATCAAAAATCAGGGTTGGATACAACTCGCACGGTGCTTGGTCAACCCTCGAAGAAATAAGATGTGAAGAAGTTGAGCGTGGCAACTACTTTCCCAAACTAGATTACCCACCAGACACACTTGCAATGTGGATCTGCTTAACCCCCAGAAAGGCACTACGCTACGTTGCTCTCGCTGAAAGATGGGATCACCTAAACGACGAAACCCAGCCGTTAACATGCGAAGAAGAAGAAATGCTTGAATGCGTTACGGAGATCCCGTTGGAACCAACTGATATAATAGTACACGATGATGGAGACGAAGGATACCTTGTTTTAAGACCCAACAAAGCGACCAAAACAAGCTTGAAAAATGCCTGCAAACGGATGACAGAATCGTGCTTTCGCCTTGGGCGACGTGAAATACGAAGTGTTAAGTTATTTGAACAAGAGAAAGGACATAGAAATAATGAAGCTTGAAACGAGATACATGAAGAAACTGGAGAAAGGCACGGGACTCAAAGCCACAGTTAGAAGACGCATGCAAGCCGAGCCGCTCCAAAAATAAGTGAAACTTTGCCTTTGCCCGCAGCGCACGCGCCCATGCTATTCTTTAAGTACTCAAAACTATATAATGCGCCGTATGGGTAGATGAGTACGTCGAAATCAATTATGTTACAAGGGACCGCCGACCCTTTTGAGGTTTTTGTATCTCAATGGCTAAGAATGAAGGGTTATCTCGTTCAGACCCCCGTTAACTATCGCCGAAAGGGTGGCAAAGCTGTCAAGGGACGATTTTGGAGTGATATTGATATTGTTGGGACAAAAGGGAGAGAATTTGTTATAGTAGAATGTAAAGAGTGGATTTCTTCTTCGAAGCAAGATGCTATTGAGGAAATTGAGGAAAAATTTAGAAATGCAGCGGATTTCTTCGACGGCATTGGTCTTACAAAAGGTAAGAATGTTAGATTTATCTTTGCACGGATTGAAAGCGAGCCAAAGTTTGAAAAACTGTTGAACTCCTTGAGTATCAAATTGGGAAAATCCGTAGAATGCGTTGACTTCCGTCAACTTGTCAAGGAAATGATTGAAGAGATTTGCCCTTTCATAGATAGCACTCACATTGGAAAATTTGGCGAGCCAATATCTTGGCTACTTTCACGACTTATTTACTATGAGCTAATAAAAACAGAAGCAACCACTACTTAGATTCTTTTTTAATTGTGCTTCCAGAAAAGGTAAACTTTAGTCTGCATCAAGAAGCCGCAGATCTTGATAAGTCCTGCGAGCTGCTCCAAGGTTGCAGCATTCACCTTTCTCTCGTAATCCCCCATATGCCCGAATGGAAGCCCTGAGCTGAAAAACTTGAAGAAGCGTGGATGGTCGGCTTTGATGAAGGCCTCCCTAACCCTTTCCACGTCATCGGCATTGAGTGCTTGAAGTTTCTGGAGTACATAGTTCCCGCTTCCTAGCAGCTGGACATTAAACTCGACCTCTTCAAGGACCTTGGAAACCCGCAGAATCTCCCTCTGAGGCTCCTGCTCAGTAACCTTCTTCATCCCCGCTCTCTCGCCAAACGGATTATACTTCGCCATCACCGCAACCATCTCCGCGTAGGGCGTACCGGTCAAGGGTAAGGTATCCCGAATAAGTTTCGCTCCGAGTCCAATGCTCCGATATTTCGGATGAACCACAACACGGTTAATAATGGTTAGTTTCTCATTCAGTTCCCGCATCGTCATTCGGGGCAGAACCATTCTTCGACCGTAGGCGCTGGGAGGCGGATAACAATAGACGATCACTCCGCACAATTCGTCGCCGCGCTTAAGGCAGAAGATTTTGCGAGGCGCCACTACCCTGTGACTGCGATAATGAAAGCCGGCGAGCTGCTTCCAATCCTGCATCGTACCCTCTTCAACACGCATTTCCCTCATCAAACTGCATTCCCTTGCAGGCTCATTTGGGAAGTAGCCGACAGAGATTTCCTTGCCGAACCGCTTGTGGATGTGCACGCTGGGCCGCAAATCCTGAAACAGGTCCGTGTGAGTCGTAGCTACAACAACAGCTTTTCCCAAGGTTCTTGCAAGCTTCTGCACGTTAAACGCCACGATCTTCGCAGTATCCCGATCTAAGGTAGCGCAGAACTCGTCAGCGATCCACCACTGCTTCCTGCTTTCAACCATTTTGGCGATGCGGTAACGGTATTTCTGGCCGTCCGAAAGCTGCTCGTAAGTGCGCAAGAACAGAAAAGCGTCGTTCAAGCCAACGCGACTTAAAATCTCAATGCCCTCTTCAACCGTCTTTCCAACAGTCTCGATTAGCGGTTTATTGCTGCAGATTTCGAGCTTTTTCATGTCTACAGCTTCAGAACCAAGGTCAGCTAGTAATGCTCGTAGTAACACGCTTTTCCCGCTGCCGCTGTCGCCGGTGATCAAGACGATGTCGTTAGGGCTTATTTTCAACTCAACATTGTCATAAATCACGAAGCGCTTCTGCTCGTCAAGGCCAAGGCCGAAGGCTTCAGCAACCGCTACGCTCCGAGGCGTGAGTTTGGTAGCGGTTTCGTATGCAATGTTGAAGGTGAACCTGTTCTGGCTTCTATCATAGACTCTGCGGAACTGGCGGATGCGGAAATATTCTCTTCGCCTTGTCAACGTGTTACACCTTCAACCTGTTTCTGCTTCAATTTTTCCCGCAGCCTGTTCAACTTCACTTTTCCATTGCTCATGGTGTCCACTGACGACAAGTTAAAATGAGAAAAAAAAAGTTAGGAGGTTGTTTTGAAAACTAAAAAAAGGAGAAAAGTTAAGACATGCCGAATGCGGCACTATTGAGGTTTTGCGGTCGTTCCATTCGCTGCTTTGCCTTCCTTGTAATCTTCGTACAAGCCTATGCCTATTGGGATTGTAAAACCAAGCAATCCGAGAAGTGGTCCTACCACACCAGGTGTTGCAGTAGCTAAGATGCCGAGTTTTTCAGCGATTCCACCAACAACAAACAATACAGCTGCCAGGCCTACGCCTATCAAAGCGGAGGGAATTAGTCTTCCACCAAACATTTTCACGTTTCACCTCCTCCAAGTTTTTCATGGTTTCGCCCACTCCGCTTGTGAGTGAGCTTTGAAACTAGAATCTGAAAACGCCTTCGGGAAAACACGGTTCAGCCGGGAGCTCATACTACGAGCATTCTGGAGCCTAAGCTCCTCTTTGCCCCAAAAAAATACCTAAAATTGTCCCAGAAATCAGCATAATTCCGCTGAACACTTCAGCATTCCACCTGCCCAAAAAAGCCATATGCGCAATTTCGACAGCGCTGAGGCAGGCGGTCATGCCGATCGCGAATTTGACGCCGTACACGAGCTCGTCTCGAGGCGTGAGAACAAGCTCTTGAGGCCTACCTCTTGGGCCCTTCTGATGTACCTTGCGCGTCAGAGCTTTCCTAACCCAGTCGGTCATTTGCGGTCCTTTCCGTGGTTCCTGCTAATCCAGCCCTTCCCCAAAATGAAGTTTCTCAGAGTGAAGCGTCTTAGTGGCTTCAGCAGCTGCTTCTTTCCAGTATCAACTTGCAAGCCCAAAATGCTCATGACGTCAAAGCCCAGCAGCGGCTTATCGCAGCCATTGTACGAAACCAAGGTGAAGACGTGCTCATCATTAATTTTTATGTATAAATAAGCGATTTTTGTGTGGACTTTGCTTCCGTCTGCAAGCACTACTAGTCCCTCTCCAACACATTCCAGCTCAAGCATCCGCGCTACTTTCTCAGGAACCGCTGATCCTGAACAGCCTGTGTCCACGAGAAAGCGAAGCTTCATTTGCCTCTTCAAATTTTTGGGGTTAGCAATAATCAACTCTTGATAAAGTCCACTAGCATTCTTTCTAAACTCATTTTTCAAACTTCGATCTTTGTCATGCTTCATATTTTTCATGATCACCTATCATCTCCAGGTGATGATTTTATTTAAAGCGGTTGGACGACAAACGTGAAAGTTTCCTTTTCGGTGTAAGCGCCGCTTGTCGCGCTTACCTCTATCTTCCAAATCCCGCTTTGGGCATTTGATGGTATGTTCCAATCTAAAGTGTATTTGCCAGTCGTCCCCGTTGCTACGAGAGAAGGAGTTGCTATCGTTACTCCGTTTGGGTCGATGATCATGCATGTTATCGTGTCGGGGGAAAGGGGCGTATCATTTTCATTTTTAAAATAGAAATAGCGGCTTATTGTGTCTCCCGGGTTTTTGTTCATGCTTAATTCCTCTCTTCTTCTATGATCGTGATTCTATCGAAAAATGTGGAAGTTATGTTAATCTTTCCTAACTCTTCTTCTGTGATCTTGATTCTGTCAAAGGATGCTGCCGTGATGCGAATTATGTAACCTGGAAGAGCACACACAATTTCCGTTCCTAAGCCTGAGTCAGAAATGGATAAACTGCCCTGTAACTGGAAGCCTTCAGATCCAATGCTAGACTCCGCGAGTAGCAGTTGAGCAAGCAGAGAAACTGCTTCTGCTCCTAACCCAGAATCCAAAAATGCCTTGATTATTTCTCCTGTGTCTATACCAATTGATTCCGCGCCTAATCCTGAATCGCTAAGGAGTACTTGTGTAAGTAGCGAGAGTAAGTCGCTTCCAAGTGCAGAATCTGCCAATGATAACTGTGCAAGCAAAGAAGGTGAGTCAACACCGTTCCCAACATCAGCCAGCGTCAAACTGCCCTGTAAACCGAAAAGTTCACTTCCTAAACCTGCTTCGCTGATGGGCAATTGGGCTTGAAGCTGACTTAGAACGTCTGTTCCAACGCCAGCATCACCCAGTTGAAGTTGCCCCTGCAGTGAAGGAACATCTAACCCGCTCCCAGAATCTGAAAGAGGTAAGCCGATTGATTGGAGAACCTCGGTTCCTAAGCCAGAATCGCCTATGGGTAACTGCGCTTGAAGTTCGCTTAGAATGTCTACCGCAACCGCGGAATCAGCTAATGCAAGTTGTCCCAGCATACTTAGTGTCTCTATTCCAGAGCCGCTGTCGGAAACACCCACATAAAACCCTGCAGAAACATATTCTGTTCCTAAGCCCGAGTCACCCAACGATAGTTGCCCTAACATGCTTGGAACATCTGCGCCTATACCGCTGTCAAGAATCGAAAGTCCTATTGACTCCAAAACATCAGCGCCAACTCCAGAATCAGCCAAAGATAGCTGCGCTTGTAAAGAAGAAAGATCGTAACCTGCTCCCACATCGCTTAATGTTAAACTGCCCTGCATTGAAGCAGAATCCAGCCCACTTCCCACATCGGATAGAGGCAGCTGTCCCTGAACGTTTAAAACGTCCGTTCCAGAGCCAACATCTGCAAGGGGTAACGCGATTGACTGCAAAACGTCTGCACCAACTCCAGAATCCGATAAAGGCAAGCTTGCTTCTAGCAAAGAAGCATCTGCTCCACTTCCGAGATCTCCTAAGCTTATCTGCCCTTGCAACGAAGAAGAATCTGTTCCACTTCCGCTGTCAAATGAGGATAATTGACTTTGCATATCAAGTGCATCAACTCCAAAACCAACATCCGTAAGAGGCAACTCGATTGATTGTAAACCGTCTAACCCGACACCAGAATCGCTTAACGGCAGAGATGCTTGCATATTTAAACCGTCAGTTCCGCTGCCTGATTCAGTCAAGGTTAATGTTGCTGAAAGGTTGTAAAGTACGTCTGCGCCTAGACCGCTATCCGAAACGTATATGTAATTTAAGGTTGCAACCGTTAAATAACTAAATTTAACAGTGTATGGACTTGCCGTTTCAGTCATGTAAGCTAAACCTATTTTGCTTTCGTTGGCTTTATAGAAGCAGTTGTGGTATCCATTGCTAGTTAGGTTTGTTTCAGGTATCCAGTCCACGGCTGTTTCCCATGTGCTTGTTGACACCGTGTATTTGCGGTAGAAAAAGTGGTTTGCTGTTGGATAGCCAGCCCAGAAAACATATAAATCATTTGTCGGCGCGTCTACGCTTATGACTGGAGCTGAACTGCTTGTGGCGCCTGCTTGAAGGGTTATTTCCGCTCCGAAACTGTTAGAAGAATAAGTGTACTTTACATAAATAATGTCGTAAGCCGTCGTCAAAAAAACAACGTCAGCAGCATCGCCTTCTGGAACTGCCGAGTGCTCACCGCCCCAGCCAAGACTTGAAGTTGTTGTTATTACTGCTCCCCATGACGAACCATCCCACGGTTTGGCGTTGAGCGTAGTTCCATTCTTACCGTAAAAAATAACCATCTTATTATTTGTTAAAGATACAGGAACAATATCCCAAGACACAGACTCGATTGTGGAAAGCTGATGTGGAAACCCGGGTGGCGGTGTACCCCACGTTCCATCATTATTTCCAGATTTAGTAACGAAAGGAAGTGGGTTATTAACAATAACTTTACTGAATCCCAACCAAACATAGCCAGAACTGTCAACGGACAAAACAGGCCAATCGCACCATGTCCCAATCGTCTGCTCAGCTGCACTCCAAGTTATAGTTCCATCTGCATTTGGCGTTCCTCTGCGATAATAACCTTCATGAAAAACATAATGCACATATGTCCCGTCAAAAAATACTGTAAAAAAGTATCCTGCGATGCAAGACCTAACTATTGTTGCGGAACTCCAAACAAAACCATCTGTGCTTGTCTTGTAAATCATGTTTGTTCCATCGGTGTAGAACACCCAGAACTTGCCATTAGCACAGAAACTCTTTCTTTGAGTACATTCCCGAGTTGCAGCATTACTCGTGCTTGTTCCAACAATGTTCGTAGAAATAATAAGAGATTCAACCGCCGAACCTATGTCAGTCAGCGTTAACGCTCCTTGCAATGTTGGCTCGTCTACTCCAGAACCAGCATCTGTTAAAAACAAGCTAATTGACTGTAAAGCGTCTGAGCCAACACCGAAATCATCTAACGGCAAACCCGCCTGCATGCCTGCAACGTCTGAACTGCCACCTGAGTCCGCAATTGTGAATGTTGCGGAAAGATCGTAAAGTGAATCTGCGCCTACGCCGCTGTCTGAAACGTTCACGTAAGTTGGAGCGGCTGCACTGCTAAACCATAATGCCACAACTTGCCGAGCATCAATCTTCGCCGAGTCTGTTCCGCTATTGTTTGAGAATCTGCCCTGAACCGTGTGAGAGCCTGCTGCTAACTGTTCAGCCTGTGCGGTTGCTACACTATCTGCATAGGAAGTACCAGCAGCGCTGCCTCTTGAGTTAGTTCTGTCGTTAACGTTTATTTTTATGCCGTAGCATTCACCATAGAAACCCGCAGCTGTACCAGACCTCCTGGTTCCCATAGCAACAACTAAAAGTTCCCTCACATCCGTTGTGGTTCGGCTTATGAGTGCTTGAGCGTCATCAGCTAAAACGTTTGAGGTCGTGCTTACCTGCACAGTTGCGGTTACAACATCCATTAAAGTGCTATCAGCTAAAAGTAAAACTGCAAGTTGCCTTCGATGGATAGTTACTGTTGCTGCTGTGCCTGCGTTGGCAAATCTGCCTTTCACGGTTGTGGAGACGGCTGAAAGGCTTAAGGCGTGAACTGTAAAAACACTGTCCACATCATTTGCAGCATGTGCACTTTTTTCTGCTTGTCCATAATCGATGCCTGCAACGTTGATTGCTGCTTTTTTGCCATAGACACTTTCAGTTGCGCCAGAATTTGAACAGTGATACATGATCAATGCTTTACAAGCACCTGACGGCGTAAAGGTTACCTGAGCGTATGGATCATCAATCATCGTTGTGTCAGGAGCAGTTGCAACTGTGGTGTCATCTAGATATTGAAATTCGTTTCCGTCAAAAATATAGATGAGCAAGACTCTGTTGCTGATAGTAGCGGTTGAAGCAGCTGTTCTGCTTGCGAACCTTCCCTTTATCGTGTGACTGCCAGCTGCTAAAGTTCCAAGCCAGAAAACACAGTTTCTCGTAGCACGATTTACAGCGCCAATTGAATCCCAACTGTTAGCTTTATCCACAGTGTCAACGTTAATCGCGTTCTGCATTCCAGTAAGGGGCATTAGTGCACCGTGAACGTTGTTTGCCTGATAAATCGCCAACACAACTTGAGAAGCTGCCAAAGTGAAAGTTTGAGACGCTTCTGTGTCATCCACTAGAGTGGCTAAAGTAGTTGTCACTGCTACTTGACTCGAAATCACGTATTTGTCTTTGAAAGTCAGCAGAGTCATCCTGTATCTCTCTTAACGCTGTTTTTTGAAACTTAAAGTTGAAATGGGGAATTTAAAACTGCGGAGTATGATGGCGACTACGTTTACGATAGCGTTATGGTTAACGTAGCGACCCACGTAGTTCCGCTTGCTTTTGTGCCCATTGCTTGCACTTTACGGTTTAGGCAGGTTCCTGAAGCGACGCCATTTCTTAAGACAATTTCGTTCCACACATAGTTCGCGTCTGCCGAGCCGAATGTTGATCTGGCGACTAGCTGCTGATTTACACATGGATTGGTCGGATAAGTCGCGTCCATCGCCTTGTACGTTTTATTTGTTGCAGCCAGCAAGTCTGTCTGTGTTGGGTCTGCCGCTGTCGCAGAGTCGCCTATTCCTATCGCTGCAAGGGCGTTAGTCCATGCTGTTCCTGAGCCGCCGATTCCAAGAGTTAACAGAAGGTTTATGCCTGAGTTCAGTAAGCAGTTGTCTTCAAATTCAAGCGTTTCGAAAAGTTCTGCGCCTACTTTAATCGCTTCTTCTCGGCTTTTGAAGTCACCTTTGAATTTCTCTATCTTCCAATGTGTCTTATGACCGAAGGTGTCCCTTATGGGAACTAACGCACCAACGTTTATGTCGTCTTTTCCAAATGCTTTTTCCATTTTTTTCACCTCTTTTTTATGTCATGAAAATCATGACCGTGATTTATGCTTCTTGCAGGGTCAAAGTTACCTTGCGGATGTTCTTCCCGCCCAAGTTCTCAAGGGTGTAAGCGACATTGAGCACATACACTGTAACGCTCGCCACTGGACGCACGGATGCATCACTAAATAATATAACAGAGTTCCCCGCGAGCGCGACCGCCTCAAAATAGTTTGCGAGACTGGTTGCCCAATCAACGTTCTGCTCGATGCAGTCAATGCTGTAACCGCGGATGATGCCGTAAACTTTGATTTTACGCTTGTACGTACTTGAAACCCAAGCGTCATATTGGCTGGCAACAGTTTGAACGTTCTCGCCCCACTTTGTCACAGTCAAGGTTTTGCCGTCTAGCGTTGTAGCCAACTTTAAGCCTCCATCTCAGCACCTATGTGAGGCGCAAAATCAAACCGTTCAGGAACTCCGCTTTTCCCTTTCCGAACCTCGTTTATTAATGCAACAAGCGCCTGCCGCGCGTCAGTCAAGGTCAATGGTCTCCCGAGAAGGTTGCGGACGGTGATGAGTCGGTCAACCAGATCCTGCATTCTAACTGTGAAGGTTAAGAGGTTGCCGCTTCCTGAAGGATTATCAAAAGTTAAAATGAGGACAGCGTCGCCGCCTGCTGTTTGGATCTGCGTGATTTTAATTGTCATTATCTCACGTCCGCAGCGATAGCGCCGATGCAGCCCCCCCAACCATCCATCACTAAGACAACGTTCGTAACTTCAATAATTTCGAAAGAGTAACTCCAACTAAGAATGTCCGTTCCGCTTGCCGTACTGTAATAGTCATCTACAGAACCGAAACTTACAGCTCGTTTCTTGCCAACCCTAATGTTTTTTGTTGGGTTAGCACTTAGAGGCTCCCCAACTACGTATAGCGTGCTTCCCTGCGGAAAATCCAGCGAAACTGGCTCAAACATTGTATCCGCTGACAGCAGCCACGGACTATAACACAATGAAATATTTACAACTGTGAGAACGTTCGATATTCCAATGGAGACAGTATGGTCTGACCCTGCAGCTAAACTGATGTGCAGGCGGCCTAACCCTGCACCAAAAATAGTATTAAATTGACCAGCAAGGGTGTCTGGTTTTCGCTCTGTCCAGTTCCTCTGGGTCCCATCGACAGTTATTGACACGCTGTTAGCGGCGCCTTCGCCTACGTTTTGAAAGTTTGTATACGTACCGGGTGTATATGCGGAAACGATTATGATCATGTTGCCGTTCTTCAATGACCCGACACACGTTTTTCGTTGAGGCAGATTCTTCGTTATCGCCGCTGAATACACTGCTAAACTGCTACCTTGAACGTCGCTTAAGCTTAACTTGCCAAGTTTGAAGTTTTGAACGTAAGGTTTTCTATAGTTGTTCCCGTCATACCAATCCGTTACACCCTCCATGAGAACGTCATATGTTCCAGCCACTAAAAAGAAGACTCCGTGAACCGTTTCTGGACCAGCCGTGTTTCTCGGGAAGCCGCATACGATTGTGCCGCCGATTTTTAATCTGTGGTTACACGCTGCACCGCCCCCGTTAACTACCATCCCGTTGTCATAGGTAAAGGCTATGATAGCGTTTTCAGAAAGTGTTATGTTGCCATAATCTTTGAGGGTAACCCAACCAGGAGCGGCTGCACCAACATACTGTGTTGCGTCTTCAATCAGTGATATGTCTTTAGTCCTGACTTGCTCACTTAACAGCATTTTACATCACTAAATATGATTTTCTAATCCTCTTTTGAGTTGCAGGCGCGCTTACGCTTGTAGGCTCAACAATAATGCTTTTTAAAGTAGCCAAAACCTGCCGTGAAGCCAAATCTACAGTCGCCTTATCCGCTGAACCTTCAACGTTCACGAGGGGTGCCGTGACATTGACTGTTATTGGCGCTCTCGCCCCAGCCAATGCAGCAGACGGCATAGGCGTGGCTCCAGCGCCAGCCGAGGCGACGGCGCCTGAAAGTTCAGCTTGCCTATTAAACTCTTTAATGCTGCCTAAGCCTCTGTCCATTTTATCATTGACTATGCTGACCCAGTCAGTCATGGTTTTGTCGCTTTCGTCAGCAGCCCGCGCTAGAGCGTGCGCAAAGCAGATGCTTCCGATAAACCCGCTTATGGCATCCCACGCGCCGGCCATCGCGTCCGTAACGGATTTCCCCCAACTTTGCAACGTGGCGGAAGCAGATGCACACGCACCTGAAATTGCGCTTCCCATGTTGCTCCAAACGTCTTGATTTGAAGCTTTAAGTTTCTCGCCTGACTCGCTGATGATGCGCTGCTTCTCATCTTCGGCCGTTTGAATCGTGTTTTTAATTTCGCCTTCCTTGCTCACGATGAGAGCTGCTTTAGCGTTTTCCGCGGCAGTTGTGACGGCGTTAATCTCCTCATTCTTAGACTTCTCGATTGCTACGATGTTGTCGGCATGCTCTTTTTCTAGCGCGGCAGCTCTATCTTGAATCTCCTTAATCTTCGCGTTTTTCTCATCTTCAATCTTTGTGAGCGCATCTTTCTCTTCGTCGGCGATTGCTGTCAATTTATCTGTTTTCTCTTGGTTAAGCGCAGTAAGTTTGGCGTTCGCTGCGGTTTCGGCACCTAAAAGTTTCTCATTCTTTTCTGCATTAATATCTGTAATCGTGTTTTTTTCCTTGTTTGCGAGTTCTGTGAGTTTATCGCCTTTCTCTTTCGTTAATGCTTCAACTTCGCCGGCGTGCGCCTTCTCATACTCAAGCTCCTTCAGTCTATACGAATCGTTAGTATTGGCACGTTGCGAATTGTAAGTTTTTTCAAGCTCACTCACAGCTTTATTATATTCTTCCTGCGTTATTTGTTGAGAGTCAAGTGCTGCTTTCAGTTTCTCTTTTTCTTGTAACATGTTAAGCTCCAGAGCATCCAAATCGCCTTTCCGTGCGTTCTGAATCTGTTTCAGCCCCGCATTCACAGCGCCAATCATGTCGTCATAGTGGCTGCGGGTTGCGGCGATTTCGTCGTTGTATTCCTGCTGGACAGTCCTAAGTTGCTCGCTGTAGTCTGCTTCAATGAATCTTTTCTGTTCATTCAGGCTTTTCTCAACATCACTTATCAAGCTGTCATAATGCGATGTTGTGCTTTTTGTTTCTTCGCCGTAATGCCTCGTGAGGTCCGCGATCTGCTTATCAAAATAACTGTTATACTTTGCTAGGACCTTGTCAAGCGCACTTACTGGTGGCTCAATAATCTCGTCGTAATGCTTGATGAACTCCGCATATTCCTTGTCGAAAGCATCGTTAACGGTTTTAGTCATGTCGTTATATTTCTTGTTTATCTCGTCAACCTGTTTCGAAAGACTATCGTCGACCGTCTTCAGCTGCTCATCATATTTTTTGTTTATTACATCTAACTGTTTTGAAAGGTTCTCATCAACCAGCTTAAGCGACTCGTCACGCCAAGACTCGTAGTATGCTTTTGTTTGTCCAGTGAAGCCCAAAACTACGTCTTTCATCGCGTTGAAAGTGCCGCTGAAGGGTCCCAGCGAGTCTCCGACTTTCTCCAGCCCGACAACCATCTCACCAGTATCTATTGTTACGCCCTTTGAAAGGTTGTTTGATCCGTCTGCAATGTTTCCGAAGAAGCCTCCTATAGCGCTAACGGCTCCTCCAATTGCCCCTACAGCCGCATTCCACGCTCCACCAACAGCGCCTGCGATTGCTCCAAGAGCATCTGTGAGAGGCTTCAAAACTCCAGCTAACCAGTTGAAAGCGTCTCCGACAACTTTAATGTCATACGTAAACATGGCGCTGAGGAAACTGCCGAGAGGCTGAAGAATGTTGTTCCAAAGCCATTCAAGTGCGCCTTTAACCGCGTCTATTGCGGGCTTGAAGAAGTCGCTGAGAGCTTTTCCAATGGCGTTTATAGCGTTGCGGAACGGTTCGCAAGCGTTGTAAGCAGCGATTATGCCGACGACAAGTAAGGCGATAAGTCCGATTATCAGAAAGATCGGGTTTGCCTCCATAATGGCGTTAAGCCCAGCTTGTACTCCCTGCCAAATTTCCGTGATGTGCGAAACACTCGTGACTATCGAAATTAAGCTTGGAATCACGGTAAGCGCACTGAAAATCATTGCTTGGTTAAGGTTTCCTGAAGCAATTCCCGCCCTTTCAAGCGCAACGTTATGTGCTTCCTGAGCGATGGCAAGCTTGTCAGCAGCATCCTTTGCCTGAGCGCTGTTCTCACCGTACTTAGCAACTGTAGCGTTGTATGATTTTTGAGCTTGATCCACAGCTTCAGTGCTGCGCTGCACGTTGAGGTTCGCCCTGTCAACTGCAACATGAGCCTTTTCAACACGTTCAAAACTCATGAATAATGTGGCGCCTGACAGCGCCAAACTGTTCGCTGCGAGTGCAGAGTCACTGAACCCCATCGTTGTTTTGGCTTGCTGCGTCTGAAGGTTTGCGCCTGCATCTGAGACTTTGCTGTAACTGTCAGCGATTTGCCCTGTCGATTCATCAGTCACCGTTGTGAGGCTTCGCGTTTTGCCTTCAATATCCGTGAACGTTGCGGAAACAGTGTTACCTACGCTCTCTATTTTTTCACTTGCCTCGTCATAGGCGACAAGGTGTATTTCGACTTCACTCATTAACAGCTAACCTTTCTGTTGTTTGATGAACCAGAGTACCCACTGCTTCAGAAACTCAATCTGGAAAGGAGTAAGCTTACCTATCAGGTGAAGTGGGTAACCGTACTTGTGAGCGATGAATCCGATGGTTTGGGCTCTAGCGTCGACGTCAATCCAGTCTTGAATGGCTTCCGCGGAAAAAAACTGCCTTCACTCTGCAGCTTAGTCAAAAGTCTCACGACGACTTCATAGGGCATTTGGCGTATGTCCTCAACCGTTAAGCCCTTATTGGCAGGCGAAAGCTGCCTGTAGAGCAGCTGGATGCTTCTGTCCTTGTTGTCCTTGTACTTCTCGACAATCTCGTTCAGATCGTCAAAGCTAAGCAACACGTAGCATATCGTACCCAAATCCTCATCAATGATTTCCCTGACTTTCTTAGCGCTTCTCACAAGCTCTTTCGGGTCAAACATTTTTACTTTAGCAAGCTTCTCAAGCGAATACTCTTCGATAGCATTCTCGAACTCGGCAACTTTACTCCAATCTATCTGTTTTTCACTCATTTTTTAACCTCCAAATTTTGAAGCTGCACCCATAAAAAGGGTGTAAAAGAAAAAAGAGGGAAACTTAGAATGTTCCAACTTGGAAGTCGTTTCCTTCGCCGCTTACCTTCTCGCTGACGATGCCTTTCTGGTCTGCCTTGTAATCCCAAACCGTCAGCACCACGTTTTTAATGGTGATTTTCGGTTTGCCCGTAGTCGTGCCTGCAGGAGCGATTACGAAGTCTACGGCTGTACCGCCTAGAACCTGCGACGCGTACGTGTTGTCAATGTACATTTTGTCACAGCTAACCTTGAAACTTTTGTTTCCAGCACTGAGAACCTGCGCCTTGTCACTGCCCATAGCATACTCTTTGATCAAGTCAACGCTTATGTTGCTCGTGACACCCGTGGCGAAGCCTATCGTTGTTGCACCCATCTGGATGATGGCGTTACGGCCAATCAATGGAAGACTCATGTGTTTTCACCTCTTTCAAATTTTTGTTGCGTTCACGGAGAGCAAAACATGTTTGACTCTCTTTCGTGACTATGCCAAGTTTGTGAGGAAGTTAGCTAAGAGAATGTTGAGGAGATCTCTTTTATGAGTCATAAAATATTCTTTTGGAAACGCATCCTGCATGTTAAACTCCCATTGAGCTTCAGTTAACGTGAGGAAATCTTCCATGCTGAGCCTTTCAAGTTCAGCTTTAACCTCGTCTTCTGCAAGCAGCAACGCGTAGCCGAGCCACATGCGGTAGTAACGGTCGTTCTCGCCAAGGTAAACCAGAATTTTCCGAGAGAAAATCAGGAACCTCATGAAGTTTTTGTCCTTCAATTCTGGAAGCTGCTTGTATGGTATGTCGTCGAAGCGGCCAGCATACGCCTCAATCTGGTAAGCTTTAACCAGCCGCTTGAACATGTTGTCAGTCATCAATGTCTGCGGGTAAGTTGCTTTCGCCTCTGGAACAAGCCTACCCAAAATTCTCACGGCAAAATTCACGAATTTCTTTGTTAAACATAACTTAAGCTCCTTATGCATGCCGCGACCCCCTAATGGAAAGTATCTCTGATCGCTCTTGCAACTGCGTTTTCAACTTCCTCCCACATTTCAGGCGTGTGAAGCTCAACTGCGCGAGTCATGAACAATCTTGCAGCAATCCTCTTCGTTCCATACTCCACATAAACGCTGTAGGGTGCGCGTGCAAAAAGGTAAAACACCCATTTAGCCGCGCCCGGCTGATCCAGCGCAATTGAGCTTTGAAGGTAGCCCGTGCGGACAGGACAGAATTGCCGTGCATCATTCGCCATCCGCTCACCGACAACCATCACAGCGTCCTGCACGCCTCTGGTAAGCGCTTCAGAAAAGTTTTCGCGTAGGCTGGCAGCCAGTTCCCTCGCGTATTCAACGTCTACCTCCATTTTAACGCTCATCAAGAATCACTGTTGAACATGAAAGCTGACGCAAGCTACCTGAAGCGTTAACCTCACAAGGTCAGGACCTTCAACCTTGCTGCTTTCCCTTTCAATGTACAAGTCCTTAATGCCTGAAACTTTGAACTCTTGACTATGTAAAATCAGGTATATCTGGAGCCTCATGCTTTCACGGATGTCTGCTGCTCCGGCGGGTGTAGTCGTCACCTTCACGTAAACGTCAACCATAACCCGCTCGATCTGCTGCCAAACTTCACGGCTTAAAGGCGCTACTTGCGTTGGGCTGGTAGGGTTGTAGCAGCCGACAGCATAGTTTTTGCCGCTACTCAAAAATGCAGCAGCGTCTACACGTGAGGTTGCCCAAAGAACGTCTCCAACTGCTGGGCCTGTTAACGTCCAATTGTCATGCAGAACGCCAGAAATTATTGCCGCGTTATCCTGCGTAACCATTCAGTTTCACCGAGAACTTTGCTCATCCTTTTTCACTTCGACTCTTTTGAAGCAGGAACCTAAGAACGGACAACGGTAAACGCTAATTCTATCCGTCAAAATTGCGTGACCACAATACGCTCCCCAAAAACATTCAGAAACTTTATCTTCTTGTTTTCGCATTGCGGATCATCTCCATAGTTGCTACGCGATTCTCAATCGCCGTGTTCACGTCTTCCAAAATGATTACCTGCATCCACTTTGGAAACTTCAAGATGCGAACTCCAAGCCGCTCCCACATTTGCATCCACTTTTTACGTAACTCTGCCTCTCGACCCCAATCTTCTAATACTTTAACTTCAGCAATCGTTAACCACTCTCCGTGCCGGGCGTTACGACTATTACGTCATACCCGTTGTCGAAATATTGTTGAAGTTGTTCGCTTGTTATGACGACTTTTAAGCCGTTCACCCTTGCAACGATCAAGTTGTTTGTCCAAAGAGTATTACCCTTCGGATTCGTTGGAACGCTCAAGTCGATAAGTGCCGTTCCAGCGCTTGAAGCCTGAACTTCACTTGGTAAAGGAGTCACGGTGAGACCCCCCCACCACGATATGTGGGCACTTTACCAGCTTCTTGTACGTCTCCCGTTTTCACAGGCGTTGACACATTCGTTACTTGCCTAAGCAAGTCTTCCTTAAAACCTTCAATCGTGCTCTTAATCGCAGTTGCGAAAGGCCCAGCCCTCGAAACTCGCAGGTCGCCCAAGAAATAATCGTAGGCGCCCACTAAACTACCGCCGGTGGCAATCACGAGAGCGCGAATGCAGGCAACGTCTAAAGCCGCAAGCTTCGCAGCTGAATACCGCGGGTCAGAAACTGCAAGGTCCGTTGTGAAGAACGCGCTAATGTAAGTGTTCGCGTAATCCACATGCGCCTGCAGGCTCGCTTCTTGAATGTTAAGCCCGTAGACACTGTAGACACGCGCTGCAGCATCATACGTAGCGTTCAGCTGAGCCTGCACATCCAAAACCGTAACAAACACTGCTGCCATTTTATCACCGAATCATGATTTTCTGTTATTTCCCGCTTCCAGAGAGGGTTTGCTGAAATTCTGAAAGTTTACCCGGGTAAACCTCCGTTAAGGAGAAAGGAGAGCCCCTCTGAAAGTTTCGGGTTGATTATGAAATTTGAAAAAATGGGGAAATAAGAAAGTAGGGTTTATCGAGTTTAAGTTGTTGCTAATCCCGTAATTTGTGCAACGCATTCAAGGGTACCATGGTTCGCGATTATTAATTCTATGCATATCCCAGATAACGTCATCATACCAAGCTATGCCCTCATATTTACTTAGGGACTTATTACGACGTTCTATCTCCACAGCGACCACTTTGCCGTCCTTGATTGCGATGATATCAGGCCTTGGACAAGATATTAAACCGATCGGCACACATCTGAATCCTTGAGCTTGAAGCGCCTCGCATTTCTGCTTTACCAATAAATCGTGATTTTCCCCTGACCAATTTTGTAGTTTAAGCGTCAGGTTCTGCCGATATTTGGGGTCGGCCCAGCGTTTCTTCATATACTCCGATTGTTCCATGCTTCTGCGCTTCTTGGTATCGCTGTCGATTACTCTTGGTTTGCGTGTTAACGAAACGACTTTTTGGGTTTCCGAAAGCTTTTTTCTATGCTCAACCGAAAACTTTTTGCCTTTCCAAAAGGACAAATTTGTTCCTTTGGCGATCCTTCCTTTTTCGTCACGGACTATAACTCCGTAATCGAGTTTTTCTATTTTAACCCCCTTATCCTCAATAGCCGTTTTAATCACCTATTGAAGATAATAGGTAGCCCGATATAAGATTTTGCTATTACTCCAAAAAGGGGGAAGTTAATATTTATTGCGTCATACTGTTTAAGCTGTAGCCAAGTTAGTAATTTGAGCGACGCATTCTCCATTCAGCACGACTGGCGCGTATCTTGTGGTCAGACTTATGTCGACGCTGTCAAACTCTTTCTTCGGGTCAACATCCGTCATCAAAGGTCGTTTGATTACGAAAAATCCGAGGGGAGCGTAGCTTGCTGACAGGTTTTGTCCTGTGCTTATGACGTATGCTGAGCCTGCGGAGCAAACGTTAGAGACGAATAAGTCGAGGCCGTAAACTTTGCCAATGGCACCTGTTTGTATTACTGGGTCTCCATATTGACTTGCTAAACTAAACTGGGGCAAATATTTGAGATCTCGTCCGTTTATGGGATTGCAAATCAAGGAATCAGCGACAAAGTTCTTGCTTGCTATGTAAGCATCTGCTGCCACAATGTCCTTTGTGCCGATTCCGCCTGTGACGGTAAATTCTGTACCAGTTGCACCTAAGCTTTTACCCGACCCTGCAGATGAGTAACCAGCTGCGCTTGCGATGACCGTCATGCAGTCAAGGTCGATCTGGTAGGCAACGCGCCTGGCCAGACGTCGGAGCTGCTGTTCGATGACGGGGATGTAGAGGTCTTCGATGTTTTCTCTGGAAATGCGTGCTTTTTGGCCTTTTTTGTAAGGTGTAACCGTCACTGTGCTAAGCGGTGTGTAGTCCATAAGTAGTTCTGCGCCTTCGCTGGTTTCGCTTATGCCAACACTTCTGGAGCCTGCCTCTTTCACAAATGTTGCTGTCTTGCCAGCCACCAACGGAAATTCTGGCAAAAGTCGTTTTACAACCAGCGCCGGCATCGTTCTCGAGGAATAGGTATGTACACACCTATTCTAACTCGATGATGTGCTTATGTAGCGCTGGATATTGTACTGCACCGCTGTCAATCCATGCTAGTGCATCTCGTACGAAACTCATTTCAATTCACCTTTTACCAAAGGATAATGATTGCTGTGCCGCCGCTTACTGCGCCTGCTATAGCTTGTCCGAGCACCGTTGTATTTTTAGAGGTGTTGTCTGTTTGGATCATTCCGATTCCAGATCCCGCGCTTGCTGATATAACTTGGTCTCCCGCTACGATGTTGCCATAAGCTATTGCTCTCGCGATTCCTCTTGCAACAACCGTAACTTTCTGACCGTTCTTAGCTATTGTCAAGTTTAAGCCCACGACTTTCGTGCTGTTCATAGTGTTGCATCTTTTAACTGTCCAGTCGCCTGTGAGCTCAACGACTAAGCCTATTGTTAAGAGGTCTTCGCCAGCAATATACGTGTTGAGAAAACGATCTGCTATGAGTGGAGTTAGGCCTTCAAGTGGAAATGAACTAGACAAACATAGTCACCTTACTTCATTCCGGTAAGCGTGCTTCGCGCCTTCAGGATGTCTTTGAACCAGTCGAAGTCGCCGAGTGCGTCTTTGTTAAGCTCGTCGGGAGCTAGTGCGCCTACGATTCCTTTACCTGTGGGAATCACTAGGCTTGAGGCTTTCTTGATTGCTTCAGCCTCTTCTTCTGCGCCTATGCCGCTGTCGCCTTTCGCAGCTCCTTCTTCCTCGCCTTCTTCTTGCGCTTGCTTAAGTTTCTGTTGAAGGTCGCTTATTTTCTTCGTAAGCAGCTTCTTGCTTGCTCTCTTCGCGACTTCTGCTTCAAGGTCCGAGACTCTCTTCTGCATCGCGTCCATGTCAGCATCTTCAGCTGAGCTTATCTTGTTTTGAAGGGTTGTCAATTGGTTCATGAGCTCTTCATATGTTACTTGTTTTGGTGCGCTTTCGCCGGGTGCGACGTTTACTACGCCTTGTGCTTTCTGTGGAGAAGCTGCTTGCTGAGCGTTATGTTCAGACAAGAGCTTCACCTCCTGTGCGTTCAAATTTTTGTTTTCAGGTTCTTGCAGGTTTCCCTTAGAACCCACATCTTTGTTACCTTCCAGTAACTTTGAATTTGTAAGAGTTTGAATTATCGTGCTTGTTTCATCCTGTCTTTTCACTATAGCCTCCCACTGGCCTTCATTCATAGCTGCCGCGAAGCCCACAGGATGAAATTGCGTCTCTTTGTAAGCTGGGCTCGCAACAATGCTTAATTCTCGGACTTTTGGTTTATGGACGATCTCCCATGCTCCGGGACATAGATGCACGAGCATGCCCTCTTTACGGGTTGGACGTTTGCATTTACTGCATTCAACATCGTCACTGTCGACTTGAGCGCTTACGTGACTCACATAGTTTCGCAGAATCTTCTCAATCATTGCTGTGTCGCCTACTTCTGCGCGGAAAAGAACTTTATCGCCTATACGCTGCGCGAGTGAGACTTTTCCAATCACAGCTAAGGCGCTTTCAGCATGGTCAACACGAAGTTGGGCGTTCTGCAAAGTTTCTACGAAAAAGTCCAAGTCTTCAGCGGGTACTTGCCATTTATTTTGGTTAACGCTTGTATCCATGGCTTCGCCTTCGATGTTGATGAGCTTCTCCCTGAGAGCCATCTCGGCGTTGATGCCGTCTTGCGCCTTGAACGGAATAAAGTAGCTAAGTTGCATTCTTCACCAACTCCCGATAAACAGCATATTGAAATGCTCTGAATGCTTGATTGTCTTCGAGCATGCTCTTCTTGCTGCTTGGCTCATAACCTTGGCAGCCGGGAACACTGCACTTCGGATGCTCCATACCAAGCTGCTTATAATGTCGGAGAAGATGGTCATGGGCTTCCTTCTGCTGTTGCTTGCTTAGGCTTGTGTGAGTCACACGAGACATGGCGTTGCGTAGATGAGGCAAATCAACATCGCCGTTCGTTTTATGATGCGGCAAATTACGGTTTGTCCGTGGAACCGTTTTGCCAGATTCGTCTTTCTCGCCTTTAACGATAAAGGCGAAAGCGCTGTCTTTGAGGTCGTTTATGTATTTTGTGCCCCATTCTTTTGCTTGAAAACTCAATTTTTATTTCACTCCTTTTTTTCGTCATTTTCATGACTATGAAACTTCTGAGATTTCCACGTAAGCATTCGTGAAACGCCGCCGCCATTCATCCCATGCTTTAAAGTCTAAGAGCGTGTGAATCTTGGCTTTGAGGTGTCCGTCAAGCCATTTACGGACCTGCTCGTGAGTTTTGAATTGTTCCTTGTCAAACATGTAGTTCTGAATTTCCCAGCGGTCCGAACCCTTAACCTTGCCCAAGGTGATTTTGACGCCTTTGGTGATTTCTTTTACTCGAAATTTCTCAAACTTAGTAGGATCCGCCACTCGGTAACGCCAGACCGTAACGCTTTCTTCCAAACCGGGCATATCTAAATCACTATCAATTCGCTAACCATTCAGCTATCGTGAGCCACCACTTCAAAATTGGCCTTTTTATTCCTTCATGTTTCCGTTTGTTATCGATGAAGAGGATGTAGGTTGTCTGGTCTCGTGGCATCACGATGCGCATGAGCCTGTTGTAATGATACTGTTTCGTGTCCATCTTACCGTAGAAAAACCGTCTTACACGACAGAATAGACAGCTTAAGTGGGGCCTGTGCATCTCATTCGTGTAACCGCAAAGGCTAGTGCAGCCCATGCGAGGCCACCACCTACTCGGTCTCTTCATAATAAACTTCCTCTTCCTTCACGACAATGCAGCGGCAGTTTGGGTGAACGGTCGGCGCAAAAGTCTCATCATCAAGAAATTCGCCATATTCAAACATGCCATAAAGGTCATCAGGATCAGCTAGTTCGTAAAGATCCCCGCCGAACTTTTCGCAATCGTCGCATAGCCGAGTATCGCTAACGACGTGGAAGCGCCAAACAGAATACTTGACCCGCGGGTCAACTATTGCAGCTTGAAAGGCTTGGAAAGCTTCAAAGGTGTCACTTAGCCTCTGCAATTAACCATCGCTTTCCATTCGCTTTGACGATGGAAGCTGTTCCAGCGCTAACTTGCACTGCTGAACTTGCGCTTTGCTCTCCGTTTTCAAGTATGCCTTCCTGCTGTTGCGTTGGTACGTCCTCTGGGAATCCAAGCGGTGCTCTTGCTTCTTTCGTTGTGATTATGCCCTTGTCAACCATGTCGCCGAGATACTTCTCTTTTAAGTCTAATGTCGGTTCCCAGACTGGGCGCCATTTAACCTCGGGAACTTCAACGCCTTCGCCGAATTTTGCTTCAACGAGCTGCTTGAAGAGGACAGTTTCCAACGTGTCTGCAATTGCTTCCTGGTTCATTCTGATCCGCGTGACATATTCCTGCATTACGACGTCGGCTGTTGCTCTGTTTATGCCCTCTGTTTCACCCAAGAAAAGTTTTGGAACTCCTAGTACTGCGATGCGTTGCACATGGAGATATTTTAGCCACCATTCGACATTAATTTGTCTTGTCATGCTTTGGATTGATTGAACGTTCACGTCGCCACGAACGAACACGTCTGTTGCTGGGCCTCTGCTTTGGAAAGCCTGCACGACTCCTGCCAGTTGCGGGTCCGAAAATGGACGTTCGGGTGTGCCGCATTGGACAATGAGCATTGGTTTCGTATAAATTTTCATCAGGGTTGCCATTTCTGTTTGGAAATCATCTATCAATGCTTGAACAAGAAGTAAAGGCCTGAGGAGGCTTGTGCCGTAGGAAAATTCGTACCACCAGCTTTTGGCGCCAAAACGGAAGTGGACAATGTCTCTAGCTTCAAACACTACGGGCGGGAAGGTTAGCAATTGCAGATAGCCAAACACAGATCCGTACTCATTTCTACGGACCCTCATGTGCACCGGGTCTAGCGGCTTAAGGTTCCACTGTTCGGGGGGCATGCCCTCTTCCCTGCAGATTTCCAAGTAAGCGTTACCAAAAATAAGTTCATCCGCACTTGAAATCCGTAAAGTTTGCAGGATGTTATGCTCATCAAGCCAGTTCTCAAGCCATTCACGAACGGCGTCATCTCCGCCCTGAAGCTCGAACCCGTTGCTGACAGTCAAATTAACCGTGACATCGATGCTTGCTTTGATGAACGGCGTAAAAGTGTAAAGATCCTTATATTTCCCAAGATCCTCAACAGGGGTTGCACCCCAAATTCTCTCAAAATACGCCATGTATGGCGGCGTGACGAAGCCGATGCCCGAGCCTTTAAGTATGTAGCGGTTGACGTAGCCCCAGAGGTTCACGTCTTTAGTCCAAGTAACAGGGATTTCTTCTACGATCTGGCGCTTGCTAACCTCAGGCGGCACTTCCCGCTGCGCTATGAGGCCCTGCTTCTCTTTCTCGCTCGTCCACGGCAAGTTTATTCAGCCTTCTTCTCAGGTCCCGTTATGATAACCCCAACTTCTGCAGGCTTGCTCTCAGTAACTATGCGGACTTCTTCGAGGACAAAGTTCTTCGTGATGTCCACACCGTTAACGTAGATACGCAGGTCTTCCAAGTTGCAGCCAAGCTTTATGCCGACAACTTTCACAAGCCTGTCTTTAGCTGAAGCTTTGAAGATTTCCTCTTCCATTCTCTAGCCTTCTTATTCTCTTTTTTTCTTCCTCTTTCGGCGAATGTGATACCTCTGTTCAAAAGTCACAGTTCATTCCTTCTAATGTGGAAGCATAACCGCGCCCTTACCAGGCAACGGCGACTGAACAGCTGCATACACTGCTAGAGCAGTGCTCCAGAACACGTCGTCATGGCCGCCCTCAGGATGACTGAACCTGAGATGCCCCGTCTTCATTAATTCATACTTTTCAATGTTCAATTCTGCAGTCAAATCAACGTCTTGAAGTTTGTTAGCGGGAATATAGGGAATCTGCACTTCTCCCATGCGCATTTTCTCACGCAGGATCGTAGCCATCTCTTCTTTCGACTGAACCGTGAAAGTTACGCCCATAACGCCCTGGATCCCACTGCGCACCATATCTTCAACAATATAGTTTCCAACGCCGGTAATGTCTGCGTAGATAGCTCTCACAGTCTGCCAGCGATCCTGCAAGCTTTTCGTATAGCCAATAACCGAAGCATATTCGGTTTTGAGTGGGAACCGATGAACATGAACGACGCGCAGCACATTGCCAACCTTCTCGGCAACAAGCACTACGCTGAAGTCTTGTTCCTTTCCAAAGTCAACGCCAACATAAAATTCGCCCTTCGACACATCCATAAAATCATAGGGCAATAGTTGGCTGTCAATACACTGCACGATCAGGTCTTGCGTCAGCCACGCGTCGACATCCTCAACAAACTCCGCCATGAACTCCCGCTGAAAACGCTCATGTGGAAGCTGAGCCTGCATCTCGTCAATAAAACTCTGCTTGATCAGGCCCGCCTTCACGACGCCTTCATACGTGGTAATATGTTTGCTGAACTTCTGGTTCTGACACATCCTGTAGAAGACGCTGTCCTTGCTCCAGGGAGTGCTCGAGGCGATTAACGTCCCATCAGTCGTGCTTAGCATCGGATACAGCACATTGTAAAAGACTAGGTCATCTTCACGGAAAAACCCGGCCTCATCCGCGATCACCTGGTTCGCCGTGTATCCTCTGAGCAGCTGTGGACTGTTAGGCAACGCTACAATCCGACTGCCATTCTTGAATCGCATAGTAGTGCGCTGAAGTTTATCAATAAGTGTCTGCCGGTCTATGTGTGTGTCCAGATCTTCTTTCGGCAGACTCATTAAAAAGTCCTGAATCCGATCTGACATGATCATGGACTGCCGTAATGTCGGCGCCACAATCAACGTCAACGTCTTCGGATGAGTAAGGGCAAACCAGATAGCCCGCAGCGCTATACAAGTTGTTTTACCTGCTTGTCGACTCCAACGCACGACGATACGCTTACTCTTGTCCTCAAGCAGCGCAGCTTGATAAACTGTACAGATGAAACGAAAAAGCAGCCTGACAAACTCCACTGGATCCTGAGGCAAGTTAACGCTTACAGCAGCAGGCTCAGCTGCTGAGCTTTCCTGAAGCTTCTTCTCCAGGTTGTTCAGCCTCGTTTTTTGGCGTCCCTTTATGAAGCATAACCTCCAGCTTGTCTAGGTCCTGGTCTATTTGGCGCTCATCAATCCCCCTGGCAATAGTGTTGATAATCTGTGCAGTGTACGCAGCAATGCGAGCCCAGAACTGCCTCTCAGGAATAGTGAGCTCCCTCGCCTTTCCATCCTCATCAGTTACACGGTCAACTTTGCCACGTGCATAATCAGCGGCAATCTTGAAAATGTCCTCAAGCATCCTCACAGTCTTCTTACGCAGCTGCTGCGTGTCAACATTGACAGTCCTCCGTATTTTGGCGACTCGACGGGATACCCTCATTTTAACAGTCAAACGACCCCGCAAAATGCGCCTACCCCTCCCCCTCTAACGTTGAAAACTTCCTTGGCCACGACTGTCAACGAGAACCTCGCCCTTCTCCACGTCAGGCACATCGCCGACTTCAACAGGCCCAGTCAGCAACGCAAGAATATCTACGCGTGACATTCGACATACCGTCTCGCACCGCTGCGCATCATGAAAGCTGCTGTTGAAAATCAAAGCACGAATCAGCATCTTCTGTAAACTAACACCTTTTTTTCTCCTATGCAAGACTCTACACTCCAGAACTTGAAAAATGCTAACTGCTAGCATCACTCAAAGGCGATGAGACTGAAACGAAACGAATAAACAACTTGGATATGAAGCTGAACAGCGAAAAGAACGTTATTGCTCGCCGATACTGAACGAGCATCAAGAATCCTAATATATGCTAGAGTTCAATAGTTTTATGCGATGCCACGAAACAGAAAAGACTTGGCTGCTGCGGTTCTGGAAGAAATTATTAAAGCGCCTAATATCGCGCCGAGTAGACTCTCTGGCAGAGTAGGCATCAACTATTCTTACGTAGAAATCTTCTTACAAAATGGTCTCATGGAAGTGCAGAAAACAGGAAAGAGGCATGCTCGACTAAGTATCACGGAGAAAGGACGCACGTTCCTACAGCACTACCGCATCTGCAACCAACTTCTGCCTTCTTAACTTTTTGATGGTTCGATACTGTTAAGTTATTTGTGATGGTTTACATTTTATTCTGGTTTTGATTAAGTGGTGAGACATAGATGTTCATGACGAAGAAGATTTATCTGTAAAACGTATGACTGCTGATTATGGAGCGTGCAATAGGAAAGATTAACTTTCTTAGGCGTGGTATTATCTTAATATTAATCGGTTCGCTTGTTCTCGTAGTTGGATTAGCCTTCTATTTTGAACTGAACGCTGGAACAACATTTCGAAACATCATCATAGTATTTTCCCTTCCTTTCTTCTTCATAGGATTCCTTCTCCTCAGATGGCATTCTACGAGCAAGAGAAAGAAACAGGAACCTCCATCACAAACAACTTAACAATATCCTACTTTCTACCCATGACAAATAGCGCGCATGTTTGTTCCGAAAATGGTTAAAAATGGTTTTACACAACAAATATCCGTAGTAAAGTGAATCAGTTTAATCGTTCTTAGACAGAAAAAAAAGGAAGAACTCCCTTGCCCGAATTACTATCCTCTATAAAACTCGAATTGTTGTTGCAGAGTTCCTAGCTCATCTATAAATGAGATAGTGAAGACCCCGCTCGTTAGTCTGTTAGAAAGTGAACTGTTGTTACTTATATCATAGGAATATACAAATTCCGTTTGTTGTACAGGAAAAAGGTCGGTCAGTCCATGAGTACAATTCTGGTTCGGGAATTGAAATGACGTACCGTTGAAGTTCAGTACAAGACTCCAATCCTTGATGCGTGCTTCCTTTGGACTGTAGTTTATTACTCTGACAGGGACACTTATAGAAGCGGTTGTGCTGTCGGTGAAGCTAAAGCTGATAGAATCAACTGATATGGTAAGTTCCGCTCTTATTGGATTAAAGAAGTTGTAAAGAACGGGAATAGAAGCTATTAATGCTAATGCCAATGCGATTATTGCAACAATACAGCCGATTTTTGCGTAATCCCTTGCCAAGATACTTTCGCTCCATAGTTTTACGGTAGTGTAGAGTTCGTTACTGTAGAATTCGAGGTTTCTGTTGAATTCGCTCTTTCGACAGTAATACTAACACTAGTTGTTATGCTTGCTTGAAACGAAAGACCTTGGTTAACATCTACTCCAACAGTAACAACATTTGTGTGAGGAGTGAATATCAAGAGAGAAACACCTGCAATGATTAGGATTACGCCAATGCAGAGGCATAATGTCCATCTCAATCCTATCACGGCATCACCTCTTTACAAATTAAATACTTCGCATAACCCATATTTAAATCACTTCGAATTATAGTTTACGTCAATGTTAATTAGACTGTTGTTTCTTTTTGTTTTGTGGAGGAGGTGAATTGTTTTTGTTGGTGAAGCATATTTCTGAAGCGGGGTTGGAAGACTTGATCAGGCATGAGGAGAGCAAGAGGTTTGCGGTGAGGCTGATTTTCATCCGAAGTCTTTACGCTGGCGAGGCTGTGGAGACTGCGGTTAGGAAGCTTGGAAGGTGTAGGGCAACGGGTTACTTGTGGCTGAAGCGGTGGAACAAGGGCGGCCTAGTTGCTTTGAAGCCTACGCCCAGAGAAGGCAAAGCCCCAAAGTTGTCCCGCGAGAAACAAGAAGAACTAAAACAAATGCTCCAAAAGCAAGGGTACTGGACGACAAGAGAGGTAAAAGGCCAAATCGAGGCAAAGTTCGGCGTCACTTACTCCCTTAGAAGCGTAAGCAGGATTCTTAGGCAGCTTGGCATGAGGTACGCTAAGCCCTACCCGAGGGATTACCGAAGGCCAAAAGACGCCGAGACTAAACTCAAGAGCGCGGTGGAAACCTCTTTGGAGGGCTTGGAAGACTTGGAAGCTGAAAAGAACGTTCTGCTGGGCTTCATGGATGAGTGCAGCCCTCAAACCTGCGCTAACACCCAGAGGGTGTGGTCGTTTGGCAAATCCGTCATCATAAAGGATACCACGCATTATCGGGCTAACACTTTTGGGTTTTACGCTCCAGATGGCAGAAGCGTCATTAGCTTTATGGAAAACTCGAAGAAAGAGAGTGTCTGCACTTTCCTAGAAGAGGTTAGAGCAAACAACCCAGACGAGAACATTGTTTTGATCCTTGACAATTTTCGCTCTCACAGATCAGAAGCAACAAGACTGAAGGCTCAGAAGCTGGATATACGCTTAACTTATCTGCCGCCTTATTCACCAGACTTGAACCCCATCGAGCAAGTCTGGAGATGCCTAAAACGCGAAATATCCACAGCAGCTTTCAGAACAGAAACCGAGTTTCGAACGATAATAGAGAAGACTTACAGGCAACTGTCCACTAGAGTAAGCTTCGCCAAAAGCTGGATACAAAAGTTCCTGCCACAACAGTCCAATCAACTATGTCTTTAACTATAATCAGGAAAAAGACCGAGACAGAAAGGGTACTAACAGATACTGTTAAGTTAAAGGACATAACATTTTTTAGCTAAGAAATTTCTGCATGGAACTTTGATCCTGAAGTTTGAAGTCACTCAGTCGAACTAATCTGTTGGCTAATGCTTCAATAGTTTGTTTGGAAGGTTTCTCGTTCAGAAAATCGCTTAGTTCATCGTAGGTTATCATATACCAATTGTATTTTGCTATTTCTTCTTTCAGAATGGGTTCACGTAACCTAGATTTTAGAAAGTGTTTTCGCTCATCTGGTATAACAATCACGCGTAACAAATTTTGATTAGGGATGTTGCTACCTCTGATTATTGCTTCTGATATTCCCGTTGTGTTTTCGACCTCGAATATAGCATTTGCATCATTCTTTGAATAAAAGATCACATCAATTTTTTTGAGTCGATTCTGATTGATTGCTTGAAACGGAAAAGAAGCTTGTCTGTAACCATCAATATCCGCATGCACTTCATACCCCTGATGCTTGCCCAATTCTGCAAGATTCTTCACTATAATGTCATGTTCTTTGACTCTCATTTTGTACTTTGGCTTAAGCATCCATTTCTTATCACGCGTTTTAGTCGCATATTCCTCTAAAACCTCTCTAACACTCTGTGTATTTGGTGTAAGTGCATTTGGGAACTTGATGAAAACTTCTTGGAGTACATCATCAAAAGTGACTATAACTTTGTTATTTAGGATGTTTATAACAAGCTTTTCTACTCGTTCACGAAGAGGAGTGCTTTCCAAGTACGGTATTGTGCCAGGGTCTTTAAACCACCATCCAACACCAGCTTCTTTTCCACTCTTACCGAGAATTGGTTTAAGCACAAAGTCGATGTTGAGTCTATTCTTGAGAACTTCCTCTATACCTCTAGACCCTCTTCTATCCACAAAGAAAACGCCTTGCTTGTCCAATTCGGGTATGATGCCGTTTAGAATAAATGTAAAGGGCGTAGGTTCTCCACGTTCAGCTATTATTCTCTTGGTAGTCTCAATAACCACTCTAGCATACTTGTCTCGGCTAGCCTGTTCTTCCGTGATTTCTTTTCTATGCCTCGGCTTCCTGAACCTGATATAGTAATCGCCAATGGCACTTCCATAAGGCTGCAACATCGCTCTTGCTGAAGCTTTTGCGGGTGGTTGATATACGATTTTTTCTAGTTCAAACCCTGCTAAACGAACTGCTATTATGATCGAGTTCCAAACATCGATATCCGTACTGTGAAATGTGACAGTTAGATAGTGGTCTGGCTTCAGAACCCGATATACCTGAGCAAAAGATGCTGACAGCATTTTGTGGTAATAATCAAAATCCTTCCCTTGACCTCTAGTGTTTACAGTAATTTCCTCTCTCCACCATTGCTCAAGTTCATCTTTATCGTAGAACCAAGCTGCTCTAAGTATGTCTAATTCGTAATACTGTATTGAACCACCGTAAGGTGGATCTGTAAAAACATAATCAATAGAGTCTGGTGGAAGCTTTCCCGTAATTTCAAGCGCGTTTTGCATTTCCACAAACGCATTGCCTTTGCCAGACACAAGAGAATCAAAATCCTTTACTACTTGACTTTTTGGCATTGTCTCTTTTCTGTCTTCCAAACCACGTTTCAAGGACTTATAGCGATTGAGAAAACGCGACCAAACATTAAATTCGCAATGAACTGCCCAAACAAGATATTCAGGCATTTTCCATCCTGGCCCTTGGGTTTCGGTCACTATCATCATTTTGCTGGCTTGCGGAACCATTGATGAAAAAGTGAGTCTAAGAAACTTGCACATCGGTTCAGGAACATCCGATATTGCTTTGAATAGAATGGCAAGTGCGTAAAGATTCCTTGGAGTATAAAGCTCCTCGATTGTGGAAGCTCGTCTTTTCGTCGCAAATGGCTTATCGCCATTGTAGGAAAACTTGAGTTTAGGATACCAGATTCTACTCAAATCGACTTTTGGCGTATCAAGTTTGGGATTGACGATTCGACGCGTAGAATGGCACTTTTCACAGTCAATCGTGACAGAAATGGGAGTCTCGCCTATTATTGGTACATTCGCATAGCTAAATTCCTCTTTGCAATGTGGACACTTGTAGATGTTCTGTTTCTTCCCATGTGGCCTTTTTGCTTCTGCCATAATGACTTTCTTTCGGCATTCTGGGCAGATGACTACGTTGCTCCAAACTGCATATCTGATTACTGCGTGTGTATTGCCGCACTTTGGGCATTTCGTTTTGTAGAGATCGTTAATTTCGTCCTCAGCATCAGCCAGAACTCTGTTGAAAACTTCATCAAGTTCATCTAGGTCAATTTCCTCGAGTGAAGATTCCATAAGCATGACGGACACTGGATCTAAATCGAAACCGATAGCGAGCCTTCCGTTTCTTATTGCCTCAATTACAGTCACGCCACTTCCGCAAAAAGGATCAAGAACTATGTCCGATGGCTGACTATAATGTTTAATGTATTCCTCCACTACATTGTGTGGCTTTCGCGCCCAATACTTATGTATCATGTATATTGGTGGATGCGTTTTGGGAACCAAAGCATGATTAATGTGCGAAATTGATTCTTGAGGCATTGTTCAACCTTTACATCTTGTTTGAGAGTGGCTCATATCTATTCTTTCCTTTTCGCCAAATATGTTTTTGGGGAAACAGACTTTTAAATGGTGAAGCAGTATTAACTAGTTCCATAGTCGGCGTGGTGAGGCACAGCATAGCATGACTAAGAACTGGCTTCTACCGACATTGATTCTTAGTTATGCTGTCTGGTTTGGAACCTCACCACTTTGCCGATGATCATTTCCATTCTTGTTATGCCGATGCTGTTAACGTTTTTGATTGCTAGTTATCATATGCGCGCGGGGGAGTTAAATAAATGGTTAAAAATGGTTTTAATTCCGTTCTGCAAACTTCTGCGGGTTCGAGAAGGCTGGTTGCCGCAAGGGATTCATGAACAAATGCGAAGTCCAAAACTGTCTCCAAATCATAAAAGGTGAATAAAAACCATTTTAGACCAATTTAGGAACAAGCATGCGCGCTACGGGATAAAGAATGGAACGGCGAAATTATATGGTGAAAAGGCTAAATGTGGAAAGCTTCTTCTTTTAAACAAGCTGGTTGAGCCTAACCAATTCCATCGACAGCCCTGCAAAGATGAGGCACAAGCATGATGCATCAAGCAAAAGCGAAATGCAAACACAGGTCTAAAAGAAAATCTCTGTGCAGAGAACTCGGTAAATTCTGTAACGCACCTCACGAATATGAAACTTGTAAACACTATGAACCTTTGATTGGAAAGCGAAAATTAACGGCAACGGAAGAAAATCGCCAAGGTCTATACATAAGATGTGCTAAGGACGGTAGATGGAAGGATGAACTTGAAAAAGGGTTACAAATGGGTGAAAGAGCCACGCTTACAGCCCTCGGAAACGTAAAGTTCGACGTCCTAAGGCATATACATGGAAGAAAAGATATAGAAATAGTGAAGCTTGAAACGAGATACATGAAGAAGCGGGAGAAGGGCGTGGGACTCAAAGTCACAGTCAGAAGCCACAGAAAGCTGTAACCGCTTACACATTCAAGTCTTTCCAGAAAAGATAAACCTTCGTCTGCAGAAGAAACTCGCACACTTTGATTAAGCGTGCAAGTCTTTCAAGGCTGGCTTTCATTACTTCTTTAGCGTAATCTTTAGGCGGTTAGCGATAGAAATGCGTATATCTCACTTGAATCACAGCGGCTTTACACAGGCTCACTTCAAGCTGTCAAGAGCCCCAGGAGGGGAGGTTAATTGTCATTCCGGAGAAAGAAGAAGGTAGAAAAGAAAACTGAAGAAGAAAAGAAAACTGAGGAAAAGAAATAGCCAAAAATAAGGCGCCTCTAACCTATACCACTTGTAGGCCTTTAACGCCAAGACAAGTTCTGCGACCGAACTTCGGCGCTGCTTAACATTCTCTTTTTTTCTGTTGACAAAACTTGCCATTCACCTTCGTTTCCAGAACGCTTATGTTACGTGTGGATAAAACGGTACCTTTGGGTTTGGGATAAAAATTTACCCCAACCACCACTGAACCGAGAGTTTTGAACGTCGTCTGACTAGGGTTTTATGGTAGCCCGGGATACGAGACTATTCTCGTTTAAATTTCTCACTTCGGATTAACAAGGATGACGGGTCTGACTAGAGAAAATCTCGGTTTAAATTATCCGGGTTCAAATCCCCTTCCATGCGCCACAAATACCTAATGTATCCCTTGGTTCTTAAAGTTTACGACCTTGGGGTAACTTAACAGTACCGTCTTAATTTTTGAATATCTTAGGATGCCATCTATGGAATTTCTCTCTGTTGCTATCAAATACAGATTTAACAGTATTTAGATAAACACTGACTAGTTCTTTAAGATATTTTTCAGGGTATTCTGTGAATAACAGAGTTTTCCAATCTAAATTGTTTTTTAAGGCATCATATGTGTTCTTTGGCAAAAATTCAGGATGGCGAAATTCAATTTTGATATTTTTTGGTCGAATCTCAAAATTTAGAAGATAACGCTCTTCTTCATAATTAAAACTGTAATTAAAACCAGCATACCAACAAGTGTAGACTTTAGAATCGGGATATTGCACTCGCCAAACTTTAAGGTTGCTAAAATTGCCTAAAAAACGCTCACAAACTTTCGCGTATTCGTCATGCTTTGCATTGCAAACATAAGTGTGTAGTGGTCTTTTCAGGTCGTCAGGTGGTCTTTCATGAGTAGCCATGATGACGACTACAGGTTAATCGTCTTTTAAGTTTTCTTGGAGCAATCAAATACCAAAAAGGGTCATCACAAGCAACTTAAAGATGTTGGGTAACTTAACAGTATCCGTAATCCCTATTCCGTATATCCTCTTGCTGAGGCTCTTCCTTAATGTCTCTTTCCGTTTCGCCCCAAACGTCGAAGGCAAGTCTTCAAAGTTGACGCGTCCTCTACTTTATTTCATGCAGTTGCAAAGTTAGATCTTGTTTGTCGACAATAACAAATTTTATTTTCTGGAAGTGCTTAAGTCCGAGAGTTGTTATGATATTCTTAGGTATTCTCAGTCCGCCATCAATACACACGATCGTTATGTCGTTTCCGACCTTGTGGTAACATTGTCTTATCGGGATATTATGTTTACCTAAAATATAGTATAACTCAAACGCGCTTATGTCATACTCTTTTTTTATGGCTGATGTACTCATCTTCTGCTGATAAGAAGCTATGATTTCTTCCTCAATGCTCCTTTCCTCATTCTTCTCCGTCATTCTTCTATTTCACCTCCTTTATAGAAAACGCCGTTGAGAATGTGTCCATCCCTAAACCTTGTAATCTCATACGGGATGAGCGATTTAATTAAAACAATGCTCAAAGTTCTTTTCTGTATTTCGCGGAGAAAAACTTCGCTGGTCTGCTCTTGAATGTTCAAGTTCCGCCCATTTTTCATAGCTACAATGAGTTCCAAATGTCGAGGCTGCGTAAGCTTAATTTTATCCATTTCTTTTCCGTAAAACTTGTCTAAAAAGGCTATCCTTTTGTGTATAACGTACTGTCCAACGGAACTTGTTGCCCGGACAGGTTTAGTTGTGAAGCTTAAGACAAGAGATTGAAGGTACGGTGGCTTTTTATCCAGAAACTCAAGTGTCAACCTTTGGATTTGGCAGTCGTCAATTCCATTGTGCATCGCTATATCAAGGCTTTTCCGCGAATCAAACGGAACCTTAAACTTAACGCTGCTATAACGCAAATCAAGGGCAGTGTGATGACGGCTAAAAAATTTCAGGTAAGGAAGGATCGTATCCTTGTATTTTTCCACAACATCATAACGATAGGGTGAGCCGACCAAATACGTTATGTTCCCATCAAGTTTATGCCCGCCTTCGTCCACCCACTGTCGGAGAGACGTAAACGGAATTATGGCAATAGCTTTCTCACTCATCAAATTTCCCTCACAAGTATTTTCTCTTCGGCATTTCCTTTTTCCACTTATGATATTCCTCAATAAAATTTACAGAAATATCGTATCGCACGCGGATCCGGTGCAAAGTCGTCCTCACCGTTGCTGGTTTTATACGCAGCACTTTCGCAACTGAGTTAATCCTGTGGTACATAGCGATCGCTTCAAGTATCTGTCGTTCACGATCAGTGAAGCCTATTTTCCTAACAAACCTTGGTTTCTTGACTGGGCTCATTTTTCACGTCTCCTTCTCCGTTCGCTCATTACGTAACCACATGATGTTATGATAGCACTTTTCGTTTACACCATGAACGAATATGAAACATGAAGGGTACACGTCACCTAGGCTAACCACTTACATTTCCTCCATCATCTTGGCATTCTCCCATGTTCAAGCCAAATCTCAGCGCATTTTTTGCACATCGGAAGGGTTTTTCCTTTTCGTTTAGAGTATGCATATATCACAGGGTTACAGGGCTTCTTGCAGCGCCAGCAAATCTCAACTTTTTCCATCGCGACGCACATGCCTTAAAACGGACCCCCTACATGCTCGTAGTAAATCTTGAACACTAGCGAGATCCTCCAGTTTCATGAGGGACCCGCTCAATTATCGGGCTGGGAAACGGATTTCTAACAAAAACTACCCAGTCGTCAAAATGCAACTGAATTGTACCATCCTTATCCTGCGATACTCCAATGAGCCTTTGACCGATTATTGCCTGTAACAAAAACGTCAGTTCGGCGTTTTCATGTTTAGGCCGTGTGAGAAGCAAACGCAGTTTCTTAAGACACATAATAATCAGGTCTCCTCTGGCTTTGCTTCCTTCACTTTTTCCAGCCACAAAGGGAAGCTATACCAAAAGCTGAAGCCGTTAACTCGAAAATCTGTGGATGTCTTGCTTTTGATTTGCTTTTGATATTCAGGAATTGAGCCTGTCATGGCTGTTCACCTTCCACTTTCGGCGGCCTATGACCCAGCGCTTGCTCTAACTTGTCATCATTCACTTTCTTCAAAGTTGTAAACTTGAGACCTCTGCTCTGCATTTTCTCGATACAGTTCTTACATCGCCTAAGTTGCTGCCCGTCATAGGTGAACGTGTAGGCTACTGGAAACTCTCCACAACACTCACATTTTTCAGCGGGCTCGTTTGGCGCTACCTGATCCAGTTTGATTAGTGAATCGTAAGATATGGCTGAATGATATGAATGATATGAATGATCTTCGGAGGGTGTGCCTTGTGGTAGGTACCGCATACTCAGAAGTTTAACTCTGCTTTCGTCCCAGAGCCAGCCGTTTCCTCTCATAGTGTGTTTTGGCAGGAAGCCTAATCTGCGCATTATTCTTCCAACAGATGATGTTTTGAACTGCTCCTTCTCAGAGATGTTCTTGTTAAGCGTTTCCTTAACATCAGCCGTCAAAATAACCTTCTCTTCTACTTTAGCCTCTGAATCTAAGAGCGCGCTAAGAATCATGGCTTCCACGCTTGTCTCTTCCTCTAATTGTCGTATTTCATAGACTTTTTTAGCGTATTTCACTATGTTTTCATACCCTTGATTCGCCACAGCTAGCAAAGGCTGAAACAGTTCGATCAACCTGCCATTCGCAAAATCTAGGGCGGTAGGGACCTCCTGAAAAGGTTCATATCCTTCATATCCTTCATGGTTTCCTAAGACCTGATGCAACTTCAGAAAGCGCCACATCAGCAACTTGCCACGCAGTTCCTCCGCTTTTTTCTGGTCAACCAGAAACTTTACGGGCCTAGTGTTCTTCATCATCCTCACCATTATTGAGCGGCTCTCCAGCGTTTTCGCTAGGCCCTCCGTCCCAGCTAATGCTTTAAAACCGAACACATCAAATAATTCTAACTCACAGCCCTGCTCAGTGTTCTTTACTCTCCAAGCGTACTGCCCGCGCCTATACCCGGCGTTCAGTAAACCAATGATTTCCACGTGTTCAACCTGACTGTAAATCTCGGTTTCGTCCAGAAACACTGTGGGATGCCACTGTTCACAACCGCGAAAGAGACTCGCGCTCGAAACGTTAGAGCCGATTATTCCACGGTACGCAAGAATCTGTAGGGCCTCTAGTAGCCTTGTCTTTCCCGTAGCCACTGGACCAAAAGCGAAGATGTAAGGCACAACCATCCAAACCTCAGGAATGTAAGTGGTGAAGATCCACGCCGTCAGAACATCATACAGCTCTGGCTCTAACACGTCCACATGCTCGTAAATGAAAGTGCAAACCTCTTTCCATAGGTCAGGCTCTTCCAACAGCGTGAAACCTAGTTTTGGGTTAGCGAGCGGCCAAGGCGTGTGGATCAACGGTGTGTATCGCATCTCAGTTTGACGGTCGTAAAAGAACGATAGAGGCCCACTCTCAGCAACCATCAACGCCCCGTCAGCCACGTTATACATGGCATAGGTTTCACGTTCTATCTGTTCAAACACTATTTTCTTGTTTTTCGTCAGAAACCCGGGTGAATACGCCTGAACAGTCTTTTCCTCTTCACTCTTTTTATCTGTCATTACTTTGCCTTCTTCAAATATTTCGTTTCCTTCCTTCCAATCGTGCTTCCATTCGGATAGACCCAATAGAACCAACCTTCTGATTGGACACGCTTGCTGGGCACATGCTCATTCAGAAACGCCAACAACGCCTTATGGTCTGGACTGTTGAAATCCTCGCTCATTTGGAACTTGCCCTTCTCGTTCTCACGGTCTTGCCACTGAATCTTTGAAGCATCAAAAGGCAGTTTAGGAGAGCCTTTCACGCTCGCGTCGTGGCCCAACGCTTTTTCCAATGGTGTAACTCGGGCTAGCTCAGCAATCTGTCTTTTACCGTTGACAACGGCCGCTTCCACCGCGTTCAGAAAGTCAGTCAGAATCTCTAGGGTAGCTTCATCCTTGCTCATCCAACATCACCTCCTTCCGTTGGCATTCGCACACGCGCTTTTTTTCACTTCCTTCCCTTTCAGAAAGATTATCTGCTTGTCCCTCACGCGCTTAATGTACAGGCCGGGATGTTGATCCTTGAAAAGTCGCAGTGCCTCTTCATTCTCGAACACAGGGTTAGCAAAAACAAAGCCAACTTCTTCCATGTGCCGTGTACAGTAAGGCATACCCACGACGCTTTTGCCGTTCGCCATGAACAAGTAGCCAGTAAAGCCAACTTCTGGCAGGCCACAAGCGACACACTTGTCAAAATTCAAGATGAAGCCTCCTTCAGCTCCTTCTTGAGTATCTTCAAACAATTCTTAATTTCATCCACCGCAACTTCGAGTGTTTCAAGCCTGTCCATCATTTCTTCAGTGTCCTGATCGTACTCGTCGTGCTTGACTGGACTCGCATTATGCTTGCGTTCCTGCTCCAACTCGTAGTCGCTGATTGCCTCATCTCTCATGGTTTCGCCTCTTGCAATTCTCTATTTGCATCTTTAATCCGTTGTTTGAGCAAAAACGCGATAGAATCAAGCCTATCTTCAATACGTTCAAGCATGCATGCATTCAAGGTCTAACCCTCCGAGTCGGGTGCGCATGCTTGAAAACAAAAAAAGAGGGGATTGTGCGGGAGACATCTCCATTAAAACTGGATATATCGCTAACTGTTCAGGAGGGCTGTTTTGCCCCTGCAGACAAGGAATCGAGCTTTAAAAACAAACTAGCCCGTCAGCTCTTCATAGCACCGAAAAACGCAATATCCCCGTCAGCCCTCAAGGCTCCGATTCTATTTCGTCGTTGCGCGCGCGACTGGGCGCAAACGACAAGATCAAAAACCTCATAACGAGCCTTCTGAAAGTCCAATACACCCCATGAATTTTTCCGCAAGCCTAAGCTAATCGAAACGCTAAAGAACACCTTTTCTACATCTAAGAGCGAAAGCAAAGGCCACGATGGGCCCGTAGCTCAGTAAGGATAGAGCACCGGGCTTTTAAGCGAAAAGCAATGCAAGGAAACCCGGTGGTCCCGGGTTCAATTCCCGGCGGGCCCGCCATGACTGGAGCACATTTGCACTGTTGTTTCTTGGCGTATCTTGTCTTTGAAGGCTCTGCTTAGGGTTTGGAGCTGGCTGTTGTCTCTGTCCTCGAAGTCAATGGTTACGGTTCTGTGGGGTTCAGCTAGCGCTTCTCTGGTTAGGATTTCCTCTGGGTTGAGTCCCCAGGCGCGGATTATCTCTCTTAAGGCTTCGACCTTGTTGACTCTGGTTTTGGGCTGGATGGACAAGTCGTTGGCAGTGTAGATGTTGCGGAGGAACTCTATTCCCTTCATTTGGATGTCGTAGTGCGTGTCCGCTGTGTGGCCCATCGTGTAGTCCACGTAATCGGGCTGCACTCCTAAACCTAGCATTTGGGTTTTGAAGTATTTTCTGAGGCTGTGAACCCTAAGCTCGTACATGCGGCCTCTGGACACCTTTAGGAGGCCTGCCTTCGCATAGAGCTGATGAACAATCTTCCTTATCTGCTTGGGTCCTATTACGTGGAGTTAGGCTGGTCTCATCTCTGATCAATGGGGATTCGCCAGTGAGGGTTTCAGGCGGGTTTCTCCTGTCTGGGCTACCTCGCCTTCACAGTTCAAGGTAAAGCCTAAGATATTCGGGTGCCTCAGAACTTAAGGTGTCATAGTCTGCGTACTTGCCCTTGGTGATTTCTGCCTCTACAAGTGCATGGATGGAAACCACACCTTTCTCAAGGTCTTCTTGGACATGGCGATACTGCAGCTTGGCCAAGGTTTCGTCTCTGAAGACTCCCAAAGCCAGATGATTCAGCGTAGAGTTATCGTTTCTTCAGATACAATATATCTTCTCTAGAAATATAGGGGTTTTTTGCATACGCACTAAATAACAGCCCAACCTAGTTTTATTCAAATGAGGAGAAGGGAAAGGTCTTGAGATGCCCCAAATGTAATGATGATATGATGATATTATGCCGAAGGGATTCCTCAGGCTTTTTGAACGAGCTTTACTACAGATGCCTCGCTTGCGGCTACATTCCAGAGAAAGACGGCTACACGCCTAAGGCAAAGACTCTATATAAACAGCCGCGGGCGTTGCCAAGGCTGAGAACTAGCAACTGGCGCTGGGAAGTAGCAACAGTAGCCATCTTAGCATCGCTTGCTCTAGTATCAGTAGTGCAAATACCTGTACCTGTAAGGGTTTTCGCAGCAGAAACCTCAATAGACCCAGTTAAAGATATACTTCCATACATAAACCTGGTAAACTTCACGATATCACAATTCAGCCTTAACTATACAGAAGGGCAAATGGCATTACGCGTCTCAGCAGACTCTGCCAGCTTAACATCAACAGAAACAGCCCAAAACGTGACAACATGCATCATCATCCTCGGCAAAGTACTAATAAATTATCAAGATGCGCAAAGAACCCTCAACATGGGGTTCGCAAGCCTAACAATGACCGTAACGATACGATTCCAAGAACTCATAGCACAAATCGACGCAACATCCTACATGCCACTCTGGACAGCCATCATAAATCGCCTAACAGGACAAATACCATAACAACACACCCTCAGCCCTAAACAACGCGAGAAGAGGCAAAACTATCAATGCAATGTAAATACTGCAGCAAACAATCATACGTAACCCACATATGTCCTTACTGCAAAGAATACTACTGCTTGGATCACCGCGAATCAGAAGCACACAACTGCCCATCACACCAGCAAATCCACCAAACACCCGCAGAACCCCAACCACAAAGATTCCAACAACCCGCAACAAAAATGTTGGAAAAACCACAAACACTGTCGGCAAGAATAACAAGCATCCAGAGAAATTTCTTCGCGGCCACATTCACGCTCGTCCTTCTTGATGAGGTACTTAGACAAATAAGCCACATAAAGAACTCCCCCTTCTTGGAGCCAAACATCTACGTTGCAATGGCCTCGCAGTGGCTGACACCTTATTTGGCTTCTCCAATCATACTCATGACAACATGCTTCATACTGTTCACAACAAGAAAACTCGCCTCAAAGAACCAAAACGCAAGCAACCCATACATTAACCGACTAAAAAAGGCAATGCCCGTCGAAATATACGCAATCATAGCAGTAATATGCATTTTTTCAATAACAAATTGGCTTCTTATACTCCTAACATAAGAAGGGAGAGTACGTCAACGCCGAAACCATATTTTTCGCACTCACAGTAATCACCTTATTAGTAATCACAAGCCTAGCAACAGTCCCGTGACATATCTTAACATATACAGATACAAGTGTATCTATACATGTGTTTATGCGGAAAGCACCGTACAACGGAGAAGGACCGGATCGACCAAACGCGCTATGTTTGACGCTTAGACCATTGATGCATAGAAGATTCTTCCATAAGTACTTATTTAGAGAGAATCCTGTTAAGGGTATGGAGAAGGAGAAGTCAACATAAACACTTGAGAGTAGAGGAGGTGAGGATGGTGGAGGTTTCAATAAACACAAAGCAAGCAATTGCTGTTATTTGGACGCTGTTCGCCTTTGGCCTGTCTTAGCGCGCGCCAGCGTGTTGCTAAATTCTAGAAATTGACATTTGCCTGTTTAATCATCGTTGCGCTTTGGTTCGCACATATTATCTAGCATGACGGTTGAGAGTTCATGTTCCCTTTTGCGTACATTGAACTTGGATGACATCGAGAAGGTCGTATCAGAAGCCTATCACCAGGACGGCCCAGGAAGGCCACCTAGAAAGCCCGTGGGAATATTCAAAGCGTTGATCATCAAGAGGGTTCAGCAGATCCCCAGCGACCGAGAACTGTACCGGCGGTTGTGGCGTGATCCTGACCTGAGAGAGGTCTGTGACATTGAAGAGGCAGAGAAGCCGTATCATCCTTCACAGTTGACACGGTTCAGGAACCGCATCGGAACAGAAAGACTGGAGCGGATCATGAACAAGATATTCAAGGAACTGTTGAAGGGCGGCGTAATCAACGGTGAAACCGTGGTGTTGGACGCTACCTTCATCAAAGCCTACAGCAGGCGTGACCCGCACCAAAATGGTCGGGGCATGTCGGACCCTGAAGTCAGGGTTGGCAGGAACGGCAAAACCTACGAGCTGGGCTACAAGGTGCACGTTGCAACAGACGCGAAATTTGAGTTACCATTAGCAGTAATAGCTGCGTCAGCCAACGAGAACGAGAAGAAACATGCTCCAGCTCTTTTTGAAAAGGCGTTGAAGGCAACGAAGCAACGGATGAGAACACTTGTGGCTGATTCGCAGTATTCCAGCAGAAAGCCGAGGGATCAGGTCTCGGCTCATGGAGTGAGAGCGGTAATTCCTTATCCGGCAAACCAAGGTCGAGGAGAAGAGGGGTTGTTGAGGGTGGACAAGTACTTTAGAACTCACGGTCCTGCATGTGAGCGGCTGGTTTACCGGCAAAGGGCAGCCGTTGAGCGGGTTAATTCAAGGTTGAAGGATCAGCTTTGCCTCAACAGGCACAGGGTCAGGGGCCTCAAACGCATCACCGTACACGCCCTGCTCTGCATAATCGCCATGCTCCTCACAGCCTTAACAGCATTAAGACTGAACAGACCGGAAAAAGCCAGATCAATAACCCTACTCGCATGCTAAGTAGAAATTAACACAAAAGAGACGATTTAGCAACAGACTGGCGCGCTTGCTAACAGCTGAAAGAGGGATAGACCTTACAGGAAGATCCGCCGTAACAGTAAGAAATGTGAGAATGGCACAATGCTCAGACACCGTTTGGCTCTCAGGATCCACGCACAACAACATAACCGCAAACACCCTGACAGACAACAGTGATGATGGCATCGATATCCGCCAGTCCTCGGACTACAACAGCATAGTCGGCAACACCATAGTAAGCAACCATGACGACGGCATCGAACTCTGGGAATCCTCGTACAACGACATTGCCAAGAACAACGTAAGCCAAAACAAACTTCATGGAATTTGGATCTACGATAATTCGAACCACAACGACATCATTGAAAACTCGATAATCGAAAACCACTATGACGGCATCGATCTTCTATCGTCTTCAAACTACAACACTATCAGTAACAATACTATAGACGGAAAAGCAGTTTTAGAACTTTCGTCTAGAAATAAGTTTCATAAGTGTTAACTCCTCATACGACGCATACGTTGAATGAAGAAGGATAACGATGAACAAGCCAGCATCATGCACAGTTTTGACTCTAATCTTGATGAGCATGCTACTGCTGGCACCCAATGCAACATGGGCACGCGTGTTCGTTCCGGGACCCGAAGCAAACTTCACCACGTCGGAAAACGTGCCAGCAGGGCCATACGTGGTCCTGCATCAGGATTTTAACAATGAAACCCCGGGCCTCACGCCCATGGGGTGGGCGTACAGTCCACGCAACGGGAACTTCACTGTTGACAATTCCACCGATTCTCTTGGAAGTGGTAACTCGGTGAGATTCGTCGACAACTCAACCACAGGCTCACCCGGCGCACATACTTACTTCCTACAGCAAAAGGGCGTCTTTGCTGTGACATTCGCTTTACTACTCGTCAACAACACCGGAATAAATACAGGGCTTGAAGTTCGCGTCGACGACGGCTCCGGTGCAGGCGCCAACATCATCTTCGGAGACCACGTAATTCAATACCGCGACCATAATGGCGGTCTCACTACTCTTCGAGATTCAAATGTTCTTAATAGATGGTACAAGATCAGAATGGTCTTGAACGTACCTGGAGGAGTTTACAGCATCTTCATCGACGAGCATCTAGAAGCCAAGAACGTAAGCTTTACAGGATCCAACCCCACCCAGATGAGCAGGCTAATCGTTGACGAAACCATGTCAAACAACCCGGGATCATTCATGCCCGTGGGAAATATCGATGACGTAGAAGTGAGAAGATGCATCGTCGTTCCCTTCGACTATCCGACAATTCAGGAAGGAATAAACGTTGCCGGTTCAGGAGACGTTGTGTTCGTGGCCAAGCAGCAACGCTATTTTGAGAGCCTAGTGATAAACAAAGGAAACCTGACACTTGTCGGCGAGGACCCCAAGACGACTGTGATTGATGGGCGCTTTTATCACGCCGCGCCGGACCGAGTCTCGGTGTTAGACTGTTCTGGCGTGTCAATCTCAGGGTTCACGATAGCCCTTTCCGCGGCTGGCGGATCTCAGGTTCATGTGGTGAACTGCAATAACGTGATCATCAGCGACAACATAATAGTGTCCGGCCTCGGCAACGGGATCGCGGTCAGCGGCTCAAACGACACTGTAACGGGAAACACGATCCAGTCAAACCTCGGCTGCGGAATCCATATCAGCGGCCAATATCAGAGCGTATCCGGCAACATCGTCGACTCAAACGATAACTGTGGAATACACTTCGACTGTGAAGACTCAAACATCACTGACAACGTTATTCAGTCAAGCCTCGGAGAAGGCATCAACATGACCTCAGGCGCAGACAACATCATCGTGAACAACACGATAAGGAACAACAAGATTGGCCTATCGTGCGGCGGAGACACGTATACGACGACTGTTTATCAGAACAGGTTCGTCGGCAACACCGTCCAAGCTGTCAACGACGGACATAACAACAAGTGGGACGGCGGTTACCCGTACAAGCCTGCTGAGAAGAAGGGGGGAGGAAACTATTGGAGCGATTACAACGGCAGCGCAGACGTGTACTCAGGCTCAAGCCAGGATCAGCAGGTTGACTTCATTTATTCCTCGCCTGACGGCATCTGCGACCAGCCTTACAACATAACGTCGAACGGGGTAGACCATTATCCACTGTATCCGACACAGAGCGTGACGCAGTACCCGAAGCCTGGGAGCATCGACTACACCACGAGCGTGTTCGTTTCTGCCATTATGCTGCACCTGGTAAACATCCTGAGTGCAACGATCAACGTGAATTACGGCTCCAGCAACGCGACCCCCATACCCATGCGGAAAAGCAGCGACGACAACTGGACGGGAACAATACCCCACAAGCCCTACGGCACAATGGTCAACTACACCATCAGCGTGCGGGCTGAGAGCGCGTCTTTGCTGAACTCCTCATACTATCCTCAGAAGGGCCCATACTTCGTAGATGATTTCACACCGCCAATCTTCCCTACGAACAGTATCATCTGGGTTCCCGCTGTACCGGATTCGAATGAAACTATCACCGTCTACGCAAATGTGACCGAGCCTGTAGACGCAAGCCAAGTGGGCAGAGTCCTCCTCTTCTACCCAGTTGGAAACAGCACCTGGTGGACCCAGATGAATAAGGCTGCCGACTACAATTCCACGTCAAACAACACGTCAACGTTTACGGCCACGTTCCCTAAGCAACCAGGAAACGCAACCCTGAGCTTCAACATCACCGCTTTTGACAGGGCGGGGAACAGCGCCTCGGAAAACAGCTCTACCTTCATCAAGCAGGTCGGTCAGCTGTCCGTCCAATACAACAACGGCACGCTTGCTGACGATCCATGCATCATCGACTTTGGTACTATTGCACGGAAGAAGCAGATCAGCAACACTTTCAGGATCAGCAACGCGGGCCAAGACACAATTGGCTGGAACATAACCGTCGTAGGCGGTGTCAATTGGCTCTCTCTTAACCAGACCGGCGGCAACACTAGAGCAGGTTCAACTGCAACCATAAAAGTGACTGTTGACACCACCTCGCTTACTCAGCCAACTCTTTACGCGGGAGAAATGTCCATCACTGCGAACGGAACCGTCACCCGTTGGGCAGTGGTTCTGACGGTCACTATTAGGTACATCATAATCGATCAGTCATGGGCTTCGGTTGAAGCGTCGAATCGCGTTGATGTCAACACGCCGGAGTCAGTCGCCTTCCACACAGAATGGGCCGGCAACTGCTCAGACGCCGCAGGCGGCACGATAACACTCAATGTTCCCCCGTCCAGCGGAACGACGAACAGCACGAACTCCACTGGGTGGGCAGTTTTCACTCCGGTCCCGGCGCCCCCATACGCCGCGCAGGTGACTTTTTCCGTCAGCGGGGTCAGCTTCGGCGGGATAACAGACTTCACTCAGACAGCCCAGAGTCCCACGATAATCTGGGACCGCGTTAACATCACGCTGGGCATAGTCGACCCGTGGATAGACGTCGACTCCAACGCAAACGTAACTTGGAAAGGCGTTCACGAGTCTGACAATTCCGCGTTCAAAGGCCAAGCCTTCCTCAACGACACGACGGATCATGACAAGGTCGGCAGGTGGGTCCTAAACGTCTCATCCATCATGGATTCTCAGTACCCCAACCTGACAACCTTTGACAGCAATAGTGTCTCATGCATATGGGACAGAATAGAGATCATCGCAGCAGGCATTTCCGATTCCCAACTAGACGTGAACCTAACAGCAACAGTCTGGTTCATAGCCATCTACAGATACCAGAACACAGTGTTCAAAGGTTGGAACGGCACCCTATTCGTTAATGGCGAACCCTTAGTCTGGAACCCTGACACAGAAGTGTGGGCAAGAAGCTTCAGATACGACACTCCAGGGACCAGAACCCTAAGCGTTACAGCAGTAGATGATGAAACCCACGGTCTCACAGCGATAAGAGACGATGTTGGACCACAAAGTATAACATGGGGAGTTCAACCGCAACCGACATGGTGGCAAAAATGGTTAAGCACAACTTTTAACCCCTCGACCAGCAACGATCAGGCAAGCAGCACTTCAGCCAGCAGCCAAACGACTGAGGCTCAGGACACAAACACCATCCCAGAGGCCCAATCATCCCAGTCGCAAAGTGCAGTCGCCGCATATCAGTGGCAAATATTAGTCATCATACTTGTAGCCGGGATCGGTATGGCCACAACTATGCTTGTCCTCATGAAATCTGGAAAAAAGCGCTCACAACCTGGCAATAAGAAATAACAACATTTCCTTCCCGCAAAAGAGTCGAAGCCCACACCCATCCAAAAAGCTCCAATCGCTCAAAGCATACATTAGCATACATTATAAAGCTGCAATATTCACTAGTCGTAGCTATGCGTGCAAAATTCCCATCGGTAATAATCCTGTTTCTCACAGTAATCATGCTGATCCCACCATTCAGAGCGGTGATTAATGCAGCTGATGAATCTATTCACGTCAGGTCTGACGGCCTCATTTATCCTCCGACGGTTCCCATAGCTACCGCAGACAATGAAACATACACGTTAACTGATGACGTACTCTCTCCAATCACAGTTGAAAGGGACAACATAGTCATCGACGGCATGGGCCACACCATCCAAGGCACAGGAGGCTACGGCAGCAACGGGGTAAACCTGAACGGGAGAAGCAACATAACGATCAAGAACACACAAATCACCGAATTCTGGCAGGGCATCAGCATCGTGGCATCTTCAAACATCAATGTCACCTCGAATCTCATAACATACCACTATGACGGTATCGTGACAACCTCCTCCTTCAACAACACAATGACTGAAAACACCATAGCCTCAAATTACGACGACGCCATTTACCTCAAAGGATGCTCCAACAACAGTAGACACATAATTTGGAAATGCTATGGTGTGCTTCATTTTACGCGCCATGATTGGCGGACGAAGACCCTGTCTTTTCGACGAGTACAACATATCGTGATTCAGAATATTCGGGATCGCTACATACCAACCTAATAATTCTGTGACTCAAGTCTATTCGAGAGGATTAGGGAGTACTGATCTTACAGTTATCGTCATGGTGGCCAACTAGATGCAAGTAACATTGGCGCATGTTTGGGCTTTACCTGCCGAAGAGGGAAAAAGCATGCTTGAGAGCGCAAGAAGACCACGCAAAGCAAACATTGCAATGCTGGCAGTTCTCTTAATTCTGGCTGCTTTGGTTGTCCAACCTGCAAGACCTGTCGCTGTGAGCGCCGCATCGGGCAGAGTCATTGATTTGTACACACAGAAAGCTCCTTTCGACGGCAAGGGAATAAATCAATCGAGTGACGCCTTCGAGCCGCAAGAACTAGTCGTTCTATACGCAAGTGTAACCTACAATTATGATCCTGTGGCACAAACAAATGTAGGTTTCGCAGTCTATGGTCCCGTAAACCCTGTGCAAAGCATAACGCGTGTGCTGGGAGCCAATTCGACTGACCGAAATGGAATTGCCCAATTTTCGTTCAGAATTCCCTGGCCTAGCGATGATCCTGAAAAGATGATCTTTGGTAAGTGGTTTGCCATCGCCACAGTCAGTATCGCGGATCAAACAGTAATAGACACCCTGACTTTTCAAGTCGGTTGGATTATCAAAATAACTAACATTGAAACCCTGAACGACCAGTTGAAGCCTCAAACACGATTCTTAAGACGAGAAGTGATCGTGTTCAACCTTACTGTCGAAAACATTGCACTGACAGAGAAGTCGGCCACGATAACCATAGACGTTCAAGACGCAACCAACCACCCAATAATTCACATACAAAAGGAAAACCTAGTTTTCCAACCGGGCACAACCTATTTGACTGTTTCCTCACAAATACCAACCACAGCGACGATTGGACAGGCATCGATTTCGGCGGCTGCCTATACTTGGCCACCAGAAAATGGAGGCGTTCTGTACAGCCCAGCTTTTTCGGCAACGTTTGAAATCATCACCAGAGACGTTGCCATAACTGCCGTCAAGCAGTCTAGCACGTTCGTAACAAGTGGCCAAACGCTTAACATCACAGTAACTGCAAAGGACAAGGGAAACGAAACAGAGTCCTTCAACGTCACCGCATATTATGACAACACGCCAATTGGCGAAATACTCGTAGCAGGCCTTGCCCCCCAAATGCAAACAAATATCATCTTCGAGTGGAACACAAGTGGCATTCCCTCTGGAAACTATGTGATTAGCGGAGTGGCCGATACAGTTGAAGGAGAAATCGAGACTGCCGACAACACTTATGTAGACGGAACAGTCACCATAGTCCCTTCCCTTTTACCTTTCATTATTCCTGATTGGATAATTCTTCTGTTTATGTTCGTTATAGCCTTGATAGCTAGCCTGATTTTGCTTCTGTTCATGGGCTACTTGAGGAGACGGAGGAGAAGAAAGCCAGCAAGCCGTCTATTCATTGTCGTAGCTCATCCACACATATGACTGTAAGAATTATTGCCTCGTCTTGTCAAGACTGATCGTGCGCCATTTCGCAGCGATTGGCCTTTCAAGACCGAGGCGCTCAACTCTTCTTTTTAAAGCGTGAGAGAGAAGGTCTAATCCCTCTATTTGCATGCCACGCTTATTAGGACTAGTTTGGCAGGATTTGTCGGGCTAAGCATTGTCTGACTTGGACATTATCTGCCACAAAGCTAAGAGCAGATACACTGGAAGCGTTATCACCAGTATGAGGGCGAAGAACAACGCGGTCAACATCTGCCATGATCCAGCATAATAGTAGGGTACTCCTAAGGTCAGCACAACTGCCAAAGACAGGCCAAAGGCGAACAGCGTCCAAATAACAGCAATTGCTTGCTTTGTGTTTATTGAAACCTCCACCATCCTCACCTCCTCTACTCTCAAGTGTTTATGTTGACTTCTCCTTCTCCATACCCTTAACAGGATTCTCTCTAAATAAGTACTATGGAGGAATCTTCTATAGCTAAATTACTTGGGCATGCAACTGTCCAGTTTGGCACGAGTACTAATCAAGAAGAAGCCAATTTTGGAATTGTAGACCAAAAGCGAGCGCTAGGGTGACTATGTGTCACGGATGCAGTGGTCATTGATGCTAAGTCGATACCCTTGGCCTTGTATTCTGCTTATTGTTCTGCGTTTATGCTAGGTTTTCTTGGAGGGCGTTCACGTCAAGTGCATATCTGATCAATAAAATTTCTCTTTGCGAGACGTCATTTATTTCTGCGTTTTCCACTATCTCAGGCGTGCTGGTTGCTATTATTATTTTTTGTCCGAGGGCTTGGTTTATGCCTGTTTCGATTAGGCTTGGTAAATCTGGGTTTGACGTGTAACATATCATTCTTGTCCTTACTTGTGGGTGGCTTATTTTGTTCAGTTTCATTGCTAGCCACGCTAGTTTGAGTCTCAAAGCATCAACTTCGCCTGCTAGTATTAGAATTTCGCAGAATCCTCCATAATGTTCCGAAAACCTGAATATCGCGTTTATTTGCTCGATTATGAAGTCTTGCTTGTCCTGTATCGGCATCATAAATGTTATTGTTGGGTTCGGTTGCGGCATTGTCATCGTCTTGTTTTAGGTTTTTTTGGTAAAAAAGGCGTGTTCTCGATTAGTAATATGTCGCAAGAAACAATATTCCACAGGCTTACAACTAGAGGAATATTGCATAACGCATAAATGAAACCTTAAACTTTACAACATTTGGGAGAAAAGTTGAGCTTAGAGGAAATTGAGGCTTTCCGCAGATCGTTGAAGAGCTGCCCAAAGTGCGGTTCAGCTGAGGGCTTTTGGCTTACCGCAAAAACTGACAGAAGCTATTTTCAGTGTAAGCATTGCGGGGCTATCTTAGAAATCTACGAGGTTTTCCCGCAAGCGAAGGAAAGCAAGGTTTCAAAAGAGCTTTTTAGAAGGTTAAGGGTATAGTTTAACGAGTTTGAAGGTTTAAACTAAGTTTTTCAGTTTTCTAAGATCTCAGAATCTTCACAAAAGCTCCTAAACGTTTTCGAAAAGTTTATAGTGGCATGCCGCTAAGCAGTGGTTTGTTCAAGAGTGGTACTATTCGCTATTGCTTTTAATTTTGATAATTTATCGTAGAAAAAGTAGGAAGGAAGCCGAAGAGGCGTTCTATTCAGGCTGGACTGCTTGGTATTATGTATATGACTTGCGCGGCAGAAGCCGAAAGTACGGAAATTTCGCAGGGCATGGACAGGGAAAAACTAAGATGACGGAAGCCTTCTCCTTTCTCCCGCTTGGGCTGAAACTGTATATGGCTGACTGTTTATAAAACGGTTGCTTTTTTGTCGGTATATGTCGTTTTTGAAAATATGCCGTTTCGTGTGCTCATTTCTGTTCTCGAAACTTTGCTTTTAGGAGTGTTCAAGACTGGTTATTCTTGGATAGAGATGTTCGAAAACATAGTCTCTGAGGCGGCTCAGACGCTCGTGGTGCTTTTCTGGAGTCTCTTAGCATCCATCATAATCTGGGGCGCGCTTTGGGTGCGTTCTTACAAGAAAGGCTGAGCAGGGCAAGTTGTGGCTTGTTTTTGTGTAGTGTTGACTGAGTGAGTTGGTTGGTGACTTTTTGCGTTTAGTGTTGATGAGTGATGCGAAACACATAAATTCGGTTTTCCCGTTCTACAAAATCTGGTCGGGCGGTAGCTCAGCTTGGTAGAGCTTCCGAGCAGGCCAGCTGTGCTGACAGGCGGAGACGCTGTAGACATCTGCCCTTGGCGGGTGTTGCTCAGCTACCAAGCGCACATGCAGAGACCGGAGTGTCGCCGGTTCAAATCCGGCCCGCCCGACCAAGTCTAATCAGTTTAGGCAAG
>Ga0315280_10000655_pt1 | contig 63789 bp, 54 predicted proteins | sample YL17G06_40_MG_FD_203697 | JGI IMG/M metagenome (GOLD analysis project Ga0315280, IMG submission 203697) | Sediment microbial communities from Yellowstone Lake, YNP, Wyoming, USA - YL17G06_40 | ecosystem: Environmental > Aquatic > Freshwater > Lake > Sediment | place: USA: Wyoming | collected... | reverse complement strand
CCTCTCGCTATATCTTCCAACTGGCGGATCATGGTTCCGGCATCTGTCCTGGGTGCTTACTTTGCCAACATCGCCTGGATGGCCGGCATGAAGCTGACTCGGGCTTCTGTGGCGGCGCCTTTAAACCAGCTCAATACCATCTTCATCTTCATCCTGGCCGCCATTTTCCTCAGAGAAAAAGTCACCAAGGGAAAAATGGTTGCGGTAGTCCTGGCCACTCTCGGAGCTTTCCTGGTGTCCTGGCCTTAATTGACATCCCTTTCTTCCTTCGCTGACGCATATTTTTTGTGACTGTTTATTCGAATTGATAAAAATGTCTTTTCAAAATAAGCGCAGGAATCCTTTATTGTCTTCTCTATATCGATATAAACATGAGAGAAGTCTTGTCTGCTTTTCTCGTTGGAATAATACGTCTTCCAGCCGCTGAGTCTTCCGTAGGCATAGGTGAGCAACGGCTTTTTCTGAGTTAGAATGCTCGCCAGTTCCAGGAATAAACCTCCAGCCGCAAGAAAAGCGCCGGGAACCCGAAAAGGATAGACCGGACGGCGGGCATACGTTCCGATCAATCTCAGGACCTCTTGATAAGTGAGGTTAGCGCCGGTAAGAAGATACTTTTTCCCGATCTGTCCCATATCCAAAGCTTTAATGATGATCGCCACGACATCTCTGACATCCACGACACCCAGCCCGCCGGAAAAAGAGCCGAAGAGCCTGCCTTTATAAATATTCTCATAAAGCTGGTTATGGGGGGATTCAAGACGAGGATCACCAGGCCCCATGATGGACGCGGGATTCAAGATGATGGCCCGGAGCCCTTTTTTGCGCACGGCATCTTCCACGATCCTCTGGCCCAGGTATTTAGAGGTCATATAGTGAAAATAGGGGGGCCAATTAAAGGGCGTATTTTCATCAGTCAGGTTCCCTCTTTTTTCATAACCTAAGGCGCCGACTGAGGAGATATGAATAAGCCTTTGAACACCGGAACGCAGGCATGTGTCGACGACGCAGCGTACCCCTTCACAATTGATTCTCATCAACCGGCTAAAATCTCTGCGCCAGTAGGAAATATAACCCGCCAGATGGATCATGTGGCTCTGATGCCGGCAGGCCTCGAGGAGGGCCTGGCTATCCCCAATATCTCCCTGAAAGATGCGGATTTTCTGATTTTTCCAGCTCGCTGAAATTTTATCGCCAGGAAGCACATAGGCCGAAATGGAGTCTTCGCCAAATTTTCTTATCAGTTCTGGAATGAGGACTGAGCCGACAAAGCCTGTAGCTCCTGTGACAAGGATTTTCATGCTTCAGTCGCTGCTTTTAAAAATGGGGACGGTTCTCAACGAGAACCGGCCCCTGAAAATTTATAATCTCGCCGGTAGATAAAAATGTCAGTAGAGATGCCGACAAGGGCATGGAGGAAAGTCGTGTAGAAAAAAGAGCCTGTGATGTAGGCGATCCCTCCGAAGAGGAAACCTGCGGCCAGGGAAGCAAAAATCTCAGAATCGGGATGTCCGATATGATAGAGTGTGGAAAGGATGGTTTGAAGGCAGAGGGCAGGTATCAAGCCCAGAGCCGAAACAAACGGAAAGAACAAAATCCCTCGGTAGAGAAATTCCCAGGGCAGGTAATAAAGGAAAAGATAGGCTGTTTCATAGGCCATGAATTTTTTTGGACCGCGGCAGGCTCTCTTGGAAAATGGATAAAAGCGCCGGAGCTCAGCGTTTCTGGAGCCGATAAAACCCGCTAAGACAGCCAGAGGAGCGCCGATGGCTGCAATCGAAAAACCCTTCTTCGAGCTGCCCAGCGTGCAGCCTATCTCCTTCAAAAACTGGAAAGGCTCCCGATTAAGAATAAAAATGAGCCCGCAGGGAATAGCGAAGAAGAGAAAGAAAAAGGAAGCGAAGTAGAGCAAAAAAGCCCTGAAATCATCGCCTTTCTTGAGAAACCGCTTGTAATGAAAAACAGTGAGGGCGAGGGCAAAGGCCGCAGAAAGATAGAGGAGAAGGACAGCTATTTTATGTATCCTTTCTTTTTTTCGTTCAAGTACCAAGAAACGATGGCTTGGATTTGTCCTTCTGTATCGTTGTCAGGATTATAGCCGAGTTCGGCGATTGTCCTGGAAATATCGTAAGTTGTGTGTCTTGTGATTCTTTTGATCCGGTAAAAAGTGACCTCAGGCAGAAAATCAGGAAAAACCTTTCTTCGGAGCTCCTGGGTAGCCGCAACCAGGTAAGCTATTGACACAGGAACATAGATCCACTGTTTTCTCTTGAGTCCCTTCTGCAGTCCGGAGAAAAATGTCCCCCACGTCGGGAGCTCACTGTTGGTGACCGAATAAGCCTTTCCTTCTATCCCCTTCTTCAAACAGGCCAGATGGACGGCCTGGCAGAGGTTATCGATGTAGCAAAAGCCGAAATGCCATTTCCCGCGACTGACAATCAGAGGGATTCCCCTCTCACAGCCATTCATAATTTTGCCGCAGGACGTCCGGTCGTTGGGGCCGAAGACATCGCCCGGTCGGAGAATCACCACAGGAAGACCGTCATGTCTTGCTTTCTCAAAAAAGAAAGCTTCTGTTTTTATCTTCGCCCGGGTATAAGGCAAGAATTCAGCGGATTTCCCAGGATTTTCCTCCGAGATATTCTTCCGGCTGTACCCGAGCGTCAGGCCGGTCGATATGTAAATGATTTTTTTCGGCTGGATCTCGAGCTCCGATATTTTTTGCACAAAATTAACAGTCAGTTGATAGATTCCGGATTCGCATTGATCTTCAGAAGCCAGGTCTGATGTCAGGGAGGCCGCATGGACTATGTAGTCCATATTCCGGGGGATATCGAACCCCTTTGGTTCGAGCAAATCTCCAAAGATGAGGTTGACCGGCAATCCATCTAAAAAATGAAGGTCTGAGGTCCGCCTGACCAAGCCATAGACCTCAAACCCCTTCCCCAAAAAATAGCGGCAGAGGTTTGAGCCGATAAACCCATTGGCTCCGGTAATAAAGATTTTTTCCTTCAAAAGACGACTCTTGAAACGCTTAAGCCTTTAATGTAACCCGATTCCACTCTTTTATCAAGACATGCCCGAGAGCCATGGTGAGAAGCGCTATGGCAATCCCGGCTATGACGTCGATGAGATAATGAAACCGGCCGTAAACAGTGGAGATGTAAAGAGACAGAATGACGGGCGTTAGGAAATAGAAAGAGACTCGAGAATAACGGTAGGCTATCCACCACATGATGCTCGCTGCGGCGCAGTGAATGCTGGGGAAGGCTCCTCCTGGCACATGGATATGATTCCTGATGAATTCACCGACAGCCGTGAAAATATATCCGCGGAGAGGAATATCATAGAGTTCTCCGATCTTCCGCATGGGCCCGGCGACAGGGAAGAGCGTCGAGCCGATCGTGCACAGGATGATGGCAAATCCAAGATAAAAAAGATAATCCTCCATCTCTCGTTCCCCGCGCTTATAGTAAATAATGGCACCGAGGAGGGGATAGATCGGAACATAAAAGACATAGCAAAAGCTCATCCACTCCGTCAGCCAAGGGGTGATAAACCTTTGTATCCAGATGGTGGGCTGGACGCCAAAGAGAGACTGTTCAAGGTCTATGACCGCCTGGTCATTCCAATGAGCAAAGAAAACATGCTGCAACCGGAGAGAAATGTTGTAGATGTAGAATAAAAAAAGCTGAACAGAACCCGTCCTCAGCAGAAACTTGACGAAGCGTTTCTCAGATCTCTGCTCAAGGACATTGGCCTCCAAATAAATGAAGACAGCCAGGCCATTCGCCAGAACCAGTCCCAGCCAGCCTTTGATCCGCGAAGGAAAGATAAGGGGCAGGAGAGTAAAGAGAAGTGTGGTCCCCAAGAGGAGGACATCCGTAATCCGAATTTTCAGTCCAAAAAACTCTCGAGCAGTTCCTGCTCCCTTAGAAGGGGACATTTCTCTCCTGTTGTAAATGGTATTAAATATCTTAACTCCTGGAAAAAGTCAAAGGAGCTTAAGAAAAGGCGGGCTCTTAGATTTCTCCCCTTTGCCTATGCCAGTCGATCGTTTTTTTTATGGCTTCTTTTAAATTGACCTTGGGGACAAAGCCGAGCTCTTTAGTTATTTTGGATCCATCATAAATCCAGAAAAACTTCTTGGCCGCAATAACGCTTTCTTTCGTCAGAAAGGGCCTTTTGCGGGTTAACCTGGCAGAAATCTCTGAGGCCGAGGCCACCAACATCTGCAGAGAAAAAGGCACTCTTAGGATAAAGAAACAGATACCGAGTTCCTCGGCGATAGCATCGGTTATTTCCGCCCAAGCATAAGGCCTGGGGTCTGCGAGAAAATAGACCTTCCCCCCTGCTTTTTCGCTCTCGGCAGTCAGGATAATGGCATCGACCACATCTCCAACATAACAAAGGCTCGTCTGAGGTTCGCCCGTACCCACCAGGGGCATAATTTTCTTCTTGATAAGCTTGATGGACTCGAAGAGTTCCTTTTGGCGGGGACCGAGGACATTGGGCGGCCTGAGGATCACTGCAGATAATCTATCCTTGTATTCCGAGACCGCCTTTTCGGCCAAGAGCTTGCTCCGGCCGTAGTTCGAAATGGGTCTCGGGGGATCGCTTTCTCTCAACGCTCTTCCCTTCTCCGAAGGACCAGCAGCGCTGATGCTGGAGACAAAGACAAACTTTTTTAGACCGGGATTCCATTCCGCACATGCTTCTAAAAGATTTCTCGTGCCCAAAAAATTGGCCTGATAATAGACCTCCCAATTCTGAGCTTTAATCACTGCCGCCAGATGGAAAATAAAATCCATGCCCTCCACAGCCTTCTCGAGAGAAGGCTTATCCCGGCAATCTCCTGTGATGAAACGGACATTTAATCTCTCCAGTTCCCCCAGATGACTCGTCTTCCTGACAAGGCACGCCACCTCGTATCCTCTTCGCACCAGCTCTTCAGCCAGATGACTGCCGATGAACCCGGTGCCTCCGGTGACTAAGGCTTTCATTCTGTTTACCTAAGTGAGTGAGCCTGCAATTATAACACGCGAGACTCCTCGAAGAGAAAAAAGCACCATATTCTTTCTATGCTCGGAGCTGACGCCCTTTTCAAAGCCCAGGGCATCAGAAATCCATTCCTTTTTTGCTCCGTCGACACTTAGAGGAGATGCTGTCCATCTGCTCTCCACCAGGGTCTCTTTCGAATAAGCAACTAAAGAGTCATTTTTCAACTCCGGCGTAATCATCATAGAATCTGTGATATAAGTTCGCAATCAGACTTGCGGATTCTCAGGTCGAGCACAGCGAGAGAGAAAGCCTTGATTGAATTTACAAAGAATATGACAATTCCTCCCACGCCAAGAAGACCGCGGCCACATTTTCTGGTTTGGCTCCGACGTCAAACTCGCACTGGGCTATAACACCGCCATCTTGGTAGAGGGAATCTTTGACTTTTCTGACTGCCGCTCTGACTTCCTCTGTTGTCCCGTAGGGCAGGAGATACTGGCGGTCTATCTCCCCCCAGAAGGTCATTGTCCCTTTGAAACGCCTTCCCAGCTCCTCGATGTTCATGCAGAAGAGCTGAGAGTTCAAAGCGTCCACCCCCATCTCCACAAGGTCGGGAATGATGTCCATGATATAGCCGTCAGAATGCATAAAAATGTATTTTCCCTGCCGGCGGGCGATATCAACATAGTCTTCGTAGAGGGGCTTAAACATCTTTCTCCAGAGCGCGGGAGAAATGAGCAGGGAATTCTGGCCGCCCCAATCGTCGCTGAACACCAGAGCATCGACATCCGTGCGCGCCCAAAGTTCCATCTCTTCACAATAGAACTGATGAATTCGCTCAATCAGGCAGAAAAGTTCTGTGGGCCGGTCAGCAAGGTCCAAGAAAAGGTTCCCCGGCTTCCTAATGAACTGAAGCTGCTCGAATGGTCGGGCGCAGGACCTGGACAGGATGAATTGATCATGGCTTCGGCAGAAATCGTTCACTTTTTCCAAATCTAAGCTAAGTCGTTCGCGGGGGACCTTCACTTTGTCCAATTCTCCCCAGTTCTTCAAAAGAGGCTCCTTAATCTCTCCCTTGATACCCTTTTGCCTGTTTTTAAAAATGCAGCCCCATTCATCGATATACGTTCCCGGTGAATATTCATCACCGACCGTTTTAGGCATTTTTTTATAGAAAGAAGGCGAGGTGAGGAGATCATCGGGAAACCTTTTTTGGATCTGAGCGAGCTCCTCAGGGTAATGATCGCTCGCCCAGGGCAAAAACCAGAGCTGGCGCGGAATGCGCGCCGGAGAGGAAAACTCCAAGGTTCTCTTGACTAATTCTCTTGAAGTCATGCAAAAATTGTGCCGCGGGGCAGGCGGCAGAAAACTTTATCGGGCGATGAGTTTTCCGACTTCCTCCACTGCGCTGGCAGCATCAGCAGCGTACCCTTCTGCTTTAATTTCGTCGGCATATTCCCGAGTCACAGGAGCACCGCCGATGATGACAGGAATCTTTAGTCCTTGCGAATGAAGAGTTTCAACGATGTTTTTCATCTGGATCATGGTCGTGGTGAGCAAAGCCGAGAGGGCCACGATATCGGCTTTGTTCTCCCTGGCCGCAGAGACAAATTTTTCCGCAGAGACATCGATTCCCAGGTCTATAATTCTATACCCCGCTCCCCGGAGCATCATCGCCACCAAATTTTTGCCGATATCATGCAGGTCGCCTTTGACGGTGCCGATAACGACCGATCCCTTGGGCTGTATCTTATCCCTGACCAGAAAAGGTTCGAGCTTGACCAAACCGGCGTTCATGGCCCGCGCAGCCACCAGCACTTCGGGAATAAAAACTTCGTTGTTCTTGAACATAATGCCCACCCTCTCCATGCCGGCAATCAGCCCTTCGTTTAAAATCCGGGCTGTGGGCATCTTTGAAGACAGAGCTCGATCCACGAGTTTCTCCACGTCTTCTTTTTTGCCTTTTAACAATGCTTCTTGAATGTCTTTGACCATGAACATCTCCTCAAGACGAAGCCCGAAAATCGACTCTGAAGTTTACAATATATCTAAAAAAACCTCGGGATTGTCAAGAAAAAAGGAGCGGAGGGAATGAGTTGGAGCTTTTGACTTGGAACATATCATGTGCTATAAGCTTTTTTTGATTGTGCGTGTTGAAAATATGTTATGTTTTTCGCAGAGTTTGCGCCGATTATAAATCCGGATGATGGACCAGAAAGAAAAAGTCGCCAAGTCCACCACCATCGTCAGCTTGGCAACCTTCGTCTCCCGCCTCTTCGGACTCATTCGCGAGCAAGTCTTTGCCTTTCTTTTCGGGGCCGGTTTTGCCACAGACGCCTTCGTGGCGGCCTTCCGCATTCCCAATTTGCTGCGCGACCTTTTTGCCGAGGGAGCGCTCTCCGCGGCCTTTGTCCCCGTTTTTACGGATTACCTTGTCAACAAAGATAAAAAAGAGGCTTTCCGTCTGGGCAACCTGGTCGTCAATGCGCTCCTCGTCATCCTAAGCCTCATCGTCATCGTCGGCATTCTCATCGCGCCGTTGATCGTGGATCTGATCGCGCCCGGTTTTAATTCCATACCGGGCAAATCCGAGCTCACAGCGCTCCTGGCGCGAATCATGTTCCCTTTCCTCCTTCTCATCTCTTTGGCCGCAGTGGCCATGGGGATGCTGAATTCATTAAGACACTTCGGTGTGCCTGCTTTTGCCCCTGTTTTCTTGAACCTGGGAATGATCCTGGCGGGATTTCTCATCTCGCCCCTCTTTGAGGAAAGAATCATCGGCATGGCTATAGGTGTGCTTCTCGGCGGGCTTGGCCAATGGGCTTTTCAGCTTCCTTCTCTCCGAAGAGAGGGCTACCGGTATAAACCCCTCCTTTCTTTTCGCGACCCCGGCGTGAGACGAATCATCTTCCTCATGACGCCGGCAGTGCTTGGCCTGGCCTCGACTCAAATCAATATATTCGTTAATACTGTGATTGCCTCATTCCTGCCTCAGGGGAGCCCTTCTTACTTGAATTACAGCTTCCGCCTGATGCATTTTCCCCTGGGTGTTTTCGGCGTGGCCGTCGCCACTGTGACCCTCCCTGTCGTGGCGACCTACGCCGCTCAGAAAGACATTCCTAACGTCCTCTCGACCTGCGCCTCTTCGCTGAAGTTAGTCTTTTTCCTGACCTTGCCGTCGATCTTCTTCCTCTCTTTGGCGGCGAAGCCGATCATCTCGGTTCTCTATCAGCATGGGGAGTTCTCCTACGCCGACACCATTTTCACTTCTCAGGCCCTGATTTTTTATGCCATCGGGCTTTTCGCTTACGCTTCGGTCCGGGTGATCGCCCCGGTTTTCTATTCGTTTGGCGACACCAAGACGCCGGTGAAGGTGAGTGTTTTGGCTGTCGCGGTGAACATCATCCTCAACCTGAGTTTCATGCGCCCCTTAAGCTTTAAAGGGCTGGCCTTAGCCACTTCTCTTTCAGCCATGGTCAATATGTTCACCCTGACATCCCTCCTGCGCAGGCGCATCGGGCCTCTCAACCTGACTGACCTTTCCTCGCACTTCCTGAAGATCCTTGGGTGTTCGGGTTTCATGGGGGCGGCCCTTTTTGTCTTCCAAGAAGCCATTCCCTTAAACTTGGAATCCGCCGCGCTTCTTCCCAAAATTTTGTATCTTCTCGTCCTTTTCCTCTTGGCCGCAGGGAGCTATATTCTTGCCTCCTCCATCTTAAAAATAAGAGAACTGGCGCTCGTGCTGAGCATCATTAAGAGAAAAAAATGAAAAAGTTCCTTTTCTGGTTCATCGCCATCGTCATCACTCTTTCGAGCGCCGTTTACCAGAGGCTTACCGGCCCCACCTATCCTGTGCGCGGGAAGGCGATGCTCGCTGATGCCGAAATCAGATACGAGCTGCCGCGCAGCGAAGAGATCGCCAAAAACTGCGAAGTCGGAGTCAGAGCGGCCAACCTCAGGATCACGGGTCGCCTCCTTTACAAAAGGTTCAAGACTGCTGACCCTTGGACTGAGGTTCCTCTTGCCAGAGAAACCGACATGCTTGTGGGATATTTGCCGAAGCAGCCCATGGCGGGCAAGTTGGCCTATAAGGTCTTCTTATCTTACAGGGAAAAGGAGACTTCTTTATCCGGTGAAGAGCCCATCATCATAAGGTTTAAAGGGACTGTCCCTGCAGCCATTCTGATTCCTCATATGCTTTTGATGTTCCTGGCCATGCTTTTCTCCACCTGTGCAGGGATTGCCGCCCTGAGGCGTCAGAGCAACGCGCGGAAATTTGCGATCTGGACAGCGGGCCTACTCTTTGTGGGAGGGTTTATCCTGGGACCTCTTGTCCAAAAATCCGCCTTCGGTGACTGGTGGACAGGCGTTCCTTTCGGTTTTGATTTGACGGACAACAAAACGCTCATCGCCATGCTCGGTTGGGTGGCTGCCCTCATCGCCGGCCGGCGCGGAAAGCCATCTCGAGGATGGGTCCTGGCGGCATCTATCTTGACGCTCGTCATCTTCATGATCCCGCACAGCCTGTTAGGATCTGAACTCAAATATACCGAGTCACTTCAATAGTTGACTCTATAAATTACAAAGATCTCGCTTCTTCCCTTTTTTCTCCGGTAATTTTTTGATCTTTTTTCGCGCCTGAAAAAGATAGACCCGGGCTGTGCCGGCCGAACAGCGCAGCACCTCTTGACGAGGCGCTGGCTGGTGAGGCGCCAAGGTTTGAAAAAGGAAAAGGAAGCGGGGCTAAGGAGGATCCCTCTCCAGCCAGCAGCTTGTTTTTATTATAGATAATTAAATTTTCAAATGTCAAAGAAATTCTTTGCAAAAAAAATTAAAATAAGGAGAAAGAGGAACTATCTAAGTGATCATCTGCGCGATTTGCGGCAAAAGGCCGGCTGCAAAAGTTATCGGGGCGTGTTCGGACTGCTTGCGCTCTCTCCCCGAAGGCGAGCTTTCGCCGGCCTTCCATAAGGCTCCGAGGGAAAAACTCAGCCTTCCAGAAGTTCCGCCTAAAGTCCCTGCCGGGCCAAAATGCCACCTGTGCGCGAACGAATGCCAGCCCGGCCCAGGAAAAAAAGGCTATTGCGGCCTGAGAAAAAATGCCGGAAGCAAGATAAGCGGCATCTCCTCCCCAACAACTGCTCTTGCCCATATCTATCTCGATCCCCTCCCGACAAATTGCTGCGCGGCCTGGTTTTGTGAAGGCTCCGAGGAAAGAGGGTCTAACCTCGCTGTCTTCTTTTACGGATGCAATTTCGATTGTCTTTTCTGTCAGAACCACTCGCATAAGCGGCTCGACGAAGCCCCCCTGCTCACGGAAGAGATGATCGTCCGGGCAGCGCTTCTTCCCGAAGTCCGCTGCGTCTGCTTTTTTGGCGGGTCTCCCGAACCACAGCTCCCATTTGCCATCAGAGTAAGCCGAAGGATTCTTGAGGAGAGCGACAAAAAAAAGCGCATCTGTTGGGAGTGGAACGGATGCGGCCATCCCCGGCTGGTCGAAAAAGCGGTTGAGCTTTCAGCCGAGAGCGGAGGCACAGTAAAATTTGACCTCAAATGCTTCCACCGCCACATTTCCCTGGCGCTCTGCGGAGTGGAGAATCACCGGGCCTATGAGAATTTTTCCCTGGTTTGGCGGCTTTTCCCGAAAGGAGATTTGCTCACAGCGACCACTCTTCTTGTGCCCTATTATGTGGATAAGCAAGAGGTCGGAGAGATCGCCCGATTCATCTCTGAGCAGGACAGGGATATCCCCTACTCGCTTCTTGTCTTTCACCCAGATTATCTCATGACCGATTTGCCGCCAACCCCGCGCGAGCAAGTTGAGCGATGTTATAATGAAGCGCGCCGGTATCTCTCCCGGGTCAACGTCGGAAATCTGCCTTTGCTATGAATAAAAAGAAAAAATTTTTAGCCTGGCTTTGGCTGACCCTCTGCACGTTAGCCATTTTTCTTATTGTCCCATTGGCTCGGACGATTCAAAAATTCGTCTCTGCGCAGTGGGGACGTTCGCTTTTTGGATACTCCGTGCTCGCGGCCACCGGAGCAGGCTTCCTCTGTCTCGTCTGCTTTCTTGTCTTCCGGCTGAAGATTCGCGCGCCGTCAAACTATCTTTGGCTGACGGCAGTGGCCTGCCTCTATGTCTATTTCACATTGAAGCTGTGGAGAGTGCCTGAAGAGGCTGTTCATTTCCTGGAATACGGCCTTCTTGGTTTTTTTCTCTTTCGCGCCCTGAGTCTTTCCATCCGAGATAAGAGCATTTATCTTATCGCCTTTCTAAGCGGCTCTCTCGTCGGGATTTTTGATGAAATCCTGCAGTGGATGATTCCAAACCGCTACTGGGATTTCCGCGATGCCGGCCTCAACGCCCTCGGCGTTGGGCTATTCGAAGTGGCTGTCTGGAAAGGGATAAAGCCTAAAATCATCTCAGAGAAATTTGGCTCAAGGTCTATAAGAAAAGTTTCTGTGCTCCTGGCTATAAATCTGCTTATTCTCGGCGTCTGCGCATCTAATACGCCTCGCCGGGTCGCGGGCTATGTAAACCGCTTTCCCTTCCTGTCCTTCCTGCTTAAGGAAGAACCTATGTCTGAATTCAGCCAAAAGCATAAGGACCCGGAGATAGGCGTTTTCTATTCGCGCCTCTCGCTTGAAGACCTTAAAAGAACAGACGAAGAGAGTTCAGACCACTATGCTCAAGTTTTGAGGGACTGGAAAGACAAAGACTACGGCCAGTTTCTGAGCGTGCACAGCCCTCTTATCCATCCGTTCCTCTATGAAATGCGGGTGCACATTTTCTGCAGGGATCAAAAAGAAGAAGAAGCGCAGAAAGCTACTGATGACAAAGCCAGACGGGAAGCGCTCTTTGCGACCTGCAAGGAAAATCTCATTCTGGAAAAATATTTTACGCAGACACTGCAAAAGTCTTCTTATGCTTGGAGTGAGGAAAAAACGAGAAGCTTCGAGGCACTCATTGACAAGAGCAAGCCCTACAGGAGTCCGGTGAGCGCTGGCGTGCTCCATATCAGTGAGAAGACGATCTGGGTTTCGATTATCATCATCTTAATCGGTTTGGCTGTCTTAAATTTTTTCTACACTCGGCCAAAAAACAGGCAGAATTCTCCTCTCAAGGAATGAGCCATTCACGAAAGATACTCAACGAATTCTCATGGGCTATGATAATAACGCCAGATTTGCCAAGCAGCCTTAAAATTATCTTTTGAAAAATGTTATTGAATTCTCAAGCCGATAGAGATATAAAATTGTAAATTCAAGTCGAACCCCATGATCGGAAACGAAAAAAACAGCTTGAAGAAGCTCGTAAGCCTGACGTCCAATGAACGACGGTTTCTTGTGCTCGCCGAATTTGCGCCGCTCCCCGGTCATGACTTAAGCAACTTTGAAAAATTCCTAACTGGATATGAGCAAAAGAAAGCCGGCCTGCCGAAAGATATCGTGCTGGCCGGCATCACCATTCCCCAGAGTCCCAATGGCGCCGCCTCCATGAGCCCCGCGGATATATTTTCTCTCCTCAAAATAAAGAATCTCTGGGCCGACCTGGATATTATCCCCCATGTGACCGCCAAAGACCATAATGTAGAGGCTATAAAAACATATCTTATCGGCCTGCAGAAGCTCGGCATAGAATCCGTGCTGGCTCTCACCGGGGATAAACCATGCTCGGGGAAAGGAGTTTTTGAGGTTGATTCCCTCGGACTCATCGAACTGATCAAGGAAATGAACCATGAATCATTCAACCGGGCGGTGCCAGGCCATTTCGATCGTGTGCATCAGTTCTATATATTGGCGGCGGTTTCTCCGTTCAAATACACAGAAGCCTCCCAGAGGCAACAATACTTCAAGATGGAGAAGAAAATCCGGAATGGAGCAGACTGTCTGGTCACACAAATGGGCTGGGACTGGCGAAAAAGTGAAGAAATGTTCCGGTATCTCAAAGAAAATGCTGTCCAAGTGCCTGTTTTCGGAAACGTTTATCTCTTATCCACGGTGACGCCCGCCCCGCGCTTGATGTTTGAAGGAAAACTCTCCGGCTGCCTGGTGACAAAAGAGCTCTTTGAAAAAGTGTGCAAGGAGACTCTGTCCGATCACATGGAACGGGCGGCACAGCAAGTGGCGATGTATAGAGACCTGGGCGCGGCAGGCGTTGATCTCGGCGGCCTCTTGGACTTCGATATGCTTGCAACAATCCTAACCCGGGCGGAAGAGATCGGTCGGGACTGGCGGCGATTTCAGCACAACCTTGATTTCGGAATTCACATGCTGCCTGACGGGAACCCGGGATTCTATCTTTATGATGAAAACGACAGGCCGCGGAATCCTTCGCGGCCGAAGGCGTCTTTCAATAAAAAAACCTTTGATTTCCTCCACAAAACCCTTTTGACACCCGGCCAAGGCACGTATTCGGCAGTCAAAACGATCCTCAGAAGCAGCCGATCGTTACGTCAGGGAAAAGGGACATTCTACAAGATGTTTTTTGCCGGCGAGAAGGCCCTTAAAACTCTGCTTTTCGACTGCGAGGAATGCGGCGATTGTTACCTGGTCGAAAACTTCGGCCTTTGCACGCTGGGGAAATGCGAAAAAGGATTGCCGAACCCCCCTTGCGGCGACGCCAATCCCGACGGGACGTGCGGACATAATCCGGAAAAACCCTGTGTCGGCGAGCTGATATATGATGCCGCCGCAAGTGCCGGGACAGAAGGGTTAAAAAAACTAAGAAAGATCATCAACCCGAGCCGCAATCCTGCTCTCAAAGGGACTTCTTCCCTCTTAAACTATCTATTTCAAAAAGACCACACCAAAAAATTTGATTTGATCCTTATTGGAGAAAACCTCCATGCCAGCATCCCCAAACCCGCCGCCGCGATGAAAGAGCTTCTGGCCCTGGGACCGGAAGCTTTTGAAAAGCGGAGCGGGCCGCTGGATTACATCGTCTCGTTGATTCAAGCCCAGGTCAAACACGGAGCGGATTACGTCGACGTGAACGTGGATGCGTTCGGCGATAGCAATCTGGAGCTGCGTATGAATATGATGCGGGACTATGTGCGGCTCATACGCAAACACAGTCAGGGAATTCCGGTCTGCGTGGACAGCGGCTCTCCGGACGTCTTGAAAGCAGGTCTTGAGGAGTGGTATAAAAATGCGCCTTCCTCCGTCGCTGCGCCCCTGCTGAATTCGGTCAAGATCTATACCATGGACGAGCTCCTTCCTCTGCGGAGCCGCTATCCCTTCAAATTCATCGGGCTTCTTGTGGACATTAAATTAACGGGTTCGGAGGGTTCTTATTACGGCGTCGACGAACTCTACGGAATGGCCCGGAAGATTTTCCGGGCGGCGACCGAAAAATACGGTTTCAAGCCGGAGGATATATTGTTCGACTCAACGGTTTTTCCATTGGCGATTGACATACTGATGACGCCTGATACGCCGGGATATACATACAGGACTTTTGAAACGATCCGCAAAATCAAAAGCGACCCGGCCATGAGGCGCGTGCACCTATCGCTGGGCATCACCAACGCCGTTCGAGACCTCCCCGGTCGGAAGATAGGCGTGTGCCGGGCCTATTTGGCTAAAGCGATGGAATACGGCCTGGATGCGGCGATCGTCGATGTCAGGCATGATTACGGAAGGCGGTCGCCAGCGCCAGAACTTTTGGAGTTCGTGGACGCATTCGTCAAACAGAATGGTTCGGCCGAGTCCTCCGAGCGAGTGATCAACTTGATGCTTCAGTTTTGTCAGGCTAACCGTAAAATATCGGGGACACGCACCTCTCTTTAAAGTCAAAGTCGTTATTCTCTGCACATTCCTTTTTCCCCTTTTGTAGCTTGGCAAAAAATAACAACAAATCAGATCGGCATAGGCTTGATTGTGCTCAAAGGATTTTTGCCGAGTTCCCCATATAAAAAAGAGCCAGCGGGGGGGATCGAACCCTCGACCTGCTGATTACGAATCAGCCGCTCTGCCTGCTGAGCTACGCTGGCTCGTCACTGAAAGCTTCGAGCAGATAGAAAATAATGGATTTAGCCAGAAGTGTCAATATGGCAATCAGGCGGACTGGCCCGTCAGCACTCAAGTTATCTCCCATAACAGGGGACGGTTCTCCGGAAGAACCGTCCCCTGTTATCCTTTCAGGAGCATTTTGCCCCGCGTATAGTAGTAAGGGATGAGCATTAAGATAACACCGATGAGCATGCAAAAATAAAACCAATTGATTCCTTTTCCTATCCGATGAGACAAGAGAATCAGGCTGGTTTGGAAATGGATAAAAATCAGGTTGATGAAAATCAAGGCCAGGTAGATAACCTCTTTTTTCAGGTCTAATAAATGTGCCTTTTTGTCAGGCCGGGATTCTCTGAAGAAGATAAATCTGGCCGCAAACAAGAAAAGGAAAAAGAAGAAGGTCTGGGCGAGAGGATAGAGGAAGAAGACGAGCGATTTTTCCGTCCAAACCGCCTCCCCTCTCCAGAGGCTCAGCCAGAGCGCCGTTTCTTGAGGCAGCCGCGAATAAGCATACACGGACATCACCCAGCTCACACCGAGGAGAAGCCAGTCGGCCAAGAACAGCCATAAAAGGACTTTCTTTTTCGGGAGGGAGGGCTTAAGCGCTGACTTCACCAAATTATTATAGAATCATCTGTTCATAATGAAAAGTTGGAACTTTAAAAAAAAGCTCAAATAGAATAAAATACCTTTTTGGCTGGAGGATAGATTGGAAAATCAACGCTTGCTGCGCATAAGAATATGGCATAGATGATCATCAAGAAGCTGGAACTTCAAGGCTTTAAATCCTTTCCCGAACGAACAAAAATCATCTTTCACCCCGGAATAACCACCATTGTCGGGCCCAACGGCACAGGCAAGAGCAACATTGTCGACGCCATCCTCTGGGTTCTGGGCGGCCAGAGGCAAAAGGGGCTGCGAGGAGAAAAGACCGAGGATATTGTCTTTAACGGAAACGCCAAAAAGCCCCCTCTCGGCATGGCCGATGTCATCCTGTCTCTCGAGCACCAGGACGAGGAGATTGTCATCAACCACCGTGTCTTCCGCTCGGGGGAAAGCGAGTACAGGCTGAACGGGAAAGCCGCTCGGCTTAAAGATATCCAGGATACCCTCTGGAAAAGGGCTGTGGCGGAAAAAGAGTATTTTGTCATAGAGCAGGGCAGCATCGGACTGCTTCTCACGGCGAAGCCCGCTGAGAAAAGGCTCCTGCTCGAGGAAGCCGCCGGCACCGCCTTCTACAAGGACAGAAAGAAGGAAGCCCAGAGCAAGCTGGCCAGCAGCGAGCAGAATCTCATCCGGCTGGAAGATATCATCAGCGAGGTGAGCCGGGCCAAGAATTCTCTCCAAAGGCAGGCCCAGGCCGCCACCCGTTACAGGAAGCTTCGAGAAAGAACCCGCGAGCTCACAGGGCTCAACTATAAGCGGAAACTCCTCCAACTTGAATTCAGACACAAAGAGATAGTCCGCCAGCACAATAGCTGTCTCGACCAGGAAAAAGAGCTTACTTTCCGGATAAAAAACGAAGAAAAAGAACTGACTGATAAAAGAAGGGAAATCTGGGAGCTTGAGAAATCTCTCAAAGAAAACCAGGAAGCCCTCTTCGCGCTCGAATCCCAGATCAACAGGACCGAGGCGGAAAAGGAAAGAGAAGGAAAGAAAATCGAGGATCTCGCCGAGAAAGGAAAAAAAGCCGCCTCATCTGCGCAGGAACTCGAACAAGAGATAACGCTCCTTGAAGCAGAGATCGCCGAGCGTCAGAACGCCCGGGCAGAGCTTGACCAGACTCTAAGGGAAACGCAGGATGAAATGGCCAAAGCTACAGCCGACTGGCAATCGTTTCAAGAAAGTTACCTCGATTTGGAAAAAAGCCTCGAAATACTGAACGAGGAGAAGTTTGGGAAACTCTCCGAGCTCACCGAGCTGAGAAGTGAAGGCATCAAAGCCGACAAGGAACTGGAGCTCCTGGCGCGTCAGGAAGCCAAATTGGCTTCACAGCTTGAACAAGAAAAAGGCCTTCTCCAGATTAAGATAGAAGTCCTGCTCCAGATTGAGAAAAGCTTGGCCGAGACGCAGAAGGCGAAGGAAGAAAAGGAGAAAGTGGTGGCAGAGCTGCGGAATTCCATCGAGGAAAAACAATCCGCTATCGAGCGGCTGAAAAACTGGATTGAAGAGGCAAAAAAAGCGAGGGATGAAGATTATTACAACCTTCAGGCTCTCAAAAAAATGGAGGAAACCCAGAGAAATCTCGCCGGCTCGGAGGAAATTCCCGAAGCCCTGGGAAGGCTCGTCGACCTGATCGAGACATCATCGGAGTACGCCGCGCTTATCGACGCCCTCTGGAAGGAAGAAGCTGTCTCCCCGGTCATCCCGGCCGTCGACTTTTTAAAACGCGCCGCTCAAAGAGAGCCCGAGGGCCGTTTTCTTCTGGTCTCCCCCACCCAGGAAGAAGCCCCGTCTCCGGCCATCCAGGACCCGAATGTCTTGGGATTTTTAAAATCCCATCTCCGGCCGAGCCCGAAAATCAAAGATTTCCTGACCCATCTTCGTGAGGCTGTCATCGTCCGGGACGTGAAAACAGCGGTTGAGCTCTGGCTTCGCTTTCCCGCCCTGAATTTTATCACCCCGAAGGGAGATGTGCTCCTTTCCTCAGGCCTTCTCAAGATTGGCCGAAGGGAGGAAGGCATTTTTGCCTTAGGCCAGGAGATAAAGAAACTTGAAGAAAAGATTGCCCGCCGTGATGCTGAGATCGCTCCCATGTCTTCCGAACTCGAGAAGAAAATCTCAGAGACGCTGAAACTCGAAGAGAATTTGCGCCTCGAGGCTTCCCTCCAGGATGACCTGGACATAAGGATCCGGGAGCAAGAGAAAGAAAAGATTGGCGGCGCCGCCGAGCGGGAAAGAATCCAAAGCGCCGTCTCACTCTTCGACAAAGAGCTCGAAATCCTGAGACAGGAACGCGAAGCTCTCGCTCTTAAAAAACATTCTCTCTTCCATAAAATCGCCGCACTCGAGGAAGAACAGAAAACCCTGAAAGCCAAGATTGAAGCCGAAGAGAAAGAATGCCTGGCGCACAAAGGCAAAAATGTCCAGGATGAAAAACGCTTCATCGAACTCCGGGCGAGCGCCGACCTCACCCAGGAAAGATTCAACAACGTCAGCCGACAACTCCAGGAGCTCAATGACAGGAAAGAAAATATCCAGAAAAAGATTTCGACTTATCGGCAGGAAAACCGGCTCGCAGAGAAAGACGGAATCGAGGCCGAGGAGACGAAAAGAATCCTCGAAACAAAATCCGGAAGCCTCAAAGAGGAAAGAAAAGCCAAGCAGGCTGAACTCGCCCAAAAAGAAGCAGACCTCGAAAGAAAGCATGCCGAGGAAGAAGAAAAAGACAAACGGCTGGGGCAATTGAGGGAGGAGCTCGAGCGAAGAAAGGAAGAGCGGGTCAAATGGGAAATCACCAAGGCCGAGATCGACAGGGACCTCGTTAACCTCGAAGAGACCTGCTGGCAGGAGCTCCGAAAGACTATCCACGAAGTGAAGAATGAAAAGGTGGAAGTCGAGCTTTCTGACGCAGAAATCGAGGACAAGTTGGCTCAGGCTGAGGAGGACCTGCAAAAATACAAAGCGGTCAATCTGATGGCTGAAGAAGAATATCTCAGCCACAAAGAGCGCTACGACTTTCTTATCCAGCAGAAAAATGATTTAAGAGAATCTATTGATGCCACGCAAGAGGCGATCCGCAAGATCGACGAGGAAAGCAAAACGCAATTTCTGACCGCCCTGGCTGAAGTCAACAAGAGCTTCGAGGAGGTGTTCACTTCCCTCTTCAAAGGAGGAAGCGCCAGGATAAAACTCCTGGATGAGAACAATCCCATGGATAGCGGAGTGGAAATCATCGCCCAGCCCCCTGGAAAAAAAGTTCAGAATATCGCGCTTCTCTCCGGCGGCGAGAAGAGCCTGACCAGCTTGGCCTTTCTCTTTGCTCTTTTCCGGTATAAGCCGACTCCCTTCTGCATTCTGGATGAAGTTGACGCGGCCTTGGACGATGTGAATCTCGCCCGCTTTCTCGACCTGATGAAAGACATCAAAAAAGAGACTCAATTCATAATCATCACTCACAACTATAAAACGATGGAGGTGGCCGATTATATCTACGGCACAACCATGGCTGAGCCGAACATCACAAAGCTCTATTCGATCAAATTGGAGAAGCAACAAGAATTGATGAGCTAATGATAAGCTAAACGGATGAAAGTCCAACTCTTCGTCCCCCCCGGAGGCTATTTTGCCGAGCGCTGGTCTAAGGGCTCATCCATGCCGCCCCTCGGGCTTCTCTACATCGGTGCTGTGCTGGAGAAGGAAGGAATTGATGTCGAGATTGTCCCGGCGGATATCCTGAAACTCGGCTGGCGCGATGTCCGGAGTAAAATCCGCGAGACCCAGCCTGATATCGTCGGCGTGACCTCCACAACCGAAAATCGTTTCCAAAGCTTCAACCTGGTAAAGCTGGCCAAAGAGACCTGCCCTCAAGCCTTGACCGTCATGGGCGGCCCTCATGCCTCCATGGCGGCAGGCGATACGCTCTTCCACATCCCGGAGCTCGACATCGTGGTCAGAGGAGAAGGCGAGGAGACAATGCTCGACCTCTGCCGCGCCCTGGAAAGAAAAAGGGAGATCAACGGCATCTCTCACATCGCTGGGATCTCTTATAGGCTCAACGGCCAGGTGGTTCACAACCGGCCCCGCTCACCCATCACCAACCTCGACAGTCTCGCTTTCCCGGCCTTTCATCTTGTTCCTCTCGAGAGATACAATTTTAAAATCGAAGTCCCCGGCTACGGACCTCTCCCCGCCATCAATGTCATGACCAGCCGTGGCTGTCCCTTTAACTGCAACTTCTGTGCAACACCGATCAACTGGGGCCGCGCTGTCCGAATGCGGAGTTCTCTCAATGTCATCCAGGAAATCGAATCCCATATCCAGACATACGGAGCCCGCGTCATCTTCTTCTACGACGATACCTTCAACGTCAGTCTCCAGCGAGTCGAAGAAATCTCGGACCTCATCCTCGAGAGAAAAATTCCCGTCTTCTGGAGATGCGAGATCAGGCTCGACCTGATGACCAAGCCGCTCCTGGCCAAGATGAAACAGGCCGGCCTTTTCCATGTCTCCTTCGGGCTTGAAGCGGGGTCAGAAAGAGTACGGAATACCATCATCGATAAAAAAATCAAGCTCAAAGATTTTCATAATTTGATGGCTTGGTGCAAAGAATTGGATATCATTCCCAATGTCTTCTTTATCTTCAGCCATCCGACCGAGACGTGGGAAGAAGCCCAGGAGACGATCCAGATCATCGAGCAGTATAAAGGCCAGGTGGAGGCGAGCGTCGCCGTCCTCCACATTTACCCCGGAACGCCTTTGGAAAAAACGGCCAGAGAAATGCGACTTCTTCCCGCGGATTTTAGCTGGACAAAAAAGCATACGAGCAAGATTATCACCCTGCCGACAGCCCAAGGAGATGTGCCTCTTTTTCTGGATAAACTGACTTGGGCCCAGGTCAGCGAGCTCCTCTTCCGCTGGTCTTTCTCCGGCGGAAACGTCTCGATCGCCCGGAAAATCCCGCGGGTCATTTCGAACATCCGTTCCTTGGAAGACATTAAAAGATATGCCATTATGGCCCTCGTCTATCTTAAACTCAAAATAAAAAAAGTCTTCAAAAGGACCTAATATATGATTTTTTCGGCCGGAAAACTCGTGATTAGTCCGCAGTAGGAGGGCTTTATGCACATCTATCTTTACATTATTCTGGCCTATCTTCTCGTCCTGACCGCCTTCAACTTCATCAGGTCAAAAAAGATTAAAAGCCAGGAAGACTTCATGGTTGCCGGACGTCAGCTCAGGATGTCCGTAATGATTTTTACTCTCATTTGCACGTGGATCGGCTCGGGGACCTTTATCGCCGGCGCCGAGTACGCGGCGAGAGCAGGCTGGTCGTCGCTGTGGCTTCCCGCCGGCGCCTGGTTCGGCATCGCCGTTATCTATTTTCTGGCTGCCAAGATCCGCACGTTCGGCCAGTACACGGTCGGCGATATTCTGGAAGTCCGCTACGGCAAGTTCGCCCGCCTGTTCGGCGCCATCGCTCTGATTATTGCTTTTACCACAATCGTCTCCTACCAGTTCCGGGCCGGCGGCTATATTCTGAACGTCGTGACCAACGGCTCTGTGTCGGTCGAAGTTGGACAAACGATCGCGGCACTTTTCGTCATCCTGTTCACGGCCCTGGGAGGAATGGTTGCCGTGGCCCACACCGACTTGCCCAACGGAATTATCATCCTGCTCGCCTGCTGTATCGCTCTGCCCTTCACTATGGCTTTCGCCGGCGGTCTCCAATCTGCCCCGGCGGCGTTGCCGACCCAGCACTTTGCCGTTTTCTCCGCCGATTTCGGAGAGTATCCTGCCCTCAAAGCCGGCGGATACTTTCTGGCGACCATGCTTCTCCTGATGGGCGTCCAGTCTATGTACCAGAAGTTTTATTCCGCGAAAACGCCCCGAGAGGCGAAACGCGCTGTGGGATTGTGGATCATCGGAACGATTGTAGTCGAGACTCTGGTCGTAGCCATCGCCATCTATTCTGCTGCCTCCCACTGGACAGATTTAAAAACCTTCGATATAGCCGAGACGGTGAAGAGCGAAATCGCCGTTAACAAGCTGCCGCCGACCGAAGCTTCAAGCCGGGCTATGACTTTGGCTCGGGAGCTTTCGTCAAGTGGCGGTATCAAGCCCGCTCAAATTCCTGCGTTGGAGCAAAAGCTCCAGGAGGCATTTGCTCGAGCGGACACACCTGCGGCTGTGGCGGCTGTCCGCGCAGGAGTTGACCCAGCCTCTGTTGTGCTCCAGGCTGCCAGGGACATCGGCTCGAAAGGCGTGGTTGGCCTGCTCGTGGGGCTGCTCCTTCTCGGCGCCGCCTGCGCTGTGGTCATTTCCACCGGCATGAACTACCTCCTCTCGCCATCCACCAACATCATGCGCGATATTTACCAGCGGTTTTTACACACGGACACCGATCAGCAAAAACTGGTGGCTCTTCAAAAGGTCTTTATTGTTATCCTGGGTGTAGCCGCCTTTTTGATGATATTTATTCCAACCGTGCTGCACGCTCGCATCTCCGTCTTGAGCTATGCTTATTTCGCTTACACGATGTACGGTGTCGCCATAACGCCGGCCCTGCTTGCTGCGCTCGTCTGGAAGCGCGCCACCCGCACCGGCGGCGTGGCCTCTATCGTCTCGGGCACGGTAATGGCGATTGTCTTCGAGCTCGTCATCCCGCGCGCCTTTCCCTCTGTGCTCAGGGGCGGGGACCCATGGGGTATCCCGAGCATCTACCCGGCGATTGTGGTTTCTGTTCTTTTCTTGGTCGTCGGAAGTCTCCTCAGCCCAAAACCGAAGCCGGAGCAGCTCGAAAAATTTTTCCCAAAAAAAGAAAAATGAAAGCAGAATGGGTCCTGTCACGGCATGTCCCCGTCAAGGCTCGGGTTTGGGGTTCGTCACCCAAACCTCTCGCCTCAATCCAGATTTTTCACGGACTTTGGAAAGATCATCGCGCCGAAACAATTCAATCAGTCATCGCGAGCCTCCGAAGGAGGCGTGGCGATCTCAAACTGAGATGGCCACGACATCTTCGATGTCTCGCCATGACCATTTGAAAAAGGAGATCTCATGAGCACAGGGATTGTCAAGGACTGGCGATTCACGGAACACAACATGGGCCCTTATCATCCCGAGAGCCCGCAGAGGATCGAAGCCATCTACAAGATGCTGGAGAAGGAAAAAATTTTCTCTTCTTACCCGATCATCGAGCCCCGGCCCGCCAAGGAAGAAGAAATTGAGATGATCCACACACGCTCCTATGTCGATATGATAAAGGAAACCTCGGGCCAGGAAAAAGTCTATCTTGATCCTGACACGTCCACTTCACCCCGATCCTATGAAATCGCCCTGCTCGCTGCAGGAGGTTTGCTCAAAGCGGCAGACATGATCATGGATGGGAAGATCCAGAATGCCTTTGCCCTGGTCCGGCCACCCGGCCATCACGCCGAAGCCTCAGAAGCCAGGGGTTTCTGTATCTTCAACAACGTCGCCATAGCGACTCAACATTTAATCAAAAAATACGGCTTCAAGCGCATCCTCATTGTTGACTGGGACATCCATCACGGCAACGGGACCCAGCACGCGTTTTATTCGCGAAGCGACGTCCTCTATTTCTCCACCCATCAGTTTCCTCATTATCCGGGCACGGGTTTCTGGAATGAAGTCGGAAGCGGAGACGGCGAGGGATACACTGTCAATGTCCCCCTTTCTCCGGGCAAAGCAGATGAGGATTATCTTTTTATCTTCCAGCAGATCCTCTCCCCTATCGCGGCGGCCTACAAGCCGGAGTTTATTCTCGTTTCTGCCGGGTTCGATATTTTTGAAGGAGACCCTCTCGGCGGAATGGGTGTGAGCGCGAAGGGTTTTGGCGCCCTGGCAGCGGAGCTAATGACTCTGGCTCACGAAACGGCCCAAGAGCGGCTCCTATTAACTCTCGAAGGAGGCTATAACCTCTTTGGGCTTGAAGGAGGAGTGAAGAATATCCTGCTTATCTTGGCCGGACAGGAGAAGATTTCACCTCCAAAAGCCCGGGTCTCCGATTCTGTGGAAAGAGAACTCGGTCCCGTCTTCAAGGCTCATAAAAAATATTGGCCCGTCTGATTTCAAATCTGTCCTCTGAAGGGCCAGTCGTCCCCTTTTCAGGACAGAAAATATAAGTCTCTTTGAAAAAATAAGGGAAGCGAATTGGCATGGTTTTTGCTCATGATAAAAAGTGAAGGAGAATCAAGATGAAGAAATTTATCGCCATTGTTATCACACTCATCTTTACTCTTTTCTTTTCCTTCTCTCTCGTCAAGGCGGAAGAGCCGAAATACACGAATGAATCCTTTGCCCGGTTGAGTTATATCAGCGGGAGCGTCTATATCCAGAGGGGTCCCGACCTCGGCTATGAAGAAGGCATCATCAACATGCCGATCGAAGAGGGGGACAGGCTGGGCACAACAGACGGCCGGGTCGAAATTTATTTTGGCAAGAATAATTACGTCCGGCTGGACAGCAACACCAAAGTTGATTTTTTGAACCTTCCCAAAAAAGGGTATGACCTCGTGCGCCTCCGCGTCTTCGCGGGAAATATCTATCTCAGCGTGAACCGCCTGGAAAAGGAGAAGACCATTGAAGTCCACACTGCGGACGCCTCGTTTTATGTGCTCGATGAAGGCCTTTACAGGATCGATGTCAGTGAGAACAAGAAGACCGAGATCTTCGTATTTCAAGGCGTCGTCGAAGCGGCAGGAGAGCAAGGCTCTCAACTCCTCAAGAGCGAGCAGGCACTCGAAGTGGCCGGAGGCCGGTTCGCCTCGAGGCCGCAGCGATTTTACGCGGTCGCGGAAGACAGCTTCGACCGCTGGAGTGAATTCCGTGAGTCCCATATCAGAACCGAAGTCACCAAAAGGTATCTTCCCGAGGATCTGGGGGATTTTGAGAACGAGCTTGATGAGAACGGCGTATGGATTAATGTTCCCCCTTACGGCTGGGTCTGGAAGCCCGGAAGCGTAGACACCGATTGGCGTCCCTATTATAACGGCTCTTGGGTCTGGCTCTCTTTGGGCGGCTGGACCTGGGTGCCTTACGAACCCTGGGGCTGGGTGACTTGCCATTACGGAAGATGGGGCTGGGGAACCGGCTTGGGATGGTACTGGATTCCTACCTCGATCTGGGGGCCTGCCTGGGTCGGGTGGTGGTGGGGCTATGACTACTACGGCTGGGCTCCCTTGAGCTGGTGGGATTATCCTGTGGTGATTATCGACGGAGTTTTTTACGGAAAATACTATGGCCCCTACTATCCTTACAATTCCCGAGCCTTTACAGTCATTCATAAAGACCAGCTCAAGGCCAAGCACGTTCCTTCTGTGGCTCTCCGCCAGGATTCCCTCAAGGGACTCGATAAGATCAGCCTGTCCAGCGAGGCGCCAGCCATAAGGCCGACTGCGAACAAAGTCTCCGTGGAAGCAATGCAGGGAAACAAGGTTTTCCTCAAAAAGGAACCTGGGGAAATGGCCGCTGCGCCAGAAAGAAGCCTCAGGCTCGGTTCTCAAAAAGGCCAAGAACAAGTCGCCCCGGCCCGGACAGGGGAAAAAGTCGGGCAGAGGATTCAGTCTCCTGGAGAAAGAAGAATCCGGAAGACAGACTCGCCTCAGAGCCCAGGCAGTGGCCAGTCGAAAAGTGCAGTGCGGAAAGATTCCTTCGGCTACCCGGCTTCACCTGACATCAGTATTAGAAAATACTCTGATGGAAGACAACTCTCGAGGTCGAGCTCTATCCGGGACAGATTCTATAAATACATCCAGGGAGACAGATCATCATCGCAGGGTTCTTCCTCAGGAAGCTCCATATCTAAGGGAAAGACGGCATCTTCGGGGTCGAAAGGCTCGGTTTCTTCTGGCTCGCGAGGCTCTTCTTCAGGGTCACGGTCCTCTTCTCCCCGGTCGGGAAGCGTCAAGAAGAAGAATTAGTCGTGCTCTTCGACGGCCTTCTCTGTGCCGTAATAGTCAAGAATCATCAGATGATCCTGGTGTGAGCAATAGCGGAGAGGTTCTGTCCCGGCAAGAAAAGCTTCCCGGAGCGGCCACAGGCACATCGGCGTAGCCAATAGCCCTGTTTTCCGGTCAATTTCAACAAAGCTAATATTGGGGGGAACTTCAAAATCTTCAAAAAATGGTTCTTCCCCTTCCGCAGCGGCCTTGTTCTTCTCATCCTCAATGATTCTTTTAAAAAATTCTATCCAGGCAGGAAGGGCGGCCACAGCTCCCGCCTGTCTGTTGCCGAGCGTCACTTGCGTATCGTTGCCGACCCAGACGCCGGCGCAGAGGGAAGGAGAGAATCCAATGAACCAGGCATCCGTATAGTTGCTCGTGGTTCCCGTCTTTCCGGCCAGAGGGATTCCCAAAGAACTTGCTGCCGCGCCTGTTCCTCTCAGGATGACGCCCTGAAGCGCAGAAGTTACGAGATAGGCAATCTGTGGGGAGATGACGTCTTCCGCTTCGATCCTGGCTTCTTCAAGAATGTTGCCCTCTCGATCCTCGATCTGCGAGATGAAATAGGGCTTTATCCGGACACCCTTGTTCGGAAAGGTTGTATAAGCGGAGACAAGCTCGAGCAAGCTGACTTCGAAGGTCCCGAGAGAAAGTGAAAGATAAGGGTATATCGTCGAAGTAATTCCAAATTTTCGGCAGTAGTCAACTCCGACTTGGGGTGAGATATAATCGAGGAGCCTGGCCGTGACGACATTCCGGGATTCCTCCATTCCAATGCGGAGCGTCACAGCCCCTTTGTATTTGCGGTCATAATTCTTCGGAGTCCAGGGCTCACCTCTCCATTTGTCGATGAATTCCACAGGTTCATCGACGATGATGCTGGCCAGGGTGAATCGATTCTCCAGCGCAGCAGTGTAAAGAATCGGCTTGATCGCCGAACCCGCCTGCCTCTGGGCTTGAGTCGCCCGGTTCCACTCGCTTCTGCGGAAGGAGCACCCTCCGACCATGGCTTTAATTTGGCCGGAGCGGGGGTCAATGGCCAGGAAAGCGCCTTCTATCAGGGGGTCCTGGTCCAAAGAAACGAGAAGCTCCTTTTTCTCCTCGTCTATTTTTTTGACTTTGACCTGGATAACATCCCCTCTCTCGATCAGCTTTTCCAGGTTATCCGTCTTTGTCCAGGAGATGTCATTGTTCGCCATCCTCCCCGTGTATCTCTTCACCTTGACGGCCGCTTCTTTCCGAGCTACCGAAAGGACAACGGCATCCGTTACCTCGTTCTCCTCCGCAGACGATGTGACCCAGCCGTCAAGCCAGACATCTTCGATTTTATCCTTTCCTTCCTTGAGCAGGTTTCTTTTGTCTTTGCGCCACCCTTTTTGTTTATCCATTTCTCTCAGCCGCGCGAGCAGCGCATCTTCGGCATATTTTTGCAGCGTCGGGTTTAGGGTCGTATAGACCTTCAACCCCCCCCGGTAAAGAACTTCGCTTCCATATTTTCTCTCAATATACTTTCTCACTTCCTCGAAAAAGTAGGCCCCAAAATCCGATGAGCCTCGCCGCCAAGGAAGGACATTCATCGGTTTCCTCTTAGCCTCCTCTCCCTGTTCTTTGGAAATGTATCCTTGCTCGACCATTCGATTGAGGACATGGTTGCGTCGCCGGAGAGTCACTTGCGGGTTAGTATATGGAGAATAAACGGCCGGTCCACGGAAGATTCCAGCGATGAGCGCAGCTTCTTCCAGGTTTAAATCAGAAACGCTCTTCCCAAAAAAGAAGCTTGAGGCTGTCTCCACGCCGTAAACTCCATGGCCGAGGTAGAACTGGTTGCAGTACATCTCCATAATCTTTTCTTTGGAGTATCTCTTTTCGATCTGGACGGAAAGGTACATCTCTTTCAGCTTGCGCCCGATGGTCTGCTGGGGATAAAGGAAGAGAAGCCGGGCCAACTGCTGGGTGATCGTGCTTCCTCCCTCAGGCCTCCGGAGAATCCTGCCGGCCCTAATGTTCTCCTTTGTCGCCCTCAAGATTCCCAAAAAATCGACCCCTCGATGATTGTAGAAACGAGGGTCTTCGGTGGCGATGACGGCCTTCCTCAAAACATCAGGAATCTTCTCATAGGGCACTTCGATTCTTCTTTCGATCGCAAAATCTTTGATCACTTTTCCATCGTCTGAATAGACAGAAGTGATGACATTGGGCTCAAAAGTTTCGAGCTCCGCGACAGAGGGAAGGTTTTGTTTGACCGCCCTGTAAGCGCCGAAGATGGCGCCGAGCAAAGCAGCGAAGGAAAAGAAAAGAATGAGGAAAAGAGTTTTTAAAAATCTCTTCCTGCCTGATTTCTTGATTTTAATCATCAGGAAAGGCTTTTTCCTTTTCCTATTCCTGTTATTTTTTTCCGGCGTCATGAAGCTTAAATATAACAAAACCAGAGGAAAAAACCAAACTCTCTGATAGTATGGGTCCTGGCGCCATGCCACCCATTTTTTTTTAAATTTTTTTCCTCCGAGAGAACTGGAGAGGCAATCAGCAATTAGATGAAATTTGGCGATTTCTTCTCAGAAGTCGCAACACTCTGGCGGCGATTTCTTCGCTGATCTCCCTTTTCTTGCGCGAGGCATCGATATGAATGAACTTTCTTCCCTGAAAGCTCTTGAAGATCTTCCTGACTTTGACGAGATATTCCTCTCTTTCGAAAAGGAGGTCTTTCCTCTTCCTCTTATGAATCCGGGCTAAGCCCTTCCCGGCCTCGATATCCAGGATGAAAACCAGGTCGGGTTTGACCGCAAATTTCTCGTTCATCCTTTTTATCCTGGCCGGGTCGATTCCTTTGGCTCCCTGATAGGCCATGGTGGAGAAATAATAGCGATCCAGGACGACAATTTTTTTCCGGGAGAGCGCAGGTTTCAAATTCTTTCTGACGTTTTCTTCTCTGTCTTTGATAAAAAGGGCGAGTTCCTCTTCAGGCGAAAGGGAATCGGAGCGCTTGGCCAGTTTCTTGATCTCCCGGCCCCATTTTCCCCGGGTTGGCTCGCGGAAAGTGACGGCATCAAGGCCTAAAGCTCGGAGCTTTTCGAGAAGAATCCTGGCTTGGGTGGTCTTGCCAGCGCCATCTATGCCTTCAATGACAATAAGAATTCCTTTTTTTAAGCCCATTTTTCGAGTGGAGAATGATGATACCCCGGGAAAACTTTTTTGGCAACTTTTCGGCTGAGACCGTCGTTCTTTACCTAATGGAAGTTTCTCTTTTTCCGTAAAGATCACAGTTTGATGGCGAGAGCGGGTGGCACGGCGCCAGCCCCCGCAACGCCCGCAAAAAATTTGAGGCGAGGCGAGAGGTTTGGGTAGGAAGCCCCTCGAAGACTGAGCGGGCATGGGTTCTCGATAGAAGGGAGAGAAAAGCGAAGGATGAGTGGGAGAGAATTTCCCTCGCTGGGGGAAATTCGCGTGCTGACGAATCCCAAACCCGAGCCTTTACGGGGACGCGCCGTGACAGGACCCGCTCTCATCACGGAAGTTGGGAGGCTTCCATGCCTAATGAAAAATTTGAATTTTTCACCCGAGTATGATAGCTTTATAATCTAAACTCAGGAGGCTGGGAATATGAAAAAATTCATCTGGGTCGCTGTCATCGGTTTCTCCTTAGGACTTCTCGCTGCGGGCTACGTCTTTGTCTACCTTCCCGAAAAAAATGCCCCGAAAGCGAGTGTTTCGGATAAAATGGCCTCTTCCTTTACCACCTCCCTTTATGCCGCTGCTGCCGCCTCTTCCCCTGAGGTGAGCACGAATTTGGATTTCGTCAGTATTGCAGAAAAAGTCGGCCCTGCTGTAGTAAAGATCGAAGCCGAGAAGGTGGAAAAAGTTAAAGGGTTCGGGCCTGAGCAGGAATGGCCTTTTGAAGATTTCTGGGATCGGTTCTTCGGGCAACCTCGACAAAAGGAACAGGAATACCGCTCCACAGCTCAGGGAGCAGGCTTTTTCCTCAGCGAAGACGGCTATCTTTTAACTAACTATCACATCGTCGAAAATGCCGTCAAAATCAGCGTGACTTCCCTCCAAGGTGAGAATTATACAGCCAAAGTCGTCGGCACAGATCCGAGGACAGATTTGGCGTTGCTTAAAGTCGAAGGGAAAAACCTGCCTTTCGTCGAGCTCGGCGATTCCACGCACCTAAAGGTCGGTGAATGGGTTCTGGCCATCGGCAACCCCTTCGGGTTGGAGCACACGGTGACAGCGGGAATTGTCAGCGCCAAAGGAAGGCAGCTCGGCCTCGGCGGGAATGTCCCGGAATACCAGGATTTTATCCAGACAGATGCCGCCATCAACCGGGGAAATAGCGGCGGGCCCTTGGTCAACATGAGGGGCGAAGTCATCGGAATCACGAGCAATATCTTCTCTCCGTCCGGGGGAAATGTCGGAGTCGGATTCGCCATTCCTTCAAGCTTGGCTAAGAAAGTGATCACCCAGCTCAAAGAAAAAGGACGCGTCGTTCGCGGCAAAATCGGTGTGACGATCCTCCCCATCACTGCGGATGAGAAAGATGCTTTTAAGCTGAAAGATAAAAACGGCGCCCTTGTCAATACGGTTGAGCCTGGAGGCCCGGCAGACAAAGCCGGAATCAAACAATACGATGTCATCGTGGAAGTTAACGGACAGAAAATCCAGGACCCCAATGACCTGAGGTTCAAGGTCGCCGACATCGAGCCCGGCAAGAAGGTCGATATCAAGGTTATCCGGGGCGGAAAAGAGCAGACTCTCACAGTTGCGGTGGAGGAGTTAGACGCTCAAGAAGCGAAGATGAAAACCGAAGGCTCCGATAAGGACCTGGGATTTTCCGTCCGGGAGCTAACCCCCACTCTGGCAAGAAGATACGGCTACCGGAGTCAAGAAGGGCTCGTGATCACCCAGGTGAAACGCTATAGCGAAGCCGAGAGAAAAGGGCTGGCCGTGGGAGACATTATCTTGGAAGTCAACCAGAAAAAAGTCAGTACTGTCGAGGATATAGAGAGGATCCTGAAGAAAGTCGAATCCGGCCAAACGATCGTTTTCCTCGTCCGCAGAGAGAGCGACGGCGAATCTATCGACAGGATCGTCACCTTAAGAGTGCCATAGATGAAATTCACCAAAATCCACTCCCTGGGCAACGACTTCCTGGTGATGGACCAGGATGAGAATGGTGATATTGCGGACACCGCCGATTTTAGCAGCCGAATCTGCGACCGCCACACAGGAGTGGGCGCTGATGGCCTGCTCCTCATCTCCGTCAAGGATAAAGCCAAGGGTCTCGTCGGCTTCCGCATCTTCAACGCCGATGGCTCTGAGCCGGAAATCTCGGGAAACGGGCTGAGATGCGCTGCGGCTTGCCTGTTTTATAAAAAGAAAGTCGGCCTGCAGAAGGTCACTTTCCACACCAACACTGGCGACAGAGAGTGCGACCTTCTTGAACAAAAGAATAACCTGTTCCAAATCAGGATTGAAATGGGGATTCCCAGGCTGACTTCCCGGGATATCCCATTTGATGACGGCACTTTCCACGAAAAAATCATCGATTATCCGCTTTCTATCAATCAAAAGGTCTATGACATCACAGTCGTGTCAGTCGGCAATCCTCACTGCGCGGTTTTTGTCAATAGCTTTCCGGCGCGTATCGAATGGCATCAGATCGGAAGAGAAATCGAATACCATCCTTTCTTCCCCAATCGCATCAACATCGAGTTTATCCGGGTGCTCAATCGCCAAGAAATTGAGGTCCTTTTCTGGGAGCGAGGGGTTGGCGAGACACTCTCCTCGGGGAGCGGGTCTTCAGCGGCGGCTGTGGCCTCCATCCTAAAAAATTTGACCGATAAAAAAGTCGTTGTCAGAACCAGCATGGGAAAAGTGATCGTCGAGTGGGAAAAGGAAAAAGTCTATCAATCAGCGCCGGCTGAAGTTATTTTCGAAGGCTCTCTTATCTTCTGAAGAACGCGCTAAATAAAATCGGGGTCATCAATAGGACAAGGTCACTCCCAGACCCAAGATAAAGACATTGAGATTATACTTCTCGATCTCAATCATCGCGCCCGCCGGTATTTCTTTTTCTCTTTCCTTTCCAAAGGCGTAGGCTGCAGCAAAATCGATCTGCACCCTTCCCGACCGGAAACCGATACCTCCAAGCAGACTGACTTTATCAACGTCGATATTGGCGATACTCAGGGAAGAAGAGGGACTAGCGCTTTGGTCAAATCCAATCCCGCCCCGCAAAAACATGCCCTGGGGAATCAAATACTCAGCTCCGAACCTTAAAATAAGGATGTTTTCGAAATTCATCTCTTCATCAAGGCGAAGATCTCCCATAAAAGGAATATCCTTGATGGTCTTTTTAACTCTGTCCAGAGTAGACCAGAGCGTGTATTGGGCGCTTGCCGTGAAAAGAAAGTTTTCACTGGCTCTGAAGGCAAGCCCAACCTCCACATCCCAGGGGAGTTTTATGACGGTCTCTGAATCCAATTTCAGCGTGTCGGGGACTTCACCGAGGGGAAGCGAAGTGACTCCCGTCATTTTTATCTCGGCGGGTCCTCGCAGTGTAAACCCGAAGCCAAGCTTTTCCGAGGGCCTGTACATGAGGCCCAAACCCACCGAAAGAGCAGAACCCTTTTCTTCCTGCTTCATCTCGTAGGAATAGGGGCCCCATCCTGTTTTCAGGTCAAAGACAGCCGTATAAAAATTAAGGTTCACTCCGAAGGATAATTTTTCGCTGATATGATAGGCCATAGTCGGGGTCAAGGAATAGACGCCGAGAGTGGATTTTAAAGGAGAACCGATCTCACGCCCGCTCCAGTCCACACCGCTCCCCGCATAGGGAACATAAAAGCCAACTCCCAGCGTTATTTTTTCGCTTGTCCTGTAAGTCAGGAAAAGCTGCGGGAGAGCGCTATCATACTTGCTCTGAATCTTGTAACCGAACTGAGTCGTGTATTCATAGGTCGGCAAGACATAAAAGCCATCGATCGAGAGGTTAAAACGATTTCTCTGGAAGACGATCCCTGCCGGATTATAATAGATAGCGGTGGGGTCATCCGCCAGCCCTGTGAAAGCTCCTCCCATGGCAATGGCTCGACAGCCAAGAAGTGTGTTGTTCCATCCACCCGCCCAAAGAGTGAATGGCGTGAAAGCCAAGACCAAAATAAAGGCAAAAGCGAAAGCGAGAGAAAATGCAACCCCGTTTTTCGACATTGAAACCTTCCTTTTAACAATTCGGATTTCTTTGCGCTGATTATGAATTATCTGAAAAACTCATATTTGTCAACTTTTGGAAGGGCTTCTCAGGCGAAGTGCTCGAAGCCCTTGATCTCGAGAGGACGCTTTCTTCCCCTCCGATCGATCAAAGAAATGCCCTTCCCTCGCCTTATCTTCCCTATCCAGTGGATTTTGTATCTTTTCTGAACCTTCGCCATGACGTCCAGATTTCCCGGGTCCACAGAAAAGAGAAGCTGGTAGTCCTCGCCGCCATGGAGAGTTAGGTTCTCAGGTTCTTTCTCAAAAGACCGAATCTCTGAAGAAAGAGGCAATTTTTCTATATAAACATCAGCTCCAACGCGGCTCTCCTCGCAGAGATGAAAAAGGTCGACGGATAATCCATCGCTCATGTCGATCATGGCCGTCGCAGCTCTCTCGCGGGAGAGCACCCTGCCGAGCGAAATTTGAGGAACGGGGTCAAGGAAAGCTCTGAGCAAAGCGTCTGCTTTCTTGTTTTTTCCGAGTTTGAAGCCTTTTTTAAGCAGCTTGAATCCCGCAGTCGCATCTCCGAGAGTTCCCGATACGAAAATCAAGTCTCCAGCCCTTGCGCCGCTCCTACGGATCGGGTTTTTGCCCTCTCCGATGACCGTCACAGATATGGAAATCTTTGCCGAAGCGGAAATATCGCCTCCGATGAGTTCTGTCTCGCTTTCTCTTGCAGCAGCTTTAAACCCGGCAAAGAAATTCTTCACATAATCTCGCTTCATCCCTGGTTTCAGAGCCAGCCCGAGAAGGGCGAACTTCGGGATGCCGCCCATGGCAGCGATATCGCTCAGGTTCACATTCAGGGCTTTTCGCCCCAGATAATAAGGCGGATGGAGAGAGGCGATAAAATGAACGTCCTCGATAAGAAGATCCGTGGTGAGGAGAAGAAATTTGGAGGCACTTCTGATGACGGCGGCATCGTCGCCGATGCCCAGAATGATGTCTCCCCTCTTGCCAGAGAAGTCTTTCCTGATGGCCGAAATAAGTTCTCTCTCGCGAAGGGACCGGAGCTTCATCCCTCAGCCTTTTTTTCTGGAGGCTTTACCAGAGCGTTGTCGAAGACTTCCTTAATTTCCTCGACAAAGATGAATTCCATCTCTTTTTTGATCTTCTGAGGAATATCAATTAAATCTTTTTTGTTCGGAGCCGGGAGAATTATCTTCTGGACGCCTGCCCGCTGGGCAGCCAGAACTTTCTCTTTTACGCCTCCGATAGGAAGAATATTTCCCCGGAGAGTTATCTCTCCTGTCATCGCCACATCCCTTTTCACCTTCATGTCGGTGCAGACCGAGATCAAGGCCGTTGCGATCGTAACTCCCGCCGAAGGTCCATCCTTTGGAATCGCGCCCTCAGGAATGTGGACATGGAAATCATGTTCAGAGAAAAAGTCGCCGTCGACCCCGAACTCCTCAGCATGGGACCGGGCATAGCTCAAGGCGGCCTGGGCAGACTCTTTCATCACATCGCCCAACGAACCCGTCAAGGACAAGTTCCCTTTGCCTTTCATCTTGGTGACTTCGACAAAAAGAATTTCCCCGCCCGTGGCGGTCCAGGCCACACCCAAGGCCACGCCAACCTGGTCTTTCTTCAAAAGCTGGTCCTTGAAGATGCGAGGCGGTCCAAGGTAGCTCTCGACACCCTGGGAAGTGATCCGGTAGAGTTTTTTCTTGCCTTCAGCGACCTTTCGGGCGACTTTCCGGCAGATCGAGGCGATCTCTCTCTCCAGGTTCCTGACCCCGGCCTCCCGGGTATAGAGGGAGATGATTTTTTTGATCGCACCTTCACTGAAGACGATCGATTTTTCACTCAGAGCATGTTCTTTGATCTGTTTGGGCACGAGATGCTGAAGAGCGATCTCCAGCTTTTCCTCCTCGGTGTAGCCGGGGAGATCGAGGACCTCCATCCGGTCGCGGAAAGCCGGCTGGACGGGGTCGAGAAGGTTGGCCGTGGTGATGAACATTACTTTAGAGAGATCGAAAGGAACCCCGAGGTAATGATCTCGGAAAGAATAGTTCTGCTCAGGGTCAAGCACCTCGAGGAGCGCGGAGGATGGATCCCCTCTGAAGTCAGCGCCGATCTTATCCACTTCGTCCATCATGAAGACAGGATTGTTCGAGCCAGCGCGCCTTAATCCTAGGATGATCTTTCCGGGCATAGCACCAACATAGGTCCGCCTGTGACCGCGGATCTCCGCCTCATCTCGGACTCCGCCGAGGGATATGCGGATGAATTTCCTTCCCAGGGCGCGGGCGATGGAACGGCCGAGCGAAGTCTTCCCTACACCAGGAGGACCTACAAAACAGAGGATCGGCCCCTTGATCTTTTTGGAAAGAGACCTGACGGCGAGGTATTCGACAATTCTCTCTTTCACTTTTTGCAGGCCGTAGTGGTCTTCATCCAAAATTTTCTTCGCTTTCAGGAGGTCGAGGTTATCGATCGTGGTCCTGTTCCAGGGCAGGGAAAACATCCAGTCCAGATAGTTCCGGACAACAGCCGTCTCGGCCGATTCAGGATGCATCTGGGCAAGCCTCGAGATCTGTTTTTCGAGCTCCTCTCTCACTTCCTCAGAGACTTTGAGCTTATCTAACTTTTCCTGATAAATCTTGATCTCTTCTTGGATCTCAGTTCCTTCGCCAAGCTCTTTTTGGATCGCCTTGAGCTGCTGCCGCAGAAAATACTGCCTCTGGAGCTTATCCATCTCGCCTTTGGCCTCGGTGCTGATCTTGGTCTGCATATCCAAAAGCTCGAGCTCCTTGGTCAGAAGTTCGTAGACCTTCTTCAAGCGCTGGGACGGGTCGGCAATCTCCAAGATTTTTTGGGCTTCCTCAACTTTCAGTTCGAGGTTGGCCGCCGTCAAATCGGCCAGCCTGCCCATCTCTTCAACATTGGCTGCGATGATCAGCACCTCGGGGGGGATATTCTTTCCCAGGGAAGTCGCCTTTTCCAACCCGTTGCGGACATTGCGGATGAGGGCTTCGTTCTCGATCGTTTTGTCTTTGATCTCCGGCTCATGGATGACCGACACCTGAGCCTGGATAAAAGGCTGATCTTCCTCGAAACTCTCGATTTTTGCCCGGATTAAACCCTGAGCCAGGATTCGGACTCTGCCGTCAGGGAGCTTCAGCATCCTCATGATCAGAGCGACGGTGCCGGCATCGTAGACATCTTCCCTTTTCGGGTCCTCGATCTCCATCTCCTTTTGGGTCAGGAGAAGGATCATCCGATTAGTGGCAAGAGAATGGTCGATAGCGTTCTTGGATTTTTCTCTCCCCACGAAGAGAGGGGCAATCATGTAGGGAAAAACAACGATATCGCGGAGCAGAAGAACGGGCAATTTCTGGGGAATTTGCAGCTTCTGGCCGCGCTCTTCGATGAGCTCGTCGAACGTCTCGCCGTTCTTGTTATCCTTCTCAGCCATGATTTTCCTCCGGGTTTAATCCCCGTTTTTCTTGATTTCGATCAAAATGTCCTTATCCTCTTTGGGGAAATATTTTTTAAGGAGAAGGACTAATACCCCATTCTCCAAAAAAGCTTTGGCTTTATCCGGAGAAACCGTGCTGGGCAGGGCGACAAGGCGCCGGAAGCTCCCGAATTCTCTCTCTAGGCGAAGATATTTGATTTTTTCCGAGGAAATGCTCTCTTTTTTCATGCCTTTGATTTCCACACGGTTGCTCTGGACGGTTATGGTGATGTCAGACTGGGAAACGCCAGGAATTTCAGCCTCGACGATGATCTCTCTTTTCTTTTCATAGATATCCACGCGCGGGATCCAGCTTTCATCCCATTCCAGGAATTTTTCCCGTCGGGCAAGCGGCTCCCGCTTGATCCGGTCGATTTCGGTGTTTATCCTAACGATTCTCGAGATAGGCTTTATTTTTCTGATCATCTTGGGAAAAGAGTTATTTTTCTTTTAATAAGGTCTCGAGTTCCTGCTTGAACTCCAGGACATCCTTGAATTCCCGGTAGACTGAAGCAAACCTGACGTAAGCCACTTTATCCAGCTCTTTGAGCTTTTCCATCACATAAAGACCGATTTCCGAGGCCTTGATTTCCTTGTCCGGCCTCTCCTGGACTTTGTTCTCAATTTCCTCGACGATTTCCTCAAGTTTTCTGACGGGAATCGGCCTCTTCTCGCAAGCTTTCAGCATGCCGCGCAAGAGCTTTTGGCCGTCAAAAGGCTGGCGGCTGCCGTCTTTCTTTACAACCATATAGGGGATTTCCTCGATCTTTTCATAGGTGGTGAAGCGCTTCTTGCAGGAAATACATTCTCGCCGCCTTCGTATAGACAGGCCTTTCTTGCTCTCTCGAGAGTCGATTACTTTGCTTTCAGGGTGACTGCAGAAAGGGCATTTCATTTTGCTCGATCCTCACCTAATTTTTTAATCTGAAATATCGTCATCCCTTCTTTCCATAATATAGCATATCCGATGCAGCAAGTCACCACAACCTGAACCGCATGGACGAGGATGGTCACCCCTACGGCCAGGTTGGGGTCGATGCCGTAAAGGGCTGTCATCCCGAGTTTGGAGAAATAGTGGAATCCTCCTACCATCCCAGGGCTGGGGATAGACGCACCGACCATGGTGAGAAAAACATAAGGGACAAGCAAAAAAAACGAAAGGGAAATCCCAAAGGCAAACAAAAAGACCCAATAGTAAAAGATGATGCCCAGCCAGACCACAAAGGAGAAAAACGTATACAAAAGCAGACTTCTTATAGAATGAAAAAATTTCAGCCCTTCGATAAACTCCTCGGAAAGAGCGATAACGCGCTGCGAAAACTTCTGGGGAAAAGGCTTGAGCAAAAAGGAAATGAAACGAAGGGTTTTTCCTCTGAAAAAATAGAGGGAGAGGGTGAGGAGAAGCAGAACGGAGGCAAAGGCCACTCCGACAATTCCCCAGAAAAACAGGCTGGAATAAGCTTCGGCCTTGGCATTGAATCTCGAAGTGTAAAGTGGCCGCGCCAGAAGGAAAAGGCCCAAAAAGAAACACATCGTGAACATATCAAAGATCCGCTCGACCACAATTGTCCCTAAGGCGAAGCCTTTCCTGATTTTCTCCTTTCGCGCTAAATAGAGGGGCCTAACCACCTCGCCCACCCGGCCAGGCAAGGAGAAGTTGACGGCGAAACCGACGGCATTTCCGGCAAACATGCTCCAAAACTTCACCTCTTTTTTCTCTTGCATCAGAAGATATCGCCATCTTAAAGCTCGGGTGACCAGATGAAGGGGCGCCAGAATAATGGTCAGGATGAAAATGAGGAGGTTGACTTCGCTGAGATAACGGTAAACCTCTTTCCAGTCCACACTCCGGAAGAAGAAAAAGAGGAAAATAAGGGTAACAAGGATAATGATGCCCAGGCGGATCCAGTTTTTTCGCATAATGAGCCGTCCATGTTATCATCAACCTCCTACCCTGTCAACGAAGTGGCTCGAACCCAGGATTGTCGATAGGACTATGTCATCACGAGCGAAGCGAAGCCGCGAGCAGAGCGTGGCGGCAAGCGAATTGATCTGACTTCTTGGTCATCGCGAGGAACCTTGTGACGAAGCAATCCTCAGCGAGTAACCTGAGATCGCCACGGCATCTTCGATGCCTCGCGACGACTACGTCGGATTGCCACGCCCCCTTCGGGGACTCACAATGACACGCAAGTCAACAACTTCTGTTTCTATCGGCAAATCCGGGCTCGAACCAATTGGCCGTCGCTTCAATCAAAGAAAATTTGGTAGAAAATTGTAATTAGGTACGTGTCCCCCTAATTCTCAACCCTGCATATCCCTGTTTTCTTGAAAAATCAACCGAAATCCATTATGATACAAGTGTCTGCTGGGAAGTCGTCCAATGGCAGGACACATGACTCTGGATCATGGAATCTAGGTTCGAATCCTGGCTTCCCAGCCAGCCTTATCTGTTTTTTTTCCCTTATTTTTCCCTGTCTTTTCATTTCAATCCCGAAACCGTAATTTCAGCGTTTTTCAGTCCATTTTGTCACATATTTGTCACACGAGGAGAGGCTCACCATGAAAAAATTAGAAACAAGAGAATCAAGGTTTTTCTTCAGAGTTTCATTGACGCCAAATCTTTCCTGTGCTATTATTAACTGCGTTGAAATTGAAGTGATCTGTCCCCTTTTAAAAAGAGGCAAGAATCACAAGGGATTAGGGAAAATTTCAACAAGCAAAAATTGCATCCCTCCCTTATTAAAATTCCAATATTAAAAGGAAGTCAAAATGAATATTTATGCAGGTAATTTATCGCGAGAGGCCAGTGAAGAAGATTTGCGACAGGCATTTGAAGCCTTCGGGCAGGTCACATCTGTCAAAATCATCAAAGACATGTACACCGGCGATTCGAGGGGATTCGGATTTGTAGAGATGCCCAACAGTTCCGAAGCCCAGTCTGCCATCTCGGGGCTTGATGGAAAAGGTTTGAAGGGGCGCACTCTTAAGGTCAACGAGGCCCGGCCTCGCAGTGACGACCGCCGAGGTGGAGGAGGTTTCGATCGAGGTGGGTTCGGGGGTGGAAGACGCTTCTGATAACTGGCACTCGGACATTCAAAATCATAGTTAGATTTTGCATTAAAGCATATTTGAGGATTGCTTGGCTTGCCCGCTTGTCCCCACAATTTCGTAAATACACATATCATTCTAGTCAAAAGAAAGGAAAATTCTGCCTGAAAGACGCCTAATTTATCTTCTTGATCGTTTGCTAATATCAGGCAGTTCGATTACCGGCCTCTCATGATAGGTGGAGATATCCTAAGTGGAATGCAAGAAGTTGTGTTCAACTGTTAAATTCCAAAAAGGAATGCTGAATGAAAAAATATGAGAGAAAGGAAACAAAAGAAAGAAATCCTTCCATCGTTTCGTTCGAGGGGCCGGGTCAAACATCGGATCCTGTCAGAATCTACATGAGAGAGATGGGTAACATTCAGCTGTTAACAAGAGAGGGAGAAATAAACGTAGCAAAGGAAATAGAAAGAGGAGAAGAGATAATTATTAAAGCCCTTTCAAAAACACGATTTGTCCACAATGAAATTCTTTCACTGGAAGAGAAACTCAATGAAGACAATGAAATCATCCAAGCTGTGTTCGATTCCAACGAAGATGAATTCACAAAAGAAAAACTTGAGAAAGAAAAGAAGATTCTAGCCAGAATCAATGAAATAAGAAAGATAAGCACCCGATTAGAAAAAATCCCTGCATCAAAGAAACATGCTGTTGCACGTGGGCGTCTCATCGTCAAAATGAGCCGCCTCATCAGGGAACTTAGTATCCGCTTTTCTTATAGAGAAAAGATGATTGAGAGTCTCCGCGAAAAGCTAAAGGTCATCGACGAATTAGAAAAAAGTAAGCAAGAGTTGAATGCCTCTTTCCCTAAAGCTAAGGGCAAGAAAGTGGAAGAAGAGCTGAAACTTAGGATCAAGAAAATCGACAAGCTTCTGGGAATATGCAAGAAAGAGATTGGTCTTAATTCACAAGGATTAAAAAAAACACTGCAAACCATCGCCAAAGGAAAGCAGATCTGCGATATGGCAAAGAAAGAACTTGTCGCCTCTAACTTAAGACTCGTGGTTTCCATAGCCAAGAAATATAGCAACTACGGAGTCCAGTTTCTGGATTTGATCCAGGAGGGAAACATAGGCTTGATGACAGCAGTGGACAGATTTGAATACAAAAGGGGGTATAAATTTTCAACTTATGCGCATTGGTGGATAAGACAGGCAATAACACGTGCAATTGCTGATCAGGCAAGGACGATAAGAATCCCTGTGCACATGATCGAAGTCATACACAGGTTAAATAGAGTGTCAAAAAGCCTTGTCCAGGAAAAAGATAGAGAACCAACACGTGAAGAGATTGCGGAAAGGATGGATATACCCGTCAGTAGAGTACAAAAAATCATGAAAATTGCCCAGGTACCCCTCTCACTCGAGACGCCACTAAGAGAAGAACAAAGTCGTCTGAGTGATTTTATCGAGGATAAGGATAGCGTTTCGCCTCCCGATGAAGTCATTCATATTAATTTGAGAGAGAAAATTGAGGAAGCGTTGAAAACTCATACCCAGAGAGAAGCAAAGGTTTTAAAAATGAGATTTGGGCTGGGAGATGGTAACGAACATACCCTGGAAGAAGTCGGGCAACAATTCAAAGTTACGCGTGAGAGAATCAGGCAAATCCAGGAAAAAGCGATAAGAAAGTTAAAGGGTTCTAGCTACAGTCAGAAACTAAAGCCCTTTACAAAATAGCCGAATCTATTTCTTATGCGCAAAGTGCAAGGAACACAAGGGACGTCCTATGACTTGCTTCCTTATAGGGCGGCATCTTGCGGAACGCCCCAATTTTTTTTATTTGTTAATTACCGCTGGTAATCCATTGGAAAGACGCTGACCCTGGTATTGCTGAGGTTGAGGATGCTAAGAAGGGAAGTAAATCAATGACAAGAGAAAAGGAGAGAAGAGACAAAGAAAAAAGAGAAAAAGCGAGGAGAAGAAGAGAAAAAAGAGGGAGAGAGAAAAGAAAGACAATTGAGCCGAGCGGAAGCCAAAGACTCTAAAGCCTCAGCCTCCGAATGACAAAAAAAGACACCTGAGCGGCCTGGCGGCTGAGGGCAGACGAGTGAGTAGAAAGAATTTCTCTAAGGTGAAAAAAACAACTTAGGTATTAAGGGAGGTTACAGTGAAAGAACTCATTGAATTGATTGCCAAATCATTAGTGGACAATCCTGACAAGGTGCAGGTTTCCCAATTAGACGGGGAACAAAGCTCGATCATTGAATTAAAGGTTGCTCCGGAAGATGTAGGCAAGGTTATTGGAAAACAGGGAAGGAATGTTCAGGCTATCAGAGTCATTCTCGGAGCTGCTGGAATGAAACTGAAAAAGAGATTCACTCTGGAGTTAATCGAAAGTAGAAGATAAATTTATCTTATAAATAATCAAATTTCCACAATTTTTCGAAAATGAAAGCCATAAATGGCAAATGATATCGCTAAGTTGAAGAAGCGGGGACGTCTTACCAATGTCCAGGAAATAAGTTTCCAGTAATGCAATCTTTCTTTTCCTTTTATCCCTAAAAACCAGATTGATTTAAAGAATGCTTTGAAGTGACTAAATTTGAGATTGATTTTTTTCCTTATTGGTTTTGGTTTATATCCCTTTAAGAATGTTATCACGCGTTTATAATAGTGTTTGGGTGAATAAATCGTATCGAGGATTTTCTTATAACCATTCATGAGTGTTTCAATATTCATTTTAGGGATGAAGTTGAGTGAACAGTCCGTGTTATCACCAGATGAATCATTCAACAATCTATCTTCTTTTTTCAAACGGTTATAAAGCCTTGTGCCACGGGGGGCATTCAACAATCCAACCATGGCAGTGACAATTCCGCTCTTTTGAATAAAACTTATCTGTCTTTCAAAAATTGAAGGGGGATCATTATCAAAACCGACAATGAATCCTCCCTGAACTTCAAGACCGTTGCTCTGGATTTTTTTGACACAGGCGATCAGGTCACGATTCTTATTCAGATATTTATTGCATTCCGTAAGGCTCTCCTCATTTGGAGTTTCAATTCCAATAAAAACCTTTTTGAACCCAGCCTTGATCATTAATTGCATCAGTTCCCTGTCATCGGAAAGATTTATAGATGCTTCGGTGGAAAAATTAAAAGGATATTTTTTCTGCTGCATCCAATCGGCCAAAAACGGCAGGATTTCCGTTTTCAGTCTTTTCCTGTTTCCTATGAAATTATCATCGACGAAAAACACTCCTCCTCTCCAGCCCCGGGCATATAAAACTTCCAGTTCCTCTAACATTTGGTCTTTACTCTTTGTCCGTGGTTTATGACCATTGAGAACGATGATGTCACAGAATTCACAATTAAAGGGACAGCCCCTGGAATATTGAAGACACATGGAAGCATATTTTTTCATATTAATAAGCTCCCACTTTGGAGGAGGAGTCTTTCTTAAATCAGGCCACTCTTTAGAGGTATAGATGTGATGGGTGCATCCCTTTTTTAAATCATCCAGAAAAGAGGGAAGCGTACTCTCGGCCTCATTAAGAACAAGGTGGTCTATATTCTCAAATTCTTCATATCCTGTGGTAAAAAGAGGGCCGCCTGCAACAACTTTGATGCCCAATTTCTTGCATCTTCTCATAACTTCAATGACTGACTTTTTTTGAACGACCATAGCGCTGATAAATACATAGTCAGCCCATTCAAGGTCTTCCTCGGTTAAAGCAGAGACGTTCATATCAATAAGCTTTTTCTCCCATTCTTCGGGAAGCATTGAAGCCACGGTTAATAAACCCAGAGGCGGAAAAGATGCCTTTTTTGAGATGAATTTCAGGGCATATTTAAAACTCCAAAACGTATCTGGATATTTCGGATAAACAAAAAGAATTTTCATGGTTGAGCTCCTGAGCAGTGCTTTGGCATTTTTGTCTTTTTTATAATTTCACTCGCTCATTATTGACCAGACTTCATTATATAAATAATTGTCTTTCTTGTCACCTTTTATAAAAAATTCACCCTTAAGAAAATTTTAAATAACGCAGAATTTATTATAATATGGCTCTTCAGGAGGAATGACAAAAATGTCACAAAAAAATGTTCTTCTGCTCGGGCTGGGAATGCAGGGGAAGGCCGCCCTTTACGACCTCGTCAATCATAGCGCCGCCTCCCATATAACTGTAGCGGATAACCGCCGAGATCTGGAGGCATACTTGTCTCGCTATCCTTCGGAAAGGGTGACAGGCCGAAAAACCGATGTCACTGACGAAGCGCTATTATCCTCCCTGATGAAAAATGTCGATGTTGTTGTTGAAGCTTTGCCCGCGCCGTTTGCCTTATCGACAGTCAGGATAGCGGCCAAATTGGGAGTAAACCTGGTGAGCAGTTCGTACTTTATCAATCCTCAGGAATCCGATGAGCAGAAGATCCGAATCCTAAAGGAAACAATGCGTGAAATTAACCGGGAGGCGAAGGCAAAAAAGATCACCGTATTACCGGAATTTGGCCTGGACCCGGGGATTGATCTGGTCCTGGGCGCCAAAGCCATGAGAGAGATGGACGAAATCAGCGAGTTTTTTTCCTATGGCGCCGGTTTCCCAACGTTTGAAGCGGCGAATAATTCCCTTAAATATAAATTCTCCTGGTCAGTGATTGGTGTCATGCGGGCTTATATGCGTCCAGCGAAGATCATCTCCAAAGGTCAAATAGTAGAGATTGAGGCTAAAGAGATGTTTGCTAAAGAAAATATTCATTTGCTTGAGCTGGAGGGGATGGGCCTTCCCCTGGAGTGTTACCCGAATGGCAACAGCGTATATTATGCGGAACTCTTTGGCCTCAGGAATTCTATCCGGGAGATGGCTCGTTATGCTTGTCGATGGCCCGGCCACTGTGCGTTTTGGGAAGTGATGGCGAAATGCGGGTTTTTGAATGAAGATCCCATAAGGGTCGGAGAGGCGTTCATCTCCCCGGTCGAGTTCACTGCTTCTTTACTTGGAGCTCAATCACAGTTTCATTATGCAGACAACGAACAAGATGTAACGCTCATTCGCGTCGATGTCCGAGGAAAGCGGAAGGGGAAGAGAAGCCGGATTATTTACCAGCTTATCGACCGGCGTGATCTTGAAACCGGCTTTACCTCCATGCAGAGAACAGTCGGCTTCACCATGAGCATGGGCGCTCGACTGATTATGGAAGGCCGATTGAAAAAAACCGGGCTTCTATCGCCTGTCGATGTTCCTTATGACCTCGTGGCCCAAGGATTGGAAAAGCACGGTATGAAAATAACCCGGCAGGAGCTTCCCTGGGGATCAGAAGACTTGTGAGCTATTCCAGGTTATGATAGCTTTTCCATCCTCCGGAGATCAGAATGGGAAAAAACAAAAAAGGAATTTCTCCATCAAGCCTCATGGATAACGCGCACGTTTGTCCTGTCCATGCACAGCCGAGCCATAGGAATAGGCCGGGCCGTTTTGCCGTATCTCGATTTGTCCGGAAGGAAAAAAGCGAGAATAATGAGTTTAATTTTTATTTTTTATAAAGACCTGGCGGCGCCTCATGTTTTCGAGGACAAAGGGATAGGCTTCCAAGCTCTCGAGCTCCAGCTCGGCCCTGATATCATGTTCCCGGAGAGTATTTTTCAAATTGCCAATCTCTGCCTCACTGAAGAGGTCTTCCATCAGCGCAGGCCAGACCCTCACCTTCAGTCTCTCCAGGTTTTTGAGGGCCAGCAATGGGTAGGAATAGAAATCTTTTTTGGCGCCTGTAATCTTTTCAAACGAAAGAGGTTCCGTGCCCTTGAGGGCTATCCTCACGAGGAAATTTTCAAATTTAAGCTTCTCTCCGAGGTCCGGCCTGCAGCCAAGCATTAAGCCATTGGTTTCTAAAATAAATCGGGAACGGGGTTCCTCCCGGAAAATGATCTCTATGGCCTTAAGGAGATGGTTGAACGAGGCTTCTCCCAGAATCGGCTCGGAACCGGTGATCCTGAAAAGATGGAAAAATCGCCTGCGGGAAATACGGAGTAAATTTTTCGCCACATCCTCCGGCGCATAGAACCTCCCAAAGCAAGAGGGGTTTTCGTTCCGGCCGTAGTTCCAACAATAGGCGCAGAGAAAAGAGCAGCCTATGGCATCGGCGGTGGCGATCCCGCCATAATAGGGCGCTGCTCTGAATTTGTAATAAAGCCGCTTCTCTCCTTTCATCACCAGGTTTTCTGCCTCTCCAGAACGCTGGACAGGGTCAAAGGGGAGGCTCAGCTCCACGTTTATTCCTCCAATCTCTGATGGTTAGATAGAGGGAGGCGCCAAGGGCCAGGACTAACGTGATAAGCGTAACTATATCCACAGTCTGTTGGCTGACATCCCAGCCGGTGAAAGAATCAATGAGAAATTTCGTGTAGGAGCTCGGCAATTCATGGTAGCCCAGCTTCGCTCTCAGCTGCCAGTGCCAGTCCGTGCTCGGGCAGTAGCCATAGCCATACCAGATGCCCAAGATAAACCAGGAGAAAGCAGTCAGGAGAATAATAACGAGATTCGCCAGGCGCGTCTTCTTCCACATCCATCCCAAAAGAAGAAAGACAATCCAGACCGAATGAAAAACAAAGAAGAATTTATTCAGGAAAGCGGACATTCAGGAAAGGTTTTTCCCCTGCCCTCATGAAGAGGAAGATTTCTCTTCTTCCTCGGCAATTTCAATAAACAACTTGTAAATTTTTTTCATCAGCTCAATCGTGTCGATGGGCTTCTCGATATACTCTTCAGCTCCGCTTTCTCTGATTTCTCGCTTGAACGCCGCTGTTTTATAAGTTGCTGTCATCAAAATGACTTTTGTTCTCTTCAGATTCGGGTCCTCTTTGATTTTTTGGCACAGATCTAATCCATGAATCTTGGGAAGAAGAAGGTCTGAGATGACAATATCCGGCTTTTCTGATTGAATAAGTTCATAGCCCGATTTCCCGTCCAGAGCGCAAAAAACCTGAAAATCGTCTTGGGAGAGCAGCTTCTTCAGGATTTTCAGGGTGATCTGGTCATCGTCAATGATCACGATTTTCTTGTTCATGCTGTTTTATCAGCTTAAGTTTAGCTCATTTCGGATACTTTATCAACTTTAGCTTAATTCAGCAGGCGCACCAAATTCTGTGAAAATCATGCAGTTTTGTGAGATGGGTGCTGTCACGGCGCGTCCCCGTCCGTCCTGGCTGGTTTGCCAACTTTTCCGATAAATAGAGAAATAAAGAATAGAATCCCCGCCATAATCGCGGCTATGGGCAGGCTTCCTTGGACCGTACGCCCCACGCTCATATTGCCGATGAACTTGGGAACGAAAGTTCCGCCCAATAGGCCGACAGCGAAAATTATTCCAAAGATACTGCCATAAAGGCTGGAATCAAACTTGGCAAAAGTGACGCCCACAATGGTTGGAAAAATGGGGGCGAAACCCAGACCGATGAACAGAATGGCCACAATGGCTAAAATGGGGCTTTTAGTGATAATCATGACCACTATGGCAATGACGGAAATGAGCGACATGAAAGTGATGACCTTGGCGCCCATCACGGTCAAATTCTTCATGGTGGAAGCGATGAACCGGCCAATCATCATCGCCACGCCGAAGAAGCTGAGCGCCAGGCCAGCGTTGGCAACAGCATTTGCGCTCTCGCTGCCGCCTAAAAGTTCAGTCATGAGAGGTTTGATCCAGGTTGCCATGGTAATTTCCAATGATATGTAGCAGAACAGAGCGAGGGCAGCGATCAACACAGCGGCTTTTCCTAAGAGCTTGATGGCCATAGAAAATTTATATCCCGTAGACACCTGAGGAAAACTCGTCGCAAGCGCGAACAGAAGAAACACCAAGATAAGCGCTCCGACAATGGATACGGAAATGCTATAACTCAAGCTTAACGTCTTGAGGAAGAAAACAAAAAGCAAGGGAGTAAGAACATAGCCGAGACCAAAAAAAGCGTTGCCAAGATTGCTGGCCCGAGCCGGATCCTTGCCCTCAAAAAGCACCACTGGAATGAGCGTATTGCCCACAGTATTGAGGCTCATTGCGCCAATTCCTAATAGGATACAGGCAAGCATAGCTAAAAAGAAACTTGAGGCAAAAGCCAGCAAAAACATGCTGCCGCCGGTTACGATAAAGCCAATAATTGCTATTGGCTTATAGCCGAATTTATCAACCAGCGGCCCAATGATGAACTGAACGATGCAGCTGGTCAGGAATAACCCCATGGCTAAAGATCCAAATCGACCTTCATCGATCCGGAGCGATTTCATCAGCTCCACAGAGATTGATCCGAGGATGATAAAACAAATGGCCAGCGAAAACACAGCCATGAGTGCTACAACTGCCGTCATCTTTTTCATTTGCTTTCCTCCCTCCTCAGGTTTGCAATGGATTGCAAAAGTTAACGGAATTGTAAAATTTTTCCGTCCCGATTGCAAGACTGATTATTTTGACTGATTATTTTGAGTCCCTTCTTCTTCTCCTGTCCATCTCCAATATTTCTTACGCCCTCAGGCAACTCCCCCGAATGTGATCAATTGACCCAAAAAATAGACCGGCCAATTTCTTAGAATTTTTATATAATCTATAAGAATTGTAAATATTGACAAATAGACCTAAATCTAAATAATAACTATTAAAGACATCATAGGAGAAAGGAGCGAGAGATAATGAAAAAAGCTCTTATTCTTTCGGCTGTCATCTTATTCTTGGCCGGGCCCATTTCCGCCGGGGTCATTAAGAAGACCAACTCAAATGTCACGTTCAGAGGGTTCGGCAAATTCACGTTGACCCAAAACGAAAAGCTGACTTCCGACCAAAAATGGACTGATACCAAGAGTGATTTTAAAGGCCAGGGGATCGCGGGCGGTCTGGCCGGAAAAACGCTCCTGAGGTCGGGCGACACGGGAGAAATCGTCGACCTGACCGCCATGTCCATCTACAGTCTGGATAACAAGAAAAAAGAATACACCGTCAGGCCGATCAAGAAGCTGACGGAAGAATTGGCAGGCGAGCAGCCGGAAGCCAAGGAAGAACCCGAGGAAAAAGAGGAAGAAGTCGAAAGCGACATCAAGATCACCCGAAGCGAATTCAAAGTGGAGGACACAGGCGAGACGGCCGCGATCAACAATTTTCCCTGCAGAAAATATTCCGTCACCTGGATTACGGAATGGGAAAACATCAAGACCGGGGAAAAAGGCTCCAGCCGCCTGGAGAGTCTCGTCTGGACAACGCCCATGACCGGGGCTCTCGAAAAGGCCCGCGAAGAAGAAGCGAATTTTTCGCAGGCCTATTTGGAGAAAATCGGAATTGACGTGGACAAGATGCAGCAGGACATTCTTGGGACAAACTGGCTTGCCCTGCTTGGCACAATGAGCCGGGATAAAGGCAAAGCCCGCCCCGATACATCCAAGTTTGTCGAAGAAATGAAAAAAATCCACGGCTATCCGGTGGTCATCGACGGCAAATATTATGCAACCAGCCAGAAGCCCACCGCAGAGACCGCAGAGCAAGAGCAGGAGGAAACGCCCAAGGATATGAAGAGAGCCCTCGGTGGATTGCTCAAGAAAACCCTGAAGAAGAAGCCCGCGACCACAGAAGAAGCAGCCAATGAGCCCGCTCTCACCTACTACACAGAAGTCGTCGAGCTTTCGCTGGCTGACCTCGGCACGAATGATTTTCAAGTCCCGGCCACTTATAAAAAGAAAGAGTAAGCGAAATTTTGACTATTTAGCCCACTTAAAATAAACTATATAGTTTTTATTTTGAGGTAAATTCCCAATAAAGGAGGACCTGGTTGAAGTTTCGCTGGATAAATTTCCTTTTTTTGGTTCTGTTTCTATTTCCCCTCTTGGTAAGCGGCCAAGAGGACGTCTTGACGTTCGAGACAGCCATCCAGATGGCTCTGACAAGAAACGAGCGATCCCTGGCCGCCGACGGACGCGTCATTGCCGCTCAAGCGAGGGTGGCAAGAGCAAGATCCTATTTTATGCCGATCATTACGGCCACTGGCGTTTATACCCGGAGGCCTTTTGAGGTTAAGCGCACCGTCCAGAATGCGGAAATTGTCGTCCAGAGCTACAATGCCTTATCCGGAGTGGCCGCTCTCAACCTCACCCTTCTCGACTCTCGCAGTATCCCGGCTCTGCGCCAGGCCAGAGCGGATAGAACAGCAGAACAGTATGCTTCAGCCGATAGCAAACGAAGACTTGCCTTTGAGGTCGGCAACGCTTTTCTCATGACTTTGGGCGTCGACCAGGTTTTAGAGGCATCCAGACATCGTTATGAATATGCCAAACAAACTCTGGATGCAGCCAAAGCCCGCTATTCAGCGGGGCTGGTTGGAGTGCATGACGTCACCCGAGCAGAGCTTGAATACGCCACGGCCGAGATGGGAATAACCCAGGTCCAAGGCCAGGTGGAAACGACCTATCTCCAGCTCGGCAATCTCTTAGATGACCCAAGCGTCATGACAAGAAAGCTCAAAATCCCCGAATTTTTGCTTCTGGCTGCTCAAGAGGAAAATCTCGACGTGGAACAGTTGGTCACCGAAGCCCAGAACAGGCGGCTCGATCTGAATTCCCTTCGCTACCGTGCCCAGGCCCAACACGCCCTTACGCTCGAGCCCACTCTAAAATGGTTTCCCAGCTTGAGCTTAAACGCTCAATACCGCTACACCAATGAAGCAGGTTTAACCGGACGAAATACCAACTGGAATGCCGGATTGACTCTGACCTGGGCCCTCTTTGATGGCTTCAGCCGGAATGCCGATTATACTGAGCGGAAATCACTGGCTTATCTGGCAGACCTGGATATTAAGGCCGCCATGCGCCAAGTCGACCTCGAAGTCCGCGAGGCCCTGGTCTCATTGACCAATCAGCGGGCCTCTTTTAAACAGGCCAATATCGCTAATGAAGTCGCCAAAAGAAACGCGAAAGAGATCGCCGAGCTTTACCGGCAGGGATTGGCCAGCGCTCTTGAAGTTGCAGATGCCAATGTCCGTCTCTTCGAAGCTGAGGTCACACTCGTCCAGGAACGCTACGGCTTAGCTATCGCTTATCTAAATCTTGAAGCAGGCCTTGGGCTTGACCCCTTTGGCAAGGAGCCACCACTTTGAACAAGAAAATCATAAAGACAGGTTTATTGTTGTTAATCGTTTTGTCCCTTTCTTTTGCGAACTGCAAGAAGGGCTCAAAGGAATCGCCTCCGGGAAATCCTGGCGCAAAAAGAGGAGCGCTCTTTGACCGGTCGAAAATCACGTACCCTGTGGAAGTCGAAGAGGTAAAAGTCCAATCTCTCGTCTATTCGGTCAATTCCGTGGGGTCGATCGAAGCATTTGAAAAGGTCCAGGTCACAGCGCGCGTCTCCGGCGTGGTCGACCGTGTTCTCTTCTCTGAAGGCAATTTTGCCAGGGTCGATCAGATCCTCGTCGAGATCGAAACGGAGCGCTACCGCCTGGCCGTCGAAGCGGCCCAGGCTACTTATGAAAAAGCACAAGCCGCTCTGGCTGATGCCGAGGCCGGGTTGAAACGCCGCGAGGCGGTTATCAACGAGAACCCGGGGCTCATTCCGGGTGAAGAGATTGAGACGTGGCGAACGAAGGTTCAGTTGGCCAAGTCTGATGTGGCTCAGACAAAGGCTGCGCTCAATCAAGCTAATGTCAACCTGCGCGATGCCTATGTCCGGGCCCCTTTTTCTGGGATCATCCAGACGCGGACTGTCGAGACAGGCCAGTATGTCCAGACCGGAATGGTCCTGGCGACTCTTGTCCGCCGCGACCCTCTGCTTCTTCGCTTCAAGATCCCAGAGCGTGACGCTCAACAGATCCATCCAGGGATGAAAGCCCTTTTCAAATTAAGGGACAACGAGAAGGATTATGAATCGAAGATTATCCATGTGGCCGCTTCAGCTAATGAAGTCAGCCGGATGGTCGATGTGACCGCAGAGATTCGTGATACTCAAGACCAAGCTTTGCGGCCGGGAGCTTTTGCCGAGATTACGGTTCCGGTGAGCAGTTCTAGAGCTGTACCGGTCATTCCTCAGACTGCCGTCAGGCCAAGCGAGCGCGGCTTTATCGCTTTTGCCGTCGAGCAGGACCTCGCTCAAGAGCGGATCGTCACTCTGGGAATGAGGACAGCCGAAGGCCAAGTGGAAGTCCTTTCCGGCCTAAAGCCCGGGGAGATGCTCGTCATTCGTGGAGGTGAAGCTCTGCGCAGCGGCGTGCCCGTGAAGGTGACCAAGGCCGCCGAAAAACCTCAGGAAACGCCTGATGAAAAAAAGAGTCCCCGATAAAGGAGCCTGGCTATGAAAATAACAGAAGTCTGCGTTAAAAAGCCAGTCCTGGCGTGGATGCTGATGGCGGCTACCATGGTCTTTGGGGTCGTCGCGGCTTCCCGCATCGGCATCAGCCAGTTCCCTGATGTCGATTTCCCCAACATCACCGTTTCTATCGTTTGGGAGGGAGCTGCGCCTGAAGTCATGGAGAATGACGTTGTGGACCCGCTGGAAGAAGCCCTTGTTCAGGTGGAGGGTGTCCGGACGATCACCTCGTCCTCACGCATGGGCAGTGCCTATATAACTGTTGAGCTCGAGCTTTCTCGGAACGTCGACCTTGCCTTACAGGATGTCCAGACCAAAGTCTCCCAGGCGCAGCGAAGGCTGCCCCGGGACATCGACCCGCCGGTGATTGCGAAATCCAATCCTGAAGACCAGCCGATCATGATGATCTCAGTAGCCGGCCCATTCCCGCAGCGGGTTCTCAGCGACTATGTCCAATATAGCCTGAAGGAAAAATTGCAGACTATCCCTGGAGTTGGCGAGATCACGCTGATGGGCGTTCAAAATCGCAATGTCCGTGTCTGGCTGGACGCGACCAAGCTCGACGAGAAAGGATTGACCGTCCAAGACGTCATTACGGCCTTACAGCGGGAGCATATTGAGCTCCCGGCCGGCCGTCTGGAGACTTCTGGCAGAGAAGTGAACATCCGGGTCCTCGGAGAGGCAATTGATTTGGAGACGCTCCGCCATATTGTCGTCCGTGAGATCAACGGCAGCCCGATCTATCTCAGCGATGTGTCCCTGGTTGAAGACGGCTTTGAAGATATCCGGCGCCTGGCCCGGGTCAACGGAGTGCCGGGTCAAGGACTCGGCTTGAAAAAACAGCGAGGTGCTAATGCCGTCGCTGTGGCCAAGGCGGCGCGACGGGCCCTGTTCGATTTCCGGAAAACTCTGCCCCAGGGGATGACGGTTAATATTAATTTTGACTCGACAAAATTCATCGAAGATTCGGTCAAAGAAATTCAACTCGAATTGATTCTTTCTGTCATCCTCACAGCCCTTGTCTGCTGGATGTTTCTTGGCTCTCTTTCGAGCACCCTCAATGTTATTCTGGCCATTCCGATGTCTCTGATGGGGACAATCGCCATCATTTACTTTCTCCACTTCACCTTCAACACCTTTACGCTTCTCGGTCTAGCCCTGGCCGTCGGCATTGTCGTCGATGATGCCATCATGGTCATGGAAAACATCTTTCGCCACCGGGAAGGAGGAAAAGGGCTTGTCCCGGCAGCCCTGGAAGGGACCCAGGAAATTGCTTTTGCGGCTTTGGCCGCAACTCTGGCCGTCGTGGCCATCTTTGTCCCCGTGGTCTTCATGAAAGGCATCATCGGACGCTTCTTCCTTCAGTTTGGCATTACTCTTTGCCTGGCTGTTCTGCTGTCCTATGTTGAGGCTGTCACGTTGGCTCCGGCCCGTTGTTCACAATTCTTGAAAACATCCCGCGAAGGCCGCAGCGGCCTGGGGATTTTTGTCGACAAGAGCTTTCGCTGGCTTGAACGGACCTATTCCCTGATCCTGCGCCGGGGGCTCAGGCGTCCCGGCCTCATTCTGACAGGTGCAGCACTCCTTTTTGTCGTTGCCCTCATCATTCTAAGATCATTGCCGGGTGAATTTGTGCCTTCCCAGGACTTGAGCCGGATTGCTGTCCGCCTCCAGACTGCTGTTGGCTCGGATATCACTGAAACAGATAAATTAGTCCAGAAGGCTGAGGCGATGGTCGTTAACCGCGCAGATGTTGAACAGATATTCAGTTTTGTGGGCGGCATGGGCGGCGGAGGGGTTAATTCAGGGAATATGACCTTGACCCTTGTCCCCCCCAAGCAGCGCAAAATGAACCAGGCCCAATTTTCTGCCATGCTGCGCCGGGACCTGAATTCCATTCCTGGCTTGCGGGCAGTAATCCAGGACCTTTCTCAGCAAGGATTCACGGCCCAGAGGGGCTTTCCCGTCCAGTTCTCGGTGAGAGGCCCCAGTTGGGATCAACTGGTTTCTCTCAGTCAGAAATTGATGGGGCAAGTGGCTGCGAGCGGTCTCGTGGTTGACCTGGATACGGATTATCAATTAGGCATGCCTGAGTTGCGGATTCAGCCCGACCGGGCTATGGCTGCCGATGTCGGTGTCACCATTGATGATGTGGCCACGACGCTCAACGCCCTTGTGGGTGGCATCCGGGTCGGCAAATACAGCACAGGTGGACGGCGAATCGACGTCCGTTTGAAGCTTCTGGCCTCGCAGAGGTCACGGCCCGAGGACATTGCCCGGCTGCGGGTGCGCACGCGCTCTGGTGACCTGGTGCCCCTGTCGTCTCTCGTGACCTATGAGGAGCAGCCAGCCCTTCAGGCCATAACCCGCCGAGATAGAGAACGCGCCATTTCGATTTATGCCAACGTGGCCCCCGGGCATTCCCAGGACGAAGCCATTCGGTATGTGGAAAGCCTGTCCAAAGACCTGCCCGTGGGATACCGGGTCGTATTGGGAGGAGCGAGTGTCGCCTTCCGGGAATCGATGAGCAGTCTTGTTTTCGCGCTGTTCCTCGGGGTTGTCATTGCCTACATGATATTGGCTTCGCAATTCAATTCATATAAAGACCCGGTGACGATCATTACCATCCTTCCTCTTTCTATTGCCGGAGCCGCTTTTGCTCTCCTTGTGACTAACCAGAGTTTAAACATCTTCAGCATGATCGGCCTGCTGCTCTTGATGGGGATTGTCGAGAAGAACTCCATCATTTTGGTGGATTACGCCAATAATTTTAGGTCGCAGGGGTTCGCGGCGAGAGAGGCCATGCAGAAAGCCGGTCCGATCCGCCTGAGGCCCATTCTGATGACGGCCACAGCAACTTTGATGGCTGCCATTCCTCCAGCTCTCGGCATCGGCCCCGGCTCAGAAATCCGAATGCCAATGGCCATCGCCGTCATCGGCGGATTGGTCGTCTCCACCGCATTGAGCCTGATTGTTGTCCCGTCTTTCTATGTGATAGCCGACAGGCTTGCGGGCAAACGGAAGAAAGTCAAAGAAGCAGAGGACAAAATTCCTCTAAAAGCGGAAATGCAGGAAACTAAGTAAAGCCGGCAGCGCCGCGGGGACCGAACGTCGAGGCGGCTCTGAAGACTACGGTATAATCAAACCATAGCCATAAGCAATACCACCGACAAAGAGAAAAGCCCGCCATGCCGGTGTGGGACATCCAGGAGCAACTCCCCACGTGATAACAGGCTGGACAATGCGCCAAAATCTTTTTGGCTTTTTATCCTCGCTCAGAATCTAAAAAGGAGCCCGGCGAGGATGCTTCCACCGCTGAAGTCTATAACAGCTTCCCTGACTTCTTTCACCCAGGAACCTGTTGGCTTTTCTTCAGTAATATAAATAGCCGCATATTCCTTTCCGCTGTCGGTTTCTATCCAGAAATAAAGCTTTCCCTGGGCATTAATTCCTACTCCATCAGAATCTAAGGTTTGTGCCTTCCCTTTAAATCCGCGGATTTTGGCATATCTCCCGGTCCCTTCAAGGATAAGTGAAACACTCGGGGATAGCCTGATTTCAAACCCGATTCCACCATGATACCCGAGCCCTTTACCGTCGGCACTCATCTCATACTGGAGCCATCCTTCAGGATCCCCGATACGCATTGTTGAATCGACTTTAGCCAAATAATAGGCTGCTCCGACGTTAAGGGTCATATTAAGGGCAGAACCTAACGGAAAGAAGAAGAATAAGCTGGCTTTCAGAGGGATGGCGCTGATACTGGGCTTATCCCGGATTTCTGCTTTCTCTGATCCCAAAGTCAAATCTATGACAGTCTCTTTTGTAGATTGAAGATAGCCCGTTCCAAATCCGATCCCGATATTCGGCGTAAATTGGAAGATCAGGTCCCCACCTAAGTCTATCCCGTAATTTAAAGGTTTATATTCTCCCTGGCTGATGTAACCCGCACCTTCAGCTTCGTACTTCCAGTAGTCGATGATACCTTTCATACCTTCATTTATATCGCCACCCTTCAAATAATTGAATGCCCCATAAAGTCTAATGGCAAAGCCTCCTCCTCCATTTGTTTCGGACCCGGAAGCCATTCCTGAGAAACAGAGCACGAATACCATCAAAAATATGATCCCAAAGGATGAATTTTTCCGGCTTTTCATGAGAACCTCCTTTTCTTCCTTTAAATATTAAAGAATCGCCATATCCTTGTCAATTTGCTTTTATTTTTCTGAAATGGGTCGTGTAAGCCATTTATATCTCAACGGTTGGATACAAAATCATACAGACTTCTTCCAAAATCGGCGACAGATTGGTGACACAAATTGACTAAAATTGCCCGCCTTTGCCTAACGGTAAGAAAAGGCAAATGTTTTAAGTGGCACTTAAATCAGGGGGAAACAGGGGATTTTCAGATAGCAGCGCTACGGGGATTCGAACCCCGGTCTGATGGCTGAAAACCACCAGCCTCAAATTAAAACTCACTTTACAAGATATGAATTGCTTTCTAGCTCGCTCCGCTAGGAAACGCAGCTTACTTTGTCGCTTTCTTTTCTTCAGGAAGGTAAGAAAGGTCTGGACGAACCATACCGGTTTTATATTCATATCTCCTCATACAGTCCATAACCTTTGTAAGCAGTGCGGCGTATTTCTCTTCTCCCCACTTTTTTATCATTTTATCCCATTCACCATAAAAGTCAGCAGCGCTTTTCCCGCCCTTAGCCATAATATAGAACGGCATATCGGTCCCGATATCACCGGCAAAAACGGTGAAGCCATTGGCAATGCCCGTGCTCTTAGACAAAGCCGCCCATTCTTTGAAGGCGTCCTCTATGACTTTCTCTTTGCCGAACTCAATGTAGCAGAAACACCAGTGAAAAAAGGTCTCCTCTTCCAGTCTTAGCCTGGGTTTTTGGGGAACATAAGACAGCTCGGGTTTCAAGCGAATCATGCCTTGTTTATAATATTCAAACGTGCCTTCCTGACTTTTTAGCCATTCCTGGAGTTTCTTTTCATCCATCTTTGCCATCCAGTCATTAAAAGCCTTGAACAAGCTGTCTACGCCCGCATAGTTCTCGGTCGGCGAGTAGACAAAATAATAATGTAAATCATCGCTGCTATACGTTGTAACAGGAACGGGAAAACCCAATTCTAATGCTTTCTTCACAACCGCTTCGAACTTGACAACCATGGGCGGCTTGACGACATATTCTTCAATGAAATAGAGTTGTGGCTTTTTTTCCTGAGAAAAAGCCAGGTCCGCGACAGCAAACAGGCCAAAAACAAGAAAGACCGAGAGAAAGACTGAAATTTTGGTTTTCATGAGAGCTCCTCCTTTTTTGATTATTCATATGGAAAAAAGCACTCCCCTCCCAAAAGAGCGCTTTTGATTTGCTAACTTTAGCCCTTTCCGCCTGCTGCCAAAAATTCTGATGATGCTACTTCTTTTCTGCTTCTTTAGGCTTAAGCTCCATCCCCAGCTGCATCATGAACCCTAAATTGTCTTCGACCATCCAGCATTCTTTAATTTTGCCGTCAACGACCTGCGATACGCTGATCTGATAAAATTTGACCGCATTCCCGGACGGAGGAATCCCCTGGAACTCCGCCTTCTGGGTTCCCTGCCAAAGGGCCCGCGCGACAACCTTATCTCCTTTGGCAATTATGTCCTCTATCGCGTGAGTGCCATCGGGGAAAGCCTGATAATAGGAGCGGATGACCTGAACGACCGTTTCAGCGCTCAGGTCCTCTTGTGGGCCTGAATAGTGAAGAACGCAATCCGGGGCAAGAAGCTCATTAATGCGCTCAAAGTTTTGCGCGTCTATGGCTTCGAAAAATTGACGCACAACGGCTTTGTTTTGTTCCTCTGTTTGGGCCGTAGCCTTCATCTTTTCAAGCTCTGCTTTTTGGGCCTTGTTCTGGCAGCTAATGGTGAAACAAAGCGGAATGATCAAAGGAATGAGACAAAAAACCTTCTTCATTTTCCCCTCCTATCTTGTTTTTGTGATTCCTCCTATAGCACAGCGAAAATACGAAGTCAATTTGAGCTAAAGTCTAACCTTCCCATTCATTCCGACTATTGCAGCAGTCATGCCCTTGCATTAAAGTCTTGGTGCGGGTAAACCAGATTTTGGGACTAAATCCCTCGGCGACCCCATAGTCCCAATAGCAAAGAGTCCCATATCCAATGTCTGAAGCATTGGCCTCGCGAAACGTCTTGGCCAAGAGACACTCCTATTCTACCTTTTAATTGGCCATGGCCAGGTTCAATCGTTATTGCAGGGGTTGGTCTCGATTGGCAATATCATATACAATTCGCCATTTTCCATCTTCTTCTAACCGCCAGTAACACACATAATTCCCCGTATCTTCATAACTTGTCATCCCCGATGGTGCCTCCGGTCCAGGCCCAAACTTAAGGACATATCTGCCTAATTCTACTGCGATTGGCCCATTGGCTATGACAGAAACAGTATTCAAATCAAAAGTCCATTGCCCCCAGGCAACGGCTTGCTTCCAAAATCCTCTCATCGCTTCCCGTCCCTCTAAGGCGGCACCATTTGGTGGCATCTGACGTGCATCCTCAGCAAAAACAGTGGCTACAGAATCAATATCACCAACGGCATACCAACGGCTTAAGTCAGCATTATTGGCCTCAATCACCTTACGCACTTCTTCTGATTCCCGCTGAATCCTGGCTTTTGTTTCTTCTGAAGTCTCCAATTTTTGAGTGCATGCCCATCCTGCTAAGATTGATACCGCAATAAACAAGGCCAATAACTTTTTCATTTTCTGCTCCTTTTTAGCATTCATGCTTGTATATTAAGAAGAGGTATGCCTATTCCTTCAGCCCAGCCAGCCTCTTCCTGGCATCCTCGACTTTAAAAAGGAAATGTTTTCCTTCTTAAGATTAAGCCTGATGCTATTTTTTCTCAGCTTCCTTCGGCTTAAGCTCCATTCCGAGTTGCTGCATAAGACCAAGCATATCAGCGTCTTCTCTATCCTCGACAACTTTTCCATTTTCAATGCGGTTTATCATAATTCCGCTAATTTCAATCTTATTCCCAGTCGCAGGGATTCCTTGAATTTCTCCTTGGTGAGTTCCTCTCATTATATACCTGGATATGACTCTGTCCCCTACAGCAAACATTTCTTCTATGCTGAAAGTAACATCAGGAAAACCATTATGCATCATCTTTCCAAATTCTATTGTTTCTTCCTTGGACAGGGGCTTAGTGCTACTTGATGGCATATACCAAACGTACTCAGGAGCTACCACTTCCTTAAATGCCTCAAAGTCTCCCTTGCTCCATGCTTCCCATTCACGATTGGCAATGGCCTTATTCTGCTCCTCAACCTTCGCCTGGGCCCTGAACTTCTCAAGCTCTGCCTTTTCGGCCTTATTCTGGCAGCTAAACGCAAAACAAAGCAGAAGGACCAAAGGAATGATAGAAAGAAGTTTTTTCACTCTTCCCTCCTATCTTATTGTTTGTGGTTCAACGCATAGCACAGCGAAAATATAAAGTCAATAATAGGAGAGCAGACTTCTCCTCATGTGCCATAAGAAGATACTCTGAGTTATCGATAAATCAGGGGAAATTGAAAAATAAGGCTGGCAGCGCTACGGGGATTCGAACCCCGGTCTGATGGCTGAAAAAACTCCAACGAGTAAACGACGGGACCAGCAGTGATCGCCCGCTATGCGCCTCAACTTCCCTTCAACTCTGCTAGCCTCTTCCTGGCATCCTCGACCTCAGGCCTCTCCGGGTCGGCGTCTTTCCAGAGGTCGAGGAAGCGCTGATAGCTCGAAGCCGCTTTCGCCTTCAGGCCTTTCTGCTCATACAACCTGGCTAAGCTGTAATAATACTTCGGGTGGATGAGAAATCGCTCCAGGCTTTTCGGGTTGAATTTCGTCAACCGTTCATATTCGGCAATCGCCTTATCGATTTCTCCATTTTGCTCATAAGCCCTAGCCAGCACATCCTTGAGAAAAGGAAAATTGTTGGAGATTAGTCCATCAATGTGTTCATAACTAGGATAAGATAAGGGCGGCCGTTTCTCAAGAATGAAAATCGCCTCTTGTGGCTTTCCCTCGGCGAGAAAAATCTCCCCGCTTAGATAATCATAATAATAGGCTATCCGTCCTCCCTGTTCAGGTCATGCATGCGGCAGACATTTCTCTGGCTGATTTTCCGGGCGAGCTTGAGCTCATTGCGGAAGCGCTCGATCATCTCCTGGTCGATGCCGATCTCGGGCTTTAGGAGCTTGAGGGCGATTTTTTCTTTTATCTCTGTGTCAAAGACTTTGTAAACCCGTCCCATCCCGCCTTTGCCCAGCTCCTCGATAATCTGGTAGCGGCCGGCAAAGGTGGAGCCGGTGGTGAGCTCTTTGATAGGCGTTTGAAGGGTTTCTGTGCGGGGGGCGGAAATGTCCTGAGGCCAAGGCAGGGGAGTTGCGCACTCTTTACAGAACTTGGAGTCAGAGGGATTGTCCATCTGACACTTCGGGCATCTCATAGAGGAATTAGCGTTTTTTATTGTTCTGGTTATATGATAGCAATCAGCCGCGGCAGATGTCCAATCTATTTTTTTGAGCTCAAGCCTGTCTATAGACGTCTTTTCTGTGTTTTATTCGATAGATATAGACAATTTGTTCCCTGTCATTGATTCGATAAACGATTCTGTAGTTCCCGGATCTCAATCTGTAGCCTTCATCAGCAGTAAGCTTTATGGAGCCACGAGGACGGGGGTCCTGACTCAATGATAGGATTCTGGATTGAATTTGCTCGAACAATTTTCCCTTGAAGGCATCCAAGTCCTTTTGCGCCTGCGGGAGGAGATCAATTTTATACACGACGGGCTTTCAGATATTCTTCGAAGGGGATGGCCAGCTTTTCCTGACCCTTCAGGGTTTTCAAATCGAGCAAATCTTCCTTAAGCTCTTCTTCTTCCAGTTTTTCTTTGAGCGCTCTTTCGACAAAGAAGCCGTATTTTATGCCGTGCTCAGCGCAGAATTTTTTTACGCTTTTTATGACCTCCGGGTTCAGCTTAACGGCAAACGTTGTTTTTTCCATGATAAACCTCAAAATAATTGATAGCACAATTGAAGGGGTTTGTAAATCAAAAGTTAACTAAAGTTAATTTCGGCTAATATTTTGGACGAACGGAAGGCATATTCTTCTGCTTTTTCAAAGCGCGGCCAGATGCCTCTTCGCCTCCTCGACTTCGGGGAGATAATAAAAATCAAGGAAGGGAGGCTCCATATTTTGTTTTTGAATTATGGCCTTGATCTCTTGAGCAGCGGCCTCGGCTTTTTCATACTGCCCCTGCTTGACAAAGGCTCTTCCGGCATAGAGGCGGCTGGTCAGGGGAATCGGGTTGAATTGATGCTGATAATATTTTCCCGAAACTTTTTCGGCTTCCCGGAATTGAGCGAGGGCTTCCGCAAACTTGTCCTGAATCAGCAAAGCCTCGCCCAGCCGGCCTGCCAATCAAACGATATCCAGGCGGAATGGGTTCTCATGGCTTCGTCGGCATAGATGATGGCCTCGTCATATTGTCCTGCGCACATGTTCACGTCCCAGGCGTCGTCATAGGAATTGAGAACATCAGGATGAACCGCGATGTATTTTTTTATGGCTGACATTGCAGCCGGATAGTCGTTTAGGAAGACATAGGTGTACCCCAGCTTTTGACCCCGGCGCGCACGGCCACGTCCGTGGCCAGGCTCTTATCGATGGCCGGGGCGTCCTGCTTGCCGAGGAGCTTAAGGATGTCGAACAACCGCTGGGTGCTCGTCACCTCGATATTCTTGTAGCGGCTGAGGTTGGTCGTGAGGAGCGTCACCAGCATTCTGTCGAGGCCAGGCTTTTCGGTCTGGTTTTCGAAATACATAACGGCGATCGAAGATTTGCCGAATGAAGCGACCGGGACGGATTTCTTCGCTCCAAAGATCTTCCACATAAGACCGGAACAACAAGCTTTCGGATTTTGAAAATGACGGTGATATCTCTTGTCGTGGTGCCTTTTCGCTTCGGAATAACTTTCTCCGTTGTCGGCAGGCCTTCCTCGATCTTCGTCAGGTCTGCCCGCAAGGCGTCCACGCTCTGATAGCGCGCCGCCTTGTCCTTTTCCAGACATTTGAGGATGACCCGGCTCAGGTCTTCGGGAATCTGAGCATTGAGATCTTTAGGATTCCTCGGAATCTCGCTTTTATGCTTCACCCCGATCGTAAACGGCGTATCCCCCTCAAATGGCACTCTCCCTGTCACCATCTCATAGAGGATGACGCCCAGCGAATAGATGTCCGAGCGCTGGTCTACTTCTTTCCCTTCCACCTGCTCCGGTGACATATACTCGGGTGTCCCGATCATCACCCCGGCGCCCGTTATCCCCTTCACCTTGAGCGAACGGGCGATGCCGAAATCCATGATCTTGGCGTTCCCGGCCTCATCCACCATGACGTTCTGAGGCTTCAAGTCCCGGTGCACGATTCCCAAGCCATGCGCCTCAGCCAAACCTTCACAGACCTGCTTGGCGATGGAAATCGTTTTCCCGGTCGACATCTGGCCGACTTTCCTGATCAGCCTCTTGAGGTCCTCCCCCCCAACATACTCCATGGTGATGTAATAGGCGCCTTCCTCCCTGTTGAGGTCATGCATGCGGCAGACATTTCTCTGGCTAATTTTGCGGGCGAGTTTGAGCTCGTTGCGGAAGCGCTCGATCATCTCCTGGTCGATTCCGATCTCGGGTTTTAAGAGCTTGAGGGCGATTTTTTCTTTTATCTCTGTGTCAAAGACTTTGTAAACTCTCCCCATTCCGCCTTTGCCCAGCTCCTCGATGATCTGATACCGGCCGGCAAAGGTGGAGCCGGTGGTCAAGTCGCGGACAGCTGTTTGGAGGGTTTCTGTGACCTCCGGATGGATGTCTCTAAGAGAAGGAAGCGGAGTCCCACAATCACCGCAGAACTGCTTGGTCTCGGGATTCTCAGAATGACATCTCGGGCACTTGATGGCCATTGTTCTTCCCTTTTATTTGGCTTGGCTAAAGACTAACAAAGAAGGCAGGCCGAGTCAACTGAACCCAGACTTCAGGCATCTCTTCGCACGCGAGCTTTGGGTCACAAATTGCTTAAACCCGCAAGCGTCTGGTTAACGGTCCAAATACAAGGAGATGTCCAGATTGACTAAAAAATTCGGAATTTGCGGATGCGACAGGAAATTAAAGTGGTAGCGCTACGGGGATTCGAACCCCGGTCTGATGGCTGAGAACCACCTGTCCTGGGCCTCTAGACGATAGCGCCGTAGGTGTGAAAATAGCAGATATCTCCCTGGCAAGTCAAGGAATGGCCGTGGAGATCAGTCGGATTTTGACAGTCGAATTCGTCGTTTATCGCAACTCGAGTCAGATATATTCGATCGTTGCCGGCGGCTTTGGCGTCAATTCATAGGCAACTCGGGTTACAGAAGGAATCTCTCGAACTATCCGGCGCGATATCTTCATAAGAATTTCCCAGGGAATCTCTGTCGGCATGGCCTTCATGGCGTCTTTGCTTTCAACCGAGCGGATGATAATGATATTACCGAATTTTCTCCGCCCTTCTTCAACACCTGTCCCCATATCGCTCAGCAACACAGCGAAAGCCTGGAACGGTTTCAGCGGCTTGACTTCTGTCTCGACGATTTGCGTCGCCTTCCTGACGATCTCCACTCTTTCCGGCGTCACCTCGCCAACGACCCTGGCCATTAGCCCAGGCCCTGGAAAGGGCATCCGTCCATAAATTCTCTCCTGAAGTCCCAGCTCTTTGGCGACTTTCCTTACTTCAGGTTTGAAGAGATCTTTGAGAGGCTCAATTACCTTAAAGCCATACCCTTTTTCGGGGTCGATCCCGATCTGCTCAAGGATATTGTGCTGTGTTTTGACGCCGCCTTTTGTCTCGATGATGTCCGCCTTGATCGTCCCCTGGACGAGAAACCTGGCCTGGCTCTTCAAGACTTCCCGGCCGAAAACCGAATAGAATACCTGACGGAAAGCTTTGCGCTTTTCTTCCGGGTCAAATTTTCC
>Ga0315280_10000654_pt1 | contig 63791 bp, 69 predicted proteins | sample YL17G06_40_MG_FD_203697 | JGI IMG/M metagenome (GOLD analysis project Ga0315280, IMG submission 203697) | Sediment microbial communities from Yellowstone Lake, YNP, Wyoming, USA - YL17G06_40 | ecosystem: Environmental > Aquatic > Freshwater > Lake > Sediment | place: USA: Wyoming | collected... | reverse complement strand
TCTGAATAGATAGACGGTTCTATCGAGCCTAGCTTTTCATTTGACTTCTTGATTTTTTTTTGGGGGGGTTACGTTACCTATTGTTAGAGAAAGCCTAAAGACCTGGATATTATGACTTCTTTTTGACTGGAGCAGGAAAAGATGAGCAAAATCACAATCCAAGACATCATAAGAGGAATGAAGCTTAGGAAGCCTGTTACGGTCAACCCAGAAACTCAGTTGCGCGTTGCTTTACAAATAATGTCGAGAAAGAGTTTTTCACAGTTACCCGTTGTAAAGGAAGGCAAGCTACAAGGAATGCTCTCATACAAATCTGTAGTGAAACAAATGGAATTGAGCCTAGATCTGACTGAAAAATACAGGAAAGATCCGATAATTGTACTGGAGTTACCGGTCAAACATTTCATCGATTCCTGTGCAAAGTCCCTTTCTCTCAGCGACGGTATTTTCGAATTGTTGAACGCCACAAAGGCAGAGGACGCAGTTCTGATTGGAGAAACTGGGAGTGAGCCTCAATACATCATTACGAATTTCGATGTAGTCAATATCTTAGAGAGATTGTCCGACGCGTTCTTGCTAATCGAGCAAATTGAGAGCTCACTAAGGTCTATTATCAAGAGGCAATTGGCAACCCAAGGATTAGATTGCAGTGAAATAGTTCGAAAGATAAATCAAAAGCTAAGTCCTACGTACGCACTGCCCGTGAGAATCGAAAAAATGAGTTGGGAACACTATATAATTCTCATAACCAACTCAGAATGTTGGAATCGATATTTTTCCAAAATATTCAACACAATCGCTTTAGTCAAGAGCTACTTTTCATTTGTGAGAGACATTAGGAATGACGTTTTCCACTTCAGAAGGCTAAGTCATACTTTGCGGGCTTCTGAAATCAACAAACTCGAAAAAATCAAGGAATGGTTGAAGAATTTCGAGTAGAAAATAAAGTTTTGCCACGCTCGGACAGTAGTCTATAGAAGCAAACCAGCGCGGCACTATCGCACTAAACTGGACTTGCAGAAAGTCCTAAGTGCTTGGGTGGAGAAGATAATACGGACCGAAAAATGGAAGACTCCAAAACCATCTGTTACAGAGATTTCCTGACTTGGCACAGAAGAAGCGGTGGAGCCCTAGTTGCAGAGTCTGATGTCTCAAGAAACGTTGAAGAGCATTTTGGCAAGTTTTATGTTTCACACTCAGCTGATGTAGATATCCTCTCAAAGATCTGGGGCATCCTCGACGAAACTCCTTTTCTCATGGAAGTCGTAGGCGTTCCCGGCGTTGGAAAGACAAAGTTTCTGAAGGAACTCGTCCTTGGATTAAGAGTTGAAGATTTTGGATTAACCTATAGTACTTTGGTTAAAAGCGTTGCAGAAACCTTTGAATTCCTTGACGTTGAAGCACTTGGCCCTCCTCAACAACAAGCGCGAACCATAAAGACCGGCAAGAAAAGGGTGTGGATGACTCTGAACATTGACGAATATGTAAGCACTACTCCAGGAAAAAACCCTTTAAGTGGACTCTATGCGAAGCTCAAGGCAGACTTGCCCAAGGGAGACTCATTAATAATTTGTGGAAACGTAGGAGTTCTCGAGAACGTTGAAGCAAAACAAGCAATTGACAAAATTCACGAACTCATGCAATTAAGGAATCAAAAACCAGTCAAATCTATTCGCTTTCCCTTGTATGAGTCGCTCTATTGGACCAAAGAATACGGTGTGAACATTAAAAGGTATGGAGTTGAGGGAGATCCTTGCTTCCTAGTAAGCGGGCAAGAGGGCTTCCAAAGATATTCTGCAGAATTAGTCAAATTAGCATACAGAATACTTGAAAATTGTTCTTCCAAGGCAGGTGACCGATCAAAGTGTGAAGATTGTATCGGATCGCGTTATCTTCGCTATTTAAAGGAGCTTAAGCAACTTCTGGAAGAAACCGACCTTCCATTTCGTCTTCATGATCTGATGCAATTTCTATGGCTAGAAAAAGCGGACATATACCTTGTGGCAAGAGCTCTGAACATCTTTTGGGGTTATGCATTAACTGAATTGTGGGAAGCCATAAGAAAAGGCGGCAGGAACGCCGAAGAGCAGGTTGACAAACCCCTGATCTATGCCTCCTTGTATTTCTCTAAGCTGCCTTCGATATATCATGTCAAAGAGTACTATCTATCCGACACCAACATCCATAGGCTTAGGAGCAAGATGATTGAACAGGAGCTTCTCAAAACTTGCAAGAATTCGTCCCATGATCCATATTTTAGACTACAGAAAAGGCTTGAATACTTTTTCGAAAAGGCCGCAAAATCTGACTACACGGAAAAAATCTACGGGGGAGTGTTTGAAGAGTACATCGACGAAACAAGACTAGTAGCCTGTATCACTGAAATTGCGAAGAGACTAGTACTTATGAGATTAGACAGAACCCTTTTGTATGTTGCGGAAAATGATGAAATATCTAAGGAGCTATTCATGGAGCCCTGGGGATTCGCTAAAATTATGTTGGCAACCAGAGTCACTGCAAGATCAAACGACAGCGCCAGAAGGAGAGTACCCCTGATGCTCTTCCATGAGTCTGTCCTTAATGATGTTGATATTCAGTCAGGGGTTGCCTTTGAAGAGATTCAGCATCCTAGTCACTACCTAAGCAATCGAGAAAAAATACTTAGACTAAAACTTCGGCTCGGGCCCAAAGTTTCCGTTGATATGCAAGAAAAGGCTCCGAGCCTACACTTAGGGTTGCTAGATTATGCTTATCTGCGTGAACTCACAAAAGGGACGGGCAAGCCAGATATCGCCTTGGAAGAATCGACGCAAACTAAGGTCTTTTCCTTTCTCGATTCAATTGAAGGGTTTGTTACACATCAGATTAGACCAATCCTGTGGAAATACCTAAAAAACGATATTAGAATGGGTGATCCTTCGAGAATTCTCGTTCGCACGCTGGGTCCTAATACTCAACGATGTAATTTGAAATTTGAGGGAGAAGGAATTGCGGTCGAACTTAAGGGAACTGAGATTGTTAGGCTTCCAAAAGGGGTTTGATCTTGAAACTAGCTTACACGATTAAACGGAAGAAAGGCAAGCTTACTTTTACTGATCTGAAGTTAATCGACCAAAGTGGAAATGAAAGAGAACTCACTTACTGGCTTCATGATTATGGCAGATTATCTTATTGGCTGAAAAAGTATGGAAAAATTGATGGCGATCCCTTATGGGCATCCCTATCAGACATTTTTGCATTAGAAGAATTCATTGAAGGCCATCCGAAAACTGTCCGAGAAAAATGGTACGTGTGGCACATAGCGAAGCTTAAGGAAATTGGCGCAACACAAGAAGCCGGAAATGGCACTTATCGTCTAGGAGATTTTGGAAAATTGGCGTTTGAAGCAGCCAAGAAATCTAGCGGACGCGTTAGTTGGTCAGAATCGATGGAGAGCATTCTCATAACGTATTTGATATCAAAGCGAATAGAGAATTTTGGAGTATTTCTCAGTACGATCAGTAGAAAACCTATCGAGATCGTTTGTACGAGTTCCCCCAAAGATCTCAGCCGACCAAAAAGCTTCCAGGTTACTTGGAATAATCTTTCCACGTGCCTTAGGAACGTCTATTTTGTACAGGTAGAACCTCCAAATAGTGTACAAGAGCTGAAAACATCCAGTGATCCGTTAATTCTATCCACTCTTCTGCTAAATGAAATGTACCAGGCGATGTCTAACTTAAGGGAAAGAATAACAGTGAAACTTGTTGATGCCGGAAGCACAGCCAATCCTTATATTCTTACAGACCGTGGGTCATACGAAATCAGGCGAGCTCTCGAAAGGTTGGGAATTCTGCAAAGTCGGTTTGGACTCTGGTTTACTTCATTGCCTGACAAATTCCTTTCAAGCAGCGTGTGGTATGCGTTGGTTAAAGCCGGAAAAGAATTCATTTCCCCAAGTGAATTTACAGAAGTTTTAAAGAATGACTTTCATTTCCTAGTGGATACTGATGACGTGATTACATTTCTAGTCGATAGCGTCGAGTATGAGACCTTAGGAATTGATCTAAGCCTTCTGCGCAACAATTTGGACCGAAACTACTCCAGAATGTTGGAACGTCTAGTGAATTTAGGGTTTGCTTCTATACGCCCGGATGGTGAAGCAAGAATTGGTGCAGCATAGTTCGACAATCAGCTTGAATGATGTTGAAAAAGAAACGTATGCCTATTTGGTGGGGAGGTATTTGCTTCATTATGAAGCAAAACGACCTCGCTTTGTCTTAATAGGCTTTGATGAAATCCGTGGTCAGTTACACCGTGAACTCGAGAAGAACAAGATTCAAGTTATCGAACCAGAGCTGACGGGAAGGCTTAAAGAAGCATCACATTTGAGAGGCAAGACAGAAGAAAGTTGCGTCATACTGATCGGTCGACAGAATCTCGGGAAGTTTGCATCTCTAGTAACTGCCTTTAAAGTCTTGGAAGAGGTAATTGACTTAGAATGGGCTCCACATGAAGACAACACAGACCTGCATGATCTAATTGACGTTTCAAAATGGTTACTTGACAAAGGCTTGGATGATGTTGCCAATTTTGTACAAGACAGAATTGTCAAATTACCATCAACTACAAACAATCTGGGTGTTAAGTTCATACTAAACGATATTTTGAAGCTAGCAGAGAGAAAACCCAGCTTTTCGCAATGGCTACATCCACGAAAGATTTCAAAGGCGTTAGTTATTGCTGTGGATGAGCATAGAAAAGGCAAGCCGCCCACTGTCTCCCTGTTCCTGCGCAACCTAGGCATTGAATCAACTGCATCTTTAGAGAATATTCCTTTGTTCCAGGAGAACATTTCCAAGAGAGAAAATCTAGAGGCTTTGAGAACAACTCTGCTCGGTTTTTCCAGAGTTGTTAAGTATTACGTAGCATCTGATGTCACAAGCCAAAGGAAAAACTTGGCTGATCTATGTTTCAATTACCTTCGAACTGTGATATACGAACTTGCACGAGCCGAGTCATCATCCGCGTCAAAAGGAAAATGGACCCGTGCTTTCTGTGACTTTGAGTCTGCCTTCAGAGAGAAACATAAGACTACTAAGAAGTATCGAGTAGAGCCCCGAGGAGTTCGAATTCGGAAAAGATCCGCTGTCTCAGGATTGCCTAAAAGGATAAGCGTGCCCTTGAATGTTACTCTCGAAAGTGAAGCTAGCACAAACCTACTAAAGGAATTTATGGCTGATAGGCTAAACGAGATAACGCGAGAATACTCAAGACTAAAAGAACCGAACTTCTCAATTAAACCATTGAACATGGCGAAAAACGCAAAAGAGATGGTAGTGGAATTTAGCGTAATTGAGAAAAATGGAAACATAGAGCTGGATACCTACCTTGACGGCCTCAGAAGCCCGGCCTCTCAGATTAACAGATTGATAGCCCTGATTGAAAGGAAGGGTTGATTCAATGTCAGAAGAGGATCAAATCCACGTATCTTGTTCTACTCATCCGCGACTTCACAAGCCACGATTGTTTTTGGTATCCCACAGACATGAATATGCGCCTCCAGCTCTAGAGGCTGACATAATCCAGGATGCTGAAAAAAGCACATACTGTTTTAAGAGCAGATTACAGGCATTATTTCCATCTGGCTCAGATTTTGATGCAAACGTCCAAGGTTTTTTGGCGAATAGACAGAATCTTTTGCAGACTCTCAGCAATACGCCTGAAGTTAAATCATTTCTAAACTATGTTTTAGGGCTCGAGTCCGAGGTCGAAGCCGAGCTGGAAATGGAAACTGAGAAAAAAGCTGTTGAGGAGATGCTTGAAGGCGAAGTAGAGGAGCCTGGAGAAGAAAAGACAAAGGAAACCGAGATAACGAAGACGAGTGAAAGTAAGGGAAAAGAATATGACAATCTGCTTGATGCAATGAGTCATTCTATTAAGGGAGAAAAGAAGCAAAATAGCGGTGAGAGTTCCCTCCAAAATGCAATATTTGAATATGTTCGAAGTTTTCTTGACTTAGTTGACTGGCTCGTAGAACAAAGAATTCAAATTAAGAAGTATAAAATAAGCTTGCAACAGTTGCAGCAACTGATAGCTGAAGTAATTTCCTGTGACATCCTTCTCATTGCTGAGGAGAAAGATAATCTTGGATCTGAAAAATCCCTAGTTATTCCACTGGATATTTCCCCTCTACGCATTTCCCTGATTTCATTACTGTCCGGAGGCTCGAGTCCCAACGTGAAAAACTGGAATAGGATGTTCTCGCCTCCCGTCTTCATGACATGGAAAGACAACATTCTACGGTTAGTGAAACCCTATAGGAGCTTGGACAAACACCCAATTATGATACGAATACCAAAATTTGACAGAGATTCCGAGAGATTTCAGGAAGAAGTGGAGAGATCGCTACGACACTTCCACGAAAGTGCGGATCCGTTAATTGATAAACTTAAAGGCCTTACGCCGTTTGGGAAAAGAGGTACTCGCCCAAGTCTCATAAGGAAGTATCTTTCCGGTGCAATTTCTTGCTATATGGACTACAATCCTTTTTCAATCGAGAACTTCAGAGCAATGGATCTGGGTTGTGGTAGCGGAACATTGTTGAGGGACTCCTACCGTAAATTGTTGGAAAACAGAAGCGAATCACCAAAACAGATTCTTCTGTATACCTTGTTGAACGATAAAATAAAGGATCCCGGTAAAGGTCTCAGGAGTGCCTCAGAAAACGAGGAATTTGCAAAAAAGCTCCAACTCGAAATTAGAGAAGGAGACATGAGAGACCTTATAGTCGATGTCCATGCCAGAAAAGAACACTTTGACATGGCTTTTGTAAATCGTGTTTTTGATATCTACGGTGGTTATGGCATTTTTCTATTCGACAAGAAAGAAGTACCAATGGGTGACCTTTCTCAGATCACAGTTGATACCATGGAAATAGTTCCATACGAACTCGAAAACAAGGTGATCGCCTTTTGTCAGTATACACCATATAGCAGCCTTTGGCGTGCGTTCGCCTTCCTTTTGGGTCAACCGGTGGAAAGTCGTGACGAAAATCTGTTCCTTCCAGCAGTTCAAATGGACTCTCTGAATAACTTCTTCGCTTCCAAAGGGAGAGATGGATCAGATCTTTTCGAAAGATTGTTAGATACTACGGAACTAGTTTTCGTGTCCGTTTTTCCTGGAAGTTTCGAATCGGTCTTCCCGCTCAATGAACCACAGAAGAATAAGATATTTGCTCACCAAGTGATTGAACCAAGCACATATTCCATCATTATGATTAGCAAAGACAAATCTTTGATTGACTACCTGACGAGCAATTTGTGAAAAGTTGGGATACGCTCTATTACCATGGGGCTCTGACCCAATACACGTCGAAGCCAACACCTTAATCGGATCTAAATATCAGCAGACTTTCTCTCATCAACTTCTTGCTTCTGGAATCCATAAGGTTCCATTGTTGCCAACTTGTGGTCAGTCGCCTTACCTTCCTTATGCTCTGAACTCTGAGACCTTGGTCTCTGGCAGCTTCTGCCAGAAGTAAGTCCGTTGGAATAGGTGTCTCTACATAACTGCTATTAGCCACAAGTAGGATAACGCGTCCGTTTTTACGTAGCAAGAGTTTCATCTGACCCAGAGCAGTGTGCATGTCGTCAAAGTACCCTCTTATCATGGTTGGAATCTTCTTGTTCCACAACTTCTGGCTTTGTTCGAGGATGGAGCAGATGTCTTCCACTACAGGATGAAGCCAACGAATCTGGGTATCACTAAAACTTGTGTGTGATCTGATGGTGGAGCTGCTCATTTCTTTGAAGCCCTTGTATGAGGTAATATATCTCAAGAACCAATGCTCAAGCTTGTACATCTCTACATAGTCCGCCGAGTTGCAGTAGGGAGGGGAAGTTATAACGCTGTCTATCCGACCTTTCGGAAGACTTATCTTCTCTCCGCTGAGAGGGTTAACTACATTACCTAGATCTCTTGAATCCCCCACTAGTGGAATTGACTGCGCGTATCTATTGTTCTTAGATTCCGCGCAATCTTTTTCCATTTTTTTCAATGTGCATCGCAAGGTGGCTTCAACGTTGGGAGGTCTTGCGCTCTTCTTACGCAGTCCTTTTCCAAATCTTTCGGCTTTTGAGAGGTTAACAAGTTCTGAGGATAATGCAAAGAGTAACAGTTCAGAGGGTTTTTGGTCAAGACGTATAGCTACTTGTCTCAGCGTTAGAAGCCTACGAATCCGTTTTTGAGTAAATAGGGTCTTAAAGGATGAGTGGGCAGGTGTCTCGATTTCTTCAATTACCTTATTATCTTGAAGAACATCTATCGCTTTTTGAAAATCGGCATGAGTATAGTCACTTGTTTTAACATGTGATATGAACCAGAAGAAGGGGCTGATGTCAATTCCAAATCCAATCTTTCCATATTCCCGACATGCAACCAGCGTATTTCCAGATCCCATGAATGGCTCCAAAATAATTTTGTCCTTTCTTAATTCCTTCGTCTGAAAAATCTTGCTCAGAAAGCTTCGCGTGAATCTTTGTACCATGGGGAACCAGTCGTAGATACCATCACAAGTGCCCCGGGTACTTACATTGTATTCATTATTGTCTGTTTCCGTAATGATTCTTGAATATGTTTTTTGAAGCTGCTCAATAGACTTGAGAAGCATGAATTCACCTTCGAGGTCCATTCATGTAGACAATCTCCGTTTTTTGGCACGGTAGAAAACAGCATTGCCGACTCTTCTTGAAATCTCGATCTTCCGCTTGGCTTCCAAGACATTTAGATAGGTTGAGGTCGTAGGCTTAGATAATCCTACATGCTGCGAAACCTCTTTGATAGACAGGTCGAGTGGGTAGATACTCTCCAATTCCGTCAGGATTCTTCTTTTCTTTTCCTCGTCCAAGAGCTTTCTCCATGAGTTTAGCGCTATGGCTTAGCGCTAGGCTTTAGCGCTAGGATTTAGTCCTAGAGTGAACTATAAATGTCTTGTCCTACGCTGCCCACTATATCGGAATGCACCTATCAGGAATTCATTCCGCTTAAGACTGTTAAGAAGGCCGCAACTTCACTCATCGAGGCGGGAATTGAGTGTGTGCGGTGGAACCCTTGTTGGGTCGTGTCCAAAGATCACGACAACAAATACAATCGCAGAACCAAAACAATCTTGCGGAAACTCCGCAATCTGCACATAGAAGAGAGTAAAGGAAACAGCGTGCAGCCCAAAGGAAGAGCCCGTTCATCTTTAGCAGAATATCTTCCACAGAGAACGTCAGTGCCGAAGGGAAAATGCGGCGACATACCCTACACGGAAGCGCTTGATTCAGTCAAGACAATTGCCGTAGAACCAGACGGAAGAGTTGCTGTCTGCGAGAATTTCTACATCGGAAACGCGTTTGAATCAGACATCATTGATATCCTAAAGAATTATGATCCGTTCAAAATTCCTGAAGCCAAATCAATACCCGAAAAAGGCATGGAGGGGCTGACAAAATAGGCAAAGAAAGAGGCGTCGAACCAAGGCCTGATGGATACTACAACATCTGTCACATGTGCACCGATCTTCGAGAAAGAACAAGCACAGCATGCTCAATTCTTCATCCCACTGAGCACCAGTAAAAGACTAAACGCCGGTCTTTCTCCATTCTCATGACAATTAGAACATTTCTTCTCTTGGTCGCCGTTTAGAACCCAAAGGCGATGTTTGTCTGCATCCCCGTCTCTGTAACGTCTATCGTTACGCCACTTTGTTGAAGGACGACGTGAATCATAAGAACTATTCCGGTAGATTTGTCATACCATCGGGTCATGCTTGATGTGGGCCAGTTCTGTTGTGTGACCCAGCAATCTCTTTGCTGCCCCAGGACGTTGATTGTTTCGTTTCTTATGATTGTGGTTTCTCCATATAACGAGTTTACTGTTGATCCAATCCCAGCAGTTGGTTCAATCCAGAACGGGCATTTGTTTCCTACGTAGGAAGAATCCGTGGCGTTCACTATTTCTCGGTCAAACACGTTCAACGTCCAATTTGCTTCACCAACACTCATTATAACACTGTTATCGCTAACGTTTACGCGTACACCATAAGATATCAATTGCAGGTCAGCGAAATTGTCTTGAAGCCCTGTAATGTTCCAGGTCATCATCTCCGTCTGATTGTGACCAATCCATGCGAAGAACTGCTGATATCTCAGGTACGCTCCTAGCTTCAGCCAAGATGGTGTTGAGGGTTCTTCGGATCGAATGAACAGATAGGTCACGACAATTAAGGATACGATAATGATTATTGAGATTGCAGTTAAAACTGATGTTCTTCTGTTCATAGAATCAACCTTGGGTTGCTTTAATCATACCTGTACGCCTGACATTCTTCAAAATGGTACAAGTCATCCTTTCACTCTTAAGCCTACCCTAATTTGCGGTTCTAACCAATGAGTTTTCCTCTCTCCTATAAAATCCATCATTGAAGCCGATCCGCGAATCAACCCAGCATGGGCCATCGTAGGCAGGGTAAACTGTTGACAGTATAGGTCTCAAAAAGAATTTCGCAAGCGCAAAATTAATTGCGCGTTTCTTTGTCATCTTCCCAGAGTATTCACTGAACTTGAGTTTATCAAACTCAAAACTCAAATACGAGTTCGACCTATCGAGTAGTCTTCTTAACTGAAGGTGTTAGTTAGTGGCTGGAAATGTAGTGTCAGATTACAATAAGCTGATGGGGAAAGTCAAGGAACTTGCTATTTTGATGTCAGCGGAATCTATCGTCAGTTGGGATATGGAGACGATGATGCCGCCGAAGGGTATCAACCTTCGCAGTCAGCAGCTTTCTTTGCTCAGCGTGATTGAGCACAAAATGAGCACTGACCCAGAGATTGGAGCCTTACTGCAGAAGATAAAGCGGAAACCAGAGTACGACAAGCTTGATCAAGTGCAGAAAAGAAACGTCTACCTCATACAGAAGCGCTACGACGAGCAGACGAAGCTTCCCGAAGAGCTAGTGGCGGCGATTGCCAAGCAGCAGGCTTTGACCATTGACACGTGGAAAAAGGCCAAAGCGGCCAAGAACTATACCATGTTCAGGCCGGAACTTGAGAAAATGGTTGAGCTGCAGAAGAAGGCCGCCGACATTCTGATGAAGGTAAAAGAGACGGCAACACGCTACGATGCGATGATAGACATCTACGAGCCCAAGATGACCGCAAAAGCAATCAGCAAAATCTTCGACGAACTCAGGGAAGGGCTTGTAAAGGTGCTGAAAAAGTGCGAGGCTGGTCCGAAACAACCAGATATGAGCGTTCTGAAGCACAAAGTCCCCGTAGACGTACAATACAAAATCGCGGTGGCACTCGCTGAAGCCGTCGGATACGATGTGACATCAAAACGAGCGGGAGGCAGAATCGACCCCACCGAGCACCCATTTACGACAGGGTACTACGACGATGTGAGAATAACCACGCACTATTACGAGGATCTCTTCGCATCCTCAATCTTTTCAGTCCTGCACGAGGCGGGGCACGCTATATACGAACAGGACCTTAAGCAGGAGTGGATGTACCAGCCGGTCGGTAATGGCGTCTCAAGCGGTTTCCATGAGTCGCAATCCCGTTTTGTCGAAAACATCGTGGGCCGATCACTCGCGTTCTGGACACACTTCCTGCCGAAGCTCAAAGAAATAGGCGGCAGCACACTGTCAGGCTTGGAACTGGACAAGTTCGTTCACGCCATAAACCAGGTCAAACCCTCAAAAATCCGTGTTGAAGCAGACGAAGTCACCTACGGACTGCACATAATCATAAGGTTCAACATTGAACGCGACCTCTTCGCCGACAAGATAACCGTCAAGGAACTCCCGGAGATTTGGAATCAAAAATACAAAGAGTACTTGGACGTGAAAATTGAAAACGACTCTGAAGGAGTAATGCAAGACACTCACTGGGCCAGCGGCTACTACGGCTATTTCCCAAGCTATGCCCTGGGCAACATCTACGACGGACAATTACTGACGGCGATGGAGAAAACGCTGCCAGACTGGCGAAAACAGCTAACGAAAGGCAACTTCAACGACATAAAGGCATGGCTGACAAAGAACGTTCACAGCCAAGGAAATCTGTACGACCCCGCCGACCTCATCAAGAGAATTGTCGGAACACAAATAGACGTCAAACCGTATCTAGGCTATCTGAACAGTAAGTACTCGGCACTCTACGGTTTCTGATCAGGCGTGCTCTTCGCTCGGTGCCAAAATACTCTCAGAAGCACGTATGCGATGATCCCTCCGAAAAACAAGAAGATGCCAGTCCAGCCAATTATGTTATCGTAATAGCTCGCCCCGTACAGGAACAAGATGATTCCCAAGATAACGATAAGCAGACATGTGAGACCCATCCATTTCATGAGACCAGCTCCAGGAACCGATTTTAACCCTCTTTCAACATCTCAAAGTATATAGACTTAGCGATTGAGAAACCCCAATATCCACTCAAAATGGCAGCCGACAGCCCGGAAGCCGCCTATTCAACAACACCACACCACCCGCACGTATCGCCGCTTTGAGCCTCTCAAGCACGCCTACAGATAACGTCAAGAGCATGTCGAGGAAGACTCTATTCTGCAGTTCAGAGTCGACACTTCAACGCAGATTCGCCCCACTCCTTTACATTTGCCGTTCCCATTCCGACAGTCTTATATACAACTTAGACATCCAGATAGCGTGTGTGATTTGTAAATGTCGGAACATAACGTAAAAAAACCCGAAACACGGGAAGAGTTTGTCGATATGCTGATGGAGGCCGCGAAGAAAGCTGCCGAGGACCGCGCTGTTCCGAAAGCCAGACCGACAAAACCTACAGTTCTTGGAACGGCTGAGGCCCTGAATATACACAGGGACACCCTCTACGCATGGCTCAAAGAGTTCAATGTCGATTTCAAAGAAATATCAGACAATCTTCCGACGGAGAGTCTGTCGACATACGAAGACGCGACGGGAAAAACCTACTTGATTGGGGAAGCACTCATCGGAGAAGGCAACGAAGTTGCACACATAGACCTCCTAATAGGTGACAAGAACGGGCCAGTAGGAGAAGCTTTTGCCCAAGGCATGACCAGCCTTTCAGCAGGACACACACCGCTTCTAGCAGTAATACGTCCCAACCTTCCACCCAAACCGCACACGCTACTCGTGCCCAAAGTCACTACGAAGAACATGGAGGACGTGAGCAAGATCTTCGGCCCCGCTCAGGCCGCTGTCGCGAAAGCCGTCGCGGACGCGGTGGAAGACGGAATAATCCCAAAAGAGAAGATTGACGACTGGGTAATTGTGTGCAGCGTCTTTGTACATCCGGCCGCAAGCGATTTTCGAAAAATCTACCACTACAATTACGGAGCCACAAAACTGGCCCTCAAAAGAGCCTTGACAAAGTATCCGCCGCTAGAGAAAATCTTCTACGACAAGGACAGAGCCAAACACCCAATAATGGGGTTCAAAGTCCCCCGGCTGTGGAGACCGCCATACCTGCAGATTTCGCTCGACAACCCTGAATTAGATAAGGCAAAGAAAATCATAGCTGAACTGCCCGGAAGCGACAGGATAATCATTGAAGTTGGCACGCCGCTCATCAAGAGATACGGAACAAAAGTGATAAACGATCTCCGAGAAGGGGCCAAGAGCATGTTCTTCGTTGCAGATCTGAAAACGCTGGACGTTGGAAAAGTCGAAGTCGACCTTGCCTACGATGAAACCGCAGACGCCGTCGTTGCCTCCGGACTTGCGCCAGCCGAAACCCTCGACGCGTTCATCCACGAAGCAAAAAGACTCGCAACATACGGAGTGGTGGACATGCTGAACGTCGAAGACCCACTCAAGAAGCTCAAGTCTCTGAAAGAATTTCCAGACATCGTGATTTTGCACAGAGGGATAGACCAAGAAACGGGAAGATCACTCGGGTTGGAGATTATCCCTGAAATACGTCAAACCTTCAAGGACAAGAAATTCCTCATCGCCGTGGCAGGCGGAATAGTGCCGGAAACGGCTAAAGAAGCATTGCAGAAGGGTGCAGACATCATCATCGTCGGACGATACATAACCCAGTCAAAGGATGTTCAACATGCAGTGAGAGACTTCCTAGAAGCAACACCCGAGATGCGAGAGGACATCGACCTCTTCAGGGTGCACGTAGAATAAACCACCCTGTCCTTTCAATGTTTATGCAAAGAGTTTGAAGAAAATGAAGGCGGCGAAAAAGATTACGCCTGCAATCACAAACACGTGAAGAAAGCCCAAAGCCTGCGCGATGAAAGGACCTGCAAAAGAGCCGAACGCTGCCCCTAACCCTATTAGAACATTCACTAGGCCCGCTTTGCCCGCAGGCACTAGCTCCATTGACAAAGAAAGAATGTGCACCATGAAAACCGCAAAGAGGAAACCCATCAAAACCAGAACGCCGACCGCTAGCAGCACGTTAAATGATGATGACTGCAGCGCTGCGAGCAGCACGAAGGCAAGCAGACTTCGACCCAACACTAGCCTGCCTACATGGGATTTTCCAGTTGACTCTACTGATGTCCTGCCAGCTAAGGCATAGCCTGTTATGGCTCCGCAGGAACTCAGCACGAAGAATGCAAAGACAACTGCTTCCGGCAAGCCCGCTGCAACGCGGATTTTGTCAACGAAAATGGGCATAGGGGTAAACAAAATGCTTGTGGCCAGCGAGAAAAGAACAAGACCGCAGCAGAATGCAGTGACATTCTCTCTCTTCAATTTTTCATCCAGACCTATTCCGTCAATCATTTTGGAAGCTAGGAAAACACCCTGAGACGCGTAGCCCACCGTTTTCTCGATGCTTACTAGCCCTCTTTCAAAAACTAGAGAAGGGTCTGCCACGAAAATCACAGACAAAGCGAAGGCTACAAGGTTCAGTCCTGCGCAAAGGTACAAGGTGTTTGTCGAACCGAGGCTATAGTTTGACATGAAAAAGCCCAGCACCAACCCGATGAGCGTACCTATTTCAGTGAAGCCTTCATAGAAGGCAAAAGTTCTTTCCCAATCTTGATGGGAATAAAGTTCAGCAATAAGGATGTTCTTTGGGGCCTCATGAGCTACGTGGAAAATTGACATCACAGCGTAGAGTATGATCAACAAGACCAGACTCGTGGTGAACGTGAATGAATAAAGCAGGATAGCAGAGGCGAGAAATGCTAACAGGATGTAGCGTTTATAGCGTCTTGTTTTGTCACACAGGTAGCCCCAGAGAAACGACGCTGGAATAGCGGCGAAAAGGGCTATGGCCATCATAATCCCAACATAAAACAATCCGTTTTGAGGGTCGATTTGAATCACGTACAGCGGCAGGAAAATGGACAATAACCCGAAACCCATCTCGTGGAAGAAGAACCCCAGCCGCCACATAGCCAGAAAACCTCTTCAAAGTAAGATTAAAACTTTTAGTTACTGAAGGTCGGTTCTTCTCTGGAGAGTTTGCGCAAGCCTGGCACCACGCGCCGGTTTCATATGGTCTTGCGTTATGATTTCTTTGTCAACAATGTGCCTAGGTTGTCGAGCAGCTTATGATATTCGCGTGTTTTTTCTTGGGCTTGTTGCACGGTGATCTTGGAAAACTCTATTATGTCGTTTGGTTTGGCTTGACCGAGTAGCGAAACGTATGGAGTCGTTGCCGCAGCAATTTTCGGGTAGCCACCTGTTGTCTGGGCGTCCCGCATTATTAGGATAGGCTTCCCATTTTTTGGAACCTGAACTGCACCTGGCAATAGGGCGTCTGAAACGATATCCGCTTTTCCACTGTGCTCTATCGTTGGTCCTTCAAGCCTGTAACCCATACGGTCGGCTTCCAACGTAACCTTGTACGGATTTGAAAGGAAAGTGCTCATTCCTTTTTCGGTGAACATGTCTGCTTGCGGCCCCAAAACAACGTGCACTTCGTAATCTCCCGTCAATTGTGGTCGCAGCTCTTCTGGCATTGAATATTCAGCTTCGAGAGGCGACGCATTGAATCCATCAATTGTGTCCCCAGTTTTCAGTTGTCTCCCTTCTATTCCTCCAAATCTCCCGCGAACAAACGTAGATCTGCTTCCCAGAACCAAGGATGCGTTTATTCCACCCCTTATCGAAAGATATGATCGACACCCGTTTTCCATTCTTCCAAAAGAGACGATGTCACCTTCGCATATCTCCAGCGTCTCCCACATGGAAGCACTCCTACCATTGATTTTGGGAGAAACGGTTCCGCCAGTTATGGCAATTTGCGTTTTTGTTAGGGCTTCTAGTTCTGGGCCTATCAGGGTCATTTCAAGACCTGCATCATTTGGGTTGTTTCCAACCAGGTCATCAGCCGCAACCAAGGAGAAAACATCCATCGCGCCCGAAATCGGAACGCCATACCTGAGATAGTGATATCTTCCCATGTCTTGAACCGTCGTGAACATTCCAGGTTTTAGCACCTGAAAAACTCTCAATTTGCTTCTACTCCTCGAGGAAGGGCGCGTATGCGCCTTTCAGAACGGATTCTCTAATGGTTTTGAACTCTTCTTCTGAAATCGGCTCAAACTCAACAATGTCTCCTGGTTCAAGAAGCGCTGGCGGTTGGCGCAGTGAATCGAACAGTTCCAGTGGTGTTCTGCCTATTATTTGCCATCCGCCGGGCGCCTCGCAAGGGTATATGCCTGTTTGTTTTTCCGCTATGCCCACTGAGCCAGCTGGCACTTTTAGCCGCGGTGTCTCGAGACGCGGCGTCGCGATTTCGTCTGGAACTGCTCCCAAGTAAGGAAAGCCGGCAACAAATCCTATCATGTAGACCCTGTATTTACTCTCAGAGTGCAGCCTAACAACCTGCTCTTCAGTCAGTTTATGAAATCCGGCAACGTAGTTCAGGTCCGGCCCGTATTCTCCCCCGTAAACAACTGGAACTCTGCCTTTTCTGCCACCAACTTCCCCTGTTGACTCTGTCATATTCTCCTCGACTTCTTTGATGCGAAACACAAGCTTTTCATATGTGGTTTTTAACGGGTCGTGGCGAACGAGTAATGAGCGATAAGTTGGAACAAGCTCTTCAACTCCCAGAACATCAGCCTTCAGAATGGCTTCATTCAGAGCGACGACTTTCCGATTCAGCTCCAAGCTTATGACATCGCCGAATTCTATGAGTAAGGCGGTGTCACCGAAAGGCAAGTATCTCGTAGATTCGTATGATCCAGTTTTCATTGCGAAAACCCGAATCCGTCTAGAGGAAACTTCCTAATGGCTTAACTTCAATGCCCGCTTTGACTAACCCTTTCTTCAATGCTTCCACCAGTCTTACAGCTGTCGGTGTGTCGCCGTGCACGCAGATTGTGTGCACTTCACCCAAGTTGACAACTTCGCCGTTAATAGCCAAAACCGTTTTTCCCTCAATTACATTGACCACCCTTTCAACAACCTTCCCTGCCTCTTCCACGATTGAGTTTGGCTGTTTTCTCGAGACTAGACTTCCATCCGGATTGTAGGCTCGATCAGCGAAGAATTCGTATCCAACACGTAATCCGGCCTCAACGGCAACTTTGGCTAACACCGACTTGGGAGGTGCAAGAACTATCAGTCTGTTGTCTAATGCCTTAACAGCCTCTACGATTCCTTCAGAGGTTTCTTCATCCTTTGCAGCCGTATTGTACAGTGCCCCATGAGGCTTCACATGTTGCAGGCCGACACCAGCCACTTTCGCAAATCCTTGAAGCGCACTTATTTGATAGATTGTGTAATCCTTGACTTCTAGGGAAGTCAGCTGCATTTCCCGCCTTCCGAAACCCAAGAGGTCTGGATAGCCAGGATGAGCCCCAACGGCAACTTCATTTTTCTTCGCTACATTGATTGTTTGAGCCATCGTGATAGGGTCGCCAGCATGAAAGCCACACGCGATATTTGCCGAGGTTATGTGTGGCATTATTTCAGCATCGGCTCCCACTCTGAATGCCCCGTACCCTTCGCCTAAATCACAGTTTATATCGATTTGAAGTTTCAAACAATCTCCCAAACAACAAAGTAGTTCAGAACTAAAAAATGTATTCCATATCTCTTCTAGCATAGTTGAGCAGCGCTTTCGATTTTTCAATCGATAATTGATGTGTGAACCCCTAACTGATGGTTTACTAGCGTATCATGATGCCCACAAGAAAGAGTTTTCAACGCACAAAATCGAAACGAGAACACAGCACATTCGACACATAACTTTGAGAGGAGATCACAACAATAACAAGATGGAAAGAATGAACGGAGAAGTTAGAGATAGAGAGAAGGTAATGAGAGGACTAAAGAAAACCGACACACCGATTCTCAAGGGTTACCAGCTATTTCACAACTACATTAGAGGGCACGAAGGACTAGAGGGTAAGACGCCTGCTGAGGCTTGTGGGATAAAGATTGAGGGAGAAAACAAATGGATGACTCTGATACAGAATGCTTCGAGGGACAAAGCAGAATCGTGAAGAGAGTTTTTGACATTTCTAGCGCATAAATCTTTTTTAAAGGCATAGACCCATTATAATATGAAAAATCCATTATAATGGGTTTTGAAAATGATAACAGAACCTGCAAAGTGGCCACAGTACTATGATGATCTAGAAGTGAAGGTTTTCGCGCCAAACTACTACGTTCCGCTTCCCAAGAGGGATACATATTCTGCAAATATCGTTTTTGGGAAAAGTCAAGACAAATCGAGTTATTTTTTGGCAGAAGTCCTCAGAGTATTTCAGCATCTACCCTTCACACCCGATTTGATTGTTACAGTTCCATCTTCGAAACTAAACGATTATTCCGTCACTATGCTTGAACTAGGCAAGAGACTCTCTAAGATACTTGGTATAAAGAACAAGAACATCATAAAACGCACTAAGACTATCCGAAAGCAAACAGATTGCAACGACTATGACCAACGACACTCCGCGGTTGATGGTGTTTTCAAAGTCACAAAGCATCTTGACGGAGAAAAAGTCGTCATAATGGATGACACACGCACATCGGGAATGACCATTCTAGAATGTGCAAAAATGCTCAAAGAGGCAGGAGCATCCAAAATTATAGCAGTATGTTTAGGCATCACAGGTGAGAAAACATGACATGCAATGAAGCACAACTGGTAAAATGGATTAAGTTAGGCAATGTGAAAGGGCTTGGCCCACGAAAAATCCAACAACTTATAGACGAATTTGGAAGTATTGACCGAATATTTGAAGCATCTCCTAAAGAGTTACTCGGCGTAAGAGCCTTCAAAGAGGCAATGTTGCCCGAATGGAATCAACTCTTAGAAGCATCTGACGAAAACTTTCTTAGATCAATACGTGAAGCCTCCTCTCAAAACATCCAGATAATACCACTCATAGATGAGAAATATCCCGCAAAGTTGAAACGTATGCCTTCTCCGCCTTTGACACTTTACTTGTGGGGAAACACTTCATTGTTAGACAAAACTCCAAAAATCGCTATTGTAGGTACGCGTCAACCATCAGATAATGCAAGACAACTTGCTTTTGAATACTCAAAATACTTGGCAGAGTTCGGTATGACTGTTGTCAGTGGAGGTGCTGAGGGCATCGATACTGCAGTGCATGAAGGTGTATTGGCTTCAGTTTCTGGAAAAACCATTTCTGTATTAGGTACGGGGTTTTTCCATTATTACCCTCCGAAAAATGCACCATTGTTTGAGAAAATCAGAATGTCCGACGGACTGCTCATAAGTGAGTATTCTCCAAACTTTAGAGGTTCGAGTTTTTCCTTCCTTCAAAGAAACCGTATAACCTCTGGATTGTCCGATGCTTTGCTTATCTGCGCCAGTAATGAACAGGGCGGATCAATGCACCAAACCAGAACCGCTTCGGAACAACGCATACCAATATTTTGCCCAGCGGTAGAGATGAACATTCTACCCAACTCAGGAATTACTTACGCAATTAGAGAATTTGGCGCACAAGAAATTCACACACCGCAAGAGCTTCTAAGCAAACTTCAAGCAGTTTTACTGGAGACTTCACAAAACCTACAGACGAAAGATTTAACATTGCACCACACCACAGATGATCAGGCGATAAGATGACGAGATATGAAATAAAGGGAAAACAAGGCGATTTCTCCTTTGCTTTTAATGTACTCAGTCCTAAAGATTATGGAATAGTAATGCTGCCCAACTGGGACACAACTATTTTTATCGTTGAGAAAACGAATAGAGGGTTCAAGGTTAAATTCGGAAAACCTTGTCCAAATGAGGGCGGTTGGATAGATCTAACATTGTATAGTTCCAAAGCTGAGAAAGCCAGTTCAGGCAGTTACTCAGGTTATGTTGAAAGAAAATAGAGTCAAGAAAGAAGATACCAAAATAAGTGGATAGGATCTAGTTTCGTCTATCACCCGACAGTTAACACGAAGACGAGTCACCCGTCAACTTAACAGAACCCAAACACGCAATTCTTAATAGAGAGATACCCAACTTTCATAACACTGCCGGAGAGTTCAACGACAATGGCAAAGTTCAAAGTAATCGTTTCAGACCCAGAAGCTGGAACGTCAAAAGCTGTGGAGCTTGAAGAGGCACGTGCAGCACCGCTCATCGGAAGAAAAATAGGCGAAGTGATAGACGGCTCAATAATCGATCAGCCTGGACACAAAGCCCAAATAATGGGAGGCTCAGACAAAGACGGATTTCCCATGAGACCAAGCGTCCACGGCGGTGTCCGCCGAAGAATCGTCCTGAGCGGAGGAGTCGGATTCACCCCAACTAACGAAGGGATGAGAAAACGCAAAACAATCCGTGGAAACGTCATAACAGACGAAATCGTCCAAATAAACATGAAAATCACGGAAAAGCCAAAGCAGACCAAAGAAGCCAAGAAACAAAAAGAAAAGAAAGAAGAAAAACTAGCACCTAAAAAAGAAGCCCAGCCCACAAAACCAGCCAGCACCCAGCAGCAACCCGACACCACTTCCAAAAGCTAATACCAACAGCCCCAATCAATTATCATTCGAAAAACATTTTCCACATCCTTCAATACTTCTGATAAAAAGATAAAAAGAAGTTTAGCTCAACATTAAAATGGAAGTTTGCATTTAATAACTATTCATAGAATGAGTCCAAGAGCGTAGGGTTTTCAATTTCCTTTCTCCTCTACGTTCTTGGTTTCATTCTCCCCAACGTTCGCACGACTTTTTCCTGTGAATCTTAACGATTACGCGTTGTTTTGCGTTTTCTGGCGAGAAATTGTCTCCTAATGTTTGAACAAACTCTCTGTCTCCCTTTTTTTGTTGTGTAACATTTATTAACTCGCACATTTTATTCCTTCAATAATTCGTAAACATTTATGGGAAAAACAGAGAATGAGCAGCGAAAAACCCGCAGTCCTACCGCGCCAACCTGAAATAAACATTGGAACCATAGGCCACGTTGACCATGGCAAGACCACACTAGTGCAAGCTCTAACAGGCGTCTGGGCTTCAAGACACAGCGAAGAACTCAAAAGAGGCATAACGATCAAGCTGGGCTACGCCGACATGCCAGTCTACAAATGCCCAAAGTGTGAACCGCCCAAAAACTACACGACAAAACCAGTCTGTCCTGCCTGCAACTCAAAAGCAGTTTTCGTAAGAGCAGTCAGCTTCGTCGACGCACCGGGACACGAAGCCCTTATGGCAACTATGCTTTCAGGCGCAGCAATCATGGACGGAGCCATACTCGTCATAGCCGCAGACGAACCGTGCCCCCAACCGCAAACAAGAGAGCACCTGGCCGCAGCCAACGTCATCGGCATAAAAAACATAATCATCGTTCAGAACAAAATCGACATCGTCGACGAGAAAAGAGCACACCAAAGCTACACTGAAATCAAAAACTTCGTCAAAGGAACAGGCGCAGAAAACGCCCCAATCATCCCAATATCAGCGCAAAGAGGAATAAACACAGACACCCTCCTTCAAGCCATTGAGGAACTCATGCCCACGCCCAGACGTGACGAAACAAAGCCTCCATTCATGTACGTTGTCCGTTCATTCGACATCAACAAGCCAGGTACCACAATAGATAAACTCGAAGGCGGAGTCATCGGAGGCACGATACTCGAGGGCAAACTCAAAGTAGGAGACGAAGTTGAAATCCGCCCCGGCATAGCAGTCGAAGGAAAAAACACTTACACGCCGCTGCACAGTGAAATCGTCAGCCTCCAAGCCGGAGGAAAAAAAGTGGACGAGGCCCGCTGCGGCGGACTGGTAGGCGTGGGCACACTCCTAGATCCCTCATACTCCAAAGCAGACGGTCTAACCGGAAACATCGCCGGAAAAACAGACATGCTCCCACCGACACTCACAGAACTGACACTAGAAACACAAATCCTCGACCGCGCCGTAGGAACGAAAGAACTCATGAAAATAGAAGAAGTAGCCATGAACGAAACCCTACTACTACACGTGGGCGCAGCAATAACCGTCGGAAAAGTAGCCTCCATAAGGAAAGACAACGTTCTAATCAAACTCACACGCCCAGTCTGCGCACAAACCGCCTCAAGAGTCGCACTTAGCAGAAAACTCGCCGGCAGATGGAGACTCATAGGCTACGGAAAGATACGCTAACATGACAACGAAAACCAAACCGGCAAAAAAAGTCATAAAAGTAATTTTGGACTCAAACGCACTGTTCGTTCCACTCCAGCTTAAGATAGACATTCTCCAAGAGCTGAAAACGCTGCTAAACAGGAACTATGAACTTGTACTCCTCAAGCCGATTCAGCAAGAACTAGACAGACTCGCAAGGGAAGGCTCTCCGCAAACGCGGAAAAAAGCATCATACGCATTGAAACTCGCGGAAAAATGCAGGATAGTCAGCGTGGATGAAGATGCAGCTTCGCCTGATGACATAATCCTTGAAACCGCCGGCAAATGGAAGTGTCTGGTTTTTACGAACGACAGAGAGCTCAGGAAGAAGCTAAGAAATATAAATGTGCCAGTCATTTATGTGAGGCAAAAGTCACGTCTAGAAATTGACGGGAGGCTATAACCCCTGTTTAAACTTATAACGTTAGAAGACACGATTCGAATTCCACCTGAAACATTCGGCAACCCGCTCGAAGCGGTTGGGCTTAAGCAAGTCAAAACAAAATATGAAGGAATCGTCGACGAAGAACTGGGCTACGTCATCGCCGTAATCGACGTAAAAGTCAGTCCCATAGGAAAAATAATCCCTGGCGACGGTGCCACCTTCCACAAAGTCAACTTTTCACTGTTAACATTCTACCCAAAGATCCAGGAAGTCGTGGAAGGCGAAATCGTGGAAATCGCAGATTTCGGCGCCTTCGTTCGCATCGGACCCATCGATGCTTTGCTTCACGTTTCCCAGCTTATGGACGACTTCATCTCATACGACGAGAAACAAGGCGTCCTGATGGGCAAAGAGTCACGGCGTAAACTGACGAGCGGCGACCAAGTCCGAGTCCGCATAACGGCAGTTTCACTAGGCAAAGCAGGAAGCTCAGGAAAGATAGGCGTAACAGCAAGGCAGCCCTTCTTAGGCAAACTGGAATGGATACAATACGACTTGGCAAAAATCAAAGAAGCCGCGGAGAAGAAACCCGCACAGAAGCAAGAAGCAGCCCCGAGGAAAGGTGAAATCAAATGAGCGAAAAGGCCTGTGCCACCTGCCACTCTCTCACAAAAGGAAACATTTGTCCGAAATGCAAGACGGCAACCTTAAGCGACGATTTTGGTGGGCTGGTGATAGTTTTCGACCCGGAGAACTCGGCAATCGCAAAGGTCATGGGCATCAAAGAGAAAGGACGTTACGCGCTAAAGGTCAGATGAGATGCCCATCAAGTACAACCTGACGCCGGAACTGCGTACGAAACTCAAGCAACCACTGGGCACACTTATTCGAGGCTCGTTCACCGAAACGATAAAAAGATTCAGTGAAATGGTGAACAAGGAGAAACCGCCCAGCATAATCTCTGTCGGAGACACCGTCTCAAGAAATCTCACGACGAACCATATCCTTCCTGAATTGTCAATCATTGACAACAAGTGCATGAGAAGAAACATCCAACCAACCCTGCTTGCAACCGAGAGAATTTTCCAAGTCAAGAACCCGCAGGGAACAATAACGGAAGAAGCAATCGCGGCCATCCATGAAGCCTTGCAGAGCAATCAGCATGCTAGGATAGTAGTTGAAGGTGAAGAAGACTTACTGACCCTGATTGCGATTATGCGTGCACCGCAAGACTCGTTCGTTCTGTATGGTCAACCGCACGAAGGAATCGTCGTCGTCAAAGTCACACAGGGCAAGAAGGCAGAGGTATCAGAGATTCTCAAGGCCATGGAAAAAGGTTCGAAAAACTAAATAAGAAGGCATCGCATCAAGTCAACACCGCACGAGGAAACATCATGGAAATCCAGATAATATCGCAGAAGGAAAATCCGCTGCTGAAAAGAAAGGAAGTTCAATTTAACGTAGAACACGACACGGGAAGCACCCCGCCCAGACAGGAAGTGAGAAGAGCAGTAGCCACTGCCCTGAAATCGAATGTAGACTTGCTTTTCGTAAAAAAATTCGAGACTAAGACAGGCACACATACCGCGGTGGGAACTGCCAACCTCTACGAATCCATTGAACAAGCACGGCTTATTGAACCTGAATACATTGTGAAAAGGAATGTACCGCCTGAGAAACCCAAAGAAGAAGCAAAGGAGAAGTAAACATGTCCAAGAAAGCCGAAAAGAAAGAAGCGCCCAAGAAAGAGGAACCGAAGAAGGGAGAAGAACCTAAGAAAGGAGAAGCGCCCAAGAAGGAGACGAAGAAAGCAGCAGTAGCGGCGCCCGTTGAAGCGCCGAAGGAAGAGGCAAAGCCTATCAAGGTTGAGAAGGCACCTAAGCCTGAGAAAAAGAAGAAAGAAGAGAAGGGTGTTTTCAAGCTGTACAAGGTCGAAAGCGACAAGATCACAAGGCTGCGCCCAACTTGCGAACGCTGCGGACCAGGCTACTTCATGGCAGACCATGGCAACAGATACACATGTGGGCACTGCGGATTCACAAAGTACAAACCTGCCAAAGAATGAACAGCTTTAAATCAACCGAATGATTGAATGTTTTCCGCCGATGATTAAGATGATCCGCGTAAACGTTTCCATATCGAATGTTTCTGCAGAACGCTTCTGGGACTTCAGAAAACCCATGCCCCCCGTCCAGATAAACACCAACCTCAACCTGACGGGCATGGAAAAGAAGCCAGACGATTCACTCGAAGTCCCCTTTGTTCTCACCATCAACTACAACCCCTCAGTGGCGCAGATAAACCTGAAAGGAAAGGCCTACGTAATGGGCGAAAAAGGTGAAGTTGACAAGATCTACAAAGAATACGAAGACAAGAAACCTCCGCCGCCAGTCATAGTGCAATCAGTGTCAAATGTCGCCTTCATAGAATCCGTGTTGATATCCAGAACCTTGAACATTCCACCACCCATCCCACTGCCACAAATACCTGAAACTAAACCAGCCGCCGAGAAGCCTTCCGGCAGAGATTACAGCGCTTGAACGAATTGGAAGAAGGAGAATATACTATTTCAGTGGCACGTACATTGAAGAACGCGAAGCTCCGATGCCAGGGGTTCCGTGTCTAACAGGTTTATTTGTGACCGCGAACTCGCCTAAGTAGTGCCCAATCATATCCGGTTTTATCTCCACCTGAACGAATTCCTTGCCGTTATGCACGTGTATTGCTATGCCCACCATTTCAGGGAGGATAATCATGTTTCGAACCTGCGTCTTGACTGTTGGGCTGCCTCCCTTTCTGAGTTCCTCCATTGATCTTCTGACCTTTTCAAGCAGTATCCTCTGTTCCGGCTGCAGGCCCCTATGCAGACTTCTTCTTTGTCTCGAAGGTAGCAGATTGATGAACTCGTCCATTGACATGCTCTGCAACTGATTTAGGCTCAACCCGCGGTACATGAATTCTTTCGGCATTCTTCTTCACCTGATCCGTAGTTCCTAGTGTTATAAACCTTCCATTTGTCTCCTGCTCTTTTCTTTTTCGCGTGCACTCTTTGCTTTCCTTCCTGTTCCTCTAGCCGCAATCAGCCCGACCTTCTGGCCTGGTGGAGCACCGTGAGAGGTTGTGGTCACTTTCCGCGCGCTTCTCTTGCTACTGCCGTAAGGATGCACAGCAGCAACCATTTTTCTCCCGCTCGTCCTCGGATACTTGCGTCCTCTTGCCCTCATTAAATGGAATTTTGCACCAGCCTTCAGAAAGGGTTTATCTGTCCTTCCAGACGCTGAAACTATGCCGATTGTCGCTCTGCAGTGGTCAGCTATGTATTTTGCTCTTCCAGACGGAAGCTTCACCATCGTTCCCTGGGGAGTGTGAGACATCACTGTGGCGTATGATCCCGAGGATCGCGAGAGTTTGCCACCGTCTCCCGGACGCAGCTCAATGTTGCAAATCATGGTGCCCTCCGGCACTTTTCCAACCGGAAGGATGTTGCCCACGTCAACAGGGGCTCTTCCGCCAATCTGTATTTGTAAGCCTGTGTGAACCCCTTCAGGAACCACGGTGTAACATGTTTGGCCGTTCTCGAACCTTATCAGAGCTAGAGGTGATCCTCGTCCAGGATCATGCACAAGCTCTTCAATAACGCCCTTTGTCGCTGTCTCAAAGCTTTCGGTCGGCCCAATCGTTGAAGGGTATCTCGCCGGAGCAACCCTCTTGTGGGTTGAAGCGCGAAACGTGGAACCGCCGCGCCCGCGTCTTTGAACACGAATTCTCTTTCCCATCAGTCAATCCACCATGCAAGCCTACAGTATACCAAGCTTAATCGCCACGTCAGCCGCTCGGTAGTCTGGGTGAAGTTTGACGAATGCCTTCTTTTCTCCTGTCGGAGTCACTTGAGTGTTGACGCTTTGAACCTTCACTTCGTACAGCTGCTCAACCGCCCTCTTAACATCGGTCTTGCTCGCTTTCAAATTGACTGCGAAGACCAGTTTGTTCTCTTTCTCAACCATCAAACTCGCCGACTCAGTCATCAACGGGTAGAGCACAACTTCATAAGGATCCATTATTTCTGTTCTCCTTTACCGTAAAGCTCGCCCAGTCTCTCGATTGCGCTGCTCGTCCAAATGGTTAACCTTCCAGGATGCGTGCCCGGAGCAAGCATTTCAACGTTCAGATCAGCGACCGTGACGACGTCCACTCCAGGGACATTCCTTGCCGCCTCAACTATCCCCTTGTTTTCAGCCACAACTATGAGAGGCCCTACGGACCGCTTCATTTTCCTCCCTCTGCTTTTGCCTTTTCCCGCGCGGACCTTTGTGCCCTCTCTTGCCCGGAATATCTCGGACAAGACGCCTAAGTGCACCAGAGCTTCCTCTGCTTCCTTAGTCCTTGTGAGACTTTCAAAATCGCTAGTCACCACCAACGGTATCTGTGCAACATCCTCAACGTGGTGACCGCGTGAAGCTACAACCTCCTTGGATGCTGTAGCGGCTATTGCTGAAAACAAAGCCAATCGCTTCTCTTTCTTCGGGATTTTCTTGACGATGTTCTTTTCTGACAGCGGCGGATGACCCTGCCTTCCACTAACGGTTCCCGGAGCGAAAGCTGCCTTTCCCGCTCCGCCCTTGCGTCTCGGAAGACGGGCTATACCCATGCCTGTGCCGCGTGATTCTGCCGAGGTTCTCTTCCCAGCCATCGGATCTCTGCCCTGCGGCTGGAGTCTGTTTGACTGTATGGCTAGAACTGCCCGTTTTATGACGTCAGGTCTCAATGGTGTTGCAAAAACTGGCGGAAGCTCGACTTTTCCAGTTGCTTTTCCCTCGAGGTTGAGGATCTTCGCCACTTTCTTGACCATCCGCTCTCACTCCTTATCTTCCTTGTGGAGATTCAAGTGAAACGTGAGTGATTTGCGGCGGTTCTTCAGCGACGTTTCTCGGTGGACGAGCCGGAAAACGTAATCGTATCGGACGCTTCTCGGTGCCTGCTATGCTTCCCGCGAGTATTACGTAAGGTCCCCGCACAAACCCGTACCTGAGAAAACCACCCTTCGGGGTTACTTCTTTTCCATCCTTGCCTATCTTGAGAATACGTTTGTTGTACTCTGTTCTCTGATGATAACCCATCTGTCCAGCTCTCGCGACGCTGTACATCACATGGTGCGGGTTCCACGGGCCCAGCGTTGCAACGCCCCTCTTGGTTTTTCTTCCCTTTGCCTGAAGTATCGTAACCCCCCAACGCTTCACTGGACCCTGCCAGCCTTTTCCAGTGGATACCGAAGCCACGTCCACGTACTGACCTTCTTTAAAAATCTCCGCAGGAGTAACAGTCTTACCCATAAGATTCTTCGCAAACTCGAACTGCTGCTGAACCGTTCCCCCGCCCAACTCGATCTCTGCGATTTCAGGCTTCTTCTTTGAAAGACTAGTCTCCTTAGGCTGAGTCAGCGCGACAACGCGGAGCTTCACAACTTTGGCCAAGTCCTGTTCAATCTTCTTCAACCCTTCCTCAGCCTTGAAGTTTTCAGGCAGCGTGAAAACCCGGTCTAGATCCTCAGGCGGATCTTTAATCCACGCCTCAGTAAGAGTGCGCAAACCGTCAACGTTCCGGGTGTAAGCCCTCATAGCACATATGAGTATCGACGGCGTCTCAAGAACCGTGGCCGCGCGAATAACTTCCTTCCCAAAGTCAGGCGAACGCTTCCTGTCTTCTATCGCGAAAACGTGAGTCATTCCGGCCTTGTAAGCCATGAACCCCAGAAGTCTCGGCGTCTCCGCCTCTACCGTGGGCCAGAAGTTTATTCTGGCCAGTAAATGCTCGGCACGTTTCCTAGGCAAATATGCAAGCGAACCATGTCTAGGAGCGTGCGTTTTCCTGTGACCCATTGCTTTCCCGCTTCGTGTCTTCTATGAATGAGAACAACAAGCCATCTGCGATATGCCAAATGTAAACAGCAAGCTACGTCTGAGCATATCCAATAACCGATTGTCCTCATTCCTTCAGATGTTGCAACAAACGAATATAGCCACGTTATAATAAACATTTCGCGCGCGCACATAGATTGCGTCTCCCCAGCCCAGAATCCAAGCGTGTCTTGTCTCATGGAGTTGCACAAATGAAGATTGAACCACAAAGATGTCCCGTTTTTTCCGTCAAGAAATCTCGTTGCGCGCCCAAACTGTCGATGCTCCAGAAAAAGGAATATTGTTTCTCTGCTCTTCCTCATAATATATTACAGAAAATCAGTCTGCAACTTTCTTTCCTTTAATCTCAGCTTTAATGGCTGAAACACGATCTTCGTGTTCTTCACGTTCAATTTCCTCTAGGGCAGCCTCCATGAGCCGCCTCATTCTGCGATTCTCGATTCGTTTCAGGATTTCCTCGCGAGTCAAGCCTCGAGATTGCGAATGCATGCCTGAAACCCCGTCGAACCATTCACCGCCCAAGTTCAGTCTTCGCTCTGCAATCATTACCAGCGAATCAGCGTTCTCTCGACTGGTCTTTTCATGATGATCATCAACATTTTTTACGCCGACGAGAATGCCTCGCGTATCATAGATTTCAATCGAGCGCAAGCTCCTCTTGGGACGTATTATGTGGAATGAAGTTTCAAAGCCACATTTTGAACAATAGAATCGTATGTTCTGAAATTTCTTATCGTGTCTGAGTCTGAAACTCTTTGCGCTGCATCGTGGACAGCCAGAGTGTGCACACTGAGCCAACGCTGGATTGTTGACACTTGCCCACCTCAAGTATATGGCTTCAGGAGAGTTATCACCATCAATGTTCTGGAATTCAATCCAACGATGTTTCCGACTCCTCCCGCGTTTATGCTCGATCACTAGTGCTCACCAACCTAGACTCAACATCTCAGACACAACAACTATTTCATGCATTCCTTCGAGCCAACATCATTTTGAGTATTAGCCAACTCGGGATATAAACCCTATTCGAGTTCCGTGGTACACAAATACGGCTTCTACTTCATCTTGTCCGGGCGTGCTTCAGGTAAGTGTTAAATTTCGCCATTCCTACCCTTCTCAGGGTCCGACATGACTGACATTACGTTTGAAATCGGAAGTGCTCTGCATAGCTCTGGATGCTTGAAATTTGGCAGTTTCCGCATCAAGTCCGGAGCCTTCAGCCCGTACTACATCGATCTTGCCTCTTTGCTTTCCTCTCCGAAAGATCTCTGCACCGTCACAGACATCGCCGCGAACAGCATAAAACGGATTACCACCTCGACCAGAATAGACAAGCTGGCCTCGATTGAACTCAAAGGCGCATTGTTGTTGGCGAGCATCGGCTACCGAACAGGGTTACCGTGCACTGTGGTCAGGAAAGAGGAAAAAACCTATGGGGCAACTGGAAGGATTGCGGGTGCAGAAGTCACAAGAGGTGAACGCATCCTGTTTTTTGACGATGTTGTCAGCGAGGGATTGTCCAAACTGGAGGGAATCAGGCCTCTCGAACAGTTAGGGGCCAAAGTCGAAAACATAATGGTTGTCATTGACAGAGAGCAAGGTGGCAGAGAAAACCTTGAAAACGCAGGCTACAGAGTTCATTCCCTCGCAAGAATATCTGAACTCGTCGACTCTCTCTCACAGAGCAAGCACATTTCGAAAGAACAGTCGGACGCCGTTCTAAACTACATCAAAAAACCGTGACTGAACTGCCTTTTCCGCCAGCCTAGATTTGCAATATCTTCTCCAGCACTTTCCTGGCGCACTTCACCGGCGAACACTTCGTCGTGTCCAGTGCTATTTCAGGGTTTGACGGCGGTTCGTACGGCTGCCCAACTCCGGGAACAGTCGGCGCCTTGCCTTTCTTTGCCCGCTCATAGATCTGTCTCGGTGCGAGGTAGGTCACAGTCCTTCCTGCCTCGCGCTGCTTGCACACCTCTAGCGGACACTTCAAGTAGACCTCAACGAACGCGTGGATTCTCTTCCTAGCGGTCTCGCGGTAACGTCTCCGATTGCCAGTAGCGTCTATCACTACGTTGACACCGTTCTTCGTCAAAAGCTCTGCGATGTAGACCAGTGTCGCATAAACATCGTCGCGTTCTTCAAGCGAATACGATGGCTTGGGAGTTAGAACCTTCCGGAGAGCGTCTGAAGACAGAAGCTGAGCCCGCACACCCTCTTTCTCAAGAAGCTTAAACAAGGCCGCTGAAACAGTAGATTTGCCGCTGCCAGGCAGGCCAGTAAGCCAAACGCACCAACCAGTCTTGACCATTGAAACCATCTTGCTGAAAGGCTTCAGCCCTATTTCACGCATGAGTCTGCTTAAATAACCGTAGGCTTCAACTCGGAACAGATGGCCCTCGCACTTGCAGTCCGACGACCCGAAACCCTTTATGGGGGTCGCCTTTTCACTCAGCTTTTCTGCGACTCTGCACTCCTCAAGCTTTCCAGACTCTTTGTAGAAAACTCTGATAACTTCTGCGTAATAGTTGCTCAGCAGATAGTCAATGTGCCAAAACTTTCGCTTCACCCTTCTAAGGTGTCGCTCCACCCTTTTCATTAGATTGTTCTGAGCCGAACCAACGTAAACGTAAACACCCTTTTGAAAACTCCTTTCGCCCAAAGCTCCAACGCTTACGTTGATGTTGCGAGCAATCGAAATCAGGAGAACATAGATTCCTTTCATGTCTTTCTATCAGTGTTGTTCTGCTTGTACCATTTCAGAATCTCTTTAACAGCGCCGTCAGAATAGCCTACCTCTCTGAGCCTTTCTTCAAGATCATCAGGAGTTTCAACCTTCAAACTGGGGTACCATCCAATAAACAGCTTAGGTCGTAGAAACTATTTATTCTTTAATGCGGCTGTCGACATATCCCCCGCAGTTTTGTAAGCCCTCCTGTTGGCTACTCCAGATAAGACTTTACGCTTTCGAAGTCGAAGGTCTCGGTGTTTAACATTCTGGTGGCAAACTGGAGAATCTGTTTGCGCATTTTTGTCGGCAATTGTGGATACCAGATGGGCGAGGCTAGAACGAGACTCCGCCAAGCGTAGAATGGCTGAACTACGCTCAGGATTTCTTCGTCGCCCGTTTTGTCCAGATAATTCCTCCAGAAGAGCAGGAACAGCTTCTCGAACGGCCCCCTCATATCCCCGAAAGTCTGCAGGGAGTAGGAAAGGTAGTTTATGGTCATGGTGCTAACGTCGTCTGCAGGTTCACCCCACTCGCCTCTGCTTCGATCCAACACCGTGAAGTCTAAACCCTGCCTGAACATGACGTTCCAAGGATGAAAGTCGCCGTGCACCTGAGAGAGTCTGTGAGTCATGTGTTTGAGTCGCCAGCGCCACTCCACACACATTTTCTCGAACTTGACAAAGAATCTTTCGTCCGCGTACGCTAACCCGCTAGGATAGCTGTCCGTCAACCCGAAAATCTCCTCACCGTGCCCCAGCAGGTCGCGAACACGTCTAACATAAAGCCCGGGCGAATCCTTCTTTTTCACCGAGTGAATCCCAACAAGATAGTCAGACAGGGCCAAGCAGCGCTGCTCATCCGAAATGCTCACGTCGCCAGCAGCCTTAATCCTGTCCAAGTCAGAGTGATAGAGTACCCCGTCCACGAACTCTGTTATAATGAAGAACTCGCAACATTCGCCCAGAGACTTCAGCGTTACACAGTCACCAGTGAACGAGCCCACATCGACTGAACGCACGTGTCGGGGAAGCTTGTTAAACGTCGAATGCTGCAGTAGCAAAACCGCCGCGCGGTCAGCGAAATGATCATGTCCGAAACCCTCTCGTCGCACCGTCTCCAAAACCACGCGTTTAGCCTCGGCTCCAACGCTGAACTCAATCAAGTACGGCACGCCGTAGCCGAAGCCCTTCAATTCCGCCGTGCCATCAACCCCGCCCAAGCGAACAATGCGCGAAACCTCCACGGGCCCTTTGTAAACCTCCGAAAGGTACTGCTGCACCCGTTCCACCCTCAACTCAAGCAAGAACCCTCACCAAAACAGAAAGGGTATCAGATACTGGTTAAAAACATAGCGACAGCACAACAACAGCTCGCAAGAAATCACGCTTGAAACGTTGACTCGACAAAATCAACCGCAAACTGTGCAAGCTACAATGCCTAGTTTTATATAGCATACAGCAAATGGAGATAGAGAGAGTGAAACATTCATGGAAGACTCCAAGGTCAAAGACACGAGCCTGGCCCCGGAAGGCCGTCTGCAAATCGAATGGGCGTCGAAGCACATGCCTGTCCTGACCCAAATCAAGAACAGGTTCATCGAACAGAAACCGCTCAAGGGTTTAACGCTGGCCGCCTGCCTGCACGTGACGAAGGAAACCGGGTTCCTCGTGGAAACCTTTCTTGCAGCAGGAGCAAACGTTGCGCTATGCGGGTCAAACCCCCTCTCAACACAGGACAACGTAGCAGCTGCACTCGCAACAGAAGGAGCCAAAGTCTACGCTTGGCGCGTCCAAACCACCGAAGAGTACTACTGGTGCGTCCAAAAAGTGCTGGACCATAAGCCCTCCATCACCTTGGACGACGGCGCGGATCTCGTGGGCACACTCCACAGCAAGAGGCCAGAACTGTTACAAGCCGTCAAGGGGGGCACCGAAGAAACCACAACCGGCGTCCTGAGGCTGAGGGCCATGGAGAAGGATGGAGCCCTCAAGTACCCGATAATCGCCGTCAACGACGCTTACACGAAATACCTGTTCGACAACCGCTACGGCACGGGCCAAAGCACGTTGGACGGAATACTACGGGCCACGAACGTTCTGTTCGCGGGCAAAAACTTTGTCGTCTGCGGCTACGGCTGGTGCGGAAGAGGAATAGCCCTGAGAGCGCAGGGAATGGGCGCAAACGTCATCGTCACCGAGGTAAACCCCACGAGGGCTCTGGAAGCCGCCATGAACGGTTACCGCGTGATGCCGTTGGCCGAGGCTGCAGCCGTGGGCGACATATTCGTAACCGCGACTGGCGACACGAGCATCATCAGGAAGGAGCATATGCAGCGGATGAAGGACGGGGCACTGTTGGCCAACAGCGGACACTTCAACGTTGAAGTTAACCCCAAGTACCTAGAAGAACTCGCAACATCGAAGAGAAACATTAGGCCCAACCTGGACGAGTACACGCTCAAGGACGGCAGAAACCTTTACCTCTTGGCAGAGGGCAGGCTCGTCAACCTCGCGGCGGCCGAAGGCCACCCTTCCGAGGTAATGGACATGTCGTTCGCGGACCAAGCTCTGTGCGTAGAGCACTTGGCCAAGGCGGGCAAGATGGAGCCGAAGGTTTACACGGTGCCCAAGGAGATTGACGAGCAGGTGGCGAGGCTGAAGCTTGACGCCATGGGCATAGGAATAGACGAGTTGACTGAGGAGCAGAAACGGTACCTGGCAACGTGGGAGTCTGGAACGACTTAGCGATCAGCAACTGGTATGGTAAGCTTTAAAAGGTTTGAAGTTGTAGAAAGGGCTAATATGTGGTGAGATGTGATGGTTAGCAAAGATCAAGCGATTGGCGGGGCAATCTGTCTAGTCTGCGTAGTTGTAGGCGTACTGTACACTCTCGGACTGTTCTATTTCGGCAACCCCATGGCAGGATGGCCCATAGAGTTCTGGCTCGTCGCGCTTCCAGTGTTCATAGCGTTCATAGCCATACTGGCCATAGGCGCGTGGATAGGTTGGACGATGGCTACGACGCCGCCTCCGAAGCCCATAGAAGAGATTACGAGCGAGATGGAGACAGAGCAGAAGGCAACGGTTGAAGAGAAGCCTCCGATGCCCGAAGAAAAGCCGACGATGGAAGAGAAGCCAGCCGCCGAAGAGAAGCCTCCGGAACCGCCTAAGCCCGAAAGGAAACGGAAAACCTAGCAAAAACTGCTTCTCAACCTTCTATTTATCCAGAAACCCGTTTCAGTTCACACCCTATTTTGGAAACCGACTGACGCTCATTTGAAAGGCTGCTTCTAACTTTGGGCCCTAGTTCTGGGCTTCCCCGAACGGACACGTTGAATTTCGAACAGAGCACTCAACCCGTGATTTTTATGAGACTCAAACCGGATGGTGTTTTTGGTGTTAGTTGCCTTGCTGGGTTTTCATAGCTTTTAGCATGCAGTTGACTATTTCTGCGCAGGCGATGCACTCGTCAGAGATCTTCTCTTTGCTTGAGCGTTCACTTAGGTATCCGAAGTGGTGGGTGCACTGCGGTCTCGTTGGCTGCTGTGTAGTTTTCTCATCTTGAACGTTGTCTTCTGTGGTTTTCAGGGTTTCCGCGGTGACGGTTGGCTTTGTTTCTACGAGCGGCAGGTTTTCTTGGGTGGTTATTTCCGTCAGACAGTGTGGGCATGCGAGGTAGGGCTCGTGATCGTCCAGACACAGGTTTATAGCTTTCAAAGGTTTTTCGAACGTTTTACCGCAGGATGGGTTTTGACACGTGTAGTTCAAGCTGGCGACTGTGATTTCTTTCTTTTTGGTGATGATGAACCCCTCGCTAAGTATGAGGGGAAGTCGTGTTTATAGTGTTAGTGCATTCAGAATAAGTAGTCCGACTATGAACTCGACGGAACACTGGTCATCGCTTTGAGAGTCTTTTGAGGCTTTCCACTCCTTCAGCGTAGCCTGAGGCGATTAAAACGTCGCCTACCTCGATTTTGGAGTCAGGCTTGGGTCTGATGGATTTGTTGCCTCTTCTTATGGCCAGTATCCACATGCCGGTTTCCTCGGGAATTCGTGCTTCTGTCAAAGTTTTGTCCACGAGCGGGGAGCCCTTGGCTACGGGCACGTAAGCAACTGTTTCTTCGGCTGCTCTTATGCTAAGCTGCAACACCGGGTGCGGTTCTATGCCTCTTAGAACGACCTCGGATATTTGGGCCGCTGCGTCCGCTATTTTTTCGGTTGCCACTCCCAAGCGGATGAGCCCTAGAAAGCCCTTTGCTTCTTCTTTGTCGAACTCGCTTTGCAGGACGAGTAGTTCAAAACTCGTGTGAAGCTTGTCCACGCGTTCTTCAAGTCTCTGCACTTCTTCAGCCAGCTCTCTGCTGTTCGAAAGCAGTGAAGAGTAGGCCAGATCTATCATGAGCTCTGAAGTATCCTTAAGCTCAACGAGACGTTCGACGATTTCCTCGAATCTTGCTTGTTTCTCTTGTGACATCTTAGTCTCCCCTCCTCTGATGTTTCTGTTCAGCGAGCTCCTTAAATTCCTTGATGCCCGAATGAACGCCGCGAACGATCAAGACGTCCCCGCTTCTGATGTGTTCAGTCTTCGCGGGGTTTATGATCCAGTCTTTGTCCCGTCGAAGGGCGATGATGTCAACTCCCATTCTCGCCGCCAAATCAAGCTCGCCCACTCGCTGGCCGGCAAGTGATGAGTCAGCACTAACTTTTGCCTGCATCAGACGCTCTTCGACTTTCTCGAAAACCTGACTTACTATCGGATGTACCCCTATGTTCTGCGTGACTATCGCAGCTATGTCTGCCGCAGCGTCTGAAATCTTGTCCGCTGCCGAGGCTACTGCCGATACTCCTGCTAAAGCTTCCGCATCATGGGCGTCTCTTGCAGCGATCATGATTGTCATCTCCAGCAGATAATCCAGCGTGTCAACGCGGTTCTCGAGCTCCAAGATGTCTTCGGCGAGTTCCCGATCATTGAACAGGGCTGCAGAATAAGCCAGATCTATCATCAGTTCGGACAAGTTCTTCATTTCCAAGAAGAGATCCCGGACTGGCACCGGTTTGTATCTCACCTTTTCTAACGCTGGCATGTACCTGAGGTCGCTCCGATTAGGAGACTAGAGGGCAAGGAATATTTATAATTCTATCCCCCCAAGTGCGTTAGCAGGAACAAAGCAGCGAGCAAAGCGATTGATGTCAAGGTGCCGGCAAGGGCACTTTCTATAGGAATGACCAGATGGTCAGGGTCCAAGCCTTTCTTGAAGGTCAAGATTGCAAGTGCATAGGACATTAGGGTCATGGCAATCATGGCGAACGCGTTTGTCGCAAGCAATATGGAAGTCAGAAGGTAGAACGCGGGCAGCCCGAACGTTCCCGTCAGGAACAGTGACGCTGCCGAAATTGGAATGAACGCAGCTACCGAAGCCGCCCAAGCACCGAGTGTTTGCAGTGCGTGGTACTTCATAGCAGAAAAGTAGGGCTCCAACAACCCGAGCACAAGTCTTGTTGTGGCCGTGGACATGATGACGAGGGCAGCGTCGTCTACCAGTTCAATCAGTGCAGGGTAGGTAGCAAAAAGCGCGGCGGGATAAAGAGTGCCGTTCCCGTTCCAGAGGCTTGCACCAACGTTTATCTCTTGCAGAATCGCCCCTGTGACACTGGCAATCACCGCCACAAACATCAGACCCACGATGGAGGTCTTGATGGTTCTGGAAAATCCTTCCTCATGAATGCTGCTGGGCAGTGAATAGAGTATCAAAACCGCGGGGACAATAGCGATTAAGAGAACAGAGTATTTTCCGGCTTCGCCGAAGTTGAAGAAGAGATTAACTGTCAAAGCATAGCAGACGGTTATGAAAATATCTGCAATCGTGGCAGCAATTGGATATGCAACATTGTCCAAGTCTAGACCTTTCTTGAAGGCAGCGAACGTGATAGGTAGGGTGAGCAGGTAAAGGGTCAATCCCAAACTCATCGTTGCAACAACAACTATCAAGATGTCTGAGAAGCTTGCGAGTGTTACTCCCCAGAACACACTTCCGAAGATGGTTGAGACGATGCTCATTAGAACACTCGTTGCCAAGGTTAAGACCACTATGCGCTGAAAAATTCGGCCCAGTGTTTTCATGTTTCCAGAAAATCTTGGAGAAATCGTTCCGACGTGCAAGGCAGTGTTCAACCGGCCGCTGAACGTACCGTTTATCACAGCCTTTGCGGTCAACACGGTTGGATATACGGCAATAGCCCATGGGACACTCCTGAAAACACCAAGCTGCCAAGCAACGACAAGACCTGCGACTAAGCCTCCAACGCCAACGAAGTGTCCAGCCAGCGTCTCCTTGAACGATGTAAGAAATGCCCTCGGATTTGCCTGGAAAACCATCAGACGTCAGCCCCCCTAGAAAAACGCCTATAGCCGGCATGGAGAATGAAAAACTCGTCGAGCTTACGATATGTCCCAAGAATGCTCTTAGACAGTAATGCAATGGCAATGTTGGGGGAACAATGCAAACTGCTCAGTCGCTTCACGTCGCACACCTTCTTGGGTTCTTTTTTTTCTGTCCATCCATAGGCACCGCTTCAACTGAGCAGTCTTACGACCAGCTGGGCTCTACCTTTGTCTCTCTCCTAAACTCTAAGAGGTGGAACAGCACCGCTTAAATGAGTTTCCAAAACGAGGCTCGGTCGAGATAATTATTCAAGATTCATAACCGTTTTAATCATTACGAACACTAATGCTTTTTCTCGGTTAAGAAATGGTGAAAGACTTGCACACCGTATGGATTAAGATTGATGAATCGTTGCCATGGATCGAGCTTAAGGGAACTTATGAAACTCGAAAGGACGCAAAGGAAGCAGCAAAGAACTATCTATACAGAACCCAGGTTAAGATCGTGGCAATTCCGTAAAGAGCGAAGGAACTGAAAGCAACAGCTACAATAAGACGATAAGAGTTGCCACGTAGCACCAAGCTCTGTGGATGTTGTTCCTTAAATTAGAGTTCTCAGAGTGATCGTTCTGGATGGAATTTACATGTCCATTCATTTTATTGGTTCCTTGTAGTTGAAAACGCTTAGCAGACTTCACATAGCGCGCGCGCAGGTATGCGGAAATCCTTCAGGGAATTGGCAGAGAAAGGCTGCATTGAAGATGCACACATGCTTTTGGGAGAACTGACATAGGGAACATGGGACAACGTGGAAATACATCAGATGTTCAAAGACGGCGCGTGGAACTTCAGCTACGGAGCAGCCCTGGAAATGCTCGAGAATAGCTTGCGCACACTCGAAACGCGACACGCACACCAGAAGAAAGCATGAATCTTTAACGCCCGCTAAGTTGCCCCCCTCCCTTGTTACTTGCATCAGATGTAATCCGTAATTGTAATCTGGCACTCTTGTATTGTTGGCCCCCTCCCTTATTACACACATCAGATGTAATGTTTCCGTGTGTGTGACAAACATTGAAGAAGCGGCAATAGATATTGGCAGAAGCAAAGCATATTCACAGCATCAAAATTGTGACAAGGCAGTGATATTAACTCTTGAAAAGGAAAACAGACATGCCTGACAGCAAGCTAACGCATAACTAGATGGTCGATGGATTTTCGAGGCTTCTGTATGTTTCGAAGAATTCGTCATAGCCTTTTTTCACGAGGATTCGCAACGTATCTACCCCCCATTCCTGCTCAATTCTCTGTGCCATATGGCAGCCTGTTATGTACCATAGCCGCGTCGCCCTGCTGCTCATTTGCTCGAATACCTGAAGATCCTGTTGTCGTAGCTTTTGGCTGGGCTTATTCTCAAGTTTTGACAGGATACTAAAATAATCAAGGACACGCCTGTTTCTTTCTGCAACGTCCAATAGAACCTTGTAATCATCGTCTAACAGACCGCCCTCTTCGAACCTCAGTTTCATGGAACTAATGACGCCCATACCTTCAAGATGCGTCAATAGTTTAACAGCGTCTGAGAGATCTCCGAGTGTTCTCATCTTCGTCAGCTCCGGCATCTGACGGTATCTGAAGTAGCCTGCATGCGCCAATTCATGAATTAGGTAGTAAACAGCTTCACGATGGTCAATGTGAAACCGTCTGAAGTTCAAGTTCAGCGCAACATTTTCGCCGTAAACGACATTGTCATAGTTTACGATCAGGTATGCGGTTGTTTTGAAAACGTGCCCTTCAGGAAGATAATTCAGCACAGCGTCAAGCCATTCACTTTCTTGCCGACTGGCCAAGTATTCCTTGACGTCGTTTATGGCCATTTCAAGTTGTCTGTTCCATGCAGTCTGTTCCAGGTTTTTCTTCCAAAACTCTCTGATCGTTGATGTTGAGCCCATTGAGGACCATACATGGTGACTGTAAGCAAGCTTACTGCCAGGCATGGAGACCAAACGTTCAAGATTCATGCCTGTCCGGTTCTTCAGATAATCAAAGCATGCGCCGATTGCCGAATCGTCGAACACTATGTTTTGTCGGTCCCTTGAACGGCTCATACAGTCTCTGCCATTGATAGATACAGTTCAGTTTAATCTAGTTAGCGCGAGCACTAGGCCTGTTAACTGGGGGGACGGCCCTATCATATAGGGTTTTGGCAAAATCTCGAGGAAATAGACTAGCTTGTGTTCATGGTGGTGGAGGAGGCGAAGGGGGAACAGAAGGGATATTGTGCGAACCTGAATGTTTGCTTTGCCGGATTCTTTCAGCTGTGACGCCGTCAAATTCAACAGTTTTCTCTTTGCCTGTCTTAAGATTCTTGTAGAGGACTCTAAATCTTGGCGTGTAAATTACGGCTCGCTCGTCAACTTCAAAGAGTTCACTGACAAGTCGATTTATGTCAGTGGGGCGTTTGAGTATTCTGGATCGGATGACGTCCAGATCCTCGTTTCCAGCGATTTCCTGCACGCCAGATTCTTCCAGTATTTTATTAGGGTGTCTCTCTGAAGGAGCAGATGGGAGTTTTTCAAGCGTAACGTCCTTTCCAGACCGGTCCAAGATAAGGGAGGCTTTAGCCTCGTTCTTTAACCGTTCCTCTCCCTCGAGTTTAATCGTGTTATGATCTTTTGCATAGGAGCCCGTCGACTGTTCAGGTTCAAATTTGCGGTTCAGAAGGAGGATTTCTAGAACTTCCTTGTCTACTTTAACTAGGTAGGAGCACTTGCGATAATATTCAATGAAATACTTTCCGCTGATCAGCAAATATGGTTCATAGTATTTCTCGATGGAAACGAATTGAATCTCATCTGGTTTAGGCTTCAAGAATCCAAACCTAGCGAACAGCTGCTCCTTGAGTTTCTCGCCCGCCACCTTTATCACGGTTGGGTCGACACGAGTTTCGTAAACGATAGTTTTCCTCTCTACTATTTTTTCAGTAGAAGGCGTCGTTTCGGTTGATATGACGATGTTTTCATCGTTAATGGTTTCAGTCAACGTTGAACCCCGAATGGCTTCTTTGTTTTCAAGTCTAATATGAATTATGAATTGGCAAAATGAATCACTATTAAACATCCTACATACACGCTCTATAATATGCTCCAATGGCGCCGGGGAACCGATTTTAGCACCAACCTGCTAGTAAAAACCCATCATACAAGCTTGGCGAGAGTTCGAATCTCTCCCGGGCAACTAAGATTTTCTTGCTCGTTGATGATGTTGATAAAGCCTACCAAGATCTTAAGGAGAAAAAGGTTAAATTCGTTACAGAACCAAAAGACCGGCCCTAGATGGCTCCTGCTGCAACAATCGTCGACCCTGACGGAAACATGTTCATCATCGAGTCGTTCAAATGTAAAGTCTGCGGAAAATCTTGTCAGAGTTATCTTGAATTAGTCGAACAGGTGAAAGAACATGAAGGATGTTGAAGGCTAAGTATCAATGATCAGAGTTGAATCAGGCCACCCATCCTTTCATCCGATTTAGAGAGCTGCGGCGAACAGCCATGCTCGTTAACCCAGATGGAAACGTGTTCATTCTCGAACATTTCAAAAAGTAAAACCTTAGATATAGAAATTGAAAGAGAAGATTGAGACAAAAACCTTGCTAAAAGAAGGACTAACAGAATGGCTACTTGCAGGCGAGCCTTGGGTAGTCTATCGTACGCTAACAGACCTTCTGGATAAGGATGAGGAAGATAACGTAGTTGTGACAGCGAAAAAGGCGATTCCACAGCATCCGTTCATTAAGAAAATCCTTAGAGGATTAAATAAGGAGGGCTATTGGGGAACACCGAAAGACATTCACACTTGGTGGCCAAAGAAGAATACCACTTTCTGGATACTGCCGATGCTGGCAGATTTCGGTTTCACCATAGAGGACAAAAGGATTGCTAGAGCTTGTGAATACGTGTTTGGCACTCAACTTCCGTTTGGTGGCTTCGGATGGGATCCGCCAACTCACGCCTACGATTGCCACAGTGCTATTATAATGGAATCGTTGGCGAGGCTGGGTCTTCTAGAAGACTCGAGACTGCAAATAGCCTATGATTGGCTCGTCAAAAGACAGCGCCTTGACGGTGGATTTTGGTGCAAGAACACAGGACAGGTTGGCAGACCGAGAGAGAAGGAGCCAAGTTGCGCTATGGCTACGATGTTTGTACTCGGGGGTTTAGCTCAAAATCCCAAACTCAAAAATAGTGAAATTGCCAAAAAAGGGGTTGATTTTCTTTTCAACTGCTGGAAAAAAAGAGGAAAGATAAAGTATGCGGGTCATGATAGTCAGATTGGAACTGATTGGGACAAACTGAAATATCCGTTTACAGACTACAAAATCTTGAAGTTTTTGGATGTTCTTTCTAGGTTTGAATATGCTAAGCAAAGGCTTCAAGAATTGGAAATGGTCAAGCTGCTTCTCTCAAAGCAAGATGAGAGAGGAAGATTTACACCAGAATCAATCCACAAAGTGTGGTTAGATTTTGACTTCGGACAAAAAGAAAGACCTTCAAGATGGATCACCTTTCTAGCTCTGCGAGTAGCGAAGAGAATTTATGAATAGAAAACACGAATCATTTCGCGCGCGCCATTTCAGTTTTATGATCTCAACTATTAATCTAGATGTTTTCGCTTTCTCCAAGGTTCAAACATACTGAAATTACCTGAGTGGCGAGCTGTCTGTGGATCTTCCATTTGCGCTGTCTCCGTGGCTTTTGTGCGTTTGACTGGCAGTTTTATCTCTCCAGCCGCGCGCGCAAAGGAGCCTATATTGCTCAAGTTTAAAAATCGGGTCCTTCACATAACCAACTATGGAAGCGAAGTATCGGCAATTGAAGGCGATTGTTGAGAAGGAAATGGCGGGAGCAAGCCCTGCACATGACATCAATCATGCGATGAGAGTCTACAAGTTGTGCCTTGCACTGGCAAGGCATGAACCAAATGTTGACTCAGACGTCTTAAGAACTGCAGCTTTGCTCCATGACGTCGCAAGGGCTAGAGAAGACAAATACGGACATACCCACGTGCTGAATGTCGACCATGCCGCTCTCGGGGCAGAGATGAGTGACAAAATCCTGAAAGAACTGGGTTATCCAGAAGAAAAGATAAAACACGTCAAGCATTGCATCGCTACCCACATGTTCAGAGGAGGAGATCCGCCAAAGACAATAGAAGCGAAGATTCTGTCTGACGCCGACAAACTGGATGTTTTGGGAGCAACAGGAATTGCAAGATCATACATGATTGGAGGAGAATGGTGCCAGAAAATCTATTCGGACATCCCGATAGACGAGTACATCAAAAAAAATCTTGCGGGCGGCAGATCCGAGGGCAGAATCATAGATCCATCAAAGCATACCTCAAACCTAGAGTTCGAAACAAAATTCAAACACATTCCAGACAAACTGTTTACTCACACGGCGAGAGAAATTGCCAGAGAGAGACTGGAGTATATGAAGCAGTTTTTTGAAAGATTGAAAAGAGAAATTGAAGGCCAATTATAGATTCAAGCCGTGCAATTGCAAAGAACAAGTATTTTGATGACACTCCAGATATGTTGACCCAGCATTAGTTGGACACACTACCTCTATCTACTTTCGCTTTACTTCTTTGAAGTGAGGAATAACCGATTTTGCAAAAAGCTCCAAGCCTTTTAGAGACGGGAAATCATAGAACCCTGCGACGATTTTTTGGGCTCCAGCTTTTTGATATCGTTCTATTTTTTGTATGCATTGATCTGGAGTTCCAATGAGACAAGACCTGCCCTCATTCTTTTCCATTGAACTAATCAACGGTTTTGCCAGTTTCTTGACCGTCTCCTCATTTTCTGCTATCAAGGCACACCCACTTCCTCCATAAGCGACTTGCAGCCTCTGTGGTTCTCTTCCGACGTATCTCATCCGCTCTTTAATCTGGAGCACACCATCATCTAGTTCTCGTGGAGTAGGCAGAACAGGAACCCATCCATCGCCTACCTCGGCAACGACCTTCCTGATACTGTAAGAGTTCCCACCGATCCATACGGGGGGATGAGGTTTCTGCAATGGTTTGGGCTCTAAGGTGGCGTCTTTCAGTTGGAAGTATTTTCCTTCATAAGACACGTGATTTTCTGTCCAGAGTTTCCTCACCATTGCTACAGCCTCCCTCAGCCGTTCGACTCTTGCTAAATGTTTTTCCCAACCAAAACCAAAAGCTACGTGCTCGTTTCTAAGCCATCCAGCGCCAATGCCCAAATCGAGCCTTCCTCCAGAAACATTATCCAGAGTTGCCGCCATCTTAGCCAACAGCGACGGATGACGAAACTGATTACAAAGCACGTAAGTCCCCAACCTGATTTTATGCGTTGACGTTGCTAATGCGGATAAGACCGTCCAAGCTTCAAGCCCACAGGGACGCCCACTGAGTGAAATAAAATGATCAGAAACCCACACAGAGTCGTATTCGAGTTGTTCGGCTTTCTTCGCAATCGTCAACAAATTATGCCAGTTGGCATAGGTGGCAGTAACATGAAGAACCACGCCAAACTGCATTCAAATTTCCCAACATGAGGATACAACGCTCTATAATAGATTTAAAGGTGCTTGAAAAAGTGAGGACGAACAGTAAGTGTATTGGGCAAAAGAATACTGGCGCATTCTTATGTCCTTGTAGTGAGGAAGTCGATCAATTCTTCAAAGGACAAAATGCTCTTTATCATCCTCATCGCAGGTGGGTCATTGATGGAGTGCATAACGTATATCGGCTTGTTCTTTGCATAGGCGTATAGCGCGCGCGCAAACGCTGGTTCTGTCAGAATTATAGAAAAAGTCCAGTTCCACAATGGATGACTGGCTGGTTACTCACCACCTTTATGAGCACACTCGGAATAGTAGACGTACCCGACTTCGATGAAACCTGCAAAAGGATAGAAGAGATTCCATCCTTGGCTGCATCTGAACCATTCCAAAGATACAAGGCTAAGAAAGAACTGACAGCGAATGGATTCATCAACCTAAATAGATCAATCAAGAAAGTAATGGAAAGAGGTAATTCAACGAATGACCCTTAGAATCGAATTCGTTTCTGAACAGAATCTTGAGAATCTTCCAATCTTTCGTCTTTTTCCCTACAGTTGTCGATATTGTCTATACTGGGAATCGACAAACGATTTTGACGAAAAAGTGGAAAAACTAGGAGCTGAACGACTAAAACGTAATTGGTTTAAAGAGATGAGCAAGACTTTTGGAAGTTCTGGCGCTATCGCTTATCTTGATGATAAACCAGTTGGATATGCACAATACGCTTTGCCGTCGGCTTTCCCAAGAATCCAACAATATGCATCCGGCCCGCCCAGTAATGATTCAGTCTTTCTCGCATGCCTCTACATCCCAAACAGAGAGTTGAGAGGAAAGGGCATCGGCAAGCATCTGCTCGACTTCGTGGTGTCAGACCTGAAGAACAAAAACTACAAGGCCTTAGAAACATTCGCACGCAAAGGTTCGGAAAGCAACCCCACCGGTCCCATGGAGTTCTATCTTAAACAAGGCTTCACAGTAAAAAGGGAAAAAGACGAGTTTCCCCTCGTAAGAAGAGAAATGGACAGTACATAGTGCGCTGACTCAAATCCTCTGGGCGCTTGCAAAGACCCATGTCACGTTTTCATAATTAGACTTTATTTTGTTGATATGTTCTTACGACCACGTTTCATCCCAACTCAATCCCAGGTCTTCATTGACAAGAACAACCGTCATTTCGGTTCGCCAAGGTTTCTTCTCTATGATTGTAGTTACGTTGCAGATTCTCCTTGGTGCAGTGCAATCAATGCACTTGCCTGTTTGAGCGCAGGGAGTAGCAAACTCTTTGGTTCTGGCGTGAAAGGGCGCAATAAGATTCTTCACGCGGTGGAGAGCGGCATCAACGTTTTTCACTATTTTGTTTTTGCCTACTATTATGAACACGTTTCTTGGACCAAAAATCATAGAGGCAACTCTGTTTCCAACAGCATCTACGTTGACCAGTTTTCCATCCTCGGTCACAGCGTTGGATCCGGTCATCAGCGTATCGCACGAGAAGATTTGCCTTGAAATGTCATCGCGAACCACGGTCTTTGAGGGGTCTGCTGTCAACTCTCTTGAATAAGGGTTCAAAACCCTGATTCCTCTCCGTTCTAACTCTTCTACAATTCCAATCTGGCGAACAGTAGCAGAGTCTCCGACGCCCACAACCGCATCTTTTGAAATTGAATTTAAAATCATCTCTTTGGCCACGTTGCTGCTCTCAGCAAATTTGGCGTTAAAGCTGTTTGCCTTCAGATTTCTTAGCGTTTCTACCACTTGCTGTTCCAATTTGCACTCACGCTCACCACTATCATCGTTAAATATCAAAATAAAGCTGTTCTAATTAAGAAAAGAGAATAAGCCGAAAGCAGTCGCATCTAAGCAACGCGCGTCCTTGTTTTCACAGTTCCTTTTCGATAATAGATGTTGCCACACTCTTTAGGAGTGATGGTAGTTTTCCATAGACCATGAATTTTCTTTTGATGTCATTCTCAGGTATGTCGTCGAGGAAGCTTCTGTGTGCTATTGGATTGTCAGAGATAACATGGAATGATGAAACTTTTAAGCCTGCCTTTATTGCCTCCTTATGCAGGTAAAAAGTTTCCATATCAACCCCAGAAACGCCTAGGGATTTAGCACATGAATAGAACTCGGAGTCTTCGCACGTTACAGAATCAACAGTGCAGAGCGTGCCATAATGCAGTGAAACCTGGTTCTTTGCGCAAAAATCTTCCATTTCACTCTTGTAAACTGAATAGAGTTCCTTTGAGTAGCCAACACCCTTTCTCGCACTTGAGGCAGGTGACCTAACGCAATGGGTTGGGACTAATATGTCACCGATTTGAATCTCTCTTCTCAATGCACCAGCCAACCCTATGCCCACGACATTCCTGCATCGAAACTTTGTCAAGAGCCTGATCACATCTGTGACCTCAGAGGAGCCACTGCCCACTGACAGTAACGTGACTTCAGAACCATTACATCGCATAACAGAAAGATTCCACCAACCTGCATTCCTCTTCGCTATGGATTTCTGCTTGTTGAGCCTCTTGAAGAACCATGGAATTCCAAGCGTCATAACCACCGTTCCTTTAATATCGCTCGGTGAACTGCCGAAAAACACCTTACCGATTCTTTCAGCCTTAAAGTCCATAATTACGCTCATTTCAACCAGATTGTTTCCTCGTTGGACACAAATATATTTTTGCATGATACCAATGCACGTTTTAGCAAGAACCAGAAGACATACACGACTAACCTCTTGAGCGGCACCTACCTACAACGAAGACATACCAAACTCTGCACATAGAGCGACTTCTCAACGAGGGTTAGAAAAGCGCAGGAAAACGCAAGTGGACTGACAGAAAGTGGAAGGGAGAAAACACGAACACAGTAGGTATCGTGCCAAGATGCTTAGCTTCCATATGCCAAATACAAACGCGCACACGTAGCTACTGCCGCCCCATCACCCACGCACGCAGGTATTATGTCCTTAACCGTTGAAGCGCACCCTCCAGCTGCAAAAACTCCTTCGACGTTCGTTCTTCCAAGATCATCCACAATAATACAGCCTTGTCTGTGAGTTTTTATTCCAGCATTCCGCAAGACTGATACAAACGGCTTAACGCCTCCGACTACAAAAACGATGTCCGCCTTCAATGTCTTATCTGCAGAACCGTTAACGTGACACAGCACGAGCTGTTTTGAGGGCGGTGTGCCTTTGATCTCTTTTCCCATGAAATCCTCTATTAGGGTGACCCTTTTCTTTTCCAGCTGCTTCTTCATCTGCTCGTTAATGTTAATCATATTAGCATGGTTGACCAATCTCACATTTCTAGCTAATGTGGTCAACCGCAATGCTTCATCAACGGCGTCTTTGACATTGCCAACGACAATTATGTCCTTTCGCTTAAGAAAAGGTGCGCCGCACTCTGCACAGTAAGCAACACCGCTACCGAGCCAAGTCTCCCATTTCATTCCTATCCCTTTCATTCCATCTCCTGTCGCTAGAACCAAAGCTTTACACTTGTATGTGCCCCTTTTAGTTTCTACAACTTTTTCTTTTCCGCGCAGACAAAGGTTGGCAACCTCCTCACAAGTGTGAAGCTCCGCACCGTCCTTCTCTGCTTGGCGCATCATTTTCTCCATGAGTTTCAACCCGGAAATCTTGTCCCGAAAGCCCGGATAATTGTTTACTCCACGTGCTCTAGTTGCTATTCCACCTACTAGCTCGTCTTCCTCCAAAAGGAGCGTATGCAAGCCGAAAACCGAAGAATGTATGGCAGCCGCCAGACCTGCGGGTCCACCGCCAACAATAATGATGTCATACATATTATTCCCCCCTTTATCAATAAACTACACGTAATTCCTTAAAGAATTAACGCGCGCGCTAAGCTTCGATGACCTACTCAAGGGCGCGGTTCTGAAACTGAGGCAGAGGCCCACTAATGAGTATCAGACGCCTTCCGGCAAGATCGAGATATACTCTTCAAGAGCCCTCGAAATGGGTGCACACCCTCTCCCAACCCAATTGCCACTTGATGAAGAGGAGCACTGGTTTATTCTACTGAACAGCGCTCTCCCAAATTGGACCCACAGCCAATTCAGAGACGTTTATGGTCCGGTCCCGCCTGTAGTATGGATCAATCCTGCTGACGCGGCCACTCTTGGAGTAAAGAACGGAGGCGATGTTACCCTTTTCAACGAGCAAGGAGCACTGACTATCGAAGCGGTAGTAACCGAAAGAGTCTCCAATGGAGTCTTGTGGTCGCCAAGACCTTTGACCTGGAAAAACGGTGCTCCATTAAACAGTATGGCACGGAGTAACCCCCAGACTCTTGGTGCGGGCCCTAGGTTTAACTCAATCAGAGTCAAAATCAAGACTAGTTAGGAAGAAACTGTTTCGTTTATGATTGGTTGTGCCATCAAGCTTCATCTGATTCTTTCTCTGCGCAACTCCTCTGTTCTCAGTGGTCTCCAGTCAAGCAGCTCAGTTATTTTCTTAATGGATATGTACGGGGCAGGGTAGGCAAGGTTGAAAACTTGGCCGTACGTCTTATTGTTTAACGTCGCGAGCAGGAAAGCTTGGACGACGTCGTCAACATGAACGTTCGCGTAGTCACCCAGTTCCTTTTCGCTTAAGAAGATGTACTCTATGCGAAAGGCAGTTACGGGCAATCCATAATGGTAGTGATACATCATGCAGAGCTTCTCAGTCGTTAGCTTGATTATTGCGTAAGCGGGTCCTGGATCACCATCCCAAAGTTCAGGCATACACACTGTTTCTTCGTCAACAACTCTGGTCCCAGCACTTCGCCGCGGTGACATTGTTCGTTCGGTCTCCCCGTATACTGCGGCACTGCTTGAAAAGAGAAAATGTTTTACACCGTGAGATTTTGACGTTTCAAGCAGGTTGAGCGTCCCCCTGATGTTGGCATCGAACAAGTCTGCCGCGGGAAGCTGATGTTTCCAGCTTGCACCATCCCAGTTGATTGCCATGTGGTAGACAACGTCGACGCCTTCAACTGCTTCTCTGACGATCTGCTTGTCCGCCATTCCTCCGTGCAGTTCATCAGTCCCTATGCCCACGAATTCTAGGTTAGTGGAGGTCTTTACATCTTCGAGCTCTCCATACCTTGTGTCGAGAACCTTGACTTCGTGTTCGCTGTTGAGTAATGCACGGACGAGCCTTGAACCGAGAAGGCCTGCCCCGCCCACGACTAGAACCTTTCCTTTATTCACTATCGACCAGCCCGAACTAAGTAATTGCATCCAATTATATATGACGCCCGCTTTCACGAGCAGCGCAGATTTCAGCACCAATTTACCAGTAAATATGCTTTGAGAAATGCGGTTCTAACAGTGAGTCCGAGGGAATTATCACCTATACGGGTCCATGTTCACAGGTAAAGACAGCCCGCGCGTTTTGTTTTTCAACTAGCATAACGCGCACAAGTGAAACGTCCTCCGCAAGCGTGCGTTGGCTTTTTCAATCATCCGTTCTTGACGGTGGCATCAACGTTTTCTCATGTCCTAGAAATGAATTGTTGTGTTGAACTTTTCAACTATTTCTGTCAGGCTGTCCGTTGTTGTGTCTGGGCTCGCGAAGATGGGGTTGTTTTTCATCCCCTTGCCTTCAGCCATTTCTTGGTTGCGCTTGCGTGCCTCTTCAACCCAGACGTCGGGGTAATAGTAGAGATGGAACGCATCTTTTTCCTCCTTGAGTACCCACCAAGGCAATTTGTCTCTTTCGATTCTGAGCTTCACCATCGCCACCTTTTGCAGGTCCTTCTTGTTGTAGTGTTGTCCGTTCTTAGCGGTGCACAGAACTGCACTGTAGCTCGCTTTCCGCGCGCGAGCATCCCAGACAGCGATTATGTTGCTAGATTTTAGCCTCCGACTTCTTCCCAGCATTTTTCCGCCCAGAAAGAATTAGTGGTAGGAAGCTTTAAACTGTTTGATTCGCTGCTTCTGCTTTTGCCACATGCATTTCCTGTCGGATTTTCCACCTGTGTCCTTGAATTCCGGCTTAGGTCACACGCTTTCTTCTTCATCCTTTTTCCTGAAGCCTGTCTTTTGAACAATCAACGCATCAGCTGGGTATCGAGCAGCCGCCGTTCTAGGCGAGGGCAGAAAAGCTGTCGACAGGTTCAGGTTATAGTCTAAGCTGGAAGATAGGAGCGCGCGTTTTCATTGACTAATGGAGAAAAAGATAGAGGGCTTAGGAGAGCGGGACTTGACCTATCTGGTTCATGTCTTCTAGTCTATTCATCTTTATCATTCGGTCTGAAACTGTGTAGAAGACGTCTTCGATGTATATTGATCTCTTGACCCAGTATCCTTGCTCGTAGATGCTCGTGTTATTGTCCAGGTGGGTGATGCGCCCTTCAAGCACTAGGTTGTGGTACAATGATATGTCAAATACGTAGGCGCCCTGCCACACTGCGTCTCCGTATGCGTAGAGAGGAACAGGGCTGGGGTATTTGCTTTCGTCTATCTTTGCTACCAGTACTGGGATTGAGAGAAGATTCCTGGACCTGTCGAATAGGAACGCCTTAGGATCCGTTAGAACGGGTGTGTCTGAGCCTCTGTCGCCGATTACGTAGGTTGCGTCTTGTATGGGGTTAGTCACGTTACTTACGTCGAAGAGGGATACTTTTATTCCCTGATACCACGCGAAGTCTCCTTCTTCCGCCGCGACAGTGTTCTTGCCCACACCGATTAGGTGAGTCTCGTCGTATGGGTGAAGATAATCCGAGTATCCTGGGATTTTCAGTTCGCCCAAAACCCGCGGGTTTGTTGCGTTGCTTAAGTCTATGACGAATAGGGGATCAGTTTTCTTGAAGGTCACTAGGTAGCATCTGTTGCCCATGAAGCGGGCGGAGTGGAAGTTCTCTCCTGGCGCCAGGTTTTCCAATCTTCCTACCACAGTGAGGTTCATGTCGAGCACGTACACGTTCGTTTGGCTGACCCCGTCAGACGATGTTGAGGTTTGCATTCGGAAGTAGCTGCCGTATTCATCCATTGAATACTGGGTGTGTTCTTTTCCTGGGATTTTGCCGCTGGCTTCGATGGTCATGTTGTTAGCTTGCAGGTGTATACGGCAGATTGTTGTGTTTCCGCCCCAGTACCCTTCTTGGAATGTCACGTACATGTTTTCTTGCGAAACGAACATGTTACTTGTTCCTCCGAGCAAAGTTGTCAGGTAGGTCGGCGCTTCTGTCGTGTTCTGGATGTTCATTGCGACAAACGTCGTGTACTGATAGTATTGTTCCGTTCCGTTGAAGTATCGGATTTCCGTGGGAGAGATCATCGTGGCTCTTCCGTTCACGAGGATTTCCGGCAGAAAGATCGTGTCGTTAACCGTGTAAGCTGGTTTGCTGGCGACAAAGTAGATGTAGTCCCCGATCATTCTTGAGTTGAAGTAGCTGCCGGCCAAGGCAAGGTCTGTGATGAGGACTGGATTGTTTCTGTCATGAATGTCGTACACTCTCACGAGAGTTCTGATGTCGGCAACGTAGAATGTCTCATAGAGAGGAAACATGAGGACGGGGAAACTGTATTGCGATCCCAGTATAGCCAATCTGTCGCCGCTGACGAAGATTCCAATGGGATACATGTCGTCGAACTTGATCTTGGCGAGAACTTGGGCTTGTGTTGGCGGATAGGCAGTTAGTATATAGACAGTGTCGTTTGATAGAACGTACATGTAGCCGTTGTCATCTGTTTTCACTGTGTCTGCTTCGTCAACTCCTGCGACCTGAATGTTCGTGGCAGAATGTTGGAGGCTTTCACTCACAGTGTCCAAACTCATAGAAAAAGCATTGATCGATCCGGGCAAAACAGGTCCCCCGGGCGAGCCGAATGTTCTAGTGTCCGCAGGTCCATAAAGTGAAAACGGCCCTTGCGTTTGTGAGTTGGTTTTCAAGAAGTTCTTCAGTGCTTCAGCTGAGGTAAAAGTGGCCAGAAAAGAAGAACGTGCAACCGGGATTGGGGGAGCAGCAGGATTCAGCAATGTCTGAAAGACTCCGTAGTTGTAGAATACTACACCGAACGTCGAGGCAAGAAGGATCGCTGCAATTCCATAGAAAATGGCTTTTTTCTTGATTTGCTTTTCCATCAAGTTAACCACCATCATAATTTATGAAGACAATATGCCATATTATGCTAAGCGTTAGTACAGGTCCGTTCCAGAAGTTAGAACGGTGAAGAACGAGCCGCGCGCGCTTCTTCGCAGGGATATCCCTATATGGCTCATTGAAGTTCTATCAACGGCAGAAAGGTTTTCAAATGTTCTAAAGGGAGCGGATCCAATAGATGTCGGTTCAGAGGGAAGTTGTGGAAGCTCTGATGAAACCTGAAGCTTATGACGAACAACCGGGTAGAATTGAAATGACCCAGACTCACATATCCTTCGTCTTTCTAACTAGTAAATTTGTCTACAAAGTGAAGAAGGCTGTGGATCTCGGATTTCTGGACTTCACGACCCTCGAAAAGAGGCAGTTCTTCTGCCAAAAAGAGTTAGAGCTCAACAAACGACTGTGCGGAGGTATGTACCTTGAGGTTGTTCCCATCAACAGATCAAACGTAATCAAGATCAAGGGCGAAGGAGAAACTGTCGAATATGCTGTGAAGATGAAGAGAATGCCTCAGGAAAAGATGATGAACAAGCTGCTCGAAGAGAACAAAGTGGATGACGAGCTTGTTGACGAATTAGCGAAGATTATCGCTGGATTCCATTCAAAGGCGGAAACGAACAAGAGGATAAGCGAGTTCGGCTCCTTTGTGATAATCGAAACCAATTGGAAGGAGAATTTCGAACAGACTCGGAGGTTTATGGGCAGAACGATATCAATGAAGGATTTCAAGTTAGTTCGTGAAAGAGTCGATGATTTCATGAAGAGGACCGCGTCCTTTTTTCAGAAAAGGGCTGAGGGGGGCCGAGTCAGAGATTGTCACGGGGACATCCATTCGGGCAACATCTTCGTAGCAGACCGAATCTACATTTTTGATGCGATAGAATTCAACGAAAGATTTAGGTATTCTGATGTTGCCTCCGACATCGCCTTCTTAGCCATGGACTTAGATTTCAAAGGACGAACCGATCTGTCTAACTTCTTCGTCAAGAGGTATGTCGAATATTCTGGAGACCGAGAGTTGACAAAGATTCTTCCCTTCTACAAATGCTACCGAGCCTACGTGCGAGGAAAAGTTGCCAATTTCAAACTTGAAGACCCCAATGTAAGTGATGAGGAAAAGAGGGCAGCGGTGAAAGAGGCAAAAACATACTTTAAACTAGCCTCCACCTACGCGAAGACTTTAATCACCTGAAGAAATGCGTGCACGAGAGCAAGCTGCTGGACTGGTCCCGCAGGCGCTGATGCATTGATGAAGCGAGACGATAGCGATCGTCCTGTTGTTGTAAAACGCCGATGTTGGACTTGCTGTTCAAGAGGCGCGCGTAGTCCGAAAGCTGAATTGCTCAGCCACGTATTCGGGGATTTTCACTGTGCCCATGAGTATTGGCTTTTGATGGCAATCGCTTCCCCCAGTCATGATTAGTCCATGCTTTTTCGCAAATTTTACATAATGCTTCGTTGTTAGAGCGTCATTTCTAGAGTGCCAACACTCTACGCCATCAATGTATCCTAAAATCGATTCTTCTATTATCTCTGTCTGTTTGGGCAGAGATTTAGTCAGTGTCACAAGTGAGGTTCCGTGAGGATCGTTAGGATGAGCCAAAACTGTTATTCCTCCGGCATTCCTCAGCAGTCTCGAAGCCTCTTCAATGTAAAGAGGATATTTGGGAACATCACATTTCACAAGATACTTGTCAAAGGCTTCTTGTTTGGTTCCAACAATTCTCTTTCTCACCAAATAGTCTGCTATGTGAGGCCTCCCAAGTACTCCATCAACGGAATCTTGAATCTCCCTCAAATCATTCTTCGTTAACTTTTCAATTCCTTCTTTTTCAAATTCTGAATTAATATTGTCCAAAATCTTTGCAGCCCTTTCCTCACGGTATTGAGCAGTTTTTCGAAGCTTGTTCCTTAACTCCCTATTATTTACGTCAAATTGATAACCTAGGAAATCCAGCGATATTGATTTGCCCTCGTTATATCTGGGGTGCGAGAAGGTTACATTCAATTCAACTCCAACAACATAACGGATACCATTTTTCTTCGTCAAAGCCATGGCTTTCTCTTGACAGCCTATCGAGTCATGATCTGTAATCGACATTAACCCGATTTTTCTGATTTTAGCTTCCTTGACAAGTTCTTCAACAGTCAAGTTTCCATCAGAACAGCTCTTAGAATGAATATGCAAATCTATTGCCATAAAGAGGGGGCCAGCTACCTTTTTTCCTTCCCGATTATGTACCAGTCTCCGGGACGGTCATACTCAGTGTCGACTGTTAAGTGTAATATTTGGAGTTTCGGAAATCTCTCTTTCAGATCATCCAGGTCAATCGTCTCGAACTTCTTCTTGTTGTTAAGATATGCTTCCTTAGTTAGAGCGTTTGACTGATAGTTCTCTTTGGTTCTTCTCAAAATCCTCGCAATCGACACTTCTTCAGAGCAGTGAGTCTGAAGTATGACAAAAGTCATGTTGTATCTTGCAGCAATCGCAGCGGCACGTCTTCGCAGTTCCTGGGTTACAAAAGTAGCATCCAATATTACGCTTCTATCCTTCCGTACGAGATCTTCTGCTCGGCGAAACGTCTCATCATAGACAAGCTCTCGTTTACCCATATTTGACGCAACTTTTTCGTCGAAAACGTCCTCATTCTTAAGAACCTCCAGTCGAATCAAATCGGTTCGAAGGATTGGATATCCCTTGATTTTTGAGATATCCTCCGAGGTCTCTGTTTTCCAGGTTCCTGGAAGTCCACACGTAATCAGCAGAGTTCTGGGCTCTAACTCAGCCTTAACAAACTCGGCAAAAGGTTCTTTCAACCTGACATACTCTCACAAGCAGATTTAGCAGGGCAAAATTAAACCTTTGCGGCAAGAAACTGTGGGGACCTGTACGGACTTGGAACAAGCACTAGCCAGTAAAATGGCGCCGGGGAAGGGACTCGAACCCCTGCGAGCCAAAGGCCCACTGGCTTGCTTGTTCTTCGCTCTGGGCCCTTTCCCTAGAGCTTCATCTCGAGGCCAGCGCGATAACCACTCCGCCACCCCGGCACTGTTTTAGAGATTCTAGGCAGTGGCTTTTAGCTTTATCCTGTACAGAAATACTAGGCTACATTCGTTCGCCGAACAGAATCTTGATGGCCAAGTGTTTGCACAGGAACCCAGCCTGGGTTGGCTATTTGGGTTTTGACGCACGTATCAATGAGGGAAACAGCCAGTGCCTTTTTCTCCTCTTCTTCACAGCGTCCCATTCGCTGAGTATCTTCACAGCCTCATTCGCGATTTTTATGGCATTTTCTTCGCCTGCGCCCGGTTTGAACTCGTTTGTGCAGCGGTTGGCATAAACTGCACAGATTGAACCCGCCCTCAAACCGCAAAGACTTGCCAAAGTCAGCAACGTTGCCGTTTCCATGTCAAAACTGAGCACCCCGGCCCTTTGTAAAGACGGAAGCAGGTTTTCCATGTTGGATGAACTGGTTTTGGCGGTTGGCCGACTTTGGCCAGCATAGAAGTCTGATGTTGTCGCCGTTACGCCCAGATGATAGTTGCAGATATTCAGGCTTTCGGCAGCTTCAATCAAAGCCAACGAGACCTCATAACTAGTTACTGCGGGATACTCGGGCATAACGTAACAGTTACTTGTGCAGTCAAGGCGCACAGCAGCACTGGAAATGATGAGGTCACCACAGGCAACATCTTTCTGGATTGCACCGGTGCTTCCAACACGGATGAACGTGTTTGCCCCTATGTTTGAAGATTCGTTGACTGCAATAGCCATGCATGCCGGACCGATGCCGCTTGACAAGACAGAGATAGGCACGCCTTTATACTTGCCACTATAACTGCAGAATTCACGGTGACTGGACACTTTTCTAGCTGAATCCCAGAATTTCACGATTTTTGAAACACGATCCGGGTCACCCGGCACAAGCAAGTATTCAGCCAAATCACCCGGACCACAGACTATGTGGTATTGTTTGCGACCTGCAACTGTTGAATGCATCTTGTCCCACCGCAATTAAGATTAAAGGTTGTACATTTAATAATAGTGGAACTCGGAGACACCGTTTCTTGTCGAGCGAACAGAGAAGAACCAAGTACGACATCTACGCGGACATAATAGAAATAATCGCCAGGAAAGGACTCTGTTCCTTGACAAGAGTCTCCTACGGAGCCAACATGCCTGTAGACCGAACGAAGAAAGAGCTGAATTTTCTCGTTGCACACGGTTTCGTAAACGAAGTCAACCTCGAGAACTCCAAGAAGTACAGAACAACAAAGTGGGGACTAGAATACCTCGAAACGTTCAAACGCATGCGAAAGCTCTTCGCCGCACTAGAAAAGTAGACGTCGGTATCTTTAGTCGCCGAACAGTCCTATGAACACGGAATATTCACGTCCAAAACTTCTCTACCTTTGATCTTGCGGGGGCTCTTCCAACTGCAAAGCCCCAGTGAATGTGCAAGAACTGACAAGTGAGAGGCACCCTACGAACAGACAGTTTGTGACTACAGAACGTGTTGTCATCATGTGCGTCGCCTTTTAAGGGTTCCGCCGGCTTACTCATCTTCAACAAAGGAAATGAGGTGGTAAGAATGGCAAGACAAGTTAGAAGCAAAATGGGCTGGAATTGGAAGAACAACAAAATCGCTCACAGGACTGGACTGTTGGGTATCATCCGCAACATCCTAGAGCTCGATCATCGCGCAGGCGAATCTACACCTTGCATAACATATAGGCGCATTGAAGGTTCTAAGGCATACCTTGACTTTGCATCGGTGAAGGAAGTAGAAACCCTGCTCAGAAGAGCCCGGATGCTTCAATAAGTCGGTACTAGTCACCAAATGTGAGTGCCCCTTTTAAAGTGTTGCAACATGTTCAATGTGGAGGGTGTGAAATGAGCGGTAGAACATCAATTCCTTCAGGGACCACACTTACACTAGACAACGTGAACGGAGACCTGGAGATTGGTCGCCATGTAACCGTGAAAGGATCTTCGTCACCGCCCAAGGTAACGATCTCTGGCACAGTTCATTGCGAAGGAGACGATACGTTTGAATGCAGTCTTTCTGCTGAAAACCTCGAAGCCGAAGACAGGGTGACAGTTCACGGAGACCTAGAAATAGGAGATGAGGTTGAAGTTGAAGACGGCAGCTTGGAAGTCAACGGAAACATGACAGCAAGGAAAGTTGACGTTGACGACACATTGTGTGTGAGCAAGAGTCTCTCTGTTGATGAAGTTGAGGTGGGAGGAAGCTTGAAGGTTGATGGAAACGTGAAGGCTGAGGACGTTGATATCGGCGGCACCTTTGAAGCGAAAGGAGAAGTCAGCGCACAGCGCATCGAAGTGGGAGGAAGGCTCAAGATAAGATCCAAGGCAGATATCAAGAGCTTGGAAGTGGGCGGCACCGCAAGCGTTGCCGGAGGAGTAATCCGTGAAATAGATGTGGGAGGAACCTTCGAATCGAACAGCCCTCTGGAGTTTGAAGACATAGACGTAGGCGGCACAGTGAGACTCACCGGAAACAGCAAGGGAGGTAATATCGATGTTGGAGGTTCATTCAGGGTTGAAGGTGACCTAGAATTCAAGGAGATCGACGTGGGCGGTACGGTTGAGATAGCAGGCTTAACCCAAGGATGCCATATGGAAGTAGGAGGCAAGGTTGACATCGACGGTTCACTGAAGCTTTCTGGAAGGCTGGACGTGGGCGGAAGAGTGAACGTCAGCGAAGATATCGCAGCAAGAGACATCGAAATCGGCGGCACAGTTCGAGCGTGCAAGATTGCAGCAGAAGAACGCGTGGAAGTCGGCGGTTCTATCACTACGAGCGACGGTGTGACTGCGCGAGTTGTCGAAATAGGAAGAAGAGGCGAAGTGCATGGACCCATAAAGGCAGATAAGGTCATTATCGACAGAGATGCGTGCGCAGAGAACGTCTACGGAAGGGAAATCCTCCTGCGAACCGGCGCAAGCGCGAATAACATCTACGGCCGGAGAATTACAATCGAATCCTATTGTGATGTGCACGGAGAAGTGCAGTATACCGATGAGTTAAGGTTAGGGGAAAAAGCTTCGCTTTCAAAGCAGCCACAAAAAGTAGAAGAGCTTCCCTTTTAGGGAGAGAATCTTCAGGGTTTTTTGGGGACCGCCAGGTCGGCTATGTCCACGCTGTGTTCGTAAATTTGTCTCAGGAATGAGGCTGCCGATAAGATTTGGGCTACAATGTCAAGTGACTGTGCTCTGGCAACTTCCTCGAGTTTGGCAAACTCTTTCTCAATTCTATCTCGCATCCCGTGAACCTTCTCTGCCAGGTCTATTGCCCCTGTCAAAAAGGCCGTCAGAGCGTTCTCGTGGGCCTCGAAGCATAGCACATGGAGAGCCAGGAACTGTTTTCTCAGGTGCTCATCGAATTTCTCACCGTCCAATTCAACTGTTTTCATGGATACGCGCACACATTCGTCGCCGATAGCTTCCACAAGACTTGCGGCCAAACGGTAATCCAAGCATTCAATCGGACCGACACCCAGCTTCTCACTCAAACTTGGGTTCTGAATTATCGTTCGCAAAATGCGAACCAGAAGGAAGTAGAGTCTATTGCCTTCGTAATCCCGGGCCATCACGCTCTTCGCCAACGAAACATCGCCATCCACGAAAGCCCTTGCAACGTCTCGGTGCATACTAGCGGCAATGGTGTACCCACGACGCAGAATCTTTTCAGGCGGAAAACCTGAAGGCTCCAAAAGGCACTGCAAAACAATGCTGGCATAATCCTCCTCAACTATCTCCAGACCGACTAGGTGGCTAACGGTATCCTTGATAACATCGCGCATCTCAAAGCTAATGCGTTCCTTTCCCTCAACGCGGATAACATCAAAACCAAGCAGATAAGTTCCAATGAGTTCACGGCCTAAATATGGTCCAGGTTTCAAAGTGACAACCCGTGGAGAAGGCTCAACACCATGTTTTGAATCGATAAGGAGTTTACCGTCGCCAGTTTCACTCAGGGCGACAATTGATCCCTTTTTCAAACCGTAGTGTTCAGCCCAAGATTTCGGCAGACACACAAAAAAGGTACCCCCCGGAGTGCGTTGCACCTTGCGTAGTTCACTCATTGACATCACCAACCATGCGATTATCGATATCGACATCTAAACAAGAGACATCCCGTATAAATTAGCGTATTGTCGTTAGAATCAAAGCGCCGAAATATGACCAGCACATGTCTAGCTGAGAAACCAGAAACAAGAACAGGTTTTGCAACATAGAGAAGCAAAGGCGTCAAATCAAGGCCAATATGCCAGATACCAACGATGCTCCCAGCAATAGAAGTTGACGAAGCCCGCTGCAAACTAAACACGTTAATAGAAGGAAAAAGATACAGAACGATAGAAGTGCATCATTCCCCCACCAACGGTCCGCCCTTCCCTATGGCAGAGGCGCTGGAACAGCCGCGTTGACATTACACTTCAACCGTTGAACCAAACAGAAACTATGTGTGACGATGTGCCACGAGGCAGAGGGGTCTGTAGTCGTCGCCAAGAAGCAAGAATGGGGAACTCAGGATGAGCGATGGAGAAAAACTGCAAAAAGCTGTAGACTTAACACTTGCAGCAGGATACCAGCTAAACAAGGAAGCCTTCGAATTCTTAAACATAATAATAGCGACGGAAGACCCAGCTGAAGTCATAAGTAAAGCAATCAAGCAGTTGGAAGAACTCGGAGAGAGACCATTCTTCATTGAGAGGAACTTCCTAGAACGGATAATGGAAGTGGAGAAACCCGCAAAAGAAATCGTCAGCGAACCCTTAGAGAAGCAGCTCCAATCACCGAGAGAACCTCAAATGCCACAGATAATAGAGGGGAAGACATCCTTTCACCCCTACGCAAAAGACGTTGACGCAAGCATCAACATAATTGATGACCCAAGCACCAAACTCAGCTCAAACGGAACAATCGAAGACTACCTAGAGTATTTTCAAGACAGATTTAAGCAGACAGAAAAACTGCTCAGACAAAGAATGGACGTGAAAAGTGCGGCGTCAGTTATGGATGCGCTGAGGTCCCAATCAGGGACAAGGCTCAAGATAATCGGCATGATAACCGAGAAGAGAGAGTCAAAACAGAAGACAATACTCACCGTCGAAGACTTGACAGCGAGCATGACCGTTCTTGTGCCCCAAAACGCCTCATCTGACCTTCAGAAAAAAGCACGGCTCCTCATGCTCGATCAGATTGTCTGTCTAGGTCTAGTGAAAACAAGAAGCAGTCTGCTGATAGCTGAAGACATTGTACTACCAGACGTTCCCCAGAAAGCACCGCATAAAGCTCCAGTACCAGTCTACGCAGTGCTAACCTCAGACATGCACGTTGGCAGCACAAAATTCACTCGAGAAGCCTTTGACCGTTTCATCCTTTGGCTTAACGGCAAATATGGCGATGAAAAGTCGAGGGAAATTGCAAGCCACGTCAAATATGTCCTGATAGCAGGCGACATCGTTGACGGTGTGGGAGTGTACCCCAACCAGATAAAAGAGTTGGCCATCAAGGACGTACACAAACAGTACAGGCTTGCCTCGAAGTACCTTGAACAAATCCCAGACTACATAGAAGTAATTGTCACACCTGGAAACCACGACGCTCCCAGAAAGGCCTTGCCCCAGCCAGCAATAGCAAACACTTTCCTTGAAACTCTGCAAGAGTCAAGAAAGGTCTATTCTCTAGGCAACCCATGCACCCTCAGCCTCCACGGCGTGGAAATATTGGTTTTCCATGGACGAAGCTTGGACGATGTGATCTCAACAGTGCCAGACATGACTCACAGCCACCCTGAAAAAGCCATGAGACTGCTTTTGCAGAGCCGCCACTTGGCACCGCTATACGGCGGGAAGACACCACTATCCCCCGAAAACAAGGACCCACTTGTAATTCAACGCGTCCCAGACATTTTCCATGCTGGGCACGTGCACGCGTTGGAATATGCTAACTACCGTGGCGTCTTGATTATGAACTCAGGATGCTGGCAAGAACAAACAGACTATATGCGAAGAAACGGTTTCATGCCAACATTCGCCAAAGTTCCAGTCGTGAACCTTCAGACCACGGAGGTCACGGTTATCCCATTTGCATGAGAGGCCAGATTCCTGGGAGGCAGGGCTCTAACTTGGCGCGCGGAGAGTTCACGCTTCATGCCCCGCGCTTCGAAAGACACTTTGGACCATAGTCGATTAGACGCCCGAGCCTGCCGTCGCCAGCAAACACATCCTTGATGGTGCTGCGCTGAACCTCCAACCTTATTTTCTTCGTACGACCGTACCTTCCCATACTCACAACCTTCGCATTAACCAATCCCATAGCATCAAGCTCGTTCACCAACGTGCTCAACCGACGCTGCGTAAGAGGCGTAACGCCCAGTTCAGCACAGAGTTCGTTGTAGATTTCAGAGATTTCGCCAGTAATCGCGCCGCCAGCGCTTGCCCTGCTCAAATGATAAACGCTCAAGACGACGAGCTTGGAATGCAAGGTCAGATTCTGAAGACCCTCGAACACGCGGTTATGTTCAATATGCTTCTCGGCGTCACGCACGTGTTCTTCGACGACGACGCTGGCTCCCTTGCGCTCCGCTACTTCGCCAGCCACACGCAGCAGATCCAAGGCTCGCCTCGCGTCTCCATGTTCAGCAGCGGCTAATGCAGCGCAAAGACCAAGAGCCGCGTCAGACAGCGCGCTGTCGCAGAAAGCTGTTCTCGAACGTTCCGAAAGGATGTTCCTCAGCTCGCCCGCATCGTAAGGCCTGAAAACAATTTCCTCCTCACTGAGTGAGCTGAGCACGCGGGGATCAAGGAATTCCTTGAACCGAAGGTCGTTTGAGATGCCAATAATCGTTACTTTGCTCTTGCTCAACGTCTCATTTATCCTTGTTAGCTCGTAAAGGAGGCGATCCCCGCGACTCTTCACAAGCGCATCAGCCTCGTCTAACACAATTATGAAGATGATCTTCGAAGCATCAAGCCCGACCCTGAATCTGTCAAACACCTCGCCGACAGACAAGCCCGTAAAAGGAATAAACACGCCCACGCTCTGACACAGACTCGCGAAGACGCGATAATCAGACCCTGCCATACGGCAGTTGACGTAACAGAACTTGACAGGCGCGTTAAACTCCTTCGCCCTGAACTCAAGGTGACTGAGCACGTACCTCGTCACAGCTGTCTTACCCGTACCTGTCTTCCCATAGATGAAGAGGTTGGAGCCCCTCGCTCCCTTAAGCACCGGAGCCACAGTTTCACCGAGGCACCTGACCTGTTCTTCCCGATGGGGAAGCCTGTCCGGAAGGTAATCGTGACGCAACACTTCCCGGTCCTTGAATATCCTCGCGTTACCTACGAACCTCTCGAACACATCATCCAGAGCATCAAAATCACTCGTCCTAACCCCTCCCAAGTTTCAAAGGCAACACCCCTCTTTCCTGTGTAGAGGGATAAGCTGTACCGTACAGAAAACTAAATGCGCAGCACCACGATCCTAAAAGAAAACCAGCTTCACTATAACAATATCCATTTGCATCATCCACACGCCCCACAGTTTCTACTGGAACTCTGTATTAATTCTCAAAATAATGCTGATTCCTTTCCTGCAAGGAATATACTCTGAATGGTAACTACCTTGAACTTATTATAATAATTACTGTTAAAGATTTTAGATACGCACCAGAAAAACTTGAAAGAAAAACTCTAGCAACCTTGATAACACTCTCCAATGGAAACCAAGGGGTGGCCGACACCAAAACTCCACCGAAAATACATGAAAACTCTGCAAACCTCCATATGCTCCTATGAAGGCGTTAGCGCAAGCTGAACAACAGAACAAGGAAGGTGTGTTGGAATACTCTCGCCAACGCTCTTTTTGTTCACTTTTTGTGAAGACCGTGTGACTTTGACTTAGCAATGTCTGTTTCTAGGCCTTTTTACTCGATTTATTGATTGTTTTACAGCTTATTCTTGTGAACAAGCCACCCCTAGCTTTCTACTGGAGAACCGCATCCAAGCCCAGTCAGGTCAATTCTGCTCTGTTTGTAA
>Ga0315280_10000653_pt1 | contig 63839 bp, 45 predicted proteins | sample YL17G06_40_MG_FD_203697 | JGI IMG/M metagenome (GOLD analysis project Ga0315280, IMG submission 203697) | Sediment microbial communities from Yellowstone Lake, YNP, Wyoming, USA - YL17G06_40 | ecosystem: Environmental > Aquatic > Freshwater > Lake > Sediment | place: USA: Wyoming | collected... | reverse complement strand
GCGCACCCGCCCGCGCTCTTCTTGCCCGCGCCGCAAAACAGGTCAGCATCGCCTTTCGCCGCTGCTCGCGTCATTTTCGGCTCGTCTCAGCACGCGCCAGCGCGCACTTTTGCAACAGCCTGCGAGCCGCCGCAGTCCAAAAGGGGGGCGCAGGTGATCCCGCGTCGCTCGACGACAATCACGCAGAGGAGAACTGGCGAGAGGGCAGCAGGGCTTCGGATACGGCAGGACACCTTGGCGCCCGGCACTGCACCCTGCTCGCAGGGGAGCCCACCGCGGGGCAGACGGCATTCACCAGCACGCCCACAAGAAGGCGTCAGCCGTCGCCCACCCCTGCTGCTTCTTCCCCACCGTCTGCTCCCGCTGCCATCTCCCTCTCCATCTCCTCAAGCTCCAGTGGATAGCGGCGCAGCATTTCGGCGCGGGTCACTTTGCCTGTGAGCCAGACCCAGTTCATCGGGAAATGACCGGGCTTCAGGTGAGCGTTGTAGAGGTGCCAGGTGATGACGGCCAGCAGGGCGAGCAGGGCCTCCCAGGAATGGATGGCTCTGACCACATCCATCGCCCACTTCGGCAGAAGGCGCATCGCCAGGTCGTGATGCCAGAGCAGAAGGCCGGTCACGCTCATGACGAATCCGCCGAACGCCACCGCCAGGTAGTCGAGCTTACCTGCGAAGTTGCGGCGCCTGAGAAGCGGCGGGGATGATTCGAGACCCACAAAGAAGCGGGCCTGCTGCGCCAGGTCCTTCAGGTCCTTTCGGTCGAACATGAGAGCCCTGAATTCCTCGGCGCCGCGCCTGGAGAAAATCACATACACGAGGTGATAAAAAGCCAGGGCGATGAAGATCGCGCCGGCGCTGCGATGGACTGCGCCTCTCCATTTCATGCCGCCGAAGAGGCTGATCACAAAGCTCATGCCTGGAAGCTCGTGGTAGCGCAGCGGTATGCCAGTTGCCATGAGCGTGATGAAGGCGAGAATCAGCAGCCAGTGCTGGATGAGCTGGCTCGCGGCGAGCAATCTGAACTCAGGTTCCTTCTTTGCCACCTTGAGCTCCTTGCCTGCCCGGCGAGGGAGAGCGTCTTCTGGCTCGCCAGTTTGCGGCGACATCGAGAGCGATGTAGATGAGGAAGGCGCTCACCAGGATAGTGATGAAGCAGCGGTAGAAGGTCTGGACCAGAAAGACTCCAATGTCGCGGTTTGGCGCCGGCCTGACATGGACACTGCCGCGGGCGAAGTTGACATTTGCGCGGCGGTGGCATTTTCCGCAGGTCTTCGGCAGGTTCTTCTTGTTCACTGAGGAGCCAGGGTCTGAAGAGGGCAGTATATCGTGAGAGCGGTGGCAGGTCGCGCAGTTGGGCGCGGAGGCGTCTCCGGCCTGGGCGGCTATGCCGTGGAGGCTGTCCATGTAGGAGGCCAGCCTTTCCGGCGGGAGGCCGAGGCGGCGCTGAATGGCCAGGTTTTCGTGGCAGCGAGAGCATGTGCGGGCGAGATTGGCGGGATATGTTTTCGACTGCGGGTCGAGGTGAGGCCTGACGAGGTGCTCGCCGTGGCAGCCTGAGCAAGTGGGAGCCCCCTTGACCCCCCTTCCTGCGGCAGCGTGAACGCTGCGGCTATACTGCTTCCAGATGCCCTTGTGGCAGCGGGCGCAGGCGGCAAGAAGACGGCGCTTACGGGCAGCGGCGTCCGGCGGGGCGGGCATCGGGATTGCGTGAACTCGGTGGCAGTCGGTGCACGCGCTCGAGGCGTGAACGCTCTTCTTGAGCTGCGGCAGGACATTGCCGTGGCAATCGAGGCACGGCTGCCCGCTCGCGGGCCACCCGATAAGGGAGAGAAAAAAGGCGACGGGCAAGAGGCAACGGGGGGCAGGGGGCAGGGGTCGGGCGGGGGGAGAAGGGCGAACCGCGGAGGGCAAAGGGCAGAGAGCAAAGAGCAGGCGGGGGAGGGCAAAGAGCAAAGAGCGAGGGGCATGGGGCGAAGAGCAAAGGGCAGAGGGGGGCAGGGCGGACGACCGATGGGGCAGGGAAATGCGGCGAGCGGTTGGTGAGATCATGGCTGTCGGGTTTTCCGCGCTGCTGCGGCGCTGTCTTCGCGCACTGCCGCCACGCGAGAAAGCGTTACGACCTCCGGCGGCGCGAACCCTTTCGCGCTCGTGAGGGTTCCTTCGGCTTGATCTTCCGGCTTCTGGGGGGCCGCCTCATTTAGAGCGACCGCGAACGGCCCGGGAGGGGACGTGGGCGGAGAGTCCGGCACGGCGACCATTACATGCGTCCGCGCACCGAAGGCCCCCTCGATGGCTCGCCGGCCGCCAAACCGTGGGGCGCAGCATCTGCTACGAGCCCCCGCCGTCGGCTGCTCTTCTCTTAAGCCTCTCCCCGCGCTCGAGGGGCGTTGAATAGACTTCCCTGGGCCTGGAGCCCTCGGGAGGGCCTACGTAGCCCCGCTCCTCCATCATGTCAATCAGGCGGGCAGCCCTTGTGTAGCCGATGCGCATCTTCCGTTGAAGCATGCTCGTCGAGGCGTAATTCGTGGACAGGATAAAGTCCAGCGCCTTCTGGAAGAGCTCGTCGGTTATTTCCTCTCCTTCCTCTTCGCGGCCCAGCTTCTTGTCAAGCGACAGGGGCTGCGCCTTGTATTCCGGCTGGCCCTGCGCTCGCAGATGCTCGACTATTCGGGCTATGTCCTGCTCAGAGACATAGGCGCCCTGAATGCGGGTGGGCTTCGTGGCATCCATTGGGAGGAAGAGCATGTCGCCGCTTCCAACCAGCCGTTCGGCGCCGTTCATGTCGAGGATGACCCTCGAGTCGGCCTGCGAGGCGACGGCGAAAGCGATGCGCGATGAAATATTGGCCTTTATGGTGCCCGTGATGACATTGACAGATGGGCGCTGGGTGGCGACGACGAGATGGATTCCAGTGGCGCGGGCGAGCTGGGCGATGCGGCAGATGGACATCTCGAATTCTGTTGGGGCCTGCATCATCAGGTCGGCCAGCTCATCAATCACAATGACAAGGAAGTAGAGGGGCTCGATTCCGGGCTCGCCTGCCCGGCCAGGGGTCTGCGCCAGCTCGTTGTAGCCGTAGATATTCCTGACAGCCCTTTCAGAGAAAAGGGAGTAGCGCCTTTCCATCTCCAGTATGGCCCAGCGCAGCAAGCCGGCGGCTTCGCGCGCGTCGTGGGCGACCGCGGCGACGAGATGGGGGATGCCCTCGAAGAGGCTCAGTTCGACTCTCTTCGGGTCAATCATGAGGAACTTCAGTTCCTCGGGCGAGGCGCGGAAAAGGACGCTGACGATGAGGGAGCTGAGACAGACGCTCTTGCCCGAGTTTGTGGCGCCGGCGATGAGCAGGTGAGGCATCTTTGCCAGATCTGCCACAACAGGATGCCCGGATATGTCTTTGCCGAGCGCGAAGGCGAGCCTGGAAGAACTCTCCGCCCACGCCTGGGAACGGAGTATGTCTTTCAGGTCAACATATACCACATCTTTGTTCGGGACCTCGATGCCTATGACACCCTTTCCTGGCACGGGAGCTTCCACTCTAACATCGAGCGCTGCCAGGGCAAGCGCCAAATCGTCAGCAAGGCTCGTAATCTTGCTCACCCTGACGCCCGCTGGAGGCTGGACCTCGTAGCGGGTTACTCTGGGGCCCCGCTCTATCTCAACGACCTTGGCCTCTATGCCGAAGCTGCTTAGGGTCTGCTCGAGGATGCTGATGTTGTCTCTCTCATCTCTGCGGTTCAGCTTCGCGCCCTCGCTCTCCGATAGAATAGAGGGGTCGGGAGAGACATAGTCCGCCGATTGGCGGATGGCCCGCGAGCCGGCGGGCTGGGTTTCGGGCAGGCTCTCCGGGGACGGCTGGGCGATCTCCGGCTCCATCTCACTTGGGAGCCTCGGCCTGGGCGCTCTGCGCCTGGCTTGAGGGGAAGTCCGCCAGCCAGCGGAGGTGGGGGTCATGCGCAGGCCCTGCTGAGGTTTCGCGGGCTGGCGCGTCCGCCGGCCGGCCGCCCGGATGGCCATTTTTGGCAACTGGAAAAGCAGAGCGCCGCCCCTGACTGCAAGGGCGGCCGGCGTCATCTCGAGGGCCAGGGCAAGCCCAACAATGCCGCACCCTGCAAGAAGACTATAGCCCAACCACCTGCCGACGGAAGCCTTCAGCAGTTCAGCCAACATTACACCAAAAAGGCCTGCGGGCTCTTCGCTGAAGAATCGGCCGACCACGCCGCTTCGCGGAACGCCGAGCTGCGCGCTGCCCAGGATCGAGAGGGCGATGAGCGCGCCGCCCGTTCTCGCGTGGGCTTCAAACGATGGCCTCCTCCAGACGAGGGCCATGAGGCCAGCGAGAAGAAGGCAGGCAATCGTGAGCCACAGCCCGACACTGCCCACGATGAAGCGAAGTAAGCCAGCCATGAGGGCGACGATGGGCCTGGCGGTAGGCTGGGCGCCGGCTATCAGGAAGAGGCCCAACGCGATTAGGAGTAGGCCGCCGAGCTCGCGGCGCAGGTGCGCATGGGCGCCTTCGCCTCGAAATCCTGGGGAACTGAGACGGGCGTGCGCCCCGACCGGACGGTTTATCATTGCCTTATCCTCTCCGCCAGCCGGCGGACGCCATCCGCTTTCGCGAGACGGACACACCTTCAGCGGAGTCCCCGCCATCAATGGCGCGCTGGCAGCTGCTGCGATTCTTACTGTAAGCCCACCCGCAACGGTCCGGAGCGCCGGCGAAGTCAAGCATAGCACCTCAAGAGGCCCGTCGCAAGACCCTCCGGCCCGACGCGGGCAAGCCGCGGCGGGAGGGGGCAGGCGCGTCGCGTCATGTCGGCCGGCACACCGAATGCATCGCCGGGCCACATGCCAGAGGGGATCGTCGCGGGCGCCAGCAGGATTCCTCGACGCACGGAGACTGTTCAACGATGCCTGCCGTGCGACGCAGCAGCATAGGAAAGGCGCCCTTTCACTACAAGCGCTTGTTAGGCGAGGGATTGACTCCTCGATGGGCAATCAAAAAGTTCTTGACATTCTGAGCCGAGCATGTAAAATGCGTCGTGCTGTTCGCTGGGGATCGCTTGCTGGGCTGACGTTGCTATCCACAGGCTGTGGATTCATTGTGGGTGTCGCTCTCGTCTGTGGGTGAGCGCTGCGTTGCGCGAGGCGCACACGAGCGAGCGGTCGTCAGCCGACTCGGCAGAGGGCAGGGAAGTGACGCGGGGACTCGGAGGCGAGTTTCGTTCTCTCGGTTTCACCTGGACTCATAACGCCGCGCCCCCGTCTCGCGGGGCTCTTCATCGGCGGTTACGCTGAGTTGACTACGGGGGCTTTGAACTCGCCTCCTTCCGCGGGCCCGATCTGGCCGCCCGAAGCACGGCGGCGAGGCATAGGCTGTGCAAGGAGGAGGCGCAGGGATGCACGGTGGGGATGCAAGCCTCGGTCACATCTGGGAAGGGATTCTCTCAGTTCTTCGTCCCAATGTAAGCCGCAACTTCTATCAGACCTGGCTCCAGTGTGTGCGCCCCATCGCGCTACACGATGACACGCTCACCCTGGCGGTTCCCAACGACTTCGCGCGCTCCTGGCTGGAAAAAAGGGCCGGCTCATGCCTGCGCAAAGCCGCGCAGGACTGGCTTGGGAAGCCGGTTCGGCTTGATTTCGTCGTCGCCCAGCTCACCCTGGATATGCCTCACGGTCGCCCCGCGGACACGCCCACTCCAGCGAGCAGCGAGCGAGCCAATGCGCCATCGCTTTCGCCCGCATACGCCCCGGAGAAGGCTGGCCTTCCTCTTAACCCAGAGCACACCTTCGAGAACTTCATCGTCGGCGAGAGCAACCGGTTCGCACATGCAGCCGCGATGGCAGTCGCCGCTTCTTCCTCCACCGACTACAACCCCCTTTTCATATACGGCTCAGTCGGCCTGGGCAAGACCCATCTCATGCAAGCCATAGCTCATCATATCCAACGCTATTCGCCTCAGACTCCTGTCCTCTATACGACCGCTGACGCTTTCATGCACCAAGTGGTGAACGCAGTCAGGCGCGACGCCTTCCCCTCCTTTCGCTCGCTCTACCACGGCCTCGCCGTTTTGCTGTTCGATGATGTGCAGTTCATCGCGTCGAAGCACAGGACCGAGACCGAGTTCTTCCACGCCTTCAACGCGCTGCACGACAGGAAACAGCAGATAGTGATCACGAGCGACCGTCCACCCAGAGAGCTGAATGGCATTGGGGCGAGGCTGATATCGAGGTTCCAATGGGGGGTTATAACGGATGTCAAGCCGCCCGACCTCGAAACTCGCATGGCGATCCTGGCGCACAAAGCCTCGCTCCGTAAGCTCCAATTGGAGGACGCGGCCCTCAAGTATATCGCGTCGGAGATTCAGTCGGACGTGCGCGCGTTGGAGGGGGCCATCTCCTCGCTGGCGTTGATGAACGCCGCGCGGCCGGCGCCCGTCTCTGTCGAGATGGCGTCTCAGGCTCTGCGCCATCACCGCTCCGAGGAGCGACCCCGGCCGGATCTCACAGCTATCGTCCACGCCGTCAGCAAGGAACTTGGTGTGCCGGCCCAGGAAATCACTGGCAGGGGCAGGACGGCCGAACTCGCTCGCGCGAGACAAGTGAGCATGTTCCTCGCGCGGAAGATTCTCAACCTGAGCTTTCCGGCTATAGCCAAGGCATTCGGCGGGAAAGATCACACGACGGTCATCTACGCCTGCCGGAAGGTCGAGAGCATGGAGGCTACGGACCCACCCACCTCTCAACTGTTAGAGACACTTTCAGCAAAGCTCACGGGCAGAATGTAACTTGGGGGTTTTCCACATGGCCAGAGCGAGAATCCCTTCCCTACACAATGTCCACACACCAGCCGTCCCTCATCCACACTTCCTTCCCCAGCTGGAAAACCTCGCGACCTCACATCGCGTCGATGTTTCCAGAAGGATAGTGGAGAGATATGCACAAATAAACAAGTAGTTGCTCTTGTTTCTTTTTATCATACTTATACAAAGACTATTAGTAACATCAGTCGTTCGGCTCTTGATCGGTTGCGGGTGAGACTAACGGGTAGCGGAGGTGCGAGATGAAACTAAGGGGTCAGAGGGGAGTTATCGCTGATGCTCTGCAATTGGTGGCGCACGGAGTATCGGGACGGAGTACTCTGCCGATTTTGAACAACGTGGCTCTGCGGGCGGCAGGCGGGAGCCTGGAGATGACCGGGACCGATATGGAGATGTGGGTGGAGTGCCGGATCCCGGTAGAAGTGGAGGAGGAGGGCGGGGTGACTGTACCGGCGCGGGTTCTGTCGGAGATTGTGGGGGATCTGCGGGATGGAGAGGTGGAGTTTGGGAGCGTTGTGGGTGAGGGTCCGGCAGCGGAGGGACCCGGCGAGGCGGCGGAGGTGAGAGCGTTAGGTGTGTATAGTGGGAAGTCATCCTATCGGGTGAACGCGCTTCCTTTGGAGGAGTTCCCTGCGAGCCCGCAGACGGGGAAAGCGGTGAAGGTAGCTGTAGATGGTGCGGGGTTGCGGGAGCTCATCCGGACGACCATCGTCGCTGCGTCTCAGGATGAGACGAGGGCGATACTGACGGGTGCGCTGGTGCTTCTGGAGGGGGGGAGGGTTACGGTTGTTGCGACGGATATGCACCGGCTCGCGATAAACTCGGTGGAGGCGGGCGGCGAGGGCGGCGGCGGGTCGCAGCGGGCGATTGTTCCGACGAGGGCGCTTCGGGAGATGGAGAGGATTCTTTCGGGGGTAGAGGCTGGCGTGGAGTTGGAAATCGGCGAGAAGTTCGTCGCTTTCCGCGCAGGAGAGACGAGGGTGGCGACTCGGCTTATCGAGGGGCAATTCCCGAACTACGAGCGGGTTATACCCAAGGAGGTGGAGAAGAAGATAGTCGTGGACAGGGCGGAGCTTCTTTCCGCTCTCAGGCGCGCGGCGATAGTAGCTCGGGCCGAGGCGAACAAGGTGGTTCTGCGCACCCGGGATGGGGGCGACGAGAGCGGCGGACTGGTAATCGAGGCCGAGAGCAGCCAGGTGGGGAGCGGGCGCGAGGAGATCGGGGCGAGGGTCGAGCCGGGGGGCGAAGGGGTAGAAATCGCTTTCAACTGCGATTATCTCGTCGAGGCACTGGCTGCGCTGCGCGAGCCTGAGGTCGAACTGGGCATCACCGGGCCGGTAACTCCGGCCATTCTGAAGCCGACTGGGGAAACGCAGTTTCTCTATGTCGTAATGCCCATGCAGATACTGTAAAGGAGGGGGGACGCAACAGGCGCGCGGGCTGAGGCGCCAGGGGGGCGGTTGTCGGCTGGGAGGATATGAGGGTCAAGCGCTTCAACGGCGGCGAAGAAGGAGGGAGTGGCCTGCGCACGAGAGGGAGGCCGGAAAGCGCGCGGGAGGTTTTGAAGGGCCTGATCTGGAGCTGGGGGCTGGGCCCGAAATTCATAGAGCACCTGGCGTGCCGCCTGTGGTGCGAGGTTGTGGGCCAGGAAGGCGCGGTCCACAGTCGGGTGGAGGGGATACGGGACGGCGTCGTGGTGGTGGCGGCGGACTCAGGCTCGGCAGCCCAATGGCTGGGGCTGCAGAAAGTGGAGCTGCTGGCGCGCTTGCGAGAGGTTCTTGCGCGCGAGGTAGGGAGGGGGGAGGCTGAAGGGGCATTGCGGGATGTGAGGTTCGTCAGCCGGGGTTGGGCGGGCCTGGCGAAGGTGGGAAGAATGGGCGTTTCTTCAGGCACTCGCGAGACGGGAAAGCAGGCGGCCGGAGCTGAGTGTCTATCGGCTGCCGAGAGAGCGCGTCTCGAGGACCTGTTGGGCGAGGTGCGCAACGAGGAGCTGCGGGAACTTCTGCGGCGAGGCCTGAGCGGCCTTATTTCGGCCTCGGGCGAGAAGGGGGGCAAGGGAGCGAACGACGAAGGCTAACGGAGGATTTTTCTCGCGGCGAATGAGGTCTGTCGCTGCCAGTCGGTGCGCGCAAGAGGAAGGTGGGGGTCTGGGAAGAATCGCGCTCGCGAGGTTGAGGGCGGGCAGGATTTATGGGAGGGGCAGCCAACTTAGAACATGGCTTCTGATGGGAGCCGCGCGGAGGGAGTAGCCTTGGAGGGAAATTCTTCGCGGGTTAGATCTCGCAGAAGGGCCTCTCGCGCCGCCGCCGGAGCAGGGGCGGAGCAGGGGCCCGCCAGGGAATCTGGTGGACCTAAGGGCCAGGAGGTGAGGAGGATGCCGGAGGTAAGAGGCAGAGCGGCGCGCATAAAGGTTATCGGAGTGGGAGGCGCAGGCAGCAACGCTGTGGAGAGAATGTACAAGGCCGGGGTGCAGGGGGTGGAATTTCTGGCTGCGAACACGGATCTTCAAGACCTCGAGAGCACGGAGTGCGAACAGAAGATACAGCTTGGCGAGGACATCACAAGAGGTCTTGGGGCGGGAGGCGATCCGGAGGTCGGGCTTCGGGCAGCGGAAGAGAGCCGCCAGGATGTGAAGAACGCCCTGGACGGGTCTGACATGGTTTTCATCACCTGCGGGATGGGAGGGGGCACCGGAACTGGCGCCAGTCCGGCCGTGGCGGAGGTCTGTCGCGAGCTTGGCTCACTGACCGTGGCGGTGGTGACGAGACCATTCTCCTTCGAGCGGGGGCGGAGGGCCCAGATCGCCGACGACGGCATCGAGCGCCTCAAGACGAAGGTTGACTCGATCATAACTATCGCCAACGATCGCCTGCTGGATCGGTTCGACAAGACGGTTCCTATTATCGAGGCGTTCAGGAGAGCGGATGAGGTTCTGCGGCAGGGCGTGCAGGGAATCTCCGACCTGATAACAATGCCGGGCCTGATAAATCTCGACTTCGCCGATGTGAGGAATGTCCTGGCCGAGGCCGGAGTGACTCTCATGGGCATCGGGGAGGGGACAGGAGAGCACAGGGCCGCCGACGCCGCGAATGCCGCCATCTCCAGCCCACTGCTCGAGCTTCCCATGGAAGGCGCTCGCCGGATTCTTCTCAACATAGCGGGGGGTGAAGACCTGGCCATGTCGGAGGCGGAAGAGGCAGCGCAGATAGTCGCGGGAGCTACCACGACGCTGGACACGAACGTCTTCTGGGGCCTCACACTTTCCAAGGAGATGGGCGACCTGGTCAGGATCACCGTCATTGCCACCGGGTTCGGAGGCGTGCCTGAGCATCGGGAGCCGGTTCAGGCCATGGCTCAGGAGATGGCGGCTCAGGCTGAATCATCTTCGGAATTGGAGATACCCAGCTTCCTGCGAAAGAGATAGGCTTTCTGGCTGCGCCTGGGGCGGGCAAGCGGCGCCGGCCGGAGGAGGATCGAAGGCAGCCGCCGCGCAGGTGCGCGGCAGGGGGTCAAGCGGATGGGCAAAGGGATAGCCATTGCCGGCTCCGCCAGCCGGCGGATGGATTGGAACCGGTATCGCTGTGGCGTTTGGCCACTATCAGGTAAGTTCCATCGCCGCGTTTGTTTGCGCCTTCCTCGCCATTGTTATTGTCGCCGGAATCCCCTTCTGGCGAGACTGAGGAGGCCGCTGGCCGGCGCTGCGCGTGAGACCTGCAGCGCGGTTACGGTTTCGCGCCGATTTCCATCACTCGATTGACCGGAGGATAGGAGTCCTGCGAGACGAGTTCGCGGGCGCCGGCCAACGGGCCGCGCAGATATGCACGATAGACACTCACCCGCACTCCAGGGCGCCCGCGGTTGATGGTTCTGCGGCGCCCGGCGGGCAGGTGGTCGTGGAACTCTACCACCTGGGCCGGGCCAACAGCAGAGAGGGGCTCGCACTGCACTCTGGCCATTGGGCCGCGCTCCCGGCCGACGATTTGAAAGCCCAGGCTCTGGTCCGCCGGCCAGCCGATCAGGGCTCGAATGCGAACTGGCCAGGGATAAGGATTGCGCAGGCGCAGGTCAACAGCATACTGCGCGACTGCTGCGTCTCGCCCGGGCAGGACATATCCGGGGGCCCTGGCGTGGCGGTGGCGCTCGACGATTTCCAGGCCGGCGAGCAGGGCTGCGTTGTAGAGAGTTGTGGAGGTCTGGCAGATGCCGCCGCCCCAATCAACCGCAAGCTCGCCTTCGTAACTGACTGGCGCCAGGACATAACCTCGATCTGGAGTCCAGGAGCCTACGGCGCGGTTGAATGAGAACTCACGGCCGCTTTCTATGATAACCCCGTTGGTCGCTCGCGCGGCGCGGATGGCATTCGCCTTTTGCCCAGGGGTGCGTCCAACGAAGGAACTGGTATAGCCGCCAAGCACGCGGTCGGAGCGCGGAAAGAGGGCCGCAGCCGCAAGACCGCACGCAAGCAGCGTCCCGATTGCCAGCCTGAAACCGCTCATACAGTTGACCTCATCTTCCCTGCGCGCTCCCTACGGTCCGATGGCGAGGGTTTGGGCGACGCCGTCGGCGCGAATCGTCGGGTGGTACATGTCATAGGCTTGCGGCGGGAGCGCAGTGAAGCGGCCAGGGATCTGCGCGGACATGCGATACTGAAGCCTGTGCACGCCCGGCGGAAGCTCCCTGACTGCGAAGGCCACTCTCTCGTCGCGCACTACCTGGTCGGCCCACCAGAAATCCCATTCCCACGGATCAATTCGGCCGCGGTCACTCGCCTCGCAGCCGGCGGGCAGCATGTCTTCTATGATCATGTGCTCGAAGCGGCGCCGCGAGCGAACGGTCAGCGCGACCTCGATGATGTCGCCGCTTGAAAAAGCGTATCCGCCGGCTGGCGGAGGGGCAAAGGAGTCGGCAGCTTGCTGCTTTTGCTGTCTGGCGGGCACTATCTTTCGGTAGGTGCGCGTGATTGTTATGCCGGATGCGCTGGGGGCCGGCAGTCTCAAGTTCACCGCAGCGATCTGGTTCAGACAGGCGGTGTAGTATAGGCGGCCGGTCCCGCTTTTCTCAATCACGACTGAAACCTTGTCGGCGCCGAGGTCGCGCGCGTTCACTGTGAGGTCAAACTGGGGGTTGAATACATCGGCGGCGGCGAAGCGTTTCGCGGCGACGGCTCGGCCGTTGACCGCGACGGTCGCCTGCATGTCTGGCTCAAGCTCGCGGGTCGTCACAAGATATGCGCTGAGCGCGCGGAGGACAGCGGCGGTAGCGCGCGTCGAGTACCAGTAATTGCCATGCCGATGGGCAAGGATCCATCTAACGAGGGCCGGCGCGCGTGGATCGCGTGGGGTTAGCTTGCAGGATGCGGACAGCAGGGCAGCGGCGCATTCTATGTCTGGCCACCAGCGCGCGCCTTCAGCGGGAGAGAACCCTTGGTCGGAGAAGCGGGTCCATATATTGTCGAGCAGGGCGTTGGCTTCCTTCCGGGCGCCGGTTTCCGCCAGGGTTGCGGCGAGAATTGCTCTTCCCCAGTCGCTCAGGCCGGCCCGCTGAAAGCGCACCTTGCGGGCATCGGCTTTCCGGCCCGCAAATGCGAGGACATAGGCTATGTAAACGCGGGCGTCGGCGTCTTCGTTTTGCTCATCCCTGGCGAGGCGCAGGAGCGCCGATATGCCGTTGCTGAACACAGATTCGTTTACCGCGAAGCCTGCTTGCTCGGCCTGCCTCAGGCCGAAGACCACATAGGCTGTCATCCATGGATCTGTTTTATCGTACTTCCACCATCCCCACCCTCCATCATCATGCTGGAAGGCATACAACTTGAGGAGGCCGGCCTGCACCATTTTTGGCAGTTGCTCTTGCAGTTCGCGGTTCTCGACCCGCAGTTTGTCGAGCATTTGGCTGATGATGACATCCGGGAGAAAGGCGGACATTGTCTGCTCGACGCAGCCATAGGGGTAGTGGGCCAGATATTCGAGCGCTCCGAGCATCGCGGAAGCGAGAGATGGCGTCAGGCGGATGGTGAGCCGCTGCGTGCCTGGAATGCAGTAGTGGCTGATCCTGAAGTGCAATTTGACCTTCGACATAACGGCTCCGGAGCGCACATCTGCGCGCTCTCGTCCTTTCGGAAGGATTGGCAGAGTGAGTTCCATTGCGTCGGAAAGGCGGCCGGCGCGTGCCCACACGCGCAGTCGACTTTTGCCGACGCCGGTTACTTGCGCTATCCATTCGACGCGGGTTGTGCGGCCGGGGGCTACCTGGCACTTTGTCGTTCCCGCTCCAGAAAGCCTGACGCCGCTTGCAGCGAGGCCAATGGCGGGCGAAAGCGGAGTCCTGGTGAGGTTATGCGCAACGGCGGCGATGTGCACCCGATCGCCCTGCGTGAAGAAGCGCGGGACTTCCAGCCGCACGAGGAATGGCTTGCGGACTACAGCCTCCTGGGTCGTCTGCCCGACTCTCGTGTCAAGGGTCACGGCTCGACAGGTTGCTCGCCAGGTGGTGAGATTGTCAGGCATGGCGAACTCGAAGGCGCCCTCGCCGTTTGCGTCGGTGACTGCGGCTGGACGCCAGAAAGCAGTATCGGGGAAGAAGCGCCGGGTGCGGATCTCCGCCGCGCCCTTGTCGTCGGCGCCCAGGTAAACTTCCGGGAACGAGAACGCAGTCTCGACTTGCGGGGGCCGCTTGGGGTAGAAGTAGGTGAGAATGTTGGGCGCGCTTTCCGGCGCGATGGCATAGATTGCCTTGTCAACGACGCCCAGCGAGACCTCGGCCCGGACCGGCTTGCCCTGCGGAGTCGTGGTTTTGACGCGATAGACCGCTCGCCCGCCGGGCTCGTAGGCGGGCTTGTCCGAAGTGATTTCGACGCGAACTGCTCTCCTCTCGGGCGAAACATTGATGAGCGCGTCGCCGGATACGAACTGCTTTCCCTTCACAAAGGACACCTTTGCCCAAACAGCGGGCAGGAATTCAGGGCGAACCTCGACCTTGATGATGCTCGATTTTCCTTGCAGCCGCACCAGGCGCTTTTCCAGGATGGCGGCGCCTTCGATCGTCAGCAGGGCGGCAACGGGCGCGTGCTTGGTATTGACGATAACTTGAGCTGTGTCTCCCTCCCTGTACAGGCGCCGGTCTGCCTGGACCGAGAGATCCTGATATGGATAGGAGAATGAGCTGTAGGCTTCGCTCATCACCCACAGGGAAGCGGAGGCGGAAATGCGGTTGCGCTTTCTGTCAGTCGTCGCGGCGAGCAAGCGGTAGTCGCCCTGATCTTTCGGGGTTATGGAGAAGCGCGCTCGACCTTCTTCGTCGGTCTGCCACGTTCGGGACGCCTCCTGGAAGAGGCGCTCGCGACCTTTCCGCCACCTGCACAGGCTCAGCACCGCCTTGCCGCGAGCGCCTGCGACAGGCCGATTCCTGTAATCTATCGCTCTGACTGTTACGCCGACCGTCTGCTCTGGCTGGACGACCCAGTCGGCGAACGAAACTTCGAGGCGAAATTCTCCCTGCGTGACCAGGACAGAGGCGGCGCCGGTTTCGCCGCGCCCGCTCTGGTCGGTTACAGTGGCGGAAATGGCGTAGGCATAGTCTTGGCCTGCCCTGGTGGCAGGTTGCTCGGCCGCCTTGAGCGGAAATGAGATTCGCAGCCGGCCGTTCTCGTCGGTGCGCCCTTCGCCCGAGAAGACGATTTCGCCCCCTCCTGCGTATTCGGCCTCTTCGTATTCAGTCGGTTCGTATTCTTCAGACTCGTAGGGGGCTGTTTCCTCGCTCCCCTCGTAATACCAGCGCTCCGAGCGAGTGATCTGGTATTCGACCTGCGCATCAGGCACCGGGGCTCCATAGTAATACTGCGCCTGTATTGCGGCGTGGATGACCTCGCGCGGGCCATAGCGGCGCCGGGCCGGCTTGACGGTCACCTCGAATTCCGGCTTGCGGTATTCGGCGACGGAGAAGTAAGACTCGTAGCGGCGGCCCTGGAGCAAGGCGCTCAAGGTGTAGGTCCCGGGCAAGGCGTCTTCGGAAAGGTCGAAATCACCGCAAAGCGATCCAAATGAGTTGGTGGTATGTTTTCCGGCATAGGCCAGGTTTTCGTTTGCGTCAGCGACGCGGACTGCGGCGTCCAGGGCGGGCGGAACCTTGTAATTGTCGCCGCGAAGCTCGCGCGCCACGGCCTTGAAGAAGACCTTCTGACCCGGGCGATAGACAGGGCGGTCGGTATAGATGTAAACGCGCAGTGGCTTGCGCGGCGCTTGCCGGTAGTAGTAAAGCGATGTAATGGCAATCGAATCGCCGGCGCGGCCTTCAACCTCGACTAAGCCTTCCTCCTGCGCGCCGTCGAGACCGGGCAGGGGAACGGAAAGAAGTCCGTTGCTGTCGGTCTTGCCCTTGGCGATGGGCTTGCCATTTCGCAAAATGGTCACGGAAGCGCCGGCCACTGGCTGGCCGCTCTCGATGTCAACAGCATAGACGAGGGCCGCCTGGGGCGAGGCCTTGACCACCAACCCCAGGTCGGTGACTGTCAGCACTGAGAGCTTGCGCAGCTCGAAGGCCTCGACAGCGACCAGGTACATGCCCGGCGAGAGCCGGCCCAGCTTGACCTCCTGGCGGAACACGCCCTCCACATCCCTTGCGCGTATCGGCGCTGGCCGGGAGCTGACCGGCGACAATCCTGGCGCCTGATCGAGGTCAATCGTGTCAAGGTCGCGCCTTTGCATTGCGAGCGCTGCTCGCAGCGACCCGCTCCAGGCTTGAATCGCGGCCTTCGGCGCCACGCGATAGACCCTGACCCACAGCTCGTTTACGGGGACAAATCCGTGGCAGCGCAGGGTCGGCTCCTCTTTGGCGGCGAAAACCCGCTGGGGCATGTAGAGACGCAGGAAAGGATCGGTCGGCTGCAACTCGAACTGCGCGGTTGCCGTCCGGGCTTCGGCGACCTGTATCTTTTCTTCGGGCTGCTTGTGGGCGTAAGTCTTTGCTATCAGCGAGTAGGCGCCCACCTGGACGTGCTTGAAGAAGAACTGCCCGCGCTTGTCGGTAACGGCCGAGTATGCGGGCGCGGATTCTTCTGCGCGGACGAGCGAGACGGTGACGCCTGGAAGAGCAGCGCCGCTTTCGGCTGCAAGCAATGTGCCTGCCAGGCGGCCGCGGGGCGTTTCCCCCGCGAGCAGAGGTATAATCACCCCGAATCCGCAGATGCCTATCATTAGCTGCAGCGCCGTGTAATGGCTGAAGACTCTCATGATGGGGCGCTCCCCTTTCTTGCATCGGGCCGCGCGCGGCTCGATTCCGTCGCCGCAACCCATAGGATTGCAATGCCTGTGATTATGCCTACTATCCACACCTTCTGCGCGCGGTGCAGCTCGAGGCCGAGCACGAGGCGGGAGAACTGGGCTGCGATGAGGGCGGCCGCCGCAAGGTATATGTGCATTGGGGTCGCCAGGGCCCTCTCGCGGTCTTCGCCGACGACCCAAGCTGCAAGCAACATCCATGTCGTCTGGGCGACCACCAGGCCGGCCAGGAAAGCGCCGAGCGCTTTAGCGCCCCACACCGCTCCGAGCGCCAAGGGCACAGCTGCCAGAAACACGCCAAGAAGTATCGTGCGCGCCGCGAGAAACCACAGGGCGCTGCGGCCAGCCTCGATGCGAGATCGCGCGGCGCTCAGCCCCTGCGCTGTGAAAGCTATGAGCCCGAAGCAAGCGCCGCTGCCAAGGATAACGCCGAGGTAGTCGTAGTGCTGCTGGAAGTCCAGCGCTGGCGCCCGGCCGGCCGTCTCAAGGAAGACGCGATAGAGCGCAAGTAGTAGAATCAGGCCGAGCGCGCCGAGGCCGACGGACTCCGTTATTGACTCGCCCCTCGACTCCGCTCGGGGTGACCCTGAGGGACTCGAAGGGTCGCGCGAGCGCTGGCTGCCCAGATAGGCAACCGCAACTATGGGCAGCGCGGAAAGCAGGATTAGCGCCTCGCCATAGCCGTGCGAGCGCTTGAACGCAACTGTCGCCACGGCGAGAGACAGGAGCACAGCGCCGAAGGTGAGCGCGGCGGGCCGAAATTCTCGTTCATCCACGGCTGCCCGTTCGCCCTGAAGCAGCCCCCAAAGCACGAGGCCGAAAGAAAGCAGGCCGAACAGAGGCAGCTCCCAGGCCAGTTCGGGCAGCAGCTTCACCTGGAGCACGGCAGCTATGACGACGGCGACGCCAGCCGCAGCAAGCCCATACGCCAGAGCGGTTGATCTGCGCGTCTGCCTCTGCCATCCTCCGGACAGAACGGCGAGCGCGAGCGCTCCACCAACTACCAGTAAGGCGGGCAGGGCCCAATAGCCTCCCGCTGCCGCAGCAGGATCAGGGCGAGGAAAATGATCGATGGCCAGCCGCGCCCCCGCTGCCACTGCGACCGTCGCCAGGGCAAAAACCTCGACGCCCCGATAGCAGCTCAGCGCTTCCCTCTTCTCGGCGGGCGCTGCTGCAAATAGAGTGCGAGCGACGCCGCCCCAGAGAGCCGCCACGAGCAAAGAGCCAAGAGCGCACCCCGTCAGGGCTTCATTCGGATACGCGCGAAAGACGAGCAAGATAATGCTCGGCCCCAGGCAGGCGGCCGAAAGCAAGCCGACGGACCGAGCCGCGCAGGCGCCTCCCTCCAAACTGCCGGCCGCCTCGAAAACCGCATACAGGCCCAAGAGGGCGCCGATCAAGAATCCCCAGCCCAGGGTCAAGCCATGTGAGAAGGGCGGGGCCGCCGGCAGCGTGAGAAGGAAAAGCGCCGCCGTCGAGACGGCTGCAATCACGACGAGCGGCGTCAATCTCGACGAGGACAGCGACTGCCATCTGGAGAGGCGCGGCGCAGCCTGCGGGCCAAGATTTGCGAAAGCCAGTCCAAGCACGCTGGCTGCGGCGGCGATTGCCGCGAGTATGGTCTGCATGCGCTTACCCTCCTGCCGGCAGCCGTCGCCGGCGGTTATAGAATTACTGGGCGTCGCACGATTGGGTGGCTCGCCCTGTTGTCATTGCGAGGCCGGTGGCTGAGCCCCGACATAGTCGGGGCCGGCATGGCGGCCTAACCAAGGCCGTGGCAATCTCAGGCCCGGAGTCAAACTTGTCCGCCTCGGGCGGATTCACCCGCCTCCGGCGGGTAAACTTCGCTTCCCCGGCCGGGCAGGCGCTCGCAACGACGGCTGTCACGCTATTTTTCGAGTGTGAATGGGTAGGGAGCCTCGAACAAACGGGCCGGGTCACAGCCCCACATTCATGCATCCTCTATGATTGAACCTCGCCAGCGTGCGCGCTCTTCACGGACCGCGCAGGCGAGGCGTCAGCGGCCTGGACTGTGAGAGTGAAAGGTTCGCATGCGATCCGGCGCGTCTGAGATATGCGACAGGAAAAGGGGCGTTGCTCGGCTGCAACTGGCAATATGTGAGCGGGGGAAGAGCCGAGACTGCGGCTGGCGCGAGCCGTAAAGCCTACGGAGGGCGCGCGAGTGCATTGCGGCCCCTTCCGAGGTAGCACCTCTAAAAGAAACCTCCCCTGCCCTGCTCAAGAAGACTCTGCCTCTCGGGGATCTAAGGCTCTGTCTCTCGCGCAGCCACAATGCCGTCGCGCTCGAGCCCCCGAAGGCGACGAACCGCGGGGCCTCCCTGCTCGCCCGCGATGTTGCCAGACGCAAGCCCGTTTGTCAAGGCGATCCTGTGCTGACGGTTACCCAGTTTTCAGAAGACAAGAAGGGGACTGCGACCTCGGTCAAGAACGGATGTTTGAACAAAACCCACCGAAGCCGAGGTCGCAGCCATGCTACAGCAACAGTTATTCCACTTCGTCACCGATCTGCTCCCCACCTGGCGCAAAACCCGCCGCAAAGTGCTGGCCCTGGGGGTGCAGGGCTTGGTCCGCAAGCGCCGCATGACACTGTGCGCCCTGGCCCGCGGCATGGACAGCCAGTGTCGCGTGATTCATCGGGTCAAGCGGCTGTGGCGCTTTGTAAACAACCCCGCAGTCGCCCCCAGCGACGCCGTCGGCGCCTTGACTGCGCGGGCCTTCTCGCTGCGCTCCACCGGCTGGGTCCCGATCATACTGGACGAGACCTCCCTGAAGGGCAGGGCTACCCTTCTGGGCGCCGCCACTGCCTATCGGGGGCGAGCCTTACCTCTGGCTCTGTATGCCTACGATCCGCAAGTGGTGCGCAAAAGCATATGGGCAATCCGGGAGGGGCTCTCGAGCATAATCCGCGAGGCCCTCGCTCCGGAAGCCCATAGTCGGCTGCTGCTTATTGCCGACAGGGGCTTCGCCGCCAGCCATTTCCCTGGCCGGGCAGGCTTCCGTCGCCTGATTAACTCCAACGTGGCCTTTGTGATACGCGTGCCCCGCAAGGTGCTTCTCCACATGGCCTATGGGGCTCAATGCCTGGAAACACTTGCCGCCGACTTGAATCGTGGAGACTGCATTTTCCTGCGCGCGGTCGAATACGGCCCTGCCCGTGCGCGGCTGAATGTGCTGCTGTGGTGGCAGGAAGGTCAGCAGGAACCTTGGCTGCTGGCCACCACCCTGAATTCTGAGAGACTCACCCGCCAGTACTACCGCCTGCGCATGAGGGTTGAGGAGATGTTCAAGGACTTCAAGAGCTCCTTCTGCTTGGAAGCGTGTCAGTTGCAGAGTCTCGCCCGCATTGCCCGCGTCTGCCTGTTCCTACTGCTGGCGCTGTGGGCACTGGCATTGCTGGTGCGCTATCCGAACTGCTGGCCCCGCTTCATCACTGCTCGAGGCAAGCTTTCCTTCGTTTCCCCGCCTGAGGCGGGCAAGCCTCGCCCTGGAGTGGCTCGACGCACTACCTGCCTTACGACGCGCACTCCTGGGAGGACACAAAAGTGGGTAACCGTCAGGGCCCTGTGCGGTGCCCAGGACGTGCTGCGCGCTCCCGAGGCTTCGCCTGCGAGGAGTATGTTCGGCGCGCGTTAGCTGGCAGTGTCGCGCGGAGGGAGTTCCTGCTCTCGGCTGTGAAGCGCGTGGGTCCCGCGACGACCACAGTATGTGGCGCCACTCGCCGCGACCTGAGAGCGCGCGAGTCTCCCAGCAAGGGCGGGCGGCGGCATGCGGGTCGCGCCTGGTCGGCGAACAAATACCTTCCGCAGGGGTTGACAGGAACGGCGGATTCAGGCAAAATATCGTTGGTTGGATGCTGCGCCGTGACGACAGCGCAGACTCCGCGGCGTCCGAGGAGTCTCGCGAGCCGTGGAAGTGTGTGTCGGACAGAACTTGCAAGGCGGGCAGCAGACAGCCTGAAGCAGCGTGATGCGGGGTGGAGCAGCCAGGTAGCTCGCTGGGCTCATAACCCAGAGGTCGCAGGTTCAAATCCTGCCCCCGCTACCAAGCCGATTCGGAAACCCGTCTCTGCGCAGGCGGGTTTTCCTTTTTGTGCCAGGAACGGCGGGCGGCTGAACAGGTGCATCATGACGTCGCCGGTGCCTGGGTCCACCTCGATGCTTTTCACGAATAGCCGGGCGAAGGTCCGCTTCTCCTCGTTGCTCCCCTGGGCGAACGCTTCGGCGAACGCCTTGCGGCACTCTTCCACGAGAGACAGGTCAACTCGCATGTGCTCCGGCCGGGGCGCGATCCTCTCCTGCCGCGCCAGGAGGCCCTCGCGCTCGGCCTTCAGGCGGCGCAGTTCCGCGTTCGCCCAACTCACATCGTCAAGCCCTGCCTTGATTGCCTTGCGCAGGTTCTCCGTCTCTTTCTCGACCCTTGCCAGTTCGCGGCTGATCTCGATGGACTCGGCTGACTCCTGCTGCTCCAGGGCCTGCAGCTCATCGTTCATCATCTCCATGAGCCGCTTCGTGTCGGCCCAGGAGTCGAACAGGTGCCCCACCTCCTCAGCCACGGCGTCCTCGATAGCCTCTTTCCGAACCTGGAGCGCCTCGCCACATCCGAGGCCTCGCCGGTAGGCCTTCGCTCCGCAAACGTAGTAGAGCCGGTCCTGGTTCCGATAGCCCACCATGTTCGCGCCGCACCGCTTGCAGACGAGCATGCCGCCTGTCAGCAGATAGCGGCTCCCTTGGCTCCGCACCGCCGCCATACGGCCCTTTGACTTGTCTCTGCCGAGTCGGCTCTGCCGCTCGTTTGCAGCCATAATCGCTTCGGCCTGCTCCAGCGTGATGATCGCCGGGTGAGCGTTCTCGACTATTTCCCACTCTGACGGAGGCCGGCGACGCCCTCGTGACCCGTGGACGTTCCAGACTCCATAGCCGGCATATTGCAGTAGACCCGACGGCTGCAGGAGCGCGTGCAGACTGCTGATACTCCAGTACCGTTTCCGCGGTGATGGGATGTCCCGCTCATTCAGGAAGTCGCGGATCGCATCAAGCGAGGCCTGCTGCCCGAGGCGAAGCTCTACCAGCACGTGCTGCACCCATTCCCAGGCGGGACGGCCGGCGACGATGGTCTCGTTTCTGTCCCAGAGCGTCTTCATGATCGCCGCGCCCCGGCGATCTACACCCCGCTGCACCTTGTACGCCTTGAACCCCCAGGGCGGCGCTCCGCCGTTCTTGTAGCAGAAGCCGACCTCAGAGTCGCGGCGGGCGATGTTCTCTTTCATCCCTTTGCGGGTGTGGAATGCCACGTCCAGGGAGTAAGAGGCGTTCTTGAACTCGGTCATCTTCTCGATAGCCAGGCCGGCGATGGTGCGGGGGTCATACTCAGGCTCCGTGGCCGAGACCACACGGACACCGTGCGCCAGGAGTTCGCCTTTCACCATCGGTCCGGCATAAGGGTCGCGGAAGAACCGCGAGAAGTCATGCACCAGGATGCCGCTGATCTGCGGGTCGCGTTTCGCCCGCTCTACCATCCGCCAGAACTCAGGCCGCCGGCTCTCGTCAGAGAAGGCGCTCTCAGCCTCCTGATAGACTTCCGCCACCACGATCCCCTTGGCTTTGGCGTACTGCTGCATCTCCCGGATCTGTGCCGGGATCGAAAGGCCCGCGCGCTCCTGGTCATCTGTCGAGACCCGGGCATAGGCGAGGAACTGGCGCACCCCGGCCGCCTCGTGGCAGTCTGAGCTAACGCTGCCGTCCAGAATATCAGCTAATCTCATGCCTTTGACCTCCGATCATCCTTCGGCACCTCCACCTTCGCCAGCGCCTTCTCCAGCATCTCCAACACGATGGCGTGCTGGCTGCGTCGTTCCTTGTAGGAGAGCCAGCGCAGCTTCTCGTGCAATTCGTCGGGTAACCTCAGGCTTAGCTTCACCATCGCATCCACCTCGCCACGGGATATTATAACTCTATGGCGGCATAAAGTCAACGGGCCGCTCAAACAAATTTTAACAGCCCTTTCCGCCGCCGATCCACCTGCTTCATCGCCGCCTTCAGAACAGTCAGCCGCGTTCGCAGAGGGGCAGATTCCGCCAACCTCATGAGCATCTCAGGGGGCAGCTTCGCCAGCCCGTCTACGCGGCTATCGTGCTGCTGCGCGCTTTGGTAGGTTAGCTCGTAGCAGTGGCGACAGCCGAAGTATTTGCCACCGGGCGGTAGATACAGTGTGCCTACCCGCCGCCCACATGCCTGGCCGCCCTTGACCAGAGGGCAGACGAACCAGTAGCGCCGACCGCCGAAGTGGCAGGATGTCGTCGAGAGCCGAACTGAGTAGTCAAGACTCTCCCCCTCGCCCGTTTCCCGGTTACGCTGCGTGTAGAACAGCCTGACGACAGGCGCGTCGCTGGCCGTCGCCATGTCCGTGGCCACCTCCAGGCCGATGCTGTCAGCGACTTCTTCTCCCCGGCGCCACTCAATTCCGCCTCGCTTGTATCCCTGGAGGTAGCCGTGCTGACACAGCCAAGGGATGTCCAGCTTCAGGCATTCCTCCACCGTTGTCTTCTTGTTCCAGCGCCAACGGCCCACAGGTGCATACCCTCAGATTCTTTCCTAAATCATTACCGAGAATGTGCCATTTCTGTTGCCATGAAGAGGCAGCGAATCCGCTCTGGGACTGGATTTCTTGGCCTTCCGTCGCCGTCTCACCGTTATGCCGCTTTTTCTGGGGCCTTTTCGCCGAACGAACCCATCTCGGAGTTTGCGCCCTGCCCTTCGGAAGAAGCTGGCAACGCCTCAGGCCGAGTGGGTTCCACGTCAATCACCCTGCCCCGAGGAAATGGCATGTCGGTCCTGGCAGCCTGAAGTCGCTCCAGCTCAGCCAGCGCCCTGTAGGTCTGGCGCTCTATGGCAGTCTCATAGCGCATCATGCGCTCCAGGCGCTCACCTTCGTCTGCGACCTCGAAGGCTCGCACACGTTTCATTTCGGTGGGCGTTCGCGGTCTCGTGGCGTTGGTCAGATAGTCTACCACCTCGTAAGGCTTGACACCGGCTTCAGTGTATTCCGTCAGGCCTGTTTCCAGGCGCAGGCACCGCTTCAGCCGCCAAACACCCGACACGATTCGGTCCACCAGAATCTGCTCCAGTTCGCCCAAGGGCCGCAATTCCGAACGAAGCCGCTGGCCGAGCCCCTCCAAGTCCTTTTCCTCCTCACCAGCGACCAGCACCTCCCGGCTGAGAAGCCCATGCTTCAGGGCGTTCATTTTCGCGATGGCCTTTCCGCGAGGCGTCTTCGGCCCCGTGGACTTCAGGGCATTCTGCCTGTTTGCTGCGCTCCGTTTCTCAGATGTCATGGGGTGGACTCCCTTCTCGCGCATCCATGATGTCCCGTCAGCATCTCCCTGAATCCCCGAGAGAAGCGTCATTAGCGTCATCCGCGTCACTGCCGCCGTCTGCTGCGGCAGCCGGGAACTCCCCAAGTGACGCTATCTGTGACGCTCCCTGAATGCTGTCCTCAGTAGCGTCATCCGGCAAGGTGGCAAGGTCAAGCATCTCCTCGTCGCCCGCGACGCTTGTGACGCAAGTGACGCTATTTGCGGGAGTCTTTCGGATGGTGACCACACGACGCCGCCCGTCCCTGCGCGTTGCCACGGCTATGCCAACCGCTGCCAGGTTCGGCCGCACCTCGTTGAGCCTGCGGCTCAGGCTATGGGCCGCCTTCGGCCAGCCTGCGGCCTTCGTGTTCACGCGGTGCTCCTCCGCTAGCTTCTCCAGGTCGGCCAGCAACTCCGATGGTGTGCCCTCCCACTCCGACTGCGCCTCCATCAGCTCGACCACCATCGCCGCGACCGGGCTGGCCTGGAGCGCCTCCTCGTTGCGTGCCTCGGTATTGCCCTCGTAAGCCGCGAGGAAGTCTTCCTCGGAGTGTCCCAGTGCCTTGGCGATGGCGCATCCCCAGATTGCGAAATCGGCCATGCGAGGGAGCGCAGCCAAGTGCACCGAGTCGCGCAGGGCCATTGCCCTGCACAGAGTGCCGAAGATGGCCCCCAGGAGCCGAGGCCACGCCTCTTCGAACTCCCTCCAGATCTCTTCCTCCGGCCTGCGGTCGGTGGGCGCGATAGGTTCCAGGCCGAAGAGGATGCAGCGGTCGAGCAGGTCGGGCTTGTGGGCGGCGACGTTCACGCCGTTCAGCCCGATGCAGCGCCGGAACTGGTAGATCACGTCTTCGTCGTCGCTGTAGAGCTCCCGCTTGCTGAATCCCTCGCCGGTCACCGCGCGGGAAAGCAAGTCGGAAGTCCAGTCCGGCAGGCTGCTGATATTGTCGTAGAACGGTGCCCAGTGGTGCGAGAACTGCTGCACCAGTTCGGTCGCGTCCCGTGGGAAGCTCAGCACTGCCGTTGCAGACGGGTCAATGAGTCCCCGCAACATGCGAAACAGGGTCGTCTTGGCAGAACCCTGCGGCCCGTGCAACACCGGGATCGGATGGGGGATATCGGGCACGAAGCAGCACACGACATAGACGAGCAGGAGAAGCCCTCCCGAGGGATCACGAAGGTTCACGAAGAGCAGCAGATCACGCAGGTCGCCCCCACGCGCCGGCTCCGGCTGAGGCCGCTGGTGGGAGTACCGCCGAAACAGGATCGGCGGTTCCGCGACGATGTCCCATCCCTCACCGGTCACCCTCACCGCTCGCCATTCCCTATCGGCCAGGTCGTACCAGATGGCGCCTTCCTGGAAGGCGACCCGGTTGTGAAGCCGATGCTCCTCGCCGTCGAACCGCGCCTTGGCCTCGATGACGTTCAGCGCGGCGCTGAGCGCGTCAGAGTTCGGTGCTTTCTGCTCGCTCTCCCAGAACTGTCGCGCCAGCCATCGCCTGAAGTCCTTGCTCTTGCTTCCGCAGCGCCAGATTTCGCGGTGCTCGCCGACGGGAACACGCGCGAAGCCGTCTCCGAGATCGTCATGGAAGAGCTCGACTCCCTCTGCTGTCACCAGAGCGACCAGTCGGTCAGCCTGTGACTCCTGCTTGTCGGATTCGCCGCCCTTCGGCTGCTTCTGACCCGAACGCCTCGCCAGCGGCTGCCAGACTGGCGCAGCTTCGACAATCGACTTCAGTTCCTCGACGGTGTGGCCGGCTGCCAACCAGTCAGACACATCGCCCTTCTCCGGCAGGCCCGGCAGCTCCACTACCTTGACAGATCGCGCCACGCGATACACACAGCGTGCGACCTGGTCGGCGTGCTTACGGCCGGGGTCGTCGTTATCCGGGAGGATGACCACATCCCGGCCCTGCAACGCCTCGGCGTACTCTTTCCGCCACTTGCCCGCGCCGCCGGAGTTCGTCGTGGCCACCAGGCCCTCTCGGGCGAGCCGGTCAGCGTCCTTCTCGCCTTCTACGATGTGAACGGTGGCACTGGGGTTGGCCAGCAGGTCGGGCAGCCGGTAGAGTACCCGCGGCACGCCCTTGAGGTTCCAAACCCATCCGCCGCCCCCATTCGGTCGCCGTTGAAGGAACTGTTTCCTCGGGTAGCGGCAGACCTGGTACAGCAGATCGTCGTTCCCGTCGCGGTAGTCATATGTGGCCTCCGGTGTGTTGCCGCTGGCCCCGATGCTGACACCCAGCCGCTCGGCGAGCTGCCTCAGGCCGCCCTTTGCCCCGCAGGCATGGCAGAAATACCCGCGCTCCGAAACCTGTAGGTTGGGCTGGTGCGGAGGCTTGCCCTGGCCGTCTGCGTGGAAGGGGCACCAACAGACATATTCCCCGCGCGCGTCTGGCCCGCGAACAACTCGGAGGCGGGCAAGAGCCTCTTTCAGTAGGCCGCGCTCATGTGCTGCGTCTGGTCTGGTCATGGTTTCGCTCACGCTCACTTGCCGCCGGGCCGCCCTCCTGAGGGGTGAGCGCCCTCCCGGCGCGCCGGTGGAGGCGCGGCCCGGCAGACTCGGATTTCGAGGTCTCGCTGAGGAGCTTTCTGACTGCCAGCTTGGCGAAGAGCCGCTCTGCCGCGTGCAATCTGTCGAGGGACATCGGCTCCTCGTCGAACCTGCTGCGAATCCTCAGTTGTCGCTCGCCGCGCTGGTTGCTCACCCTGCCCCTCAAACACGAACCCCCAAGGGGAAGGCCCGGCGAGGCCGCCTCGGAGGTTCGGATGGATCGGAAACGTCTGATCCGGTTCACGCGCCGTTGGGCCTTCCACAAGTAGAAGCGCTACATCTCGCGTAGCAATCGCTAGGTCCGATGTAGCACTTTCGCGAGGCCTGGAGCGATCTCGCCGAGCCGCGTCCCTTGTGCTCTTGCGTTCAGCTTGTGCCGCAAGGCTCTTCAGAGTCAGCACCACCGCATGGGGCCGAGGGTCCAGCGACAGGGCACAGGAGAATTGGGCTCATATGCAGAATGAGAGAACAGATCCGGTTCCCAGGCGGATGGGGGCACAAATCATGGAATGGGCAAAGCTCATCGTGGACGCAGTTCAGGGTGTCATCTGGCCGCTCACGATCCTGATTGTGTTGCTCTTCTTCAGGCGTGAGATAAGGGATAGGCTGGCGGCGATCACGAAAGCAGAGTTCCCAGGGGGCGTGAAGTTTGAAATCGAGAGGGTGGAGCAGGCAGTGAAGATGTCCCCAGAGATCACGCAGCGCGCCGTCCCGGTTGCGCCCTTGAGTCCCGCAGACGAGCTGCTCGGCCTACGCGACCCCCTGCTGGCAGTGGCGCGGACTCGACTCGAGGTTGAGAACCAGGTTGTGAAGCTCTGTCAGGTCTCAGATTGCGAGCGGCGGATCGATAGGGCCGGGATCAAACCGCTGCTATCTGAACTACAAGAGAAGGGGATTCTGAAAGGAGAAACCAGCAAGCAGCTGTCTGACTACATGCAGGTGACGGACCGCATCATCCACTCGGGTGCTCCTGACGCATCGGATGTTGTGCGGTCCTTGAGTGTGGGAGCCGATCTTCTTGCACACCTCGGCTACGTCTACAGTGTCCAATACCTTCTCCGGGATTTTGAAGGGCATGGCATATGGCACATGCATATGGAACGAGAAGGCCGAGTCTGGTGGTCAGCAATCGCGTCAGAGCTCCCGCACTTTGGCTACAGCTATGAGGCATTTCGTGAAGCAGCAGATGCGTTCAACCGGAAGGAAGAACGGAGAGCATCTGATCTCGGTCGGGAGCCGCACGTGATACCTGTGCCCTCGGTGGCTGAGTTCGTGGAGATACTGGAACACAGACGGAGTGAGCTTGCACGCATTCTGGACGCCGAGACTAAGTGGGGTGCCGACCAGGAACGATTACTGGAGTGGCGATGGCCGCGGAAATGGGGGCGTATTGGGTGGAGTGGGCCGATACTACGGGAAGGCTGGTACCCGAGGCAAGCCGAGGAAGACTTGCTCCGCACAGAGACAGCGATTGAGCACTATCAACGCCTAGCTCACCGTGGCAACAGCGCGTCGCCGACGCCGCATTAGAGCCGTGCCGCTGGTGCCGCTCATCGGTGGGCAGACGGCGTGACGGTTCTGGACCGATTCTCCCCCTCGCCCTGCTACTGCTACGTTATCCAGGTCAACTCAGATGCAGCTCTGTATGAGCAGTCGCCTCCGGTGTGGATCGCTGCGTTCAGGTGCTTCCAGAGATCGTGGTGCTCTTTCTCAATCCTCTTCAGGGCGTTGCGGATGCTGTTTGTGACCGCCTTGCGCGCTTTCTCCTTCGCCCCGGAAAACCGCCGAGACCGGCCCCGATGGTCCAGCCCTGTCTTGAGCGTTCGCTCGATTGCCGCGATGCTCTTCTCCAGTCGGGTGGCCTCTGTGTGATCGCCGGCTTTGAGTGCCCGTTCCCGTTGCTCCTTCTCCGTGGCTGCGCGCCGTTTCAGGTCGCGTATCTCGCTTTGACTGAGCACTTCCTCAGTCTCGCCAAAGGGATCGCTGCGAGCGCCTTCAACCCACTCCTCTCCAGGCGCGTGCACCCCGTCCGCCACGGGCGGAACGCCCTCGCACACTCGCGCGAGCAACAGGGCCGAGACGTCCTCGCCCGGATGAGCCAGTAGATAGGCAATGGCGCGCATGCCCTTCGTGTCGCTGAAGTGCTTCGTCACCCTGTTGAAGGTGGTAGTCCACTTCTCTCCGTCGCGGCGGAACACGTTCTGATCTACCCCTACGGCCGTGACTGCGGCCTCGGCCGGCCCCTCTTCTGGCTCGCCCAGATGCTCGCGTTGCCCGATCATCGCCAGTAACGATGACAAGGGGAGGCTGCCAGAGAGGAACTCTCCGGAATGCAGTTTGATCTGATCCTTCAGGACCGCGCATACCACTTGTGCATGCCGCATTAGCATCTCAATGAACTGCCGGGCCGCCTCGCCAACATTCGGGAACAACCTGACGGCACGAGCCAGCTCCATGTTATAGGCCTGCGCGACCTCCGTTTCGCTCAGGCCTGCGATCTCGCGTGCGAAGCGAACGTAGTTCACCGCCATGTTGCAGGCATACCCCTCCTTCCGTGGGCCGGTGAAGACTTCGGTCTCATAGTCCGTCTCACAGTCGTGAGCGCCCATGCCGGCCCCCAGGATCGCGATCCGCCGATCAATGCACTGGCTGCACACGCCGCAGTGCCACTGGTTCTTCGGCTGGAACATCGTACGGCTGCACGAACAGGAAGGTCCGATAAGACTGGCAGCTTCGTGCGCCCCGATGGCCGCGACGACTTCCGTTTTTGTCTTGAAGATGAAGGGGTTGTCTATCGTAAAGCTTGGGTTGTCTCCTACCAGCTTGTAAAAGCTCTGTAGTCGCTGAAGTGCTTCCGGGTGCGTTGCTCGCGTGGCGCGGGAGCGAAGGACCTCCGCGGCCAGCGGCAGGTTCAGACTGGTCACCCCGTTCTCGTAGAACCTGACGCCGCCGGCTCCCAGAGCCGACACCACCGCCGCCCCGAGCGCAGAGAAGAGGAAAATGCGCGTCCGCTGAGTCGCCTCTCGCCCGAACCCGCTCTTGTTCACCCAGACCGGGATGTGCCTCATCGGGACCCGGAACCGCTCCCGCAGCGCGTGGAACAGGTCCCGCTGGCGCCTGTTGATCTGCGGCGCCGACCGGTGGCTCACCAGGACTAGTGGCCCTCCATTGGCTGCGGTCTCCACCGCGCCTGACAGCGAGTCCAGCCCTCCCGAGAACATGACCACTCGCTCTATGCCTATGAAGGGCCTGTCGTCCAGGTGCTCAAGCTCAAGGTATCTGTTCACCGGCCGGTCCTTCCTCAGCCGACAGAACGTGAACCCGAAGTCGTCGCTGGACAGGAAACCGAGTGCCTCAGTAAAGGCAGTGCCGACCTCCTCTCTCTGCCAGAACGGCAGGTCACGGACAGGCACCACGAAGTGGAAGTCGCGGCTCCAGGGCTCGGCGGACTTCTCGTCGTCCCATGCCCGCTCTCGCCTGGCTTCGCAGTCCGCTGTGTAGACATAGGTCGCGATCTCCAGGAGGTCCACCAGTCGAGCCGGCAGAGCCTTTGCGAAGGCGTCGGTCACGTTCTGAATCTTCAGGTGCGTGTTGGACTCGGGCCTCAGCGTGTCGAGTTGGATGACCTTACGGCCCCTGGCGAGTCCGCTCCCCTCTGGGGTCTCCGCGCCGCTGCAGAGGATGAGGCGGGACTTGATCACAGCTCCAGCCTCTGCTGGCCAAGTTCCTCGCGAAGCTTGTCCAGCGCGACAGCCATGAAGCGCGCCGCGTTCTCAGGATCAATGCCTTCGGTGAACTCGGCCTTGGAGTACCACTGCCCGCAGAAGTCGCGGACGATCCGCGCGCTCTGCTCGCAATGCGTCTGCAGAGCGCCGTTGACTTGGGTCACGTCCGCGACGGACGGGAGCCGCTCAGTCCCGACAGCCGCGGCAGTTGCACGGGAGAGGTAGAAGTTCAGGAACCTGGTGAGGAATCGCCCGAAGAACACCTGCCCGAGGCGGGCGAAGCCCGCCTTCGTGGAGAGACCGCGAATGGCCCGCTGCAGGTGCTGTCCCCCGCTTCCGAATAGGGTGGTCGCGCTGTTCCTGGCCAGTGACGTCAGCGCTTCGCCCGCCGCCTGCTGCGCCATCTCGCTGATGTCAGTCGCCGCGCCCACTCTCCGCACGTGGTCGTCCACCGCAGACTGCACTGCGGCCGTTAGCTCGAACAGCGATGCCTCTGCGCTCAGCGAGATGCCCGCGCTCGACAGGCGTTGTCGCCAGTCTGCTTCGCGGGCAGCGAGAGCGATCTGCGTGAGGAGGTAGAATGTATGCTGAAGGCCAGCGTCCCGCTTACTCTTCTCAAGGGCGGGCGCGGCCGCGTTCAGAGTAAGGTCCGCAACCCGTGGCACATCGGCCGACAACGGGCCGGCCCCGCCGAGCACGCCCTCAACTACCGCTCGCCACTTCCGTGACTTCGGTATCCTGCCTAGCCGTTGGTGCCCCATGTTGGCTCCGCTTGGTCAGCTAGCGCCCGGGATTGGGGGCAAAGGACATGGCCGCCACCCGCAACCAGCCTGCCGCAGGAACTTCGTCGGCGAGTATTGCCGGGCCATGTTCACGCTCCTTGGCGCGTGCGTTGCGCGTGCTAGTCACTGGCGCTTGCGTGCGAACCGATTCGACGCCCACTCCGCCCAATCCTGCGAAAGCTGGGGGGGCCTGAAGGAACCGGCTCCCCCGCGGCGTAGTCTATCCCCGCCGCTCATTCCGCCGAGATGCGAGGCGTGAGTATGGATCGCACACACGTCTGGTCGTCCGCCCGGTCCGGCACCCGCGACCATCCCGTAATACCCCCGCCGCCCGTGGCGCACCACCTCCGCGCCCCACATCCCACCACGGCCACCTCCGAAAGAGCGCCTCGCCCCACCTACCCACTGATCTTCGCCCCTGCTGCGATGTATCTCCAGCCACCGCTTAGGGCGCCAGGATCGGGTTTCTGGGGAGGACAGGAGTTGGGCAGAATTCCGCGAGAGGTTACCGGGCATGGCCCCACGGCAATATCGCTGCGGCCAGAGAATTCTTTCACTGTGCGCCGGCAAACTGGCCGGCAAACTGGTATAATACTTGCACATGGAATCGATACTGCCAACTGACGAACTGCGACCTCGCGACGCTGACGACGAGGCCCGCCTGCGCGACGCCGGCTTCCGGTGGGGCCACAAGGGCACGCACACCAGTCGAACGATCATGCTCGACGAGCTTCGGTTGGTGTTCGCCAAGTGCCGGCCGGACGCCATGCGCGACGACTACCTCTACGCGATCGACGAAGACAACTGCCTGGGCAAGCGCACCTCAGCGACACGCAAGCTGTCGAGTCAGCGGCTCTCCGAACTCTACGCCCTCGATCCGGAAGTCCCGCTGTTCCGGGTCATGCGACGATGCTGGTATTCCGGCCGCGACGGGCAACCTCTGCTCGCCGCGTTGCTGGCCCTCGCACGCGACCCGCTGCTGAGGATCACCGCACCGGTGGTCCTGCGAATGCGTCCGGGCGAGGAACTCGCAAGGCAGCAGATGACCGACGCGCTCAATCGGGCGGTCGGCAGCCGACTCAGTGAAAGCACGCTCGATAAGGTGGTGCGGAACGCGGCTTCCTCCTGGACGCAATCGGGACACCTCAACGGGCGCGGCCGCAAGGTTCGGCAGCGCGTTGTTCCGACTCCGGCAACCACGACCTACGCCCTGCTGCTCGGCTACCTCGCTGGCATGCGCGGGGCGCCACTCTTCGAGTCGCTGTGGGCACGAGTGCTCGATGCCCCGGCCGGCGAACTGATGCATCTCGCAGTAGATGCCCGGCGGCTCGGCTTCCTGGACATGAGCCAGTCGGGCGGCGTGATCGACGTGTCATTCTCGCGGCTCGTGTCGCAGGGCGAAAGGCGGTAGGCCCATGGGAAGGATTGAAGAACTGGCGACTCGATACCGCGGACACATCGGCGCACCGTGGCAGCGCAACCTCGCCGGTGACCAGAAGGCGATCTTCGTGGTCTATCCGAAGACCGACGAGCGGAAGCTGCGGGCGCGCCTGGAAGTGTTCGAGATGGCCACGACCTTGACCGGTCACCGCTGGCGAGGACTCGACCTTACTGACACCTTCGCGCGGTGGATGGCCGACACCGACTACCGCGATGTCTACTTCGAGGAGCCGGAGACGCTCGCAATGAAGCTGCGGAGCGACTTCATGCAGTACGCGGCCGGCCGGCTCCGCGAAGCCCTGACGGCCGACGGCGTGGACGAAGACACCGTGGTCGCCGTCCAGGGCGTGGCGTGCCTGTTCGGCTTCACCCGTGTCTCACTGGTGCTCAAGGAAGTGGTCAAGGACATCCGCGGCCGGCTGGTGGTCTTCTTCCCCGGCGAGTACGAGGACAACAACTACAGGCTCCTGGACGCAAGGGACGGCTGGAACTATCTGGCCGTGCCGATCACGCTCCATAACGGGGTGAACGACTGATGAAGAACCGACAGCTTTTCCAACATGATCCCGCTGTATCGAAGCTGCTGAACGACGGCGTTGCCGCCGTGCGCGAGGCCGCAAGCGACAAGGAAATCGAGACGCTCCGGTACGAGCTTGAGCACTTCGTGTGCGAGGGCCAGTACGAGGACGGCTTGATCCGCATCCTGGAGTCGTACCTCGGCAACGTCAACTCGACGACCCAGCCGGCGGGGTGGGTGAGCGGCTTCTATGGCAGCGGCAAGTCGCACCTGCTGAAGATGTTCCGCCATCTTTGGGTGGATACGCCTTTCGCCGACGGCGCAAGCGCCCGCGGCCTGGCTCGGCTGCCGCAGGAAGTGCAGGACCTGCTGCGCGAGCTCGACACGCTGGGCAAGCGCAGCGGCGGCCTGCACGCCGCTGCGGGGACGCTGCCTTCCGGCGGCGGCGAGAGCGTCCGGCTGGCCGTGCTCAGCATCGTCCTTCGCTCGAAGGGCCTGCCCGAAGCGCTGCCGCAGGCCCTGTTCTGCATGTGGCTCCAGAAGAACGGCTTCTTCGATCGGGTGAAGGTTGTGGTCGAAGAGGCCGGCAAGGAGTTCTTCGGCGAACTCCACGACCTGTACGTCAGCCCCATCCTCTCCAAGGCTGTCCTCGACGCCGACCCCGACTTCGCGCCCGACCTCAAGCAGGCCCGCGCCGCGCTTCGCTCGCAGTTCCCTGTGGTCGATGACGTATCGACCAACGAGTTCGTCCGGCTGGTCCGCGAGGTGCTCTCCGTCGATGGGCAAGTCCCCTGCACGGTGATCGTCCTCGACGAAATCCAGCTTTTCATCGGCGACAGCCCTAACCGCTCGACGGACGTACAGGACATCGCCGAGGCCCTCTGCAAGCAGCTTGACAGCCGTGTGCTGCTGATCGGCGCGGGCCAGACCGCCCTGGCCGGCGGCGTCCCGCTGCTTCAACGCCTCACAGCCCGGTTCACTATCCAGGTAGAACTCTCCGACTCCGACGTGGAGACGGTCACCCGCCGCGTTGTCCTGGCCAAGAAAGCCGACAAGCGGAAGGCCATCGAAGACACGCTCAACGCCCACGCCGGCGAGGCCGACCGCCAACTCGCGGGCACGCGCATCGCCGCCCGCGCCGAAGACCGTGACATCGTCGTGGACGACTATCCGCTGCTGCCGGTCCGCCGGCGCTTCTGGGAGCACGTGCTCCGCGCGGTGGACGTGCCCGGCACGGCCAGCCAGCTTCGCACGCAACTCAAGATCGTCCACGAAGCCGTCCGCCAGACCGCCGAGGATTCGCTGGGCACCGTCGTCGCTGCGGACTTCATCTTCGGCCAGCTTCACCCGGACCTGCTCCGCGGCGGCATCCTGCTTCGCGAGATCGACGAGACTATCCGCAACCTGGACGACAATACCGACGACGGCCGGCTCGCCCAGCGGCTCTGTGGCCTGGTCTTCCTCATTCGCAAGCTCCCGCGCGAGGCCGTCGCCGATATCGGCGTCCGCGCCACGCCGGAGATGATAGCGGACCTACTGGTGTCCGACCTGCCCAACGACGGGACGCAGCTTCGCAAGGACACCCCTCGCATCCTCAAGAAGCTGGTGGACGCCGGCACGCTCATCAAGCTCGACGAGGAATACAGCCTCCAGACGCGAGAGAGCAGCGAGTGGGACCGTGAGTTCCGCAACCGCCAGACCCGGCTGAACAACGACCTGACCTCCCTGTCGAGCAAGCGGGCCTCCCTCATCAGCGCCGCCTGCGGCGAGGCGCTCAAGGGCATCAAGCTCGCGCAGGGCAAGTGCAAGGAGCCGCGGAAGCTGCTGACCCACTTCGGCGCGGAAGCGCCGCCGGCCGGCGGCAGCGACATCCCCGTCTGGGTCCGCGACGGCTGGGGCGAGAAGGAAAGCACCACCGTCAACGACGCCCGCGCCGCCAGCAGCGACAGCGCGGTCATCCACGTCTACGTCCCCAAGGCCAGCGCCGACGACCTCCAGAAGGCCATCGTCGAGTACGAGGCCGCCAAGTCCACCGTGGACTTCAAGGGCACGCCCACCACGCCCGAAGGCCGCGAGGCCCGCGACGCCATGGCGACCCGCATGGCCACCGCCGAGGCCGCCCGCAACCAGATCGTCCAGGACGTGATCGACCGCGCGAAGGTCTTCCAGGGCGGCGGCGGCGAGCGGTACGAACTGTACCTCGTCGCCAAGGTCGAAGCGGCCGCGCAGGCGTCGCTTGACCGGCTTTTCCCCAGCTTCAAGGACGCCGACGATAACCGCTGGAACAGCGTCATCAACCGCGCCAAGAACGGCGACGAAGCGGCCCTGTCCGCGGTGGACTGGACCGACGCGCCCGAGAAGCACCCGGTCTGTGCGGCCGTGCTGTTTGAGGTCGGCTCGGGCAAGCGCGGCAAGGAGGTCCGCGACTCCTTCGAAGCCAGCCCCTACGGCTGGCCGCGCGACGCCGTGGACGCCGCGCTCATCACGCTGCACACCACCGGCCACCTGCGCGCCACGCACAAGGGTGTGACGCTCCCGCAGGGCCAGCTTGACCAGGCGAAGGTTTCCGTCACCGACTTCCGCACCGAGACGGCCACGCTCAACGCCCGCGAGAAGATGAAGCTCCGCAAGCTGTTCCACGACGCGGGCGTGGACTGCAAGCCCAACGAGGAAACCGCCAAGGCCGACCTCTTCCTCGCCCGGCTGGCGGAACTGGCCGACCACGCCGGCGGCGAGCCGCCCATGCCGGCGCGGCCGGCAACCGGCCACCTTGACGCCCTGCGGGCGCTGGCCGGCAGCGAGCAACTCGCGGAAATGCTCAAGCAGCACGACGTGCTCGCCCAGCAAGCCAAGGACTGGGGCAGGCTTGCCGATCTCGCCGCCAAGCGCAAGCCGGCCTGGGAGACACTCTGCACGTTGCTCAGGCATGCCGACGCCATGCCGGGCGCTGACGAGTTGCTCCGGCAAGCCGAGGCGGTGAAGTCCGAGCGTCGGCTGCTCGACCCTAGCGACCCCGTGCCGGACATCTGCAAGGCCGCCGTGGGTGCCCTTCGCGCGGCCGTGACCGCCGCGCACGCGGAGTTCGAGAAGACTTACACCGAGCAAATGGCCGCGCTGACCGCCAGCGACAACTGGAAGAAACTCAAGGCCGACCAGCAGAAGCAGATTCTTGCCGCCGAAGACATCGCCGACGTGCCGTCGCTGGCCGTCGGGTCCGAGGCCGATCTGATTCGCACGCTGGAGCAGACCGCGCTGCCGGCGTGGAAGACGAAGACCGACGCCCTGCCGCAGCAGTTTGCCCGCGCTGCCATCGCCGCGGCCAAGCTGCTCGAACCAAAGACTCAGCGCGTCCGTCTGTCCAGCGGGACACTCAAGACCGAACAGGACGTGAAGACCTGGCTCACCGCGACGGAGAAAGACTTGCTGGCCAAGCTCAAGGACGGCCCGATCGTGATCTCCTGAGGGGGATACGCCTATGCCGCCACTCGCAAGCGAACTGCGGAACAAACTGGAGCGCGTGGTGGTCGAGGCCCGCGACGCGGCCGAGGCCGGCGCTCGCGCGGCCCTGGAGAGCCTCGCCGTCCATCACTACGAGCCGTACCCTCACATGAAGCCCGCGCAGCGCGGGCTGCGCAACCACCTCCGCGCCCGGGCGAGGCAACTTGGCGACCGGCAGGATTCGACCGGCCGGCTCGCCGTCGACCACCTCGCCAACGAGTGCGCCTACGAGCATTGGCACCGGATGCTCTTCGCCCGGTTCCTGGCCGAGAACGGCTTGTTGATCGAACCCCAGGAGAACATGGCCATCAGCCTGGCCGAGGCCGAGGAGCTCGCCAAGGAAGAAGGCGTGGACGTGTGGGTCTTCGCCTCCCGCTGCGCCCAGCGCATGCTGCCGCAGATCTTCCGACCAGACGACCCGCTACTTCAGGTGTCCTTCGCCACCGAGCACATGCTCAAGCTCGAAGGGCTGCTGGCGTCGCTGCCGCAGGCGGTTTTCACCGCCTCCGATGCGCTGGGGTGGGTTTACCAGTTCTGGCAGAGCAAGAAGAAGGATGAGGTCAACCGCTCCGAGGTCAAGATCGGCGCGGACGAACTGCCGGCCGTGACGCAGCTCTTCACCGAGCCGTACATGGCTCACTTCCTCCTGCACAACACCCTCGGCGCGTGGCACGCGGGCAAGGTTCTGCCCGCGTTGTCCGCCGACCTGTCGCCCGTAGCTTCAGCGGAGGGGGAAGCCTTGGCGAAGGCGGATGAGGCGTCCCTGCGGAAGGCATGTGCCTTGCCAGGTGTGGGCTGGGAGTACCTCCGCTTCGTCCGAGAAGATGGCGGCCGCGAGTCCTGCGAAGCTGGCCAGAGCGACAGCGACGAGCCAGCGAAGCACGGATGGCGGCCGGCCGCGGGGACGTTTGACGGCTGGCCCAAAACCGCCGCGGAACTGAAGGTCCTTGACCCATGCTGTGGCTCCGGCCACTTCCTGGTCGCGGCCTTGCACCACCTGGTGCCGATCCGCATGGCCGAGGAAGGCTTGTCGGGCCGGGAAGCGGTTGACGCGGTCCTGCGGGACAACCTCTACGGACTGGAGATTGATGAGCGGTGCTGCCAGATCGCCGCCTTCGCCCTTGCGTTCGCCGCGTGGACCTACCCCAAAGCCGGCGGCTACCGGCCGCTTCCGGACCTGCACATCGCCTGCACGGGCATCGCGCCGCAGGCGACCAAAGCCCAGTGGCTGGAGCTTGCGGAGAGGGCCGCGGCCAAAGGGCACATGCCGGGCAAGCGTGACCTTTTCCGCAAAGAGGAATCGCTCTTGTCGAGCGGTCTGGCGAACGCTTTAGAGTCGCTGTACGATCTGTTTGCGCAGGCACCGACCCTGGGATCGCTGATAGACCCGCGCCGCTTGCCAAGAGACCTGTACCAGGCCGGCTACGAGGCGCTTGCCCCGCTGCTTGCGGAGGTGTTCAAAGCCGAAGTGGACGACGAGACCCGGGAGCGCGCCATCGCCGCTGCCGGCATGGTCAAGGCCGCCGACCTCCTTGCCGGCGAATACACGCTCGTCATTACGAATGTGCCGTATCTCGGGCGGGGCAAGCAGGACGACACGCTCAAGGCTCACTTGGAAAAGCACTACGAGGACGGCAAGGCGGACCTCGCGACAGCGTTCGCCGAACGCTGCCTGGAGTTCTGCACGAACGAGAGCACCGCCGCGATGGTCACACCTCAGAACTGGCTGTTTCTGACCTCATATAGGAAGCTTCGTGAGACGCTACTCAAGCGCCGCGAATGGAACGCTGTAGCGCGGCTTGGGCCGGGCGCTTTCGAGGGTATCGGCGGCCACGTCGTGAACGTCGCTTTGCTGCTACTCACAGCCAGGAATTCCCGCGACGGTCACCTCATGGCCGGTATCGACGTTTCCCAGGCGAAGGGACCTGCTGAGAAGGCGGCTTTCCTGCGCGGCGACCGGCTGGCAGAGATGAGCGTCGTCCCTCAGGCCAAGCAACTCAAGAATCCAGGTGCACGGGTGACGGCATCCCTGCTGGCCGTTCAGACGACGCTCTCCGAGCACGCAACGATCTATTCAGGGCTGGTGGCGGGTGATGGTCCGGCATTTGTCTTCTGCTACTGGGAAGTGATCCCAACCGCGACGACTTGGGAGTGGCTGCAGTCGTCACCGATGGACGACGGCGAGGATGCATGGAAAGACGGCTTCTCATACGTCTTCAAGTGGGAGAACGGCGAAGGTGCCTACGGTGACTACGTTCGCGCCCGACTCGGCGAGGTGACTGGCCAGTGGGTTCGGGGCCTCGAGGCGAGAGGCCGGCGCGGCGTTGCTGTGGGGCGAATGGCGAAGCTGCGCGCCACGCTCTTCGGCGGAGGCATGTTTGACCAAGGAACGGTCGTCGCAACTCCGCGCCGAGAGGCGGACCTTCCGGCGGTAGCTGCATTCTGCCTGTCGTCCGAGTTCGCGCCGGCTGTTCGGTCCATCGACCAGAAGCTTTCAATAGCGCCGGGGGTGCTTGGCGCAGTCCCCTTCGACCTTGCCCACTGGCAGCAGGTCGCGGCGAGGAAGTACCCCGACGGCTTGCCCGAGCCAGAGAGCGACGGTCCTACGCAGTGGCTCTTCCACGGCCGGCCGGAGGAATCGACCGCACCGCTCCAGGTCGCTGTGGCGCGGCTGCTGGGCTACCGCTGGCCGGCGGAACTCGACGACAAGATGCGCCTCAGCAAGCGAGCGCGGACGCTGGTCGAGCGCTGCGACGAGCTGCTCAAGTTCGCCGATGACGAAGGGATCGTCTGCATCCCGTCGGTGCGCGGCGAGGAGCCGGCGGCCGAGCGGCTGCTGACGCTGCTGTCCGCCTGCGGCATCACCCCCGGAAAGGTGCGCGAACTCGCCCGCGGGGCCGACCTGGACGACTGGCTCCGCAACGGCTTCTTCGAGGAGCACTGCAATCTGTTCCACGACCGGCCGTTCGTCTGGCACATCTGGGACGGCCGTAAGCGCGACGGCTTCCACGCCCTGGTCAACTACCACAAGCTCTGCGAAGGCGGCGGCCCCGCCTCCGCCAAGGCTACGGCGGGCCAGGGGAAGGGGCGGAAGCTGCTCGAATCGCTGACCTACTCCTACCTGGGCGAGTGGATCACCCGCCAGAAAGACGGCGTGAAGCGTGGGGAAGACGGCGCGGAAGACCGCTTGGCCGTGGCGCTCGAACTCCAGAAGCGGCTGGTCGCCATTCTCGAAGGCGAGCCGCCGTTCGACCTGTTCGTCCGCTGGAAGCCGCTGGCGGACCAGCCTGTCGGCTGGGAGCCTGACATCAATGATGGCGTGCGGGTGAACATCCGCCCGTTCCTGGCCAGCGACCTGCCCGCCGGCCGGACCGGCGCGGGCGTCCTCCGCTGGAAACCAAACATCAAGTGGACCAAGGACCGTGGCAAGGAGCCGGAGCGTTCCAAGGCCGAGTACCCGTGGTTCTGGAACTGGGACGAGAAGACCGAGGACTTCATGGGCAAGGGCAGTAAGCCTGACGGCAACCGCTGGAACAACTGCCACTACACCAACAAGGCCAAGCAGCAGGCCCGCGAAGCGGCCAAAGGGGCTAAACGTGGCTGAGACAGCGAACCTGTCACCTTCCGAATTCGAGCGGGGCTATCTGGCCTTCCAGGCACGCGAACCCAGAGACGGCATGTATAAGACGGCGACGTTCCTGGTTCAGCATTTCTGGGGGCAGCCGAGGGACATGGCGGATGGGATGGGTGTACTGCTTCTGACGTGGAACCAAGCCTTCTATCGCTATGGCTCCTTCGACTTCGCCCTCCTGGAGGAGGCCCTGCGGGCGAACATGGCCGCTATCGAGGAGCTTCGGCCGCGGAACATCCAATCGTTTGTGGAGGCCGATGAGCCCACAGTCAGGCAGCTTTTCCTGGCCTTCCTCGACGCCCTGCGGATCAAGGAAGGGAAGAAGAAGGACTGCAAGAGGCCGGTCGCTGTGGCGAAGGCTCTGCACCTTCTGGCACCCGACTTCCTACCCATCTGGGATGACAAGATCGCCAGAGCCCACGGCTGCTACTACAACCTCCATCCCGATCAGAAGTACGTGGCCTTCACCTACGAGATGCAGGGCCTTGCACGACAACTGCACGAGCATGTCCCCCCCGGCGCAGGGCGGACGTTCCTGAGGCTGATCGACGAGTACAACTACGCCAGGTACACGAAACACTGGGTCTAGACGCGCCGACCGCGAACGCGCGATGAGCGTCACGAGGAAATGATGCAAGAGAACTCAACTTTGATTGAAGCGGTTCGGGCCTCGCTGGCCCACGCCGCGCGGTACAACCCCGGCGACGTGGTTGCGCCGGCGGCGGTCCTGTGGACGGACGCCGACGGCCAGTGGCGTCCGGTCGTCGAGCAACTGCGGGCGCTGATGCCCGAGCTTCTGACGCTGGGCGACTACAACGCGGCGACGCGGATTGGGCCGGCGATCTGGCTGCGGTGCGTGATCGAGCCGGCCGTGCGGGCGGACAAGCTCCCCGGCCTCGCCTGGCCGGCGGATACCGCGCCGGTGATCTACATGCCGGGGGTGAGCCGGCAGACGCTCCGGGCGGTCGAGGAATGCCCCGACGCGCTCAAGCCGCTCGTGGAGCTTCAGTACCGCGGGACGGTCTGGACGCAGAAGAACGGCAAGGACTGGACGGTTCGAGCATTCCTGGTGAGCGACGACGGCGGCTTGGGGCTGGATGTGGCCGAGGATCGGCTGACGCTCCAGGCGATGCAGGGGGCGCTGTCGCAACTGGCGGTGACGCCGGTAGCGCGGCTACGCGGCCGGCGGTTGGAGGCCGAAGACTTCGACCGGCTGATGATCGGCGACACGCCGCGCGACCTGTTGCTGTGGCTGGGCGACCCCGACGGCACGCGCGGCGAGTGGGACGAAGCGAAGTGGTCGGCGTTCCGCAACCGCTGCCGGCAGGACTACGGCTTCGACCCGGAAGCCGACGGCGAAATGGTCGGCGGTGAGAAGCTCGGGCAACGCAAGGACGAGTGGTTCGGCGTGTGGGAGCGGTTCGCGGAGTCGCCGGCGCTGTATCCGGGGATACCGGACCTGCTGCGGCGGGCCAAACCGAAGGGCCAGTTGACGTTCGACAAGGAGCCCTGGCCAGACGAAAACGACTCGATGGAAAACGCGCTGCGGGCGACGCTGGTGGAAGTCGGCTCAATGAAGCCGGCCGAGGCGCGGCAGGGCCTGGAGCAGTTGGAGACAGAGCACGGCGTGCGCCGCGGCTGGGTGTGGGCGCGGCTGGGGATGTGCCCGCTGGCCGAGGCGTTGGGGCACTTGGCGGTGCTGGCGAGGCGGTCGGCGACGACTCTCGGCGGTGAGTCGGCCGACGCGATGGCCAAGCTGTACGCCGAGGGCGGATACCTGGCTGATGACGCGGCGATGCGGGCGGTGGCGTGCGTCAAGACGGCGGAAGACGCGGCAGCGGTACAGGCGGCAGTGCGGTGCGTGTACCTGCCGTGGCTGGAAGATACCGCGAGGCACTTCCAGGAATGTCTGACCCGCAAGAGCTTGCCGACGGCGACGCAGCAGGAAAGCGTCGAGCCCCAGGCGGGCGAGTGCATCCTGTTCGCCGACGGGCTGCGGTTCGATATCGGCCAGCGGCTCGCGGCGATGTCCGGCGAGCGGCAGTTAGAGGCGTCCGCCGGCTGGCGTTGGGCGGCGCTGCCCACCGTCACGGCGACGGCCAAGCCCGCGGCCTCTCCGGTCGCGGACAGGCTGCGCGGCGGGCGCTTGGAGGCGGACTTCTGCCCGGAGACGGCCGACAGCGGAGAGCGGCTGAACACCGACCGCTTCCACAAGCTGCTTGCGGCGGCGGGCTTGCAGGTGCTCGGCCCGGCCGAGGCGGGCGACGCGCGGGCCAAGAACGCCCGCGCCTGGACGGAGTACGGCGAGTTCGACAAGCTCGGGCACGACCTCCAGGCAAAGCTGGCGGCGCAGATCGACGACCAGTTGGAGCTTCTGCTGGAGCGGGTGCAAGGGCTGCTGGAGGCCGGCTGGAAGCGCGTGCGCGTGGTGACCGATCACGGTTGGCTGCTGGCACCCGGCGGGTTGCCGAAGGTGCAGCTACCGAAGTACCTGGCCGAGAGCCGCTGGTCGCGCTGTGCGTCGATCAAGGACAGCTCCCACGTGGAGGTGCCCGTCGCCGGCTGGTCATGGAACCCGCAGGAGCGGTTCGCCTACGCGCCGGCGGCGCACTGCTTCGTGGCTGGGCAAGAGTACGCCCACGGCGGCGCGAGCTTGCAGGAGTGTCTGGTTCCCGTCCTGGCGTTCACTTCGACGAGCGTGCCGGCCGGCGTGATTGTCACGGTGAGCGAAGTCCAGTGGGTGGGCCTGCGCTGCCGGGTCAGCGTGCAGCCGGCCGCGGAAGGGCTGCTGGCCGACTTGCGGACAAAGCCCAACGTCCCCAACTCAAGCATTACCGAACCCAAGGCTCTGGACGCCGACGGCAAGGCGGCGCTGCTGGTCGCTGACGATTCCCTCGAAGGGACGATGGCCAGCCTGGTCATTGTCGATGCGGACGGGCGGGTGGTCTGCAAAGAGGCCACGACCGTTGGAGGTGACAAGTAACATGGAACTCGACCATCTGGACCAACTCGCGGCTTCGGCCTTCGACGGCTATCTCGTCCGCAAAGACCTCGTGCGGCGGTACAGCCGGCAGTATCCTGTGCCGACCTACGTGGTAGAGTTCTTGCTCGGGCGGTACTGCGCGACGGTGGATGAGGAGGAGATCAACGAGGGCTTGAAGGTCGTCGAACGGCAGCTACAGGACCGAACGGTACGCACCAGCGAGCAGGAGCTTTTCAAGGCTCGGGCGCGCGAGAAGGGCTCGGTGAAGCTGATCGACATCGTCAAGGCCCGGCTGGATTCCAAGACCGACTCGTTCCTGGTGGAACTCCCGAGCCTGGGGCTGCGGGACGTGCGGATCAGCGACACGCTCGTCCACGATCATGAACGGATGCTGACCGACGGCTTCTACGCCGAGGTGACGCTGACCTACGACGCGGCCATCGCGGAGGAAAAGCACGGCCGGCCGTTCGCCATCGAAAGCCTGCGGGCGATCCAGCTTTCCAAGTCGGACGTGCTGGTCACGCTGAAGAAGGGCCGGGGCCAGTTCACAGCCGGCGAGTGGAAGGACTTCCTCCTTCGCTCCATCGGCCTGGAGCCAGCGACGATGTCGGATCGGGCGAAGATGGTGGTGCTCCTGCGGATGGTTCCGTTCGTGGAGCGGAACTACAACCTCGTCGAACTCGGCCCTCGCGGGACTGGCAAGAGCCACCTGTTCCAGCAGATTTCCCCCTACTCGCACCTCATTTCGGGCGGCAAGGCAACCGTCGCGAAGATGTTCGTGAACATGTCCAGCGGCCAGCGCGGCTTGGTGTGCCTCTATGATGTGGTGTGCTTCGACGAGATATCGGGCATCTCGTTCGACCAGAAGGACGGCGTGAACATCCTGAAGGGCTACATGGCCGCCGGCGAGTTCTCGCGCGGGAAGGAGAGCATCCGGGCGTCAGGCGGGGTCGTGATGGTCGGCAACTTCGACGTAGACGTGGCGCAGCAGCAGCGGATCGGCCATCTGCTCAGCCCGTTGCCGCCGGAGACGCGCAACGATACGGCATTCATGGACCGTATCCACGCTTACGCGCCCGGCTGGGACTTCCCGAAGCTCAAGGCCGACGACCACCTTACGGACCACTTCGGCCTGGTGACCGACTTCCTGTCCGAGTGCTGGACGAAGCTGCGGGAAGGCACCCGGATATCGGTGCTGCAAGGCCGGGCGCATTGGGGCGGGGCGCTGAGCGGCCGCGATATCGAAGCGGTGAACAAGACCATCAGCGGTTTGCTCAAGTTGCTTTTCCCCGACCCGGAGATGCCGATCCCCGACGAAGAGCTTGAGGCGGTCCTTCGGATCGCCCTGGAGGCGCGGCGGCGGGTCAAAGAGCAGCAGAAGCGGTGCTTGAAGACGGAGTTCCGCAACACCCACTTCAGTTACTTCATAGGTGTGGACGGCGTGGAGCAGTTCGTCTCGACGCCAGAGTTGCACAGCGACGAGACTATCGAAGCCGACCCGCTGCCACCTGGACAGGTGTGGGCAATCAGCCCCGGCGGACAGGAAGCGGCTCCCTCTCTCTACCGCATCGAGGCGACTTCCGGGCCGGGCGGCGGGGTGAAGATCCTCAACGCGCCCGTGCCGCCGGCGTTCCGCGAGAGCGTTCGTTATGGCGAGCAGAACCTCTATTCTCAGGCCAAGGAACTCGTCGGGGACCGCGATCCGCGCAGCCACGAGTTCTCGGTACAGTTGCGGGCGATGGATACGGACCGGTCCGGCCATGGTCTCGGCCTGGCCGTGCTGCTTGCGCTGTGCGGAAGCCTGATGGAGCGGAGCGCGAAGGGCGGCCTCATCGTCGTCGGCTCGCTCAACCTTGGCGGCTCGGTGGAGATGATCCCCAACCCGGTGGCAGTGGCCGAGTTGGCGGTCGAGAAAGGCGCTGCTCAACTGCTGATGCCGATCTCATCGCGACGGCAACTACTCGACCTGCCCGACGAAATGGCGACCAAGGTCAACATCGTGTTTTACTCCGACCCAGGAGATGCATTCATGAAGGCGATCCTTGAATGAGCGGTATGATAGACGGACGGGACCACGGAACAGGACCAGCCGTTTCCCGCTATCCCGTAAGGAGGCCGACTCATGCGCACTCCACAATGGATCAAGAAGCTTGGCGGACATGCGGGAGAACTCTACGTTGCGGCCGAGTTGTCAAAACGCGGCATTGCCAATTCCTTGCTGCCGGAGAACTTCTCGGATGATGACGTCATCGCCGGCTGCAAAGACGGAACCAATCTCTGCTTCATCCAGGTCAAGGCATGTCATCCCGATCGCGCCCACAGCTTCATCCTCCGGGAGACTGACGAGAAATGGGTTAATGCGCCGAAGAATCACTTCGTGGTTTTCGTATGGTTGGGTTCTCCTCGCAGGAATGAGAGCCCCAGGTACTGGATCACATCGAAGTGCGCCGCAGGGGAAGCATGCGTACGACATCCGGCCCATGGCACCGAAAATTGGGAGAGACGCTTCTCCCTTGAGAGCCTTCCCCCTGAGTGGGAGAACAACTGGTCGGTTTTGGCTCCCTACACTGCCCTCGGCGGGTAATCATAAGTGCGAGTGCGGCTTGACACCTGCCCCCAAAATGAGGACAATTGCCCCCAGAAAGGGGGCGGTATGATTGAAGCACTGTTTCCGGGCACGAGGCGCAGCGTGTTGGCCTTGCTTTTCGGCAGGCCGGACGAGGCGTTCTACCTCCGGGAGATCGTGAGGGCAATTGAGGCCGGCAAGGGCGCGGTGGAGCGCGAGCTGCGAGCGCTCACCAGCGCTGGCATCGTGCTTCGGGAGAAGCGTGGCAACCTCACCTACTACCGGGCGAATCGCGACTGCCCGATCTACCCAGAACTGCACGGGCTTATGCTGAAGACCGCCGGCCTCGCCGACGTCCTGCGCGAGGCACTGAGCCAGATTGAGGGTGTCCGCCTGGCGTTCATCTTCGGTAGCATGGCGAAGGCAACGTTCGACTCCAGGAGCGATGTGGATGTGCTCATCGTGGGCGAGGCTTCGTTCGCGGACATCTCGGCCGCGCTGCTGCGTGCTCAGGAGCGCCTGAGCCGGGAGGTCACGCCGACTGTCTACTCACCGGAGGAGTTCGCGGATAGGCTCAAGGGGAAGCACCACTTCCTTATGCGCGTGCTGCAGGAGCCTAAGATCATGTTGGTGGGAACACCTGATGACCTTGAGCGAATGGGCGAACCTGCACCGGAGTGACCTGGTGGCAGAGCCGCCAGGCAAAGACGCGATCACCGAACTGCGTGCGGTCGCGGACCGCGAGATACGGGATGCCGAGACAGTGGAGTCCTACGACGGCCGACTCGGACACGCCCACACCGCCTGCCTGGCCATCGCCGCCGCTGCCCTGGCCGCATCAGGCTATCGGGTGCGGCATGGGTCCTTGGCCCACCACTGGCGGCTGATTGAGTCCTTGGAGTACACGCTGGGCCTGACGCCCGCGCAAGTCAAGGAACTGCAGGACTACCGGAAGAAGCGCAGCCTCTCAGTCTACGAGCGTGCCGGCATCGTCACGAGCACCGAGGCCGAGGCGGCTCTCGCCGCCGCGCGCCGCCTTCGAGACCAGCTCTCGGCCTGGCTCACTGCCGAGCACCCCGAGCGGAGTTGCTGATCTTGAGTATCGGGCCGGAACTTGCAACCGAGGCGGAAACAGTGCCGCATGCAGCTACTACTCCTGCTGACGCCTGGGAACAAGACGCGGCCAAACGGGCACTGGATGAGCTCTTCAGCCTCACCACCCAGTATAGGAGCAGCAAGGCGTACCACGATCTACTGCGATTCGTTGCCCGCTTCCGGTTCTACTCCCCGTTCAATGCCATGCTGGTACATGTCCAGATGCCCGGAGCGCGGTACGTCGCCCCACCCCATCGCTGGCTGCGCGACCACGGTCGGCGTATCCGGCCGGGCGCGCGACCGTTGGTTATCCTGCAACCCATGGGTCCAGTCATGTTCGTCTTTGACGTGTCAGACACGGAGCCTATTGAGGGCGCTCCACCCCTACCGCCGGAGGTTGTGAACCCGTTCGAGGTAAGGAAAGGCCAGGTCGGCGGCGAGCCAGGACTAGTTATCGAGAACGCAAAGCGAGATGGCGTGCGGGTGATGGAATCTAACGAAGGGTCCCAGTCTGCAGGCTCCATAAGTTGTGTGGCCAAGGACGTCGGGCAGACGCAGGGGTTCCATGCCGGGTTTGATCGCGACCGTCGCCCTATTCTTATGGACATCCCGGTCAGATACGAACTTGTGACCAACAAGAAGATAAGCCGCGAGGCCCAGTACGTCACGATTGTCCATGAGTTGGCGCACCTTTATTGCGGGCACCTGGGCACGCCAGATGACCGGTGGTGGCCAGACCGCCGGGGACTGAACCACAATGTGTGGGAGCTCGAGGCTGAGTCGGTGGCCTACTTGGTCCGTACCCGTGCCGGGCTGGACAACCCGTCCGAGCAGTATCTCGCGGGCTATGTCGGCAAACAGGAGCAAGTCCCTTCGCTAAGCCTTGAGTGCGTCATGAAGGCAGCCGGGCTGATAGAGCAGATGAGCAAGGAGCGGATGAAGCCGCGCCCTGTCCAAGCCGAGCGCAGACCCACACCCTGAGTCGCCAGAGACCGCACGGCATGCGCGCGTATGGGACTATGCTGTCCGCAGGTGGAAGGCACCCCGACCTTCTGCCAAAGTGACGCTCCCCATGACGCTGCGCCACTGGGCGAGCGTCACCTACCCCCGCCGTCCTCGCCTGCGCTTCGGCGGCCTCAAGGCTTGTGACGCTGGTGACGGCATTGCCCGACCCTTGCGCCGGCAGGTTCAGTCACACTGCCAGCCCGATCCTCACCATCTCCCGCGTTTCCTGCCTGACCCCTGCGTAGAGCCAATGTGCCGTCATCACGGGCACCCTTTCCCAATCGGCTCCAAATCCCGCCGCGATTCAAGACCGACGAGGTCTGACAGTTTCGGGGATCTAGGGGCAAGGAAGCTGTCGTGGCGCGGCGAAAAGCACTTCAGGTGCGGACACCAGTGGCCAGGCGAGAGCACTGTCGCAGTACGATGGGGACATTACGGAAATGCGGGGGCAGGAACACCCGAACTGTACCTTAATTCACCCCCCGATTTGTCCCATCACCAAGGACCGACAGAAGACGCCTTGCCGGAGGTTCTATCCTGCGTTTCACGAACTATGCAGGAGCCGCATCTCTGATTGGAGGTATACCGATGGACGCCAGCATCACCTATTTCGAGGAAACCGGCCCGGCCAATACCGCCGCGGTGTTGGCGCTGGTGAAGAAGCGAGCCAAGGAATCCGGGATCAAGCGCGTGGTCATCGCTTCTACGACCGGCGCAACCGCGCGTCAGGCCAAAGAAGCCTTTGCCGACACAGAGATCAGGCTCGTGGTGATTCCACATCAGTGGCGCTTCCGCGAGGAGCGGCAATTCGACATGGCCCTGGTGCCTGAACTCGAGAACGCTGGCCACCGCGTTTACTGGAGCACAATGCTTTTTCATACGGAGGAACTCTACGGTAACAGCGCCGGGGCTGCCCTGGCGAACATCCTGCGGACCTTCGGGCAAGGCATGAAGGTATGCCTGGAAATCCTGCTCATGGCGACCAACGGCGGGCAGATCGACATCGGCGAGAAGGTTATCGTCGCCGCCGGCAGCGGCCGCGGAGCAGACACTGCTGTCCTGGCCACGGCTGCCACCAGTAACCGCCTCAAGGAGGTCCGGATCCACGAGATCCTGTGCAAGCCTTTGTTGGCGTAGTCAGCCGGGCGTGTGGGAGAACAACGGCATCGCGCAGCACCTCGGGACAACTCGTTCGCGGTGAGCTTGGTGGACGGCGAGTTGCCCGATGTGCCCCTATACGGCGGGTCCGCGCGCGGGCCGCTTGTGTCCGATGCATGACTTTACTGCGGCGGGATAGCCCTGCCGCGCCGTGATCGCACAGAGTTCTGTAGGTCGGGGCAGCTTCGCTCGGCGGCAGCGGCCTACTCGCGCTCGCCAGGCAGGTAGCCCGATCCTACGCGACCAACTTGGCGGTTCAGGGCAAGCCGCTCGAAGATCGGCACCTCGACGGACGCGCAAAACTCACCAAATCCAGCCCCCGAGCGGATTCCGTCGGAATCGGTGATCGTTTTCTCTCGGAATATGGTGCGCATCGCGGTTTTCCGACATCTCAAAGGCGTTCCGCCGCACCTGCTGATTCAAATTCGCCTCGCAGTCCCACAAAGAATGCACGCTATCACCACGTGCCCTCCGTGATCCCTACACATTGGCGGGGTCTATCAAGGTAGTGATGCGCCAAAGCATCGAACGCATCGAGAAGGATGTTGGACAGATGAAGAGAGCGAGTTGGCTGGTCATTGGCGTGTTCGCGTTCGGCTTAATAGCGGCGTTGTGGTGCGCCAATGGACCCCCGGGAGGGAACCGGCCTCGAACCCCTGGTCTGCGAGCAGCTCGCCTGCCAGCGGCGCATGTTGGGGGGGCGCTGAGTCATCCAATCTCCCGATCATTGCGGGGGACGAAACTTTCGCGTCGTCGGTTTCGTCAAAAGTGATTAGGAGGCGTGCGTGATTAGACCACACGGGGGCTGGTTGGTAAACAGGATCGCCCTGGACGACGAACAGGAACAACTGGCGTGCGAGGTCTCCCGTTTGCCCCAAGTTCCTTTGCTTGCCCGCGAGCTCGCCGACCTGGAGATGATCGCTACCGGAGCGATGAGCCCGCTCGAGGGCTTCATGGCCCAGGCCGACTATGAGTCTGTCCTGAGCAGCATGAGGCTGACAAATGGCCTGGTCTGGAGCCTGCCCGTCGTCCTATCGGCGAAGAGCGAGGAGCACACAAGGCTGACCCCAGGTACCAAGCTGGCGCTCGTTGACGGGCAAGGGCGGGCGCTGGCGATCATGGAGCTGGAAGACTGTTACCCGGTTGATCCGGACTACGAGGCCGAGCGCGTCCTCAGGACGAGAGACAAGGCCCACCCGGGCGTCCAGTATCTCCAAAGCATCTGGCCGGTCTACCTCGGCGGGAGGATCACCCTTTTCTCCCGCCCAGAGCACTGCAGGTTTGGCCGCTACCGGCTTGAGCCGAAGGAGACGCGGGTCCTCTTTGAGGCTAAGGGTTGGTCAACCATCGCCGGCTTTCAGACCCGCAACCCAATCCACCGCGCCCATGAGTACCTCCTGAAGTGCGCGCTTGAGATCAGCGATGGACTGCTCATCCATCCGCTGGTGGGGGAGACCAAGGCCGATGACATTCCTGCCAAGGTGCGGATGCGCTGCTATGAAGAGCTGCTTCGGCTTTACTACCCTCAGAACCGGGTCGTACTGTCGGTGCTCCCGGCCGCCATGCGCTACGCTGGCCCGCGGGAGGCCATCTTCCACGCCCTGGTTCGCAAGAACTACGGCTGTACCCATTTCATCGTAGGCCGGGATCACGCCGGGCTCGGCTCCTACTACGGCACCTATGACGCCCATGCCATCTTTCGCGAGTTCGAGCTCGAGGAGATCGGGATCTCCCCGATCTTCTTCGATAACGCCTTTTTCTGCCGTAGATGCGGGGGCATGGTCACGGCCAAGACGTGCCCCCACGCCGAAGCCGACCATCTCAGCTTCAGCGGCACCCAGGTCCGACAACTCTTGGCCGTGGGGAGGATGCCTCCACCGGAGTTCACCCGGCCGGAGGTTGCGGCCATCCTCGCCGAGAGCATGAAAGCCAAGGGATGAACCGTTTGGTCGTTATTGGGCTGGACGGCCTGGCGCCCCAGCTCGCGCTGGATACCTGGCTGGAGGAGTTGCCTAACCTCAAGGCGCTGCTGTCGCGCGGCTTCGGCGGCCGGCTCCGCTCGACGATCCCTGCCATCACCGTTCCCGCCTGGACATCCATGATGACGTCAAAGGATCCGGGGGCACTGGGCATCTATGGCTTCCGCAACCGCCGCAGCCGCCAGTATCACGACTTTCGCATCAGCGATGCCGCGGCGGTCCACGCCGCGACGGTCTGGGACCATCTCTCGCGCAACGGGCGTCGCAGTCTGGTCATGGGCGTCCCCCAGACCTATCCGCCCCGACCAATTAACGGGATACTCATCTCCTGCTTCATGACTCCCGATAAGAAGGCTCAGTTCACTTATCCCGCCGCGGTTCAGCCGGCGCTCGACAAGCTTGCCGGCGGTGAATACGTGATTGATGTCGAGAACTTCCGCACGGATAACAAGCTGGACCTGCTCACTTCGATCCAACAGATGACCCTGAGCCGCTTTCGGGCCTTTCGTGCCTTACTCAAGGCCGATAACTTCGATTTCGCCATGATGGTGGAAATGGGGCCAGACCGTCTGCATCACGGCTTCTGGCGCTACTGTGATCCTCGCCACCGCCTCTACCAGCCCGGGAACCCCTACGAGCAGGTGCTGCACGATTATTATCTCAGCCTGGACGAGGAGATCGGGCGAGTGACGGAGGCGGCGGGAGACGGCGCGTCTTTCCTTGTCGTCTCAGACCATGGAGCCAAGGCGATGGAAGGCGCCATCTGCATCAATGAGTGGCTTCAGGATAGAGGCTACCTGACCCTCAAGGAGCGACCAAGCGCGCGCACTTCGTTTCGCCCGGAGCTGGTTGACTGGCGGCACACCCTCGCCTGGGGCGAGGGCGGCTATTACGGGAGACTCTTCCTGAACGTCGCCGGGAGGGAGCCAGAAGGTCGCCTGTCACCGAGAGAATACGAGGCCTTTCGCACTCGTCTGAAATCTGAACTCGAGGCCATCGGTGACGAAGCCGGCCGGCCCATCGGCACCCGGGTCTTCCGCCCCGAGGATATCTACTCCCAGGTCAACGGGATCGCCCCGGACCTGATCGTGTACTTTGGCGACCTCGATTGGCGATCGGCGGGCCTGGTCGGCGTGAGAAGCTGGCATCTGCGCGAAAACGATACCGGTCCGGATGACGCCAACCACTCGGAGGACGGCATCGTCGTCTGGGACCCCGGCCCAGCCTGGAAGCCCCGGATTGCAGCCTCTTACCTGATCTATGATCTCGCGCCGTCAATTCTGAGGTTCTTCGGGCTGACTCCGCCTGAAGACATGCTCGGCAGTTCTATCCTGTAGGAGAAAGGAAGGATGCCCAAGGGGTTCACACTATGGTTCACCGGCCTTCCGGGCACAGGAAAGAGCACGCTCGCGGGGCGAGTGGGCAGCATCCTGCGCGAGCGAGGCCTGAGAGTGGAGGTGCTCGACGGAGACGTCGTGCGCACCAACCTGAGCAAGGGGCTGGGCTTCTCGAAAGAGGATCGGGATACTCACATCCGCCGGATCGGCTTCGTCTGCCACCTCCTAAGTCGAAACGATGTGGTTGCCATCGCTGCCGCGATCTCACCTTACAAGACCGTGCGGGAGGAGAACCGGCGACTGATCGGCCGATTCGTCGAGATCTACTGCCAATGCGACATGGAGACGCTGAAGAGTCGCGATCCGAAAGGCCTCTACGAGAGGGCCTTGCGAGGCGAGATCCAGAACTTCACCGGAGTCAGCGATCCATACGAGCCGCCAGACGCGCCCGAAGTCACAGTGGACACGGGCAGAGAAGGTGTCGAGGCCTCAGTTGGCAAGATCGTCGCCGCCCTGGAAGCGCTGGGCTACCTGCCTGCCGACGACCCCGGCTATACGGCCGAGGAGGAGGAGCGGATCCTTGGGCGGCTGAGAGAGCTCGGTTACCTGAAGGGCGCGCCCGCTCCCGCCCGTTGTGGAAAGAACTGACCGGGCGGCCTGGATCCAACAGGTCGCTCGCAGCGTCTAAGGTGATGGAGGATTTCCTGTTCCCGGGCGCTTCAAATCCCTTTCCCTGATTTGTATGACCGAGCGCTCAAGACAGGGTTGTCGCCAGAAAGAAGACTCGAAGCACCGTGAGAAAACCAGATTTTCGCCGTTCCAGGCTCGTCTCTCTCAGGGAAGCGACCTTCCCTCATGTCGTGGCAGTGAGCGTCGCTGCCCTGCTGCTCATACTATTGGCGAGGCCTGCCGAAGCCTACATCGGGCCAGGGGCGGGGTTTGCTGTCCTGGGGTCGTTCCTGGCGGTGGTGGCGGGGGTCGTCCTTGGCGGCATCGCGCTGGTGACCTGGCCGATTCGACTGGCGTTACGGGCGAGACGCCGCGGCCGCCGGCATGGCCGCAGTCATGCAGAACGGGTGATCGTCATCGGCTTCGATGGGATGGATCCGCAGGTTGCCGAGGAGCTGATGGCAGCCGGGCGTCTGCCTCACCTGTCGAAGCTGCGCGCGATTGGAACATATGCCGCGCTGGCGACTAGCTGCCCGCCCCTCTCTCCGGTCGCCTGGTCATCGTTCATGACCGGGGTTGGGCCGGGGCGCCACGGGATATTCGACTTCCTGCATCGTGACCCGCAAACCTACCTGCCTGTCCTCTCATCGGCGCATGTCCGGCCCATCTCCCGGATTCTCGCGCTCGGCCCCCTCCATCTCCCCCTTGGCAAGCCCACTTTGGAGATGCTCCGGCGGAGCAAGCCCTTCTGGGCGGTTCTCGGGGAAAACGGAATCTCCTCGACGGTGCTGCGTGTGCCGATCACCTTCCCGGCCGAGCCCTTCAGCGGCCTCTTATTATCTGGCATGTGCGTGCCGGACCTGCGAGGCAGCCAGGGCTCCTTTACCTTCTTCACGAGCGAGCGGCAGGCTCTCGACTCGAACGTCACCCGCCAGGAGCCAGGCCCGCATCGAATGCTGGAGGGCCGAAACGGGTGCCTCATTGGCACGCTGCCGGGCCCTTCCCGCCTCGGCTCGCAGGACCCGAGTGAGCTAACGCTGAGGTTGAAACCGCTTGACGGCGCGAGCGCAGTGCTCGAGCTTGATGGGCAGCGGACGGTGCTCCGGCGCGGAGAGTACTCGGAATGGCTCCCGGTCAGCTTTCGGCTCGCGCCTGGACTCCGGGCGGCTGGCATCTGCCGCTTCCTCCTGAAACAGGTTGCGCCGGAAACACAGCTCTATGTGTCACCCATCAACATTGACCCGGCGCGGCCAGCCTTGCCCATTGCCCATCCACCGGTTTACTCGGTCTATCTGGCGAAGAAGCACGGCCGCTTCGGCACGCTCGGGCTGGCCGAGGACACCTGGGCGCTGAACGAGGGCGTGCTTGACGAGGCAGCCTTTCTGAGGCAATGCGAGCTGTTTTTCAAGGAGCGGAGAAGCATCCTGCTTGACGCTCTGGCCAACACCCGCCGCGGCTGTCTGGCTTGCGTCTTCGACACAACGGACCGCGTTCAGCACATGTTCTGGCGCTACCGGGAGCTGGACCATCCTGGGCGGACCGGGGAGGAGACGCTTGAATGGCAGCAGGCGATCCCTTCCGCCTATGAGCAGGCCGACGCTCTGGTGGGCGAAGTGCTGGGACAACTGTCCGAGCGGGATTGGCTTCTCGTCATTTCCGACCATGGTTTCAAGTCGTTCCGGCGCGGGGTCAACCTCAATGCCTGGCTCCTCCAGAACGGCTACCTTCGGCTGAAGCCGGGAGCGACCGGGAATTCGGAATGGCTGCGAGATGTGGACTGGGCCGAAACCCGCGCCTACGCGATGGGTTTGAGCGGTCTCTATCTAAACCTGCGAGGGCGAGAGGCGCATGGCATCGTCGCCCCTGACGAGGCAGCGGCGCTGCGCGCCGAGTTGGCCGCCAGGCTGACAGGGCTGCCAGATGACGACGGCCGCATAGCCGTCGCCCGCGTCCTCGAGACAGCCGTGGTCAGTCCAGGCCCCTATCTCGACCGCGCCCCCGACCTGGTAGTCGGCTATGCTCCGGGCTACCGCATCTCCTGGGAGGCAGCCCAGGGCAGAGTCGCGGGAGCGGTGATGAGCGACAATACGCGGCGCTGGAGCGGCGACCATTGCTTCGACCCTTCCCAGGTGCCGGGAGTGTTGTTCTGCAACCGGCCCCTGGCGGCCCGCGCTCCGCGGATAACCGACCTCGCGCCGACTGTGCTCGCGCTCTTCGGCCTCCAAGCTCCCGCCTACATGCAAGGACGCTCGCTTCTCGATGCCGATGGATAAGGGAACTGTGTCCATGTCCAATCCTCGCAAGCGCACACCCCGCCGCGGGAACGAGCAGCCGCTCGACCCGGCAAAGCGGGCTACGCTGAAGAAGCTGGCTGCGGCTGGCTTGCTGACTTTGCTCGACCTGGGCGGTCTCGCTGGCTGCTGGGTCAGGCGAACTCCGACATCTCGCGCTCGCGAGCCGAAGATGATCATCGTCGGCCTCGATGGTTTGGACCCGGGGCTGGTCTCCCGGTTGATGGCCGAAGGCAAGCTTCCCAGCATGCGCCGGCTCAAGGCCCTGGGAGGTCTCGCCCCGCTGACCAGCACTATCCCGCCCCAGAGCCCGGTGGCCTGGGCCAGCTTCATCACGGGGCGGGACCCCGGTGGTCACGGCATCTATGACTTCCTGCATCGAGACGTCAAGACCTATCTTCCCTATTTCGCGATTGCCCGCAGCGAAGACGCTTCCCTCTCGCTCTCCCTCGGCAACTGGAGACTTCCTCTCGTGGGCGGGCGGGTGGAACTTGAACGGTTCGGCCGAACCTTCTGGGAACTGCTCGCCGAGGAGGGCATACCGGCAAGCATATACCGGGTTCCCTCGAATTTCCCTCCTCGCGACACTGGCGCCCGTCAACTTGCAGGTCTCGGCGCGCCTGACCTGCGAGGCAGCTACGGAGAGTTTTCCTACTACACTGACGACCTGCTTTCCGTGCAGCGACAGGTGACCGGAGGCAACGTATACCGGGTATCGGCCTCTGGATCCCCGATCCGGGCCGCGCTTCACGGGCCTCGCGACAGCTTGAAGAGAGGCGAGCCGGACGCGACCATACCGCTGGAAATCTGGCTCGACCGAGGCCGCAAGCTGGCGAAGATCGTGGCGCAAGGCAACGAGATCTTGTTGCGACAGGGGGAATGGAGCGACTGGCTGACGCTCCACTTTTCGCTGGTGCCGCATCTCAAATCTGTGAGCGGTATCTGCCGCTTCTACCTCAAGGAAGCCGCGCCCCATCTCAAGCTCTATGTCACTCCCATCAATATTGACCCGCTGCACCCGGCCTTGCCGATCGCCGCGCCCCTCCACTTCTCCCGGGAGCTGGCGGAGCGGTTTGGCCTGTTCTTCACCCAGGGCTTCCCGCACGACGTCAAGGCGCTGCGCCAAGGCATCCTGGATGACGACGAGTACCTCCACCAGTCGGGCTTGATTCTGGGCGAGGCCCGGAGGATGTATGAGTCGGCGCTCGACGAATTCCGCCGCGGGCTGCTCTTCTACTACTTTTCCACGACCGATCGCACCCAGCACATGTTCTGGCGAACTATGGACCCGCGCCATCCAGCTTACGATCCGAAGCTGGCTCGAACTCACGGCAAGGCTGTCGAGCAGTGCTACCAGGCTGCGGATGACCTGGTGGCGCAGGCGCTCGCCGCGACAGACGGCGACACCATCCTTATCGTGCTGTCGGATCACGGCTTTGGCCCGTATTATCGCTCTTTCCATTTGAACACATGGCTGGCGCAAAACGGCTACCTCGCCGGGCTGCGGGCCTGGGGCCCGGGCCACGACCTATTCTCCAATGCCGACTGGGAAAACACCATGGCCTATGGCCTCGGCTTCAATGCCTTGTACCTCAACCTTCGAGGGCGCGAGCCGCGCGGCTGCGTGACCGCTCAACAGCGGGATGGGCTGGCGAAAAGGATCGCCGATGACTTGCGGCGGCTGCGCGATCCGGAGACCGGCGAGAGGATCGTCGAGAACGTCTATGACACGCGCCAGGCTTTCTCAAAGCTTCACGCCGATAGGGCGCCGGACCTGATCGTGGGCTACCGGCCCGGCTATCGGTGCTCGGATCGCTCGGCGCTGGGAGAGGTCGCCGACCGCGTTGTCGAGATGAACCGGGACAAGTGGAGTGGAGACCACTGCTTCGATCGCTCGGCAATGCCGGGAGTGCTCTTGGCCAACAGGCCGTTCACGGCCCGGGCGCCGTCCTTGACCGACGTGACGGCGAGCATCCTCGCGGTATTCGGGATCCCGATCCCCTCCGATATGACTGGCGCGCCGATCTGGTGAAGAGTGAACATTTTTGGTCCGAAGATTCGAGTCTCCGCCGCCCTCTACAGGCGTTTGAGGAAATGCGCCGAGGCCGCCGGGTACTCCTCGACCGAGGAGTTCATCCTTCACGTCCTCGAAAAGGCGGCTGTGGAAATCGAGCAGGCAGACGCCGAGAAGGCGGTCGAAGAGCGGCTCAGAGGACTGGGCTACATCGAATAGCAGAACCATGACAGCAGCGAACGCTGCAATCAGCGGCGCGTTCGATTTCTTCTTCGCGCCCTTCGCAGCGAAGCCTTGGCTGGCAATCACGGTTGCCTCGCTCGGCACCAGCCTGCTCGCTCTGCTCGTCTTCCGCTACACCTCCGACCAGCGGCGGCTCCGAGCGGTGAAGGACGGGATCGTGGCCAGCCTCCTTGAGCTCTACCTCTTTCGCGACGAGCCGACGGCCATTCTGCGGGCGCAGGGGCGCTTATTTGTCGGCAGCCTCTGCTATCTCGCGCACGCGCTTGTTCCCCTCACCGTCATGTTCGTCCCGATCGCTGTTGTTCTGGTGCAGACTGATCTGCACTACGGCCATCGTCCGCTGAAGGTGGGCGAGCGCGCTGTCATCGCCGTGAAGCTCCGGCAAGGGCTCGTCAGCCCGGATGCCGTCACGCTTTCGGCGACGCCGGGCTTGAGAGTAGAGACGCCGGCCCTCCGCATCCCGAGCTTGAGGGAGCTGGACTGGCGAGTGCGAGCGATCACCCCGGGCCGTCAGCAAGTCAGGGTAAAGGTGGGATCCCGAGCGCTGGGCAAGCTCGTGCTGGTCGGGGAGATGGGCGGAGGCGTTTCCGTCCGGCGCACTCGAGGCGGCCTCCAGTCATTTCTTCATCCCGGAGAATGCCCGCTTGCTGCCGGCGCCCCGATTGAGTGGATCCAGGTTGCTTACCCCGAGGAGCGGTTGAGCCTGTTCGGACGGAAGGTTGCCTGGGTCTGGCCCTGGCTCGCACTTTCGATGATCTTCGCCCAGGCGTTCAAACGGCCGCTTCAGGTCCAGGTATAGTGCCTTGCCAATTGTGATTTGCATATTAGCAGGAGCTTGCCTCCTGCCCGATAGCGCGGAGCGTCGGGCAGAAGACCAGCTTCTGCCCGACGACCGTACCGGTCATTTCAGCCTTGACGGAGCACCAGGCAATCGGCTCACAAGTAACCGAGCGAACGCAGCCATTTCTTGGTTTCCGGATTGAGCTGAGGCATTGGGGAAGGGCGGCCCGGAGGGCGCATATGCTCCTGGCGCGCGGCCCAGGCCTGGAAGGCGGCGATGATGTGTGCCTGGAGTCTCGGTCTCTTGCCAACGATGTTCGTTTTCTCCGCGGGGTCGGAGGTGAGGTCGTAGAGTTCAAGCAGCCTTCCCTGCCAATCGAAAATGCCTTTCGCCCCGCGGATCTCCACGGATCGCAAGGAACCCTCCACAGAGCGGGAGAAGGCGGCCTCGCGGGTGACCGGGCCCCCGAAGATCTGAGAGGCGAGGTCGCGTCCCTGGATCTGCCCCGAGGGGAGCTTGAAGCCGGTGAGAGTGGCAAGTGTGGGAGCGAGGTCGCACAACTGCGCCAGCCCCGGAACCTGCTTCCGTGCGCCTTTGACTCCGGCCGGAAGGCGCATCACGATAAAGTTGTGCGTTAGCTCATTATAGACGGTGTTGCGGTGCAGCCACCGGCCGTGTTCGCCGAAACCCTCGCCGTGATCCGACAAGACGATTAGCAGCGTCTTATCCAGGAGCCCGCGCTTTCGCAGGTCATCCACCAGTCTCCCGACCGCCCAGTCGGAATAGCGCAAAGCCTCGTCATACATGGCAATGATGTGCTCTCGGTCTCGCTCCGTGACTCGAGTCTTCCCGGCGTCGAGGTCGAAGAGGATCTGTTGGGTGGAGCGGATTCGGCCCCGGTAGTCGGGGTCGAACTTGCCCCGAAAAGGCCCGGACCATTCATAGGGATGGTGAGGCGGCATCAAGTGGACGTAGAGGAAGAACCGCTGGCTTCCAATCCCATCCAGCCATTTCCCCCAGGCCTGCTGCAAGTCGGGGATCTGGCCTGTGCCTGGCGACGGCCTGAGCAAGCTCATGAAATCATCAACCCCGTCGGCGAATCCGAAGGGCTTGACGACGGCGCCGCTGGAGCTAATCACGGCTGTGCGCATGCCTGTCGCCCGACAGGCCTCTGGCAGCGTAGTCACCTTAAGCGGCAAGCGCCACTGCACGGTCGCGAAGCCGTGAGTGTCTGGATACTGGCCCGTCCACAGAGAGGCAATCGCGGAATGGGTATAGGAAGCATCGGTCACCGGGGTCTCGAAGCGGATGCCCTGCGCCGCAATCTTATCTATCTCAGGTGTGGTGGGCCGATCGTAGCCATAGCAGCCGATGTGGTCTCTGCGCGCGGCATCAACGCAGACGATGACGATATTCGCCGAAGCACAGGAGCTCCGCGCAGCCGCCACCGCCGCTGATACCTGCGGGCTGACAGCCGGCCGTGCCCTCTCCTTCCGACCGCACCCCGGGAGGACGAGAAGCGCCCCCATGAGCAGCGCACAGGCGCCGCTTGGGAGTATATGGTGGACTCTAAGCATGTTTGCCGGGTGATCGCCCCGTGACACGTTGACCTACGCGCCGGTCATCCCGCAGCAGGGAACCGATGGCTTTGGCCTTCCCTATTCGCTTCTGAACTGGTCGCGACCGCCCCCGCGCCCAAGAGAGAACCCACTCGCCCGCCTGCGGACGTGAGGATCCAGGTAAGGGTGTCGGCCCTCGTAGGGGCACGGCATGCCGCGCCCTACACCCCCACCCTTGCTCTCCCCCGTCCGCCAGCCGGCGGATGGGGAGGGTATCGGAGAGTTATGCAACAACCTCCGACTTGCAGGCCCTCTGCTCCATCCCGGCAAGCGCCTCGGCCAGCGCGCATCGCTCTCCTGTGCGTTGCCCGCGCGCGTTTCCTTTCCTCTCCTCACAGGATTGAGACGTGCGTGCTCGACTCTAAGTTTCACAGCGATAGGGAGAATGCATTATCTCCGCTTGCCCCGCCCTCACGAATGGCGCCAGTTGCTATGTTAGTCCCGGGAGGTTCATGTGCGCCCGGCTCTGAGGTCGTAGGCCCACACGTCGTCGGGGCAGACCGGCAGCAAGCCGCACACAGGAAGCCCCGTTGAACCAGAGCCGGCCCGCGCGAGCTGTTTCTGAGGCACTTTCAAGCCTTCCCGGCGCCACATTGGGTCTGCCCGCTTGTGATTCACCTGGAAGCTTTCGCGCTCTACCAGCGCAGTCATCCGCCAGTGCCGATAGCGGCTGCACTCGTTGGCCAGTTCCACCATGCGCCGGACCAACCGCGGCTCCCCGCTGGATACCTGGTGCTGCCGTAGCTGGGTCGAACGGGGCTGCCCCAGTCGCCGATGGCCTCATGCCTGTGGCACACGGGCATCTGGCAGGCAACCAGGGTGGGGCGTCGCCGGTAGCGGTGCTCCAAAATCTCCACCAGATCCCGCCGGTGCTTCTGCGTGAGGGTGTTGAGGTTCAGCCAAAATGGGACTCTGGGGACGTTAGAGTCTGAAGCAGCCTGAGCAGGCAAGTTCCGCTACCTGGGGCAAGAGCGAACGCCCCGGAAATGAGCGGAGATGATGACCGAGCAGCAGGAGATTGAACCCAGTGTGGCGCCGAAGCACGGGAAGCCTGGGAAAGCTGGTGAGGCCCCGACAGCAGATTCGGAAAGCCACGACTGTGCCGAGGCGGCGGTTCTCCGTAGAAGAGAAGATCCGGATTGGGACGGATAGACCCGGGATGAAGAGCCGGTCTGGGTGACATGCTGACGGGGTGGTCCGCACGCACGCGCCGGTGGAAGCCTATAACGACGGCTGACACGGCTGCTGCGAACCACGTGACGCTCGTCGCCCTCAAGCCGTCCCCCCCCAATCCTCTCCTAAGCAAGGCTTGTGACGCCATGAGGGTGATGACGCCATTCCCGGACGCTTCAAGCCGCGCCAAGCCTCTCTCAGAGTGTGAGCCCTACTCTCCGCATCTCCCTGGTGCCCTGCTTGGCAAGAGTGCAGACCCATTGGACCGAGAGGAGCGGAACCTTGTCCCTGTCCCAATCGGCTCCAAACCCCGCCCCCGCTACCAAGCCGATTCGGAAACCCGTCTCTGCGCAGGCGGGTTTTCCTTTTTGTGCCAGGAACGGCGGGCGGCTGAAGAGGTGCATCAGGATGTCGCCGGTGTCCGGGTCCACCTCGATCTTCTTGACGAATAGCCGTGCAAATGCCACGGCAAGCGGTCTTCCCTCGACTCAGCCGTCACACTCGCTACCCCTGTCATCGCACTGGCCCCTGCTGATTGAGAGGGATGCGGTCCTATGCTTGCTGGGCCGCGGCCTGTCCTATAGGCGTATCCTACGGAAGTCCGGGCAGGCGCGTTACACGCACTGGCCCAGGCGGGCTTCGGGGCGCCAGGCAGACCGAGAGGGCCACCAGGAGCAGCGCGGCCTGGGTTCCAAGTCCTATGGCCCATTGGGCTGGAGCCAGGTTGTGCTGGATGCCATGATGGAAGCCAATGAGCGAGGCGGCGCCCGACCAGGTTCGCAGCCACGGCCCCAGGGGAGGGACGTATTCCGCCAGATCGATCAGTATGCCGAAGAGCGCCGCGCCTTGCATGACGCGGCGATCGGGCCGTCCTGATGTCAGCCACGCAACCAGGATAACGCCCACCAGGAAGTCCGTAATCCCCGCAGCCGCTTCGAGCGGCGTCGGCCCGCCCTGCTTGACGCCGAAGAGCGAGTGAGCATCCAAGTGTGGAATGACGTCCAACACGAAGTGGCTGGCAAAAGCGGCCAGCCACGCCAGCCACGGTCGCCGCAAAACCCGGCCGATGGCTGCTCCTGCCACCATGTGCGGGGTCGCCATCATCTTGCGCGCTCCCTGGCTTGCCCCCTCTCGACGAGGGGGGCGTCCGCTGCAAGGTGGAGAACCCTGGGCTTCCAGCCGAGCCGGCGAAGCAGCCCGAGGCAATCGCCTGGCTGCATCTCCTCCGGGCGCTTGCCCGCCAATGCGATCAGCACTCCCTCCATCACGTTCGTGCCGAACGAGCGGCCGTCAAACTCCGGCGTTGTCGTGACCAGGGTAGTCACCCCGCGCTCTCGCAGCGGGGCGGCGTCTTGGGAAGTAGTGGTTCGTGATGAGGACTTTACCATCCATTCGCTCCGGCAGGTAGCGGTGAATGTAGTGAAAGTCCCCGGCCACGACATCAGCCCAGAGGAAGTAGCGCGCGGACCGGCCGCCCCTGGGTTCCGATAAGCTCCTGAGCAAGATGGAGCGCGTCCTGGGACGGCGCGTCCGCCCCCTGCCCATCGGCCGACCGAAGAAGACCGTGCAGGAAGGGGGAAAATAGGTGACTGTCCCTATTTTCTCGCCTATTTTGTCGAACATATTACGCAGGAACGGCCGACATGTTGCAGAACTGCTCAGTGATCTGCGTAGGTTGAGGGAGGTTCAGATGAGGGCTGTTGCCGTGTTGCTGGTAACGCTGTTGACGTGCGCCTGCTGCGATGCGGCGAAATATCTGATTCAATCGGGGTGGGGTCTCCCGAACACGCACCAGTTGCGCGAGAACCTGGCGCTTTACGAGAGCAAGCCCTTCGACGGGATCGTGTTTCAGCCAACGGTAACGCGCGATGGAAAACCAGCCTCGTTCTGGTTCTCGATCTGGACGCTGGAACGCTATGATGTTCGGGATTTCCAGCAGGCGATCGAGGACATGAAGGCGACTCCGTTCAAGCGTTTGAAGAACAACTTCATGCTGACGAACGTAACGCCCGGGAACGTTGACTTCTTCGATGATTTCTCATCTGTGGTGGGTAACTTCCGTGTCGCGGCAATGATTGCCAAACAGGGCGGTGTGAAGGGAATCGTGTTCGACCCGGAGCCATACGAGAAGTGGAACCCGTGGGATTACCGTTCGGCGAAATACCGGGAAACGAAGACCTTCGGGGAGTACCAGGCCCAGGCATTCCGCCGCGGCCGCGAGGTTATGCGGGCGATAAACTCCGCGTTCCCCGACATCTGCCTATTCCTTTACTTTGGCTCTTACATGTCAGGCACTCCGCCGGGGTCCGGCGGGACGTATTATTCATTGTTGTCATCATTTATTGACGGAATGCTGGATGCGTGCACGCCTGAGACGGTGATTGTTGACGGATACGAGAGGACCTACAGCAACCGCAGGCCGGAGGAGTTCGCGGAAGGCCGCCGCTTGGTGAAGGAGGCAGCGCTCAAATGGAGCCGCGTGAAGGAGAAATACCGGAAGCACATCTCGGCGGGGTTTGGCATCTGGATGGACAACAGTTGGCCCAGGATCGGGTGGCACACGGACGACTTTTCGAAGAACTTCTTCGCGCCGGCTGAGTTCGCTTACTCGGTTCACCACGGGCTCCGCTATTCGGACAGGTATGTCTGGATTTACACGGAGACCGCGAACTGGTGGCAAGAAGGCCGCGTTCCAGTCGCCTACGAAGAGGCCCTTCGCCTGGCGAAAAAGCGCAGTGTTCCAGAGCCGCCTGAGCGCTCGCTTCCCGAGTACAAGTGGCCGCCCACGAGCACGAAGACATTCGACGGCTATGATGACGACGCGGCTTTCGCGGAGTTCTTGAAAGATTACCGTCAACTGCTAATCCTTCCGAAGGAGGGATGGCATTTCAGCATGGACCCCGACAACTGGGGCGAGAAAGGGGAATGGTACTCGACCGAGTTCGATGATTCATCGTGGGTGCTCGCCAAGATCGGCGACTGGTGGGAACCGCAGGGCTTCCGGGGCTATGACGGCTGGGCGTGGTACCGGCAGGAGGTCGAGTTTCCCGCCGAGTTGCCCGAGAAATTGGTTTTCGCCTTTGGGGCTGTGGACGAAGTTGCTTACCTGTATATCAACGGCAAGTTCGTTGGAAAGCATGATGAGGGTGCAGCGGGCTGGACGACGGCTTTTCTGATTGACGTTAGCCGCCATCTGCGGCCTGGGAAGAACCTGATCGCGATCAGGGTGTATGACTCGGCGCTTGCGGGAGGGATCTGGAAGACGATCAGGCTGCTGACGCCAAAGTGATTCACGGGGCTCTGTCCGAC
>Ga0315280_10000652_pt1 | contig 63851 bp, 84 predicted proteins | sample YL17G06_40_MG_FD_203697 | JGI IMG/M metagenome (GOLD analysis project Ga0315280, IMG submission 203697) | Sediment microbial communities from Yellowstone Lake, YNP, Wyoming, USA - YL17G06_40 | ecosystem: Environmental > Aquatic > Freshwater > Lake > Sediment | place: USA: Wyoming | collected... | reverse complement strand
ATAACCCTGTTTCTTGAACAGTGCCAGGTTGTTCTTGTCGGATTTGGGCAGGTAGGTCGTTATCTTGGAGACGTCTTCCACCTGCTCTATCTGGTCCAGTAGCCTCTTTTCCGCCCCTTTTCCCCGGTATTTCTTAGCCACTGAGAACAGGTCTATCTTCACCTCGCTGCCCTTTTTCCTCGTGAATATGAATGCTATCGGCTTGCGCGAGACTTTCGCTATCAATAGGTTGCTATTTTGGTCCAGGATCCACTGGGTTAGCGGATAGCTATCAAGCGCCCTCAGATGCTCGACCCCATCACTGCTGTATACGTGGACTAAACCTTCGATATCATCAAGATTCGCTCTGTCTATAACCAATTCCATGGTCTTCCCTCACTTTTTCTTTTCTTTCGGTTTTTCTTCCACGACCGGCTCTTGGACCGCTTCAACTTTCTCTGCTTTCTCGCTTTTCAACTCAAGTCGCTCTAGTCGTCTGAGTACTCCCTCTAGGTCGTGCGCCAGATCTTCTCCAGCTTCGGTCAATCGTATTACGTTTATCCTGCCCTGACCTTCGGTCGTTATCAGCCCGGCTTCCTCAAACGTCGCCAACGTATTGATGAGGTGGGGGTACGTGCAATCGATTTCTTTGCTCAGCATAGACGCGTACCACTCTCTGTCCTTTTTTGCTAAAGCGGCTAGGGCTCGCGCAGGCTTTTCTTTAAAAAAAACACTCGTGAGCATCGTTTCACCTATATCCTTTTTTTATTACAAATCATTTTAACTATTTAAACCTTGTGGTTGGCAGTTATAGGATAAATTATATAATATGAATAGTAATTGATTAATCATACTAATAATGAAGTATTAACCAAATAATATATGATACTCTTTACAAGTAGGGGGATAAAAATGTGAGGAAACTGAGAAAATTGAGCTGGCTGAATAGTGCAAAAATGATTGAAACTGAAAATGCGTGGTGAGTAAAGGTTGGTTTGAAGCGGCGCGTGTGGAACAGTGGTAGAATCGGCATGCTCAGCCGCACTGTTTGTGAGGGATCCTATAAAGTGAGCTATTACCTTAGCTATGGTCGGTCCGTTGGTGGCAAAACCGCTCCTGAGAGAGATTGAAAATGTGAGAGATCGGTAAAAATTGGTCATTTGATCCAGCTGGTTGATAGTGGCCTGGCTGAGTTGGACGGTGAGTAGGATGAAAAATGTGAGAGATCTGATTTTTGAGGTTTTAAGTAAATTTTTGTGCAATAATTTTACTTTTTGGGTGGTGATTGAAAAAAGTCTGGTTTGGAAGATCTTGAGGATCAAAAATACAGTTTTTTTCCAGGAATTTAGTCCGATATAAGAAATCGCTATGCTGCGCCAACCAGTCGGAAACGTGTCGACTCGTCGATTCATCCGAAAAGTATAAAAATAGGTTCTGATTTACTATAGACACCATGAGCATCTTTGGAAAACTCAGGCAGGCGTTCGTCCAGAAAGAAAAGAAGCCGGAAAGGAAGGAAGAAAAACCAGTACAGGTAAGCTACGTTCCTCTGAAATCTGAAGAGAAGCTGGACAGCATGGATCACAAACTTGACGAGCTGCTAGAGATCAAGAAACTCTATGAAGACATGCTTGACTGGATGGTCGAGCTCGCGAAGGAGTCTAGGAGTCGAATGAGTCGAGACACATCGACGATTCATCGCGATGCATCGACAGATTCATCGATACTATCGCCAAGACTCAAACAAGTGCTAGACGTGGTCAAAGACAAGGGCGAAATCCTGGCAGATGATAGCGCCACAATAACTGGACTTAGCCTTAACCGGTGCTCTGAGATCCTAAATGCCCTGTATCGTGCAAATTATGTTGAAAAGCACCGCGTCGGGCGCGAGGTCTACTATAGGTACAACCCGGGTCCCTCTGGAAAATTCACACAAGAGATGGGCCCTTAGCCTTACACCCGACACTTCTTGTATTCGGCGGCTGGCTTTCTGATTTTTCTTGGTTTTCTGATGTGTCGACTCGTCGATTTATCGAAAATCGACGTATATGGACGATATGTCGGGAGCAAAATCGACGAAACGAAAGGTTTTTAAATAGGTATTTCCTTATTCTGACACGAATAACGGTGGGTGAATAAAATGACGATGCGACTATCGAAATTATACGGTATGGATATTTATACCGACGAAGCAGGGTACATCGGTAAGGTAAACGATGTTATCCTCAATCTGGAGAAAGGCGAAGTTGTAAGGCTGACTACAGAGACCCTGAAAGCAGCCAGTAGAGAAGAGGCCGCGAAGGTCCTTAGAGACAAGAGCGTTTTATATAAGAACGTGAGATCAGCAAAGGACATTTTACTAGTAAGCAGGCATGGTGGGGCTGTCCAGGAAGAAGAAGTAGAAGCTGAAATGGAAGAAGCTCCGAAGAAAGGCGCTTTACACTCTCTAGCGAAGAGGAGATAACTCGTTTTTCCCCTTAGTTTTTCCTTTAGACATTTGAACAATTATTAAAAAATTATTATATTTATTATATTAGTGCAAAAACATTTCATTATATATAAACGTATTTTTATTATTATTCGAATACACGAACAAGGGGGTCTAACCATAGATAGAAACCAGCTATTATTATATTCTACTTAACACATATATTATTTAGTTTTACCATGGTGAACTACAATGAATTCGAAGCTAGCCAAAAAATAATTGAATTTTGCCGGTTTCCGATTCCCAGGACAGTCACTGAGATTGTGAGGTTCCTCAAAAAAGAAGTGAAAAATTTTTATCCAAAGTCTAGACCAGATCTTGTTGTAAAGTTTTTGAAGCAGAACCACCTCGAAGAGCTTGTTGCAAAAAACATACTTGTCGAATATTCTATAAGGGATCAAACTTGGAAGTCAACGCGCCAGCTCATGAAACATTTTTTTAAGAACCAAAATCTGACCGCGCCCAGAAAAGTTTCGGCACTGTACCAAATAAACTTCCTTTACCTCCAACACACCCCACACATCTACAAGCTGCCGGTTCTAAAAGACATCAATCTGGATTTAATTACCCTCTTCTACCCAATGATCAAAGACAAGAAAATCGATAATTTTTTCTGGGGTGTGCTGAATTTTCTCTACTCATGCGAATTGGAGCGCGATAAGATGAAAATCGAACTATATCGGCTCAATTTCTCTGAGAAAGAGCGCGGTCTATTGGAGAATTTCATGAACTATTCCGCAGAGTTCAAATCATTTTTTCAATCTTTCCCGTTCAAGCCGGATGCAGACAAAGCAATAGAAATGTTGAGGGCGTTATGAAAGAGATTTACAAGATTTTGATGAAAGTGCCAAAGGGCCGCGTGACCACTTACAAAGAGCTTGGCAGAGCTAGTGGTCATCATCAGAGAGCGGTTGGAAAGCTGATGAATGTCAATCCATATGCTCCGAGAGTGCCCTGCCACCGAGTCGTAATGTCAGACGGCTCTATAGGCGGCTTCGATGGGAACGTACCCAAGAAAATCGCAATCCTGAAGAAAGAAGGGGTTTTAGTCAAGCGCGGGAAGATAGTCGATTTTGAGAAAAAGTTCTTTAGGTTTTAGCTTTCCTAACGACTGGCTCCAAGAAGAACAGGAAAAATGCAAAAAACGCATACATGTACGGGTCAGAGACTAATCCTAAAAACCCCAGGAACCCCAAAAGCCCCCAAAACCAATTTATTTTCACTTTCATTTTTTTCACCCCAGTTTATAGCGAGGGTCGGATTTGAACCGACGACCTTCGGGTTATGAGCCATCCGCGAACAATTAAGTTCTCGACGGGCACTCCAGGCTGCCCTACCTCGCTTTGAACAAGACAACTAGTATTAGAATTTTTAAGTAAGCTTATTTAAAAGCCTGCGCCTATAACTATATCTGAGGTGCGATTATGCCTTGGCCATGGAAGAGGAAGCTATTGCAAAATCCAGAAGAGCGGGTCTGGAAGAACGATCGAGTAGTAAAGTTAAGTTCTTTATCGGATCAAGAAAGGACGCGCGTACTTGCGGCGAGAGAACTCAATGAAAAATTACAACAAAGGGCGGAGGAAAGGAGAAAAGAGAACGAAGAGAAAAAGAAAAAGTCCCCTAAATTTTAAGTGTCAGACTGCCTATCATTCTTCATTCAGCCGCATCAGAACTTAAAGGTATCATCATCCACTATTTCTTGCTGTTCCTCAGGCTTTTATTCGTTTCTCTCCAGTAAATGTTGTTAATAATAACAACAATATCATTAACAATAAGGTTTAAATAGGAGAAATCCCTTGTCCTACCGGTGATTTTATGAAGAAAAGCCTCGTATTCACCAAATCGATAGCATTCGAGAAGGCCTTGATAGACCGGCTTGAAGAGTACATGTCAACACCAGAGAAAGAGGGAAAAAGGATCAATTTTTCAGCAGAAGTAGCCAACCTGATAGAAGCCGGCCTCGCATACAAGCTGATAGAGAAAGACTTGCTCGCCGGAAGGAGCGTCAAGCTGGGCCAGGAGACCGTCTCTATGGCAGGCAAGGCTAAGCTCCGAGACCTGATCAAAGACAAGATAGAGTTTGGCGAGACGGCCCTGGAGCAGCCGAAGCCAGTGAAAGGCATCAGAATGCAGAAGCTCTAGCGCCAACCGTAGAGCCCGCGTAAAGGAACGAAGACGCAGGGAAAGTTCAAGTCAGCTTCTAAAATTTTCCCATTCTTTTTCTCAAGTAAAATTAGCCGCTGTTCATACATCCCCCCAACCGGTGCGACTATCCTCCCATTCTCTTTTAGCTGGTCCATCCACGGCTTAGGTATGCTTGGGCAGCCCGCAGTCGCTATTATCCTATCGTAAGGAGCGTATTCCGGCAGGCCTATCGAACCGTCGCCAGAGAAGACGTGCGCATTCTTATAGTCTTTCAAGTTTTTTTTCGCAAACTCGGTAAGTTCGGGTACAACTTCGACGGTATATATCTTCCCTCGCGGAGCCATCTTGGATAAAATAGCTGCCTGATAGCCGGAGCCTGCCCCTATCTCAAGAATTTTCTGCCCATCGTTGACTTCCAGATATTCGCTCATCACCGCGACCATATGGGGCGCCGATATGGTCTGGCCGCCAGGAATCGGGAGAGGCGTGTCGGAATAAGCCAGTCCCTTTAGGCTATCTGGGAGGAAATTTTCTCTCGGGACTTCTTCAAACGCCTTGATTACCCTCCTCGATTTCAATAGTCCCTCTGCCATTAACATCTTAACCAGCTCTTTTTGGTCCATACAAAACCCTTAAATAGATAAGTCGCCAGAAATATAAGAGTGAGGGTGAGGTCAATGAAGCGATTTTTGATTGTCCTTCTATTGTTGATAACAGTGAGCTTCGCAGCAGAGGATGCGCTGAGAATCCAGAACCAGAAGACATTCCCGGCAGCCATCCAAGCGGGCGACAAGGACGTAATACTGCAGTTCGATTTATACCACACGGGAAGGATAACCTATGAAAACATCACCGTCCAATTGAATCTGCCCCAGCAGTTCGAAGGTATAAGGACCTCTTACTTTGTGGATAGACTCTTACCCAGCCAAACTGCAACCATGAGCTTTAGATTTAATGTCAGGGATATAGACCCGGGCACGTACACGATTCCAGTTACGATAAAATATACTGAGACCAGCGGACCCTACCAGACGAGCACTAGCCGGCAGATATATCTTTCGGTCTCATCCACCCCCACTCTGAGGTTCGAGGACATAATATTCGACCCGACACCGCATATAGGCAAGCCGTTTACAGTTACTCTCAAGATAAATAACACCGCGCAGATCCCCGCCTCCAATGTTTTGGCTGCGATATCCTCTCCGACCGCCCAGATCACTTGGATACCTGACTCGCAAATAATAAATTTCATCGGCGCCAATTCTGTCGAGGACTTGGTCTTCAAGGGGATAGTCAGCTCAGAGACCAAGCCAGGAGCATACGCCGGAACCGTGACCCTAATCTACTCCGGTACCACGGTCTCTAATGCCTTCTACGCGGAGGTTCATGGCACACCCGACCTGAAACTAGCCGGCAGCCAGACGGATAAGACAACGTATGTCGGAGAGAAATTTACCCTCTCAGTGCAGCTGGAGGATGTTGGCAAGGAAAAAGCAAGGTCTGTCCAAGTCAGGCTAAAAGACGGCGCAATTGTTGGCGCTTTGGCCTCCTATATCGGGACAATAGAGTCGGATGACACCGGCTCAGCTATTTTTGATATAACCGTAGACAAGCCCGGCAACTACATCATCCCGCTGGAGTACACCTATACGGATGATGAAGGAAACACGTACACCCAGAGCGAAAACATCTCCCTCTTCATTTATACCCGGCCATTCGACTTCAGCGGAATAATCGTTCTAGGCATAATCATAGTGGTCGTCTGGTATTGGATGAAAGGAAGGAAAAGGAAACGACACATCGAAAAGATAGTTGACTAGCATGTGGAAGATAGCATTCAGGAACCTGCTATCCAAGAAAACTAGGACTCTTTTGGCTTTGATGGGCCTCGTGATAGCAGTAGTTGGTGTGGTAGGACTAATTTCGATTAGCGACGGCATCAAGAACATGGTGAATGAGAGCCTCGGGAAGCTCCAGGGCGTGCAGGTGCTTCAGAAAGACTCGCTCTCACCGATGCTGTCAAGAGTCGACATGAAGATAATCAAAGAGATTGAGAGCTTCCCTGAGGTGGATATAGTCACACCGAGAGTTTTTGGGATAGCCTCCTCCATCGACGGAAAAGCATTTCTCTCAGGAGGAATGAGCATGGGTGGGGGAATAGGGGAGATAATAGGGATAGATCCAGTCAAAGAAGGGGCCTCTGGCAAGACGGGATTCGACACTTCTCAAATAACACAAGGCCGATTCCTAAAGTCAAGCGACACCTATTCCGCAGTGCTGGGCAAGAAAATTGCTGACGGCTATAAGAAATCAGTCGGTTCAGTAGTCGAGCTCAACGGCATAAGGTTCAAAGTCGTGGGGATATGGACTACCGGCAGCTCTTCAACAGACAATATGATACTGATCCCGATTGATATTGCGAGAAAAATGTTCAGCATCGAATCCGATAAGGCGTCCATGCTCACAGTTTATACGAAAGACCCCGGGGCAGTAGAATCGATTTCCAAGAAGATAGAGCTGAGGATAGACAATGTCGACGCCAAGTCCGGCTCGGAATACGCCGCGGATGTGAGTTCCGTATTCGGTAGTTTGGATATCTTCTTCTGGGCGATATCCTCGATAGCGGTGCTTGTCGGAGGAGTTGGGATACTAAATACTATGTTAATGTCAGTCATGGAAAGGTTCAGGGATTTCGGAATACTGAAGGCAATCGGCTGGAGCAATTCGAATATCATGACACTGGTCGTCTCTGAGTCAATCATCCTCGGGGCAGTCGGCGGCATGGCTGGTCTGGCCGCGGGGTACACGCTCGTCGAAATAGCCAAGCCGATTCTGGGTTTCCCGATGCAGGTTACACCGACTTTGGCAGTAATCGCAGTTCTCTTGGCAACCTCTCTAGGTCTTGTCGGCGGCCTCTATCCGGCGCGCAAAGCAAGCAGGCTGAATCCCATCGAGGCGATTCGTTATGGTTAAGAAGATAATCGAGGTAAAGGACGTCCATAAGTATTTCAAGATGGGCGAGAATCTGGTTCATGCCTTACGCGGGGTGTCCATGACCATAAACCAAGGAGATTTCGTGTTCATAATAGGACCGTCGGGCTCTGGCAAATCCACGTTACTGCATCTAATCGGGGCGCTAGACGTTCCGACAGACGGAGAGATATACTTCGAGGGCAAAAAGCTATCGCAGATGGAAGAAGACATACTGTCGACAATCAGGAGAAAGAAGATCGGTTTCATCTTCCAGGCGTTCAACCTCATGACCTCTCTGACTGCCCTGGAAAACGTAACCATCCCGCTAGTCCCCTCGGGAGTCGATGAGAGTGTGGCGAACACGAGAGCAATCAAGTTAATGAAGATGCTTGGCCTAGGCGACAGGATAAATCACACGCCAAACCAGCTATCCGGTGGCCAGCAGCAGAGAGTGGCCATAGCCAGATCCTTAATCAACGACCCGATTATAGTTTTGGCAGACGAACCAACCGGAGAGGTCGACTCAGTAACTGGCAATGAGATATTCGATTACCTTAGAATGATGAACAAGAAATTCAACAAGACGTTCGTGATAGTCACTCACGACACGGAATACATAAAAAGAGGAGACAAGATTTTCAAGATCCACGACGGGAAGATAGTCAGTTAGGGCGAGTACTTTATAGCTCCCACAGGGCATCCATCGGCAGCAGCCTTGCAGTCGCATTTGGCACAGGCCTTCGCGTTCTTAACATGAGATTTGCCGTCAGAGCCAATCTCAAAGACATCAGGGCACAGGGCAGCACACGCGCCACAGCCGATACAGGTGTTCTTATCAACGGTTAGCTTCATCACTTACCCCTCCACTTGGAATTAGGCACGTACTTTTTAATAACCTTTACTAATTCTTCCATTTCTTCATCGGTCTGGCTCTTCTCTTTCCTCAGTTCGTCTTTGTAAGCGTGCTCTGGCTGGAACTTCTGCAAGACATACTTTTTACAGCCGTTGAGCGAACGCACTATATCCTTCAGGTCCTCTTTGGTATGGACGCTAGGAACTACCGTTGTTCTGAACTCATACTCTATATCTGATTTTAAGAGCGCCTGTATGCTGGTTTTGACATTGTCTATGAGATAGCTGCTCCTGACGCCGCTCACTCTCTCGTACTTCTTCGGGGTCACAGGTGCTTTGATGTCCATCGCGACATAGTCTACGAGCTTTTTCTGGATCAATTTCTTCAGAAGCAGCGGATTACTGCCATTGGTGTCCAGCTTCACCTTCAGCCCGATAGACTTCACCTTCTCGCAGAACTCGGAAAGGCCGGCCTGGAGCGTTGGCTCTCCTCCGGTTATGCAGACGCCGTCGACAAAGTCCGAGTTCTCTCTCAGATGGTTGAATATTTTCTCCTCAGGTATGACGTCGAACTTCTCGGGGCTATAAATCAGCTCGTGGTTATGGCAGAAGTTGCACTCAAAGTTGCATTTGGATGTAAAGACTGTCGATACCACTTTCCCATCCCAGTCCACCATAGAAGTTGGGATGAAGCCCCTTATCTCCATGCTATTCCTCGAAAACGTGCAATATGGCCTGTTTATCTGGCGTTTTACCGCGCCATGACATGAGCTCATTGCCCCTCTCGTCGACAAGCACTGTGCTAGGCGTTCCCATCACATCGTAGAACATCGCCTCAGCCCTCCCATCGACACTATCGACATCGAAATACTGGACTATAACCCCTCTCTTCTTGAGATCTTCCGCAATCTCTTTGGCTGGCGGGCAATTGGGGCAACTCTCTTTGCTGAAAAACTTCACTAGCTTAGTCTGGTAGCCTATTTTCATCTAGATACCTCCAAACGCTCTCTTATTTTCCTGTATGGCCCTTCTCCTATCTCTGAGTTCTGCTTCCTTCCCCTTGTTCCAGCCTTCTACTTTCGAGAAGAAGCCAGTCACTCTCGTCATGTGCTCTACTCTGTTACTCCCGCAACACGGACATTTTCCTTCCATTAAACCACCTAATATAATCCCCTGAAGGTCTTGCCGCAATCAAGGCAGCTGGTAAATTCAGGACTAAAGGCTATTTGGTCGTTAGTAGTATTCCTAAACGTCTTGGTCACAAAATTAGCGATAGACTCGGGATCTGGTCTTGCCTCTCCCAACCAGATGTGGGTCAGAGCGCCGGCGTGTATCATCGGATGGAACTTGCCCTCTTTCTTCACTCTCTCGACCGGGTCTACGGGCACGCTGACATTCAGATAGGTGGAATTGGTATAGTACACCTCGTTCTTTTCTATAACCCCCTTGACAGTTTTGCTCGCATGCCCGTTGAAATGCTCCAAATCCAGCTTCGCTAGACGATAGGCTGTTGACTCGGCGGGCGTCTGTTCCAGAACGAACTTCATGCCCCTTTCTTCAGACATCCTCCTGGCCTCGCTCTCCATGAACGAAATTACCTTCAGCCCGAACTTGAACGCATCGTTAGACTCGTGCATCTGCTCCCCGACATGATGCTGGACCATCTCATTCAGCCCGACCATGCCGATTAGGAACGTAGTCCTTTTCAGCCTATAGTACGCCTCCCCGTCCACGTCCATGGTCAGCATTCCCAGAGGACCCTGGTTTTTATACCCTAAAAGACTCTCAATGAACTTTTTCTTCTGCTGATGCGCTTTGGCCATGAGCTCCAGCCGGTTGGTCATGATTTCGAACAGCTTGCCATCGTCACCGTTCGTCTCGTAGGCTATCCTCGGCAGATTTAGAGTCACGTTCTGCATCGCCGAATACCTCATCTTCCACGGCCTCTTCGCATCGTTCAAGTCTGATTCATCCAGTTTGAACGACAGGCGGCAGCACTCGCTTATCTTCGCAGTCTCCCCCCGGTCGAAGATGAAATAGGGGTTGCCTTTCTCTGATGCCACTTCAGACAATAGGTGCAAGAACTCCTCATGGCCTTCGGTCTTGAAGAACTTTTCAGTGATATGGACGTCCGGCTTTGGGAAGAAGAACGGCCGGCCATAGGCGTCACCATTAAGATAGACGCGGAACAGGGCGGTAGCAAAGCGCTGCGCATCCTCGAGATAGTCGGAATAGGTGTTCCCAGTGTCTATCCCCCCGGGCCCTATCGCCGGGACGTCCTCAAAGTGCTTCGGAACCTCCCAGTATATGTTGAGGTCAGAGAATATAGACTGGCCCCCCCTGGCAACGGCCTGCTGGGCGAATTCGAATATCAGTATCTGGGCGAGCTGTTCCAATTTCTTTTCGTCCAGTCCGTGCAGGTAGGGGGCGAGAAAGAGATTTACTGCATCCCAGCCTATCGCGCCGTTGAACGTCCCCTGTAAAGCGGCTGAGAACTTTATGAGGTGGAGCAAAAGGACCTCTGGATGCTTGGCCGGCTTGGCTATGGACAGGGCGTTGGGCAGGTTAAGGCCGAATTTTTTGATATACTCGATAGAATTTCCGGAACAATATGGTCTGTCGACGAAGCCCAGGTCATGAAGATGGAAATCTCCTCTCTCATGCGCCAAAGAGATGTCGGGCGAGAAAACCTTGAGAAGAGCGTATTGTTTCTTGATCGCCTCGGCCAAAGTCAGATTGGTCGCCTCTGGGCCGTGCGGGATGTTGGCATTCTCTTTATTCCTCTGTATTATTATCTCATCCACATCGTATATCGGCAGACCGAGTCTCGTGTGTTGCATCCTTACCTCCTCAAGTCCGTGCTCAATCAGTTTCTCGTTGACCACTTCCCTGATTAAAGGCGAGGTTATGTACTTTACCTTGGAGTTCTTTATTACTTCTTCCACTTCCAGGCTAATCTCGTCAGCTAGCTCAGGAGAAATAGAGGTCTCACGCAAGAGTGCTTTGACTATCTTCTGCCTGTTCCACGGCCCGACATCCCCACTGGAAACCTTGACAAAGAGCGATAGGTCTGTTGCGTCTTTCTTGTTTTCTGGCATCGGGTGTCACTTGCATCATTTTTTGAATTCATCGTAAGGTAATGAGATGAAGTATTGAATAGGTAACTGTTTCTTATATATGGTTATGTTTGATTTCCTAACCGTTTTTCCACTATAAGTATGAAATGTATGCTATTTTTAAGTTTTTTACAATCACTTAGAGGAAGAAAGGATTATATAGCAAAATTCCCTCTTTTACCGCATGAAGGCCCAGATAGGTCTAGAGTATATGATAGTGGTGGCACTGGTAATCGCAATCCTTGTCCCCTTATTCTATTACGCAAACCAAAAGCTCGAATCATCCAGAACCGAGGGTGAAGCCCGCATAGCGATGAACACCATAGTCACTTCAGTTAATACGGTATATGCGCAATCCCCTGGTTCCAAACTATCTGCGAATGTTTTTGTCCCCAAAGGCTATCAACCGGCCAGCTCTCGGCTCATAAACAGGACCATACTCATGAATTATACCTCGATGGGTGGAGATAGATACGAGATCATCGGTATAGCCAAATGTAATGTCAGCGGCAGGCTCCCACCCTATTGGGGCTATCACGTCATGACATTTATCTTACAGCAAAACGGCAATGTTTCTATTAACGCAACTGCTCCGTGAATGAAATGCGAAAGGCCCAGACAACTATCGAGACCATGATGGCGGTTGGAGTAATTTTGGTATTTGTTCTCATGCTTTACAACTTCGTAATCTACCCCAGAATGCAGCAGTCTAACTATGCCCAAACGTACTATCTCGCCAAAAGCACGTGCTCTGATTTGAGTACTGCGATAAAGGCTGTGGCTTTCAATGAGAATGGCTTTAACGAGAGAATAAGATTGCCAGAGAAACTCTATGGAACAGCCTACACGATAACCGTTTATCCGACAGTGCTAGACCTCAAGTGGAATAAAGGAGACGTCTACTGTCCCTACACTGCGAAGAATGTTTCCTATCTCGGTACTAAACCGCCTTTCAATCTTCCCCCCGGAGGGTACGTGTTGAATAACTCAAAGGGAGATGTGACCATTGCATAAAGGACAAATTATAACCACGGATTTGATATTTGCACTCACAATCGCACTGGCATTAGTCTTTATGATAAACTCACAATGGGGCATGATGCTAAAAAATGCTGATGATGCCGAGACCAGGATTTCTCTGGAAAAAGCAGCATATGTTGCAACGTTTTATCTGATTAATGGGCCCGGCTATCCGATCTCCTGGAACAGCACCAACGTACATGTGATTGGGTTAGCAAGTGATTTAAACGCGATAAATGGGAAGAAATTCATAGAGCTTATGAAAATTGACAACGCCTCTCTCAGCACATTTTTAGGGGCCCCCGAGTTCAAGTTCTCAGTAAACCTCACGAAAATAGATGACACGCCCATAAACTCGACGGGCTATTTCACACAAAACCCAAACATCTCTGCGAGAATCCTATCTTACGTTTCATTCAATAACACGCTTTCAAAGCTTTATGTTACGGTGTGGAAATGAGAAAAGCATTTATCTTTACATTAGACGCATTATTTGCGGTTACGGTAATGGCACTGTTCTTCGTCGTGTTTTCCTTCGAGATGAACGTGCCCAAACAAACCTACTGGCTGTCGGAAGGCGGGAATACTTTCATGACCTCCCTCGACAAGAGCGGTGTATTCTATAAAATATTCGATCAGACCAACCCAGAGGCGGAGAGTATGCTCAATTCTTACTTAAACAAGCTTCCCAGCAACGTCAATGCAAATATCACAGTGAAAATCTACCAACCCCCGTTCCCCTCCAACCCAGTAAGAGAAATCAAAACGAGCAAAGGAACCATGAGCCAAACCCAGGAGACTCATGTAAAGAGGGTTTTCTCGAGTTTCAATTATCTCCAGTATGGATTAGCTGAGATGGTGCTTTCATATGGCTAAAGGATTTGTAATAGCGATAACAATAGTACTGATTTTAGTAGTCATGCTGCTATACACTCAAAACTTTGCAGCAAAGCAGACTAGCGATTTATCCGGTATAGCTCAACTGTTGGCGGGTGAAAAAGTGGCCCATGCATGGTCGGACGTGAGGGATGATATCAGACGGGCCGCAAATCTTATTATAGAAAAAATCAATAACTCAGCGAATTTCTATGACTCGCTTCCCGCAAAGAATAGGGTTTCCGATTACCTGCACAATTACGGCCTTTTCATACAAACGTATTATGAAACGCCAGACATAGATATAAATTTCCTTACGCCCGGCGGCCAGCCGATGGATCTCGGAGATATCCCTGCGGTGATAACCATCCTGCCGCAGAACATACAATACTATTACCCGTCGAAGCCGCCGGAATACGACGCGTGGGCAAAGAGGGAATTATTCATCAACAGCTCTGTCGAAAATTATTCGGCAATAAAGGACGTAATCATGTCCTTGAATTTCTCAAATGTCTATCTTGACTGCAAACCGGCTAATCCAGGAGCCAGCAAGGATTGCGAGGGCCCCGGAACCAAGACACCCGCGAAAACCTGGTGCAACCAAAACCCGACAACAGCGACATACCCCCTTTTCATAAACATATCGCTTTCCGATTACCTGGGCAGGAGCTACAATTTCTCTGAGCGCTGCGCGGAACTCGACAACCCCGGCGCGGTATGGAACGTTCCAGTGGCGCATCCCTCGGGCTCCAGCGATTACTGGGTAAAGATAAGTTTCGGCGTGATTCCTCCAAGGGTCATCAATGTAGAGCTCCATAATGTTGAAGTAAACACTTCGACATCACTTATATTAAATACAAGTGATTTCTATATTAGTTACTTAGCGGACCTTGGCGCCGAGGCAGTTGGTTACAACATAAGCAGGATTGATAGGGTATGAAAAAGGACACCATAGAGACGAAGGTTGATGAACTGGTCGATTATGTTTACACAAAAGGGGAAGTTACCAGCACAACGGCAGCAGACGCGCTTGGCCTGACTCTCGAGCAGATAGAGGAATGGGCCAAGCCTCTGGAAGAGAGCGAGATGATAAGGATAAAATATTCCCCCCTTCACGGCATGGTTCTTGTTTCCAAACCGCTTTCCGAGAAAGAGCTGACCAACAAGCTTAATGAGTTCAAGATAAGGAAAGAGGAGCTGAAGAAGGAGCAGCAGAGGCTGGGGAGCGCATTCGTCAAATACGCCGAAGAAATACCGGAACTAGACTATGATATGAAGGAGATAGAGAGAAGATACCGGGAGAAGATAGGCGAGGCAAAGACTATGACCAAGAAAGAGTTCGTCCCCCTCTTCAACGATCTGAAACTGCTCCATGAAAAGCTCGAGTCCTATGAAAAAGAGTTGGCTGAGCTGCAGGGGGACAAGAAAGACTTGGGCCGTTCTGTCGACGATTTCAAGAAAGACGTCCTAACGATAGACAAGAAAGCTTCCCTCGTAGCCAAGTCAAAAGCCCTCGGTACGTTCTACGATTATCTTTCCAAAGCGGACAAGGACCAGCTCGAGACGAAACGGAAGGAGGAAAAGTTCATCGCGCAGGTCACATCCCTCAGGAGGAGAGTGGACGAGCTATTGCCCCAGGTGGAGCTGACCCACAAGAGGGCGGTCAAATTCAGGTTTTCCAGCCTTTTAAGATTATTCAGAATTAAAATCAGGAAAGAGTGAGGGTTATGAAAAAACTTGACCAGTATTTCGTTGTGGCGGATGAAGTTAAATGCAATGTGAGCATTTTTGAGGTGGACGAAGAGTATGTCCCGATATACGAGATCACCTATCCCAAAGTGGAGAGGGCCACCGATGTAGTTCTGCAGTTCCTGAGGGAGAAGTTAGTCGAGACAGTCACGGTGCATATCTCTGAGATTCTTGATCCGAAGCAGTCCGAGGCCATCAAGAAGAGGTTCATGGAAAGCACCAAGACGCTCGTCGCAAAAGAGTTCCCGGAGCTCGGCAAGGTAGAACAGAACACACTGACTGGCAGGCTGGTCCATGAGATGCTCGGCTTAGGGCCGATAGAGATGATACTCGCCGACCCGAACCTCGAGGAGATAGTGGTCAACAACTCCCGGGACCCTATCTGGGTCTACCACAAGAAGCACGGCTGGCTCAAGACCAACGTGATGGTCCCAACGGAAGAGCAGATATTCAACTACGCTTCTATCATCGGCAGAAAGATAGGCAGGCAGATAACCAATCTCACCCCGCTCATGGATGCGCACCTGCTGTCCGGCGACAGGGTGAACGCTACTCTATTCCCTATATCTTCCATGGGCAACACGATAACCATAAGGAAGTTTGCTAGGAACCCCTGGACGATAGTCAATTTCTTAGATCCAACAATCAAGACGATCAGCTCGGAGATAGCCTCTCTGGTCTGGCTGTGCATGGAGTACGAGATGAACATAGTCGTCTCCGGCGGCACTGCGAGCGGGAAGACGTCGATGTTGAACGCCATCCTGCCGTTCATCCCGCCAAATCACAGGGTCATCAGCATCGAGGATACGCGAGAGCTGACTCTGCCCTCGTTCCTGCACTGGATACCCCTGACCACGAGAGAGCCAAACCCAGAAGGCAAGGGTGAGGTGACCATGCTTGATTTGATGATCAACAGCCTAAGGATGAGGCCGGACAGGATCGTCTTCGGTGAGATCAGGAGGCAGAGGGAAGCTGAAGTCCTGTTCGAGGCGATGCACACTGGCCATTCTGTCTATTCGACCGTTCACGCAGATACATCGGACCAAGTCAAACAGAGGCTGACCAACCCGCCGATAGACCTGCCCGAGGCAATGCTGGAATGTCTCCATCTGATCTTAGTCCAATACAGGCATAGAAGACTAAATATAAGAAGGACATTTGAGGTCGCTGAAGTGGTGCCCTCCTATAAAGAGACCGGCGAGACTCTCGTCGGAGTGAATGTTCTCTACCGCTGGAAACCGAAGACAGACAGCCTGGAAAAGCTATGGACCAGCAGCCGAATCTTTGACGAAGTAGGGATGCACACGGGCATGACCGAGAAAGAGCTCAACCGCGACATGAAGGACAAGGAGGGAATCCTGAACTGGCTGCTGAAGAACAAGATAGCCACAGTAAACGCCGTGGGCAAGGTCATCGCCGACTACTATGACGATAAGGACTTTGTTATAGGAGTAGCTGAGAAGAACAAGAGACCATCCGAAATATTGGACGAAAACCTGATGAAGGAGATCGTTGGTAAATGAACAGACTGCCGTTCGCTCCTTTTCCACCCAAGGTCATGAAGCGGCTTTCCAAGTATTTCTACATCTTTGCCGACCCCATAAACAAGAGCGTACCCTCGTTAAAGTCGGACCTGGCCCAGGCTAAGATGGACATTGATGTCAGAGAGTACATCTCGATGGTGCTGATAACCGCCCTTTTCTATATCGTCATGATACTGCTAGTCTTTGTTTTCCTCAGCCTGATTTTGAGTATAAACTTATTCCCAATCAATATACTCCTGGCGCTGGCGTTTGGAGGATTCATGATGATTTCCGGCCTATATTACCCAAAAATCGTGGCGAAGAGGAGGATGAGGGAACTCGAGAAGAACCTGGTCCCGGCGCTCAGGCACCTGCTGATTGAGGTAAAGTCTGGCGTTCCTTTATTCAACGCCATGGCCGGCATCACGAAAGGCTACGGCGAAGTCTCTCAGGAGTTCAAGCGCATCATAAAGGACATAAACACGGGCGCGAAAGAGGTCGATGCCCTAAATGACTCGGTAAAGAGGAACCCATCGTTCTCTTTCAGGAGAGGCCTTTGGCAGATTAGCAACGCCATCACCAGCGGCGCGGACATAGGGGATGCGCTAAAAGCTATAATAGAGGACCTGACTAAGGAGCAGATCACCGCCATCAGACGATACGGCCAAGAGCTCAACCCCTGGACTATGATCTACATGGTGGCTGCCGTCATCATCCCCAGCCTCGGAGTGACCTTCCTGGTGGTCATCTCCGCATTCTCAGGTGCGGTAATCCCGAAGATAATATACCCGATGATAGCCGGGTTCCTTTTAGGATTCCAGCTGTTCTTCATGAATTTCGTCAAAAGCAAGAGGCCAGCGGTATGAACGTATATTCGAAGCTTTACGTAAAAATCTCGTCGATAGTCCCGAAGGGAATCGTCAAGAAATACGAGCAGTACATGATAACTGCCGACCTCAAGATAGATGCAAGAACCTATGTCGGTTTCACCCTGCTCTTATCTGTCTTGTCTGGCTTCGTTTCAATAATGTTCTTCCTCAATATAGGCGCGCCGCTCATATTCGCCCTGCCCCTCGGGTTTATCACCGGCGTAATCATCATGGCCTTCTTCTATGTCAGGATAGCGCTGTTGTCTGATGCCCGAGCCTCTCAGATTGAGAACTATCTTCCAGAGGCTTTACAGCTAATCGCAGCCAACATTAGGGCAGGTATGACGGTGGACAAGGCTCTTTGGCTGTGCGCAAGGCCAGAATTCGGCCCGTTCGAGAAAGAGCTCAGGAAGATGGCAGCTGAGACGCTGGGAGGAAAGCCCATTACTACTGCCTTAACCGAGTCCGCGAAGAGGGTGAAATCAGTCATCCTTGACCGAGCCTATCTGCTGCTGATTCAGGGCATAGAATTAGGCGGAGCTCTCGCCAACCTTCTGACAGAGATAGCGGGCGACATAAGGACCAACCAGGCGCTCAAGAACGAGATAACCGCAGCCACGACCATGTATACCATATTCATAATATTCGCTTCAGTCATGGCAGCACCGATGCTGTTTGCAGTCTCCAGTTTCTATGTGCAGGCGACCAACAAGATTTGGCAGTCCCAGTCGCAGGAATCAACCGCAGGCAGCTTTGCCGGAGGCATGTCGCAGCAAGGCGAGGTCTCTGTCCTCAAGGTCTCGCAGGAGAACGCCCTCACTTTCGAAGAGGTCAGGATTTTCGCAGTCGTTTGTATCTTAATAACGACATCCTTCGGCTCCCTCTCGATAGGGCTCATCAAGTACGGCGCCTCCAGACGGGGGATAAAGTATATTCCCATGTTCGTTAGCGCAGCTCTCGCCGTCTATTTCATCGGTTACTTGCTGGTTAGCAGTGCTTTCGCCGAAATACTGCGATAGACAGGCGAAAGATTTATAAATGCCTCTTTGCTTATTGCTATCATAATATTAAGGGGTGAAATTTAATGAAAGGACAAACAGCACTAGAGTACCTCATTACCTATGGTTGGGCAATTCTGGTAATTCTAGTAGTGTTAGCAGTGCTCTGGTACTATGGAGTCTTCAGCCCCGGCAAGTGGGCAGGAGAATCGGTCTCAGAGGGAAGCGCGTTCAAAGTAGTGGACAAGCAGCTGACGGGGAATACACTGACGCTGATACTTGGTGACAAGACCGGTGGTCAAACGACAATATCCCTAGTTGAAGCAGCTGGCGATATCACGGGATCTTCTGGTGCAATATCGCAGGTAATACAAGCGGGTGGACAAACAGGTCAGATTGCAGTAACCCTAACAGCACCTGTGGCTCCTGGCGTGGCAGTTGGATCGTTCTATAGGTTCACGGTGACAACAACGTACGTCGCGACCGGTGGAATCCCAGGCCAAAAGGACATCGCGCAGTTCAACATCAAAGCAGTATAAAACCACTATTAATTTTTTAATTTTGTACGATTTTTTTAGTATTTTCAAGAAACAGCAGTCCTTATTCTAGGAACTTCTTTATCTCTGTTATCTTTTTAGTTATCGCATCTTTATCCGTTTGGTCGTCCATAGACTCCATAGCGTTGCCGCACTCCGGGCACTTGAAGTTATACTCGCACGCCAGCTCGAACGGCAGTTTGTCACAGCCATTGGAGCACTTGAAGAACGTATAGTTCTGCTCATACTTCAGTTTTTTCTGCAGTTTGTCCAGCGCATCTTTAGCTCTTTCGGCTATTAGTTCTTTAATCCTATCCTTCTTCAAAAACCAGGTGTAGTTGTACCAGTTGCTCTCCTTGGCTTTTTCCTTAGAATAAGCTATGATCCCAAGATAGTGTAATTTGTTGAGGATAGCCCGGACCTCATTAACGTCGGTCTTGGTCTTTTTCGTTATCTGCTCGTCAGTGAGGCCCTTATCGACATTGTCAAGAGTCTTCACGACCGCGAAAGCCGCGTCACCGGCATTGGTAGTTACAAAATCAGCAACCAATGGATTATCCATCCTAAGTTTCATCACATCGGTATATATTTCTAGCAACACAACTTTATATGGATATCCTTTTTCCGAACTCCTGCGGAACGATTTTCAGACGCCCGCCGAACTTCTTCTTGAGCTCTTTTCCCGTGAAAAACTCATGCAAAAAAACAGCAAGCGCAGCCACTTCGCTATGGGGCTGGTTAGTGACAGCAAGATTATAGTCGACGCTGTGATAGACCCAGCCAGGCACTTTCTCCCCGCCGATTATCACAAGAACGTTCCTTTCCCGCCTGACCTTCTTCATCTGGTCCTGGATTGGCATGCCGTACATGGTCAGATGCACCTTGGTTCCTCTATAGCTCTTTATGGTCTTTCTCCAATTCTTCTCGTAAGAGGCCCGAAACTTCCCACCCCAGTTCTTGCTGACCTTCTTTATGCTGTCCAATAGCTGCTGGTCTTTCTCGCCCGAAAAGACTATCGTGTCAGCGCCCAGCGCCCTGGCAGCCAGCCCGCAATGCGTTGATAGTCGTGCGTCCCGTTTCTTCCGATGGCCGAGCCTCAAAACCGTTATCATCATATAACCTTTTTAAATATCGAGATAGGAATATAAACACTCATTCTTATTATAAATGAGTGGCAGTCTTGGGCCTGTAACTCAGTCTGGTAGATATTTACGGTCTATCGTAAATAATCAAGAGTACTGGACTTTTAATCCAGGAGTCACGCGTTCAAATCGCGTCAGGCCCGCAACGGGGCGGTAGCTCAGCCCGGGAGAGCACACGGCTGAAGACCGTGGTGTCGCGGGTTCAAATCCCGCTTGCCCCACTGAGAACATGGGAAAGATATTGTACGTACTGCTGGCCATTTGCGTGATAGCACTAATCTACCTGAAAAAGGGTTGGGAGAGCGTGGACTGGCAGAACCTGACGATAGAGAACTTGATAGTCTTTCTTCTGTTCATCCTATTGGTCATAATAGGACTGATATTCATCTCGCCGTACGTGAAGAGAAAGAAGCTGGCCTTCCGCGAGGGGAAGCCAGATAAGGGCAAGATATACGGCGGAAAGGATATCACCTGACGCGCGTCGATAGTCTAGTGGTAGGACGTTAGCCTTCCATGTGTTTCGGTTCTGCCGGAACGCGAGAACAGCTAACAACCGGGGTTCAAATCCCCGTCGACGCAGTGATAGCATGAAAAGAAGCTCCAAGCCAAAATGGGTGAAAGAGACGGCATGGAAAAGGATAGCCAAGTTACTAGAGCTGGCCGAGAGTAACCTGAAAAAGCATCCGGAGAGGACCCGCCGCTATGTAGAATTGGCCAAAAAGCTGTCTTCCAAGTATAATGTGACCATCCCGAAGGAGCAGAAGAGGAAGATATGCAAGAAATGCGACGCTTTCCTGGTGCCCGGCTTTAATCTGGCCATTAGAGCAGACAGAGACACGAAGGCGATGGTCTACACCTGCCTCGAATGCGGGCACAAGAAGAAATACGTCTATAAGTGATTTGTTTGGATACCATTAATGTAGGCAAAAACGGCCTGACTGAAAGCGTGAAAAAGGAGATACAGAGCCGGCTCAAGGCGAAAGGATTAATAAGGGTTAAGGTGCTAAAATCTAAGAAAAGTGACTTCGATAAAATACTAAACGAGGTTTCTAATTTACCGAAAGCCGAGGTCATCAAGACGATAGGGTTTACGGTTATTCTAAAGAAGAAAAAAAGTGAGTGAATGGTATCAGCGTTAGAGGCTCCAGCGGACGAGCTCATCAAGAAACTGGCCGAAAAACTGAAGAGCGAGAGCGCGATTAAGGCGCCGGCATGGATGGGCTATGCTAAGACAGGACCGCATGCCGAGAGAAAACCTCAAGAGAAAGATTTCTGGTATGTCAGATCCGCCTCTATCTTGCGCAAGCTGTATATCGAGAAAAACGTGGGCGTTGGCAAGCTCAGAACTTGGTATGGTCGAAGCAAATCCTATGGTAACGCCCCGGAACATCATGTTGACGCTGGCGGCTCTATAATCAGAAAGGCCCTCCAGCAGTTAGAGAGCGCGGGCTATGTCAAGAAAGAGAAGATAGGAAGGACTCTTACGCCGAAAGGACGATCATTTATAGACAATACTGTAATGGAGTTTTACAAAGGGGAGAAACGTGAGCGAGCTAGAAGATTTGAAGAGGAAAAGGTTAGCCGAGCTGCAGCAAAGGTTGCAAGACCAAGAGCAAAGAGAGCAAGAAGAGTTCCAAAGGCAGATGCTGGTACAAAAGCTGCTGGACCCGAAAGCGCTGGAAAGGCTGGGGAACATAAGGGCGGCAAACCCTCTTCAGGCTGAGAAGATAGAGGCCATGCTTGCCTATCTTTACCAGACGGGCCAGCTGAAACAACAGATCAACGAAGAGCTGTTCAAGCAGATATTGACGAAACTCTCGGCAAAACGCGAGACCAAGATAGTAAGAAAGTGATGCTATGGCGAGACACAAGGACAAGAAGTTCAAGGAGCATTTGACCAGAGCGAAGATGAAGAACAAGAAAGCCCCCGTATGGGTCTATCTGAGGACCAAGGACCGAGATATCAGGCGAAGCAGGAGCAGGAACTGGCGTTTCGACAAGCTGAGACTGAAGACCCAGCACAAGAAGAAAGCTGCTAGATTGGTCAAGCACCGAAACCCCAAATTCAATAAAAAGTCTAAGTGATGATTATGGCAAAGAAAGCTGATGTCGCGAAAGAAGTAAAAGCGAAGATAAAAGAGGAAGAGAAAGCCGAGAAGAAAAAGGAAGAGCTGGCTGCTGAAAAGGTTGAGGCCAAAGTCGAAGAGAAAGTCCAGAAGGAAGAGAAAGCTCCTAAGAAGACCGAGGAAAAGAAAGAAGTCAAGAAGGAACTGAAGAAACCGGAGGAAGTTCTTGAGGAGAAGGTCATCACCCTGTCCTTGAGAGAGGCGTGGAAAGCACCGAGGAAGAAGAGGGCGAAAGCGGCTGTAAGAGTCCTTAAAGAGCAGCTGAAGAGGCACATAAAGAAAGACACTAAGCTCGACATATCCGTCAACCGGGCAATCTGGACGCGAGGCATACGAAACCCGCCCAGGAAGATAAAGCTCAACGTAAAAGTCTACAAGGACTTTGCTAGAGCCTATTTCGTCGAGTAGCATGATAATCAAATCTGACTTTAACGGGTCGCCGCACATAGGGGTATTCTGTCTGCTGAACGACCATGTGGCTCTCGTCCCATACTCCACTCCGGCCAGATTCGAACACTTACTGAAATCTGAGCTTGGCGTGGAAGTGGTCAGGACGACTCTTGCAGGCACCCCCCTGCTCGGCATTTTCGCTTGCATGAACAACTCTAAGATAATAATCCCGGATGTAATAGAGAAAGAAGAGATCAAGGTCCTGAAAGACCATGTTTCCGAGATAATCATTCTAAAAGAGAGGTACACCGCGTTAGGGAACTTGATTTCCTTGAATGACCATGGCGCGGTCTGCAGCAGGTATATTAAAAGCATCGACGAGATTCCTGCAAAGAGAATAAGAGTGGCTGATTCCGACCTCATCGGCTCGGCCATATATTCCAACGATTATGGCTTCTTGGCCCATCGTGATGCGTCCCAGAAAGAATTGGAAGAGATTCATGCCGTCCTCAGGGTAAAGGGGGACATCGGGACGCTAAACTTCGGCGACCCGTTAGTAAAGTCGGGCATCATGGGCAATAAGAGAGGCATACTGGTCGGCAAGTTTACGAGCGGTCCGGAGATGCAGCGCGTAGACGAGGTTTTTATGCTCAAATAGAGAAAATCTATAGGTGAACAAGAAATGGCTGAAAAAGCATCCGAGAAAAACAAGGAAAACCAGATGAAAGAAATCCTGGCCAATCTAAAATATCTGGAGAGTCAGATTGCTGCGGTCCATGCCCAGCTCCAGGTTCTAGAGCGGGGGCTGATCGAGATAGGAACCACCAAGATTTCTCTGGATTCGATAAAAGACCTGAAGAAGGACGTTAGCTCGTTCTATCCGCTGGGCTCTGGCATGTTCGCGAAAGGCACGCTCATGAAACAGGATAGACTATTGGTGGATGTGGGAGCGGGCGCTATCATTGAAAAGGACATTACAGACGCTGAGAAGATACTCCAATCACGAGAGGCTGATATAAGGACTAACATAACCAACTACCAGGGTCTCTTGGCGAACCTCGAGAAGCAGTATAACGATTTGGCTGAGAAAGCGCGCTCATTGACTGGTTAGCTTCATTCCTGACCTGACCGAACAACTGTAGTGCAGTGTTGGTCAATATGTTTGATTTCCTGAAGAAGAAGATTAGCGGATTTTTTAAGAAAGAGGAAGAGAGTTTAGAGAAGATAGCCGAGAGGCCTGTTTCTGTTGAGGAAAAGAAAGAGCTAGAGCCCAGACTGACGCTTGGGACTAAACTGAAAAAAGCTATCGTCAGGAAAGCAGTCATAAAAGAGGAGGATATCCATAGCCTATTGGGCGAGTTCACGCTTTCGCTGCTAGAAGCGGATGTGGCTGTTTCTGTCGCCGAGAAGATTTCAGAGGACATCAAGAAAAGGCTGGTCGGAAAAGAGATTTCTGGGAAGGATGACGTCAAGGCAATCTCGGAACAGGCGATAAAGGACAGTCTGAGGGATGTATTGAAGCAGGAGAAGATAGACCTGCTCGCCAGGGCCTCAGAGAAAAAACCATATGTGATAATGTTTTTAGGACCCAACGGCCATGGAAAGACTAGTACTATCGGGAAAGTGGCGAAATATCTGCAGAAAAATAGCCTATCGTCAGTCATAGCTGCCGCTGATACTTTCAGGGCAGCCTCTATCGAGCAAGTGGAGAAGATTGCTGGAAGAGTCGGCGTGAAGGTCATAAAGCAGAATTATGGTAGCGATCCGGCTGCCGTCTGTTTCGATGCTATAAAGTATGCAGAGGCGCACAAAGTCGATGTAGTCCTGATAGACACGGCAGGCAGGAGCGAGCTGAATGTCAACCTGATGGAGCAGATGAAGAAGATAGTCAGAGTGGCTAAGCCGGACATGAAAATATATATCAGCGAGGCGCTTGCAGGGAACGCCGCGCTGGAAGAGGCTAAGAAGTTCAACGAGGCGATAGGACTCGACGGGATAATAATGACTAAAGTCGATTGTGATGTGAAGGGAGGAAGTCTTCTTTCAGTCTCTTATGTTACCCAAAAACCTGTGCTGTTTATAACGACTGGCCAAGAGCTGGACAATATCATGTCGTTTGATGAGAATTGGTTCATAGAAAAGGTAATTTGATGCTAGGGAAAATGAAAGAGGCCCTGGCCAAGATTACTAGGGCCGGGACAGTGGATGATGCTCTAATAAAAGAGATAGCCAATGATATCCAGAGAATACTCATTTCTTCCGATGTCAATATAGAACTGGTCCAACAGCTGTCCAATGAAATAAAGGAAAAGGCTAAAGACGAGAAGCTGCCGCCAGGACTGTCCAGAAAAGAGCATTTGATAAGGATAATCTACGACGAGCTGGCAAAGATTCTGGGTGGAGAGAGCCATAACCCTAGAATGGACAAGCACAAAATACTCTTAGTCGGGCTTTTTGGGAGCGGAAAGACCACAGCCACGGGCAAACTGGCCAAGTTCTATTCGAAAAGAGGGCTCAAGACCTGTATTCTGACTACGGATGTCTGGAGGCCAGCCGCCTATGACCAGGTAAAACAGATAGGCCAGCAGGTGAAAGTGCATGTTTTTGGCGAGGACAACGAGAAGAACCCGATAAAGATACTCAAGAACAATCTGGACAAGACGAGAGACTATGATTTGGTGATAGTCGATTCAGCTGGCCGTGACTCTCTTAGCAAAGAACTGACTGAAGAGATAAAGCAGATAAAGAGCCTGCTAAAGCCTGATGAAATTTATTTAGTCATCTCAGCGGACATCGGCCAGACGGCGGTCAAGCAAGCCGAGTCCTTCAACCAGGCGTTAGGTCTCACGGGCGTTATAGTCACGAAGACAGACACGTCAGGAAAGGCTGGAGGCGCCCTATCCGCGTGCTATGTCGCTAAAGTGCCAGTGACTTTCATCTCTACCGGCGAGAAGATGGAGGACTTCGAGGTCTTCAACGCCGAGAAATTTGTTTCCAGACTCTTGGGTTTCCCAGACCTTGGCGAACTGCTGAAAAGAGCGCAAGAAGCGGCTGAAGAGTCTGAGTTCTCGCCAGAAGACCTGCTGAAAGAGGAGTATACTCTAAAGACGTTCTACAAGCAGTTAGAGGCCATGAAGAAGATGGGCCCGCTCAAGAAAGTGTTCGAAATGCTCGGACTATCGTCCATGCCCGAAGAGCTGGTACAGACGAGCGAGGAGAAGATGAAAGCCTACAAGTACATCATGGACTCGATGACACGAGAGGAACTATCTGACCCGAGCGTAATCAAGGGCGACAGGATAAAGAGGATAGCCAAGGGCAGCGGCACAGCAGAGGCAGAGGTGCGCGAGCTGCTCAAGCAGTTTGACATGAGCAAGAAGATGCTGAAGAAGATCAAGAAAGGAAAGAGGATGGGCGGGCAGCTGGGCGGTCTGCTGAAGCAATTCAAGGGAGCTGGTCTGCAGTGAATCTGTTGGAAACGAGAGACCTTATTCTAGCCAGAGAGAAAGTGTGCGACCACTGTTTGGGAAGACAGTTCCACAATAAGTTCCGAGAGTACTCTAACGGCCAGATAGGGGCAGCCATCCGGAAGGCCAAGGCAGAAAAGGATATAGAAAAGGGCCTGAAGAAGAAGCTGAAGCCCAAGACCCTCAAAACTTGTGTCCTATGCGGCGGGATATTTGCTGAATTAGATAAATATGAGAAACTGCTCAAGAAGGAATACAAAAAGCATGAGTTCGAGACCTACCTAGTCGGCTGTAAGATAGACAAGAAACTGATAGAGGCGGAGGAGACGCTCTGGGAGGAGATAGGCATTGAGTTCGTCGAGCCGATAAAGAGGGAGATTAACAGAACATTTGGCTTGATGGTCTGGGGATGGACAAAGAAGAACGCCGAATTCAGTTTTCCCGATGTAATTTTTACGATAGATTTCAAGAGAGGCAGGATAGAGACAAAGCTAAACCCGCTCTACCTCTATGGCAGATATAGGAAATTGGTCAGAGGGATACCGCAGACCAAGTGGCCCTGCAGAGAGTGCGGCGGCAGGGGCTGTCCCAAATGCGGCCATACCGGAAAACAGTACCGAGAGACGGTTGAGGAGCTTATCGCCGAGAAGGTTTTGGAGGAGACCGGCGGAAAATCATCGAGTTTCCATGGCGAAGGCAGAGAGGATATAGACGCTAGAATGCTTGGCAGAGGAAGGCCATTCGTGCTAGAGATATTTGAACCCAAGAAGAGAGAGCTAGACCTGAAAAAACTTGAGAAGAGGATCAACCAGCATGCTAAGGGTAAGGTCGAAGTGTCTGGTCTGAGGCCTTCGAACAGGAAAGAGGTCCAGGCGATAAAGTCGGTAATGCACGAGAAGACCTATGATGTGCTGGTCGAATGCAAGGCCAGCAGGGAAGATTTAAAAAAGCTGGGGGAGTATTTTCACGATAGGCTGATTTCGCAGAAGACCCCGACCAGAGTCCTGCATCGTAGAGCGGACAAGGTCAGGAAAAGGAAGATAGTATCAGTGGAGGGCAAGATAGTCAAGGGCGGATTCAGGGCGGCGATAAAAACGCAGGCCGGCACCTATATCAAGGAGCTGGTCAGCGGCGATAACGGAAGAACAGAGCCTTCGTTCAGCTCCGTCATAAAGAAGCCCTGCCTGGTGAAAGAGCTGGATGTCATAGAGATAAGTGAGTGATATGCTGGAAATAATCGGAGCCGTTATAGCATTATTGGGAGTGGCCTATTCTTCTTACACGGACATAAAGACCGGCGAAGTATCCGATAGGCTCTCGCACGCGATGATAGGGCTAGGGGCTATTCTCGTTGCGTTCAGCTTTCCTTTCTGGCAGGCCGTTACAATAATAGGGCTGGGCATCTTAGTGTTCGCTCTAGGCTTTATCCTCTATATCTTCGGTCAGATAGGGGGCGGGGACGTGAAACTGTTTACCGCTCTGATTCTTCTAATCCCCTATTACCCCGCTTCGCTTAGGCCGCTCTCGGAAGCCATAGGGATTAACCCAGTCCCCTCGACTCTTCCCTTCATAGTCTCAGTTTTCATCCTGTCCGGCATATTTTTCATGCTGTTCATACCCCTCATCTACCTGAGAAAGCTGTCCGCCAAAAGGAAAAAGATCAAAGATTTCAGAAGGAAGGTCATAACCGGTCTGGTCTATTGCGCGATACTCTCGCCGATACTCATGATCTGGTTCATGAAGTCAATTCCGATAGCTTTAGTATTTGTCCCGATGTTCTTCGCCCTTATGATTATCCCATTTAAGGATGATATCGTTGTCTTATTCTTTGCGAGGAAAAAGAAAATAGCCTATCTGAACGATGATGATGTTCTGGCACTAGAGAGCATGAGCAAAACGACCATAGCCAAACTTGGGCTGTGGCGAAAGACATTCACGCTAATAGAGCTGAAGAAGATTAAGGAGCGCGCGAGGAAGTACAAGATAACGACGGTCATGGTCTGCGAGGATTTGCCGAAGTATGTCCCCTATATCTTCGCGTCACTGGTTCTGAATCTGCTGTTCGGGGATGTTTTTATCTATCTCCTGACTCTAGGATAGACCAAAAGCCACTATGCTTAGGAATACTCCAAGGATAGAAACGACCACAGAGATGAACATCGCCTTGCTCACTTTCGGCACCAAGTCTTTCCCATCAGCGACATAGAGCACGAAGAAGTTGCTTATCACGCTTGCCGCATTAGCCAGTATGAACGCCAGAGCCGCTTGCTGGGCGGTGATCACATTGTTCAAGGCCAGCGTGCCAAGAGAGACGCACACTGCCAGGGAATAGACCAGACCGCCCAGGACAGAGGTTATCAGAAGCACATTCCCACCCAGCGACCTTGAGAAATCCAGGAGTATGAACACCAGCAGGATGGCCAGGCCCAATTTAGCCGCGGGCCAGACACCGAAGGGCGAATCTATCTTTATCTGCGCTTCCCTGTGCTTCATCATGAGAAAGAGCCGTGAGAACGGGATGAGAGTGGCCAGGACAAGAGCGATAGGCAATCCTACGTAGAGCAAGGTGATCGGCGCTATGATGGTTATCAGAATGAAATTCCTGAGATACATCGCCGTGTTGATGAGGATGAAGCCGCTAGCAACGTTCTGGAACATCTTCTTGTTCTGCTTGTAGACGTTCATGAGCGATCCTATTATGGCCTGGGTGTTGATGAGGCCGCCAAGAAAGCCAAATAGCTCTATCTTGTGCTGGATAGGAAGGTATCTCGCGCCCATGAATACGCAGAAGTTCAGTACTGATATCATTACTATAATCCCCCAGATCATGAGCGGCTGCACATTCACCCCGAAGAGCTCGAATGAGGAGGGCAGCAGCGGATAGATTATTCCCAGCAGGACTAGGAACTCGAGCAGGTCTCCGATCTCCTTTTGGTTCAGACGAGAGACTAATTGGTGCATCCTTTCCTTGGAGAACAGGATTATAGAAATGAGCACGCCCAGGAAGATGGCCTCGGTCCTCCACCCGAATCCGACAAAAATCCCGAGCATGAAGGTTATCACCAGCGAGATGGATGTTGTAAACCCTATGTTAGAGCCTCTTTTCGCGCTGGTGTAATAGATTATGACAGTGAAAGCTGCCAGGAATATGAACGCCAGAAAGACAATCAGGTTATTATTAAGCAGCTTCGATAGTATCACCGACAAGAAGCCGAACAGCGCTGCGAGGGAGAAGCTCCTGAGCCCTATCACCGACTGCCTTTTGCTGTACTCCCTCTCCAATCCTAATAGAGCACCAACTAACATCGATATTACGAGGCCCTCAAGGAACACTACCTCGACCATGTTAGGAAGAAAACATACAGGCTATTTTAACTTTTCCTTTCCCGCTTTCTTGACTCCACCGATTATATCCTTAAGCTTCTCCTCTAGGTTGTCCGCGGTTTCTATAGCCGTACCGGTGACTATGATGTCAGCTCCAGCCTTTATTTTTTCATATGCCACGCTTCCGTCCTTGATACCGCCGCCGACAATAAGAGGTATTTCAATCGTGTTCTTAACGACCTTTATCATCTCGTTAGAGACAGGCGCCAGTGCACGAGAGCCGGCCTCTAGATAGACTATTTTCATCCCCATATACTGAGCGGCTAGGGCAAAGGCAGCAGCTATCTTCGGTTTTCCTCTCGGGATAGCGTTAGCATCGCCATAGAACTCGACTGATGTCTTCTGGCCCGACTCGACGATAATATAGCCCATGGGTATTACCTCTAGCCCGAACTGTTTGACAGAATAGGAGCCCAACGCCTGAGACAGTGACAGCCAGTAGTTGGAACGAGAGTTAAGGAGGCTCATGAAGAAGATGGCATCTGCATTGCCAGATATGCCAGTGATGTTCCCGGGAAATAGTATGACTGGAATGTCAACCGCTTTCTTGATGTGTTTGACACAGACATCTGTTGCGCTTAGGTCGACCCCGCTGCCCCCCACCATGATTCCGTCGCTTCCGCATTTCTGTATGACTTTCGCCATCTCGCATACTTTAGTACCGTTTATCTCGTCCGGGTCGATTAGGGACAAATGTGCAGCCCCGTCTTTCTTGATGGCCTCTAATAGTTTATCATATACTTTCATTCATACAACCTCCGTGTTGTGCAATGCGTTTTCTGCTATCTCCTTATCGATTTTTATATGTTCCACAATAGTATAACGCTCTGGTCTTATGTCCCTTGTCTTCAATAGAGCCGCTAACGCCAGCGTTTCGTCTATCCCTATTTCTTTGGCAGTTGTAGGGCACCCAGCCGTCCTTAGCGAGTTCCTTATCCTCTTCCAGTCCTCGCCCTGCAGATAGGACATGATGATGCAGCCTATCCCGCACTGGTCGCCATGAAGCCCCTTAGAACCCCCCAACATATCTAATGCGTGAGAGAATTTGTGTTCGCTCCCGCTGGCCGGACGAGAGGAACCGGCTATGGCCATCGCCGCGCCAGAGGATATGAGCGCCTCTAGAAGACAGCTCAGCCCGACATCGGTCCTTTCTTTTATCTCCGCCACGTTATTTAAAACTACCTCTGCAACCATCATCGAGAGGCTGGAAGCGTAGTCGCCATAGTACTCGCCCTTGATTATATGGCCCAATTTCCAGTCACGCACTGCCGAGTATTTGGCTATAGTATCTCCAACGCCGGCGCGTATGAGCTCGTAAGGTGCCTTGCCTATAATGTTCATGTCAGCCAAGATAGCTATAGGTGCGCAGGCCTTTGTCGACAGGCTATTGCCGTTGTTCTTGATAGAGGCTACGGGACTTGATATCCCGTCGTTAGAGCAAGTCGTAGGAACACTCACCCAGTCAGTCTTTGTTCTGAACGCAGCGAGCTTGGTAACATCGATTATGGTGCCGCCGCCAACAGCGACAGAGAGGGTTATTTCATCCTCCCTGATTTTCCCCTGCAGCTTGTCCACCGCGATGTTGGTCGCGCCATTCTCTATAATCATGCTGTCGCAGCCCAGCAAGTCCGTTACCTTGTCTCCGGCTATCTTGGAGGTAGTCCTGCCGGTAACCACGAGTATGCTTTCATAATCCTTAGTTATGTCCACTATTTTGTCTAGCACGTTTTTTCCCACTATAGTATCTCGGGGAAGAACGATGTGTTTCATGTGTCTGTATTAGGATTAGTTAGCTTTAAAAAATAACGTTATATTTTTAGACAATTGACGTTTGTTTTAACTTTTTCTAACATTATTGCTTCAAATCGCTTTTTTATAGCCTATCGCCCATAATATAGGGATATGGTTTCTCAGATTCTAGACTCATCAACGGCTATAATCAAGAAGATACGCGAGAAAGGCTTCACTGAGCAGGAGATCAAGGAGAAAGTGTGTAAAAAGCAGGAGGAGTATGGCGGCCTGCTAACCGAGGCTGGAGCCGCTTATTCTATTGCGAAAGAACTGGGGATAGATTTTGATTTCGAGCCCAAGAACGAGGTCAAGGTCAAGGATTTGGCAGATGGGATGGCTAATGTCAACCTGTCCGTCACGATAGAGTCAGCCTATCCGCTCCGCGAGTTTGAAAAGAATGGGAGAAAGGGGACGGTGGCTAACTTTACTATCTCTGACGATACTGGAAAGATAAACCTGGTCGTCTGGAACAAGGACCCAAATACCCTAAACCAGATAAAGCCAGGAGCGCAGATAAGACTCCTAAACGCCTATGTGCGAAATAGGAACGGCTTGCTAGAGGTCAATGTTGGCAATCTCGGCTCCGTGTCTGTCGTCAGCGGAGGGAAAGAGGCAGATAGACGAATCAAGCTCAAAGACCTCCAGAACAACAGCTTTGCGGAGATAAGAGCGACTATAGTGGATGTGTTCAAGCCCACCCTCCTAGAGGTATGCCCTAATTGCGGTTCCATGCTCAAGCCCGACTGCCCAAAGTGCGGAAAAACAGAAACGGCCTATACTCTGATAACCAATGCAGAACTGGATGATGGAACCGATGTGGTGAGAGGCACGTTCTACAGGGCTATCGGAGAGAAGTTTTTAGGGATATCTGCCAAGGAGCTCAAGGAAAAACCAGAATTATTCGACCTCAGGAAGAGGAAATTGCTCGGAGATGAGTATGTTTTCGTTGGCGAGACTAAGTTCGACCAGGCTTTCAACCGAATGAATTTTATTGTCAGAAGTTTTAATAATATAGACATTCAAAAAGAACTGGCTATGGTGTCTTAATGAGTAAAACTATCGAAAGCATAGAGGATTTGCCCGGCGTGACCGAGAACATCGCTCAAAAGCTGAGGGATGCGGGCTTTCGCAGCGTAGCGCAGATAGCGGCTGCTTCTGAACGGGAGATAATGGAGATACCCGGCATAGGGGAGACGACAGCCAATAAGATAATCGAAGGGGCCAGAGAAGGGCTGGATCTTGGGTTCGAGACAGCGGACAAGATAATGGAAAGGAGGGCGAGTATAGTGAAACTGGCTAGCGGCTCTAAGGAACTCGATAAGTTAGTGGGTGGCGGGTTCGAGACACAAAAGGTCACAGAGGCGTATGGCAAATACAGCTCTGGAAAAAGCCAGATAGCCTTCCAACTGGCTATCAACGTCCAACTGCCCAAAGAGAAGGGCGGGCTTGAGGGTGATTGCCTGTTTATAGATACGGAGAACACCTTTAGTCCTGAGAGGGTTGCACAGATAGCTGAAGCAACCGGGCTAGATGCCACAGAGGCGTTGAAGAGGATACATGTTGCCAGAGCCTATAACGCCGATTACCAGATGGCGCTCTTGAAGAAAGCCCCAGAGCTGATAGAGAGCAACAACATAAAGCTGATAATAGTCGATTCACTCACCGCGAAATTCAGGACCGATTTCATTGGGAGAGCCACATTGTCAGATCGTCAGCAGAGGTTAGGGAAGCATGTAGGGGACTTGCACAAACTGGCCGAAGCCTATAACCTCGTTGTCTATGTCACGAACCAGGTCATGGAGAATCCAGGAATAATGTTCGGAGACCCCACCATGCCAATCGGAGGCCCGACGCTCGGCCATGCCACCTCCTATCGACTATACCTAAGAAAATCAAAAGAAGACAAACGAATAGCGCGACTGGTCGATTCGCCGTCCATGCCGGAAGGAGAGGCCATCTTCAGAGTCACTGAAAAGGGCGTGGAAGACGTGGAAGAGGAAAAGAAGAAGGGTTAGAGTATATCCTCGTTTTTCCTGCTTATACCGAATACTTTTTCCGCTTCTTCTGAGAGAGCGTAGAGATTCTTTCTCCTGCCCGTTAGGCTATCGACTGTACTGACTCTCTGGATGGCGCACACCATAGACAATTCTTCCTCGATGGCCTTCACGAAGTTGACGACGCCCTTGTCCTTCTCAGAACTAGCGGCTATCAGAAAAGCCCGGCCCATAGCCACGCCATTGGCTCCCAGCATCATTCCTTTGGCCACATCAAAGCCGGTGTTATAGCCGCCAGCAAGCAGTATGTCGAAATCAGGCTTGTTTCTTAGCGCCGAGAATAGCGAGCCGGACGGGATAGATGTCTCGTTCATCACCAGCCAGGGCGACATGCCTGTGCCTCCGCCGAAACCATCGACAGTCAGACATTTCAACGGTATTCCCTGCTCCTTCTTTATCCTGTCGAGCATACTAACTAGCTTTAGAATCCCCCTGCCGATGCCTGTCTTCACCCAGATAGGAAGATTCAGACTCGCTTTCTTAATCATCAAGTCCCTCAGTTCCTCTTCCTTGATAGAGCCGGGATTAGCATGGCGTTGATAAGTGCCGTCGGGATTCTTTATCAAAAGATAGCCGAGCTTTTCGTATCGTTTGGCCTCCTTGTCTCCGGTTATAGTAACCTCGCCACCTAAGCCTTGTTTTGCTCCCTGGCCTAGCTTTATCTCGATGGCGTCAGCGCCTAGGCTTTTTCCTTCCTCGAAAACTCGCTCCTTTATGTCATGTCCGTTGCCCTGCACCACCAACCCGCCGAACTTAGTCCTATTATCGTCATAAGGTTTCATCCTCGCTTTAAGGCCAGCTCGTCCATAGCTAGGCAATACGCTCTCGCCGATGACCATTGGTATTCCAGCTCTCGCCGCACCTTTCGCCAGGAACTCGCCCTGGGCATGGGCCACTTTTGTAGAGCCCAATGCCGCAATCACTAACGGCGCTTTCACCTTGAAGCCACCCAGTTCGCTGGCAATATCGACCTGCTTGAATATCACTCCTTCCCCGAAAAGTTCTGGCAATATCTGTAGGTCCTCCAAGTTAGGTAATCGCTTCTCTGCGCCGAACTGATGGCTCCCAAAAGGCTCCGGGAATAAAGTCCTTGCCTCTTTTGCTTTCCTGCCTATCTCGCAAGAGCCCTCCCTAGCGCAGATAGAGCATATACCTGACTGGCTGGCATGGTCGGGATAGACTAATTTGGTTTTGGTGACTATATCCGCGTTAGTATGCCTCCTAAGACCCCGCTGCTGGCTGTACATGAAATCCCTCCAAAAATGAGTGATAGTATTACGTAGCGCAGGTATTTAATTATTTGAGATAACTATTTAAATCAGAAATACATTAAAAGACGTGTGATTTGATGGCAAGAGTGCGCACTGGTATTTACGGTTTGGATGATATGGTTGAGGGCGGGTTCCCATCAGGCAGAACGATGCTGGTATCTGGCGGATGCGGTACCGGCAAGACTATATTCGCCATGCAGTACGCCTATCGCGGGGCTTCGGAATACGACGAGCCGGCTGTTTTTGTCACCATGGATGAAAGGCCAGAGATGATAAGGCAGGACATGTCCCGCTTCGGCTGGGACCTGAAAAAGCAGGAATCAAAGGGTAAGTTTGCTCTCGTGGACGCGGCTGCTGCAAAGATCGGCTATCCGTCCGAGGAGAAATTCACGCTGCCTCAAGCAGGAATCGATGTTGACCGACTAGTACTACGGGTCATGCAGATATGCGACCAGATAGGAGCGAAGAGGGTTGTAGTCGATTCAATGGCCGGCTTAGGCTTCCATATCGAGAGCGAGTCTGACATAAGAAAGGCTATTTTGAAGATAAACTACATGCTTACAAAGTCCGATGTCACCACAATCATAACCTCTGAAGTGCCCGAGCAGTCGTTCGGAGCCGGCCCAATGGCTTTTTCGAAATACGGCGTGGAGGAATATACGGCGGACGGAGTAATAGTACTACACTATCTGGGGATAGGAACAGAGTCTAACCGTAGCATGTTCATAAGGAAGATGAGAGGCACGCAGCACGTCGAGGATATACTGCCAATGGAAATAACCCAGAAGGGCATAGTAGTCAAGAAGCCTGAGGAAGCCTACAAGGTCTGAACGTTTGTCGAATATAGCCATTCTAACTCGTTCTTGTAAATAAAATTGAGAAAGATTTAAATATAAGCTAAGTCTCAATAAATATACGATTTTTCGAAAGGGTGAGCTTTTGCCTCTCTCCGGGAAACCGGAGGGAGGTCGATTTCTATTTGGCATTAAACTTTTATATTTGTACCTCTTTCTATCCCTCATGGTCGAAAGAGAGCCCACCGGCATTCCGGGCTTTGACAGTCTGATAGAGGGCGGATTGCCAAAAGACTCTATCACCCTGCTCTCGGGTTCGCCTGGCACTGGCAAGTCTATCTTCTGCCAGCATTTCCTCTATTCAGGCGCCACCAAATTCGACCAGCGCTGCCTCTATATCACGTTCGAGCAGCGGGTTCCAGAGATTTATGAGCAGGCCAAGAGGTTCGGCATGGACTTCGAGCGGCTGGAGCGCGAGGGCAAGGTCAAGTTCGTCTTTCTTGACATAACTGCTAGAAAGCTATCCGAGGGCCAGAGCCACCCGGAGATAATTATGGACGCAGCGCTCAAATTCAGGGCGGACAGGATAGTGATAGACTCGATTACCCCTATCTCCAATTTCCCTATATCGACCAACGAATTGGCCTATTTCGGGATATTAGGGGAATTGGACAAGATAGTGATGCCGACGATACAAGATGATCTGATAACCAGGATGCAGATACACAGACTGATGATGGTCCTGAAAGACCTGCACGCCACCTGCCTGATAGTGTCCGAAACGCCCAAGAACTCAGAATGGCTGTCGCGGGATAGAGTGTCAGAGTTCATGGCTGACGGGGTTATAGTATTGCATTATCTAGGCATAGGAGCGACGTCCAATAGGAGCCTGGTGATAGAGAAGATGAGGTCGACCAAGCACTGCGAGGATGTAATACCCATGGAAATCACAGATAATGGGATTATAGTCAAGAAACCGGAAGAAGCGTACAAGGTCTAAGCTTATTAATTCGCGTTTTCTATAATATTTCCATGGAAGAGCACGAGGTCGCCATCGTTGGGGCAGGTCCGGCTGGCTCTGTGTGCGCTAAGGAGCTGGCTAAAGCAGGCGTGGATGTAGCCTTATTCGACCATTCTCATCCGAGGGAGAAGCCGTGTGGGGGAGCTGTTACAGGTCGCATTTTTGATGACTTCAAGATACCGAGGAAAGCTTACGAGACCAAGGTTGACTGGCTGATTCTAGAAAACCAAAAAGGAGACAGAGTCGAGATTTACCACAAAAACATGGGGATTCTTGTAATGAGGCAGAAGTTCGACCACTATTTGTTGAAAGAAGCGTTGAAAGAGAAGCCAAGTTTTTATGAGGAAAAAGTTACCAAAATCTCCAAGAAAAATGGTAAATGGTTGCTTGAAACCAACAAAAATAAAATAATGGCAAAAACGCTAATAGGTGCTGATGGTTGTCCTTCTTTAGTTAGAAAAACTGTCCTCAAGCCGATTCCAAAAGAACACTTAGGACACTGCGTCGGTTATCATATACCGCATGATAGAGAGCACATTTCAAAAAAATTCTCAAATGTCATGGAATTATACTTCTTAGGACCACCTTACTTGAATATTGGCTATTTATGGATTTTTCCGAAGTTTAAAGACATAACTGTAGGAATTGGCGCACGAGTCGGAACGGCAGGACTTACCGAATCGCTTAACAAGTTCATGCAACTACATCCGGCAGCAAAACGTCTTAATATTCCTAAAAAATTGAACTTACATTCTCATCTTATTCCAGCAGTTTCGAATCCAAAATTCTTTGATTTACCTACCACTGGAAAAGATTGGTTGTTAATTGGAGATGCTGCGGGACATGTAAGTTCGATAACGGGAGAAGGAATTTATTATGCGATGGAAGGAGGAAAACTAGCAGCTGAATCGTACCTAAAAGGAAATATTAACTCATTTGAAAAAGCATGGAGAGACAAATTTGGCTATGAACTTTACAGGAGAGCTAGACTTCAAAAATGGTTTTATACGCCGCTTATAACTAACAATGTAATCAAGTTTGCTAGAGTAAATAAAACTCTACAAAATGCATTATACAACTTAATAGTTCCCTCTACCCCCAAACTACGTTAATTTTCAACTTTTATAATATTTCTTAACATTTTGTAAAAACAGTGGTAGCCAATCTTCTTTCGATGGCACTACTCTGAATTCACAACACCTGTCTCCTTTTGAAGTACATTTAATTTCTTCACAAGTGAGTGATTTATTATAAATTACACTTCCCCCACCACCAAAGAATCCAGCCAGCAAATAATCACAAACTTCTCCTGTTTTACCAAGCGTTTCAGCGAAAGCGGAGTCATATGCTCTAAAATATGCATAGTCGCGTTTTTCTAGATCTACCTTTACTATATCAAATTTTGCCCAACCTGCAAGTGACATACTATTAAAACCCCACTTAAGCATGTCATTCCCTTTCATAGAGTACCTACTTTGTAAAGCACCAATCCAATGAACGCCTTCAAACTTACCCATTTCATACAATATTTTTCCTGCATCACTACCCTGTTCTTTTAAGGTTCTGTATAAATTTACAAAAATACTAATCGGAATCATTATTAGTCTTCCCTTCAGCATCGTTATTTTTCCATCTTCAAAAGATAATTCTCTTGCAAACATAAGTTTTTTGAATGTCTCTAACATTTCTCATCACCTCTACATGTATACAAATATGAATGAAGCCTCCATTAATAATCCTAAAAGAATACAAACTCTAGTGAAGTTTGATTGATAAATAAGGTCTTTTCTTGATACTCTGGAACGATGGTTTGATCCATTATTCAAGGAAACACCCAAAAAAACCGAGAATACTAACGCCAAACTTCCCGCAGTCATAAACTTAAGATTGTTCGCTAAAAAACTATATACAATAAACGCCATTGTAATGAAAATGATGGAGTAAGAAACTAATTTTGCTGCGTTATTTACCCCAAACACAACCGGCAATGACCTAATATGATAAACATCGTCTCCAAGATGATCTTCAAAATCTTTAATTGAGCTCGCTATGCCCGCTATTATAAACACATATATTGCTATCGCGAATGGTATCTGCGCACTATCTACCACTAACGAACCAGCGATAAGAGGAATCACTCCATACAAAACACCGCCCACAAAATTAATCCCCATGAACTTTGACTTTAATCTCAATGGCGGAACCGAGTAAGCAATGCTAAAAACTGTGAATATCAGGGCCAGAGCTAGAATGTCTAAAGAAATTGTGTACGCAATGAATAATCCGGCGGCATAAAATAAAATAGATGCAAAAATGGTCTCATCCTTGGTTAACTCTCCTTTTGGCAATGGTCGTCCTGGTTTGTTAATCTTATCCACCATGATATCAAAAACACCATTAAGAGCGTTAAAACCAAACACCAACAAAAAGAACGAAACAAGAACCCATTTCACCATATCAAAACTTGGCAATCTACTCAATGTAACCGTGGCCCCGACCAATACCCCAACCAGTACCACTAGGGCATATTCAGGCAATACTTGTTTTTGGACTGCTCTTATCTTTCCCATTTTCTCACTTCATCATTTCATGTATGAACCTAATCTTCTCTATCTCCTGGGGCCACACAACTCTAGCCCGTCCTATCTTCTTGGTCATAACCAGCTCGTCTTTCTCCAGCGCTTTGACATGGTAGTTGATCATGGCCACGACCTTCTTCTGGCTTTTCTCAGTAACCTTCAGCCCGAGCTTCTTGGCTATCTCCGTCTCGTGCAGCGGCCAGTCCTTCTCTATTATCCTGAATATCTCGCCCCTCGTATCCTTTGACATATCTAAAACACCCTGTTTCCAGGCGTGTATAGAATTACGAGGACGCATTTATAAAACTATGCCTTATTTGCAGAAAACTTCCTGTATTATTTTTGATACATCTAAAAACTACCTGCCAAATTAACCTGGCTATGGCGAAAGCTGTTTTTATTGCCTATGGCGCGCAATAGTAGGGATGAAGTACTATTTCGACACCTCTGTGTGGATAGCTTACTTTGATAAGAGCGAGTTCTATCACGAAGAGGCTGTTCTATGGTTCGAGAAGGTAAAAGGACAAGAGCTCTACACTTCCGACCTTGTTGATAAAGAAATGAGGACAAAGCCGTCAGTTAAGCAGTACTCGGCTATTTCCGGAAAGCTATGCCTACGTTCAGTAATAGAAAAAGAGGATTATGGACTTGCTAGAACATTATCGCGAAAGTACTGCTTGCCGTATGAAGACATAGCGCACATACTGCACGCAAAAAGGAATAGCTTTAGTGCGGTGAGCGCGGATATAACTCATTGGCCCGAAATCGCTAAGCTGTTGGACTTTCAATCTTTTTATTATATATCCGAGATTTATCCTCTTTAGCCTTTTGAGACCAGTACTTCCTCCTGAACTCCTTCAAGTCTTCATATTCCAATTCAGCCGCCTTCGTATAGTTTCCGCCGGCTTTCCTCAGATAATAATCGTCAGCCTCAGCCCGCATAGCCCTTATCTCTCTCACCACCTGGCTCTCCGTCTGGCCGAGCAGAGTCCTCATAGCTACCCTGAGCATTTCACTCCTAGAGACGTATCTTTCAGTCTTTATTCCATCCATAAGTTCGATTATGCTCTTTGGGTAATAGACTAACACAGGCATCCTTTCAGACATTATCCCGCCTCTTCTTCCTCAGGTCCTCAAAATACATTTCGGCAGCTATCCCACTATCTCCACCGGCCATTCTGACAAACACGGGCTCCATATCCTCTGGCGCTCTCCTCTTCCAGTCTTTGGTTTTCAATCCGACAAACAGTCTGACCGATGATCTCATGAACTCGCTCCTAGATGCATATCTGCCTTCTTTAACTAATCGGTCAATCGCGTCCAGTTCTTTCTTTTCCAAATGAACTAAGATGGGTATACCTTCAGGCATGTTTTCACGTTATATACTTATTATATAACCATTATATAAACCTTTCTAGAACTAGTCCCTTATCATGAATTTCTCTATATGGGCTCTGGCTTTCTCCCTCTTGTGCTGGTGGTCGGACAGGAATTTAGCGACTCTCTCAGATAGTCGCTGCTTACACTCGCCGCACAGAATAGAGCCCCCTTTGCATTCCCGCTCAAGACTGGCTAATTCCTTATCATCTGGCATGAACATCTGCCTATAATAGTGGTAGATAGGGCATATAGCGTAATTGGCCCCTTTCTCCCTCTGCTCCTTGACTGTATCTCGCCCGCCTGTGAACGCGCTCATCACCTTCTTCTTAGCCGTTTCTGGCGCGTCTGTCGTGTAGATTGCGCTGGTTTCTTCAGAAGCGGACATCTTTCCTCCTTTCAGGCCAGGCAGGAAAATGCTTTGGATGGACGCTGGTTTATAATAGCCTAATTTTGGTAATATATCCCTAGCCACACGGAAATGGGGATCCTGGTCGACTGCATGGGGAATCAGGCAGGGCACGTTCTTTCCCTTAAGGACGCTTGGCAGGAAAGCCGGAACCGCCTGGACAGAAGTGAAGAATATTTCCCCTACGTTAGACTCATTAGAGAAGCCGAAAGTGGCCTTGGCAGTGGAAAATGTCAGCTTTTTGGCAACCCTGAGAGCCTGCGGATATAGAGTCTTGGCGTATTCCGTATCTAAAAATATCTTGGTCTTCTTCTCATCGAATCCTAGAGCTATGACATCTAATGCATTCTCATAAGCTAACTTCTTGGTCTGGTTCAAATCTAACTTATCGTTAAAGACAAACTTTTCATCATCGGTCATCTGGAACCATAGGTCGGCGTGGAATTTGTCCTGCAGCCACTTTGTCAGAATCCAGGGAAGCATATGGCCAAGATGTGTATGCCCTGAAGGTCCTCGCCCAGTATAGAGGAAAAAGTGGTGGCCTTTCTCGTACTCGTCAAGAATCCAATTTAGATCGCGATGGGCAAAGAACACTCCACGTTTCAATAAAGGATGTAACTCTCCCGCGTGCTCCTCTATGCGCTTCAGGAGATGCTCGCTGATAACCTCTAGGCCGAAGTCTTTCACTATCTTAGAATAGTCTATATCGCCAGAGACTTCCCACGGCGTCACTTTGTAGGTCATGTTTTCCTTAAAGAAAGCGCGATATATATAATTAGAGGTTTTCCAATAGCTTCGGAAGCGCTATCTTGAACCAGACAGTATAGTTCTGCGGATTCTTCTTCATGCCATCTTTCAGGTCAGCGATAGAAACCCAGTCATAGCCATCAGCCTCTTCAGGATTCGGCTTGACTTCTCCATCGTAAGTACCGGTGAAAACGTGGTCAAACTCGTGTTCTGTAAGTCCTCTATCCAGCTTAGCCTTATAGATGAATGTGAACCTCTCCTCTAGCGGACAGTCGAAACCCATCTCCTCCGATAGCCTACGGTGGGCCGCCCCATCCGTTTTTTCTCCTTTCCTCGGATGACTGCAGCAGGTGTTTGTCCATAACCCGCCGGAATGGTATTTGGATTTGGCCCTCTTCTGTAACAGCATCTTTCCATCTGAGTTAAACACGAAGACCGAGAAGGCACGATGCAATCTCCCTTCAAAGTGCGGTTTCATCTTTTCTTCATAGCCTATCTCTCTATCGTTCCTGTCGACCAGTATAATCATATCGCCTGTGTTCTTGTCTATCATTCAATCGCCTCCTTAAGTATCTCGCGGCACATCTTGATACTCTTCTTATATTTTCTCTTAACAATTTTTTTTGCGGCATTTGTGTAAACAAAATCAGTATTGTAGGTGTCGACCAGCTCGCCCATAGTGTATTTCGCCCCTTTCTTTATGGTCCAGCCAAGATTATTACACATAATTAAGAATCTAACAACTCCGAGTGGTCCGAAACCGTCAAGTTTGTCAGCATCCCACATTATCTTATCCTCGAGAGTTTTTGGTTTGACGCCAGACTTCCTACTATGGCTTCTTATCGCTTTTAGAATAGCTGGTATCCTCTCCTTGTCAACGTATCTTGGCAGTATCTTTTTGGCAGCCTTAGCAGATAGATTGGCGTGGTCTCCTTTTATCTCGTGCTCCGCTTCTCTGACATAATCATGGAACAGGGCAGCATATCTCACTGCTTCCAAATCCGCTTTCTCTTTCTTGGCCAGCATCTCAGCGTACTTCAGGACTCTGGCGACATGTGTGAAATCATGGTCGGAAGTTCTTTTTTCTTTCTCGAATTTCTCCCTGACTAGTCGCTTGGCCCCCGCGAAACTCATGCCTTAATCACTGTTCCAATTACTTTTTCTCCACTTAACGCCTTTCTTACATAGTCCGGTTTGAGCGCATTGACCAGAAACGACTCGACTCCCCCTTTAGCTGCATCCATACACTCCTTTACTTTCCCAAACATGCCGCCAGTCACGTCTATCGCGGTAGAGCCGGTCAACCATTTTCTAACCTCATCAAAATTCTTGGAGGTTATTTCAGGAATTAATTTAGCATCAGGATTCTTGTTCGGGTCGCCGGTAAATACGCCATCGACATTGGTGCCGTGGATTATCTTCTTAGCTCCGAGTTTTAATGCCAAGTAAGGTGCTATCTGATCTGCGGACAGTATAGAACACTTCTGGTCTTTATCATAGGCTGGAACGCCATATAGGACAGGAACAAGACCAGTTTCCAACATGCCGGCTATCGCATCTGTGTCCATCTTCACTAACCTACCTTTATCCATCACCGCCATAGAAGAAGCTTGGACAGGAATGGCAGGCACCCCTCTATCTATAAGGGCTTTGCAAACTATGGAGTCTAATTCGTTCTGCAGTCTCTGGGTCTCAGCAAAGGCCAACACCTGCTCTTTGGTTTTTATTCCAGACCCAATCCCTGACTTTTTGACTATCACATGGCCATAGGAGCCGGCACCATGCATGAAAATCAGCTCTCTTGGCCTGACTTTCGCTATCTCATCAGCCAATCTATTCAGGTTAGAGAAATCGACCTTTGGAACATCACTGTGCTTGTCGGTTATTACAGAACCACCGAGCTTGAGGATGATAAGCATGCTATTTAATCCTCTTGAACATGTGCTTTATCGCATTTCTCGCAGTTTCTTTAATCTCTCCTTCAGGAATGTTCTTCGAGTTTTTCTCAAACATGTCCGCTGCTTTATTGCCAAACTCCTCCATTTTCTGTTTCGCAAAGTCTATGCTGCCGTTCTGCTTGAAGAGATTTATAACCATCTGCACGTCTTCTGGAGTCTTGTCCTTCCTTTCTTTGGCATAAACCGCTTCAACTTTTTCTATATCTTCTTCTTTCGAGTTTCTCACGAAATGCCAGAGGATTGCTGTCTTAACCCCCTCGTAGACATCTGTTCCAATGCTCTTTCCAAATACTTTTTCATCCGCAGTGCAGTCCAGTATGTCATCTTTCATCTGAAACGCGACCCCAAGAGGATAACCGTATTCCTTTATTTTCTCTAGCTCTCTGTCGTTTCCTTTACCAGCAACTATGGCCCCGAACTGCATGGGCCCATAGACAGTATAGTAAGGAGTTTTTGCAGATATGGACTGGTAATAATCCTCTAACGTGAATTTTCTGATATCTTTCACTATTTTTGTTAATCGCATATCGTAGTACTGGCCTTCTGCAGTGACCAGCAGCATTTGATAGAACCTGTTGTAGAATTCCTCTCCACGCTCTGGGCCAAGCGCCAGCAAAGCATCATGCGCTATTTTCCAGTTTATCATGTGCATGGCGTCCCCAGCGTTTACTGCAAAGAAATCACCAGCTATTTTATGAAGGGTGGGTTTGCCTCTTCTGAGATTGTTTCCATCCTGCCAGTCATCATGGACAAGAATCCAGTCCTCTGAGGCCTGCATAGCCGCTGCCGGAAAGATAGCATCATCTGGTTTTCCCCCATAGAGCTCGCACCATAATACAATAAGGCCGGGCCTGCCATACTTTCCCATTCTGTCCGTGTATTCTCTTACCCACCTGTAATGTTCTTTCGGCTCTCTGTCAGGAATATACTCACATATCTTTTTGTAAATTTTCTCTTTATACTGCGCCACGTAGTCATTAAACTCCATGCCTTCACCCCAAACTGAGTATCTATTGAAATTGAACTACTATATAAAACCTCTCACGACGCATAACGAATTTTAACAACGAGAAGTTAAATCATCCTTCTGATGTTCGTCCTGACTATCCTTCTCCACGCATCCCACTCTTTGGCCCGTTCAGGAAAAGCCATAGTGACTGGCTTTTTGACCAGATAGGCCTTTCGTCCGGGTGCCTTGATATAGAAAACGCCGGTCTTCTCTCGGATAGGCGCTACAGTGTCCATCTCTAGAGCATACGGTATGCCTCTCTTACCGCCGTGGAAATCCGTCTTCAGACCATAGCCAGTCGTCCCTATCACCGCTGTCTTCACATCCGCTTTAGGCGCTGCTTTTGATATAGCTTCTTTCATGAGTTTTATCGATTTTCCTTCATTCAACCAGTCATCCACTATCAGTATTCCATCATACCTCTTCAGCTCCGGTGCGTGCTGCTTGACATATCTGGAGACGAAGAACTTGGCGTTCTCCTCTTTCACGGGCTTCCACCCCTCGACAGGCACCTTAAAAGGCTGTATCCTGAACTTGTTTATCTTCTCCCAAGCCTTGTACTCCTTTCTCTTCATCGGCCTCGTCTTCTGGTACTCAGTCTCATCCAGGTCTTGGTGGCTCATGTTCATAAAGAGCGTCTTGTTTGGCTTGCGGCCCATCATAGACAGCGCTTCGTTGATTGAGAAAACAGCCAATCTTCCTGCTTTGTCCAGTCCTATCACGGCCACTTTCTTCTTGCCTTTCGCCCAGTCGTTTACCTGCTTGGCGACATAGACAGAGCTCCTAGAAAAAGTCTCAATCCTCTTCTTGTCCCATCTCTCGAGCGCTGAAGAAAGGCTCATCCTTTCATCCTCAATCTCTTTATGACGAAGTCCCTGTCCAGGCTGGCTAAGAAAGGCCCCAATCTAGGCCCGGTATCTTTGCCCAGGAAAAGCCTATAAGCGTTGGAGAACACATTCCCTAGCGGAACGCCCTTCTCCTTGGCAGTGTTGTAGATGAACTCCTGCAGCGCATCGCCCGGCATGCCTATCTTGTTGGCGATTAAATCGAAAAGATCCTTCAGAGTCGGATTAACTATCAGGTCCGGCATTTTCTTAAGGACCACGAACTTGTGCTCTTGAGGCGCATATTTGGCGACCCAGTTCTTGCTGAGCTCTATCCTTCCCATGGCCGCCTTCACTTCCTCTGGGGTCATGTCCTTTAGATGATGTGATCTCTCGAGTATTTCTTGTATTTTCTTCGGATCGTGCGTTATCTGGGCAATCATCGCCGCAAAGCTATACGAGATGTTCCTGACATGCTTCGGCTTGCCGGTCTGCGACATCTCGAAAAGCCTCTTGAGGTGGATGGCCTCTTTTTCATTGTCTAGTTTCTCATCCCCCCAATAGACTTTCGCTGCCTCGTCATAATCATCCATCAACCTAGGAACATCAGTCCACTTGAATTCTCTCGCTTTGCCTATTTTTTTCAGAAACAGATATCTGAGCGGCTCTGGCTCCGCTACTTTCAGCCAGTCCTTAGGGAATATCACATTGCCGAGAGAGGCGGACATCTTGCCTCCTCCGCCCGTGGTTATGTACTCGTAGAATATAGGCCTTGGTGCTGGGAAATCGAATATCCTCTCGCATATCTCCGCGTTTATGAACCAAGCGCTGTTCGGGACGTTATACTCTTTGCCAGCGCCTTCCGCCACAACGTTCCAGTTGGTCCATTGCATCGCCCACTCGCTTTTCCACGCCAATTTTCCCTCGCCATCCATCGGGTCGCTCAATCCAACGTGACCGCAACCTTTCGCAGTGAACTTCTCGAACTGATAATCTTCGCATCTATACTTTATTCTCCCGTCTTCCATGCCAAGGAATTTCGTGGTCATCAGCTTGCCGCACTTCTCGCATAGCGGTTTCCATGGTATCCAATCAGTGCTGAGTTTTGTCTCCGGATCGAATTTGCACTTGTTGACTATCTCCCTGATTTCGTCTACATGCTCCAGTATCTTCTTGATATAAGGCCTGAACGTCCCTTTCTTGTACTCCGCCCTCATGGAATAGCGCGTCATCTTCTCTGTCTCAAAATCAGACAGCACCTTGAAATAGTCTTCCGTGAAATGGTCAGCATACGTCTTGTGGCAGCCCTGGATGTCCGGAATGTCAGTAACCGGCGCGCCTATGTACTTGTCATACTCCTTAGGAACGCCTTCGGGCACTTTCCTCAGCGGGTCCATGTCCTCTGCTACCCAGATGAGCTCGGCTTTAACCCCCTTATCGCGCAATGCCCTATAGACGGCCTCGCTCCTGACCGTATCAGTTAGTCGTCCTATGTGCAGAACACCGGACAGAGAGGCGGAGGTCTTCACCACAAACTTAGTGTACTTTGGTATCTTGGCGACATAGTCATAGCTGGTTCTCTTGATGATCTCCTCAGCAGTTCTATCCGCCCAAAACGTATCTTCTTCCATGACAACACCAAGCGGGCCTAGAGGGATTCGAACCCTCGACCCTTCGGTTTCTTCGCCCCATGCTAGAACAGAAAGAGGCATAAGAGCCGAATGCTCTAACCAGACTGAGCTACAGGCCCATTCACTTTCGCTTGATTACCTTCTTGCCCATGTAATCTTGTAAGGCTTCAGGTATTAAAATAGAACCGTCTTTCTGCTGGTTGTTTTCGAGTATAGCAACCAGAGCTCGTGAAGTAGCAATCGCAGTAGAATTCAGTGTGTGTACAAACTCTCTCTTGCTTCCTTCAGTGTATTTTATGTTCAGCCTTCTTGCCTGATAGTCTGTACAGTTAGAAGCAGAAACAGCCTCGCGATATTTTCCTTGCGCAGCCATCCAAAGCTCCAGGTCGTAGGTCTTGGCAGCGACTTTGCCTGTTTCTCCGCTACAGAGAGTTATGACGCGATAGGGTAATCCTAACTTTTGGAACAATTCTTCCGCATTCTTTATCAGCTCTTCATGGTATTTCCAGCTGTCTTTTGGCTTGCAGAATATGAACTGCTCGACCTTGTTGAATTGGTGGACTCTGAATATCCCCTTAGTGTCTTTGCCATGAGCTCCAGCTTCCTTTCTGAAACAAGGCGATATTCCGGCATACTTTAACGGCAGGCTATCGAGCACCTCGTCCATGTGCATCGCTGCCAATGCATGTTCTGACGTCCCTATCAAGTATAAGTCTTCTCCTTCTATCTTGTATATCACATCGCCGAAATCAGATAGGATGACCGCTCCCTCAAACGGTTTTCTCATGAGCATGTAAGGCGGCTCTATTGGAACGTAGCCTTTCGAGATTAAGTGGTCTAGTCCGAACATCATCAGGCTATAATCCAGCTTGACTAAATCGTTCTTGAGATAATAGAATCTGGCGCCAGAGACTTTCGCTGCCCTTTCTATATCCACCAAATCAAGCGCAATAGCAGCATCAACATGGTCCTTTAGCTTGAAGTCAGGTTTTTCAGCTTTTCCCCACTTTCTCACTTCGACATTGTCCTGCTCTCCTGCTCCGTCAGGCACGCTCTCATGGAGGATGTTCGGGATACTGAGCAGCATCTCACGCTCTTCTGATTCGAGCCTCCCCACCTCAGTCTCGAGCTTTTTGATGTCCTCGTTGACTTTCTTCATTTCCTTTATCTTCGCTTCGTCCCTCTTCTTGGCAATCTCAAGAGATACCTTGTTCCTTTGGGCCTTTAGTTTCTCCATCTGCTGAAGACTATCTCTCCAGTCCTTGTCAATGCCTATTAACTCGTCTAACGGATAATCAGATCTCCTTCTCTCGAGATTCTTCCTGACTACCTCCGGAGTTTCCCTTATCAGCTTTATGTCAAGCATATTTTCACTTCTGTATCTTTCTTGCAGCAAGTGCATAAGCAACATATTTATTGACGCCCTTTTTTATTAACTCTTCCGCTACAAACTCCCTTCTTTCCATAATATGTCCTTTCTTAGGTATTTCAATCCCCTCAAGCAGAGGCCCATATTTCTTCAGGCTCTCCACAAGCCTGTTTTCCAGCCTTTTTGTGTAACTGTTTCCAGCGAGAGTGAGTCTAGGGCTTAACCTCTTTGTCATACAATCACTGCGTCGACCGGGATTTGAACCCGGGTCATAAGCTTGGCAAGCTTACGTCCTACCGCTAGACTATCGACGCTTACTTACATCTGTCTAAACATATCTTTTTAATGAGCTCAGCAGTTTCTTTCTTGTGCGCATCCGGGGCAGGGATACGGAGCACAAAGAACCCATTTTTCTCTAGGAAGTTAGTCCTTTGTAAATCTCTCTCACTTCTTTCACCATGGCGCACGCCTTCAACCTCAACCACGATTTTGTTTGGCAGGAGGAAATCGACTGTATAAAGCCCCACATGAACTTGTTTAACATACTGTACTCTCGAACGTTTGAGCAACTTCCCTAAGACATATTCAGCTCTAGACCATTCGCCAGGCTGAATCTCCTTCTCAGCTGCGAGTCGTACCACTCGGCGTTCGCCCTCGTTGAATTCCACACACCTCTTCATTCTGTCGCTTTTAGCCCTCATTTCTTTCGCGAATATCAACGACTTTTTCTCCTTCTTTAGCCTATACTTTTCTGCAGATTTCATCTTAATCACTGATGGGTCCAGAGAGAATTGAACTCTCGATCTCGACATTGTAAGTGTCGCGTATGTTAGGCAAAGCCTCTTAACCACTGGACTATGGACCCTGATAAGTTTTTATACATGGAATACTTTTTAAACGTTAGGTGAATTGATGCATAGAGTAATGATAATGAGGATAGGGGGCAGGAAGCTGCATCTCTTGAAGCTCGCAGGAGCCTTCGTAGTCTTTTGGGCGGCCCTGATGCTTCTATCGAGCGTTTACCAGATGTTTTGGGTAGCGCAGATAGTGCAATCAGCAAATGCAGGGACCTATGAAGCGGTGACCATGAACCTGAACGGAGTTCTAGTCACCAAGCCCATCGTGGCTGGAGATGGAAGCACACAAGCAGGCCTTTTGCTTCCTCCGATAGCCAGCATAATGTTCTGGAGCGCCCTGCTGCTAATGGGTGGAATGGTTTATAAGGCAGGAGGAATAATTCTGCCAATCGACGAGCAGATGCAGGACGTCGCCGAGAGACCAATAAAGAAAAACAGGAAATGGGCATAGTCATTCGGCTGTGATTATCTCCACATTTCCCTTATTCTCTATTTTTGTAGATTTAATCGCCGCTATGTACTTTATCCCCCTGTCGTTCGCCATGTCGACCAGCCTCTGGGTTACAATCCCGTCAAAGACTATCGCATGGATATCCTTTCGTGTCTCTATCTCTTTCGCCAAATCTCTGACGTCCGTCTCTACTACGACCTCCATCTGGGAGTTCAGCAGAGCGCCTTTGAGACTGCCCGATAGTTCTCTTAGGATATCGACAAAAGGAAGCGATGGCTGTGCTGGTCTTCTCTCTTCGACAGCAACTGGCGGTTTCACTGCAAGAATTTCTCTCTCAGCAGGCAGTGGCAGATTAGCCCCCACCGGCTTCTGATAGGGTCTTCTGTGGTCCTGTTCATAATCGCGGAAAGTCCTGGACATGAACTGGTCAAGGGGCATTTTCCTTCTTAAGGCCTTGATGATTTCTTTCTTGGTCAGCTCTTCTACTTCCTTTCCATCAGGCGCTTTGGCGACGAAGTCGACCTCGGCTATGTCCGCCATCTGCTTTATAATCAAGTCTCCGCCTCTGTCTCCATCGACAAATACAGTGACCGTCTTCTCTTTTGTCAAATCTATAACTGATTTCGGTATGTTTTTGCCTTGGAGCGAGATTACGTTCTCTATATCGCATTTCAGCAGGGTCAGGACATCGGCTCTGCCCTCAACGACTATGATGTGGTCTGCTGTCTCTATGTTCGGACCGCACGGCAGTTTTTCTGGGCCATAGTAACGGACTTCAGACACCTTGACTTCATCTCTCACCTGCTCGGATATTTCCTTGCTCTCCGGCACTACATCCGTAATCATCGAAGTCAGGATGGTCTTAGCCCTATTGACTAATTGATCTCTTTTCTTAGAGCGGGTGTCTTCTATCTTTTCCACCGTTATTTTCGCCTCGCATGGCCCGACCCTGTCAACGGTCTCTAGCGCCGCGGCCAGTATGGATGTTTCCACCCGGTCCAGAGAAGAAGGCAGCATTATACGGCCAGATGACTTGCTGCCCTGCGCGTGCAAATCTACTTCTATCCTGCCTATTCTGCCGGATTTCTGTAACTCTCTCAAGTCCAACTCGTCCCCTAAAAGGCCTTCAGTCTGACCGAAGAGGGCCCCCACCACGTCCGGCTTCTCCACTACCCCATCTATCTCGCAGTGAGCGTAAACCATGTATTTTACTGTGTCTATGTAAGTTTTTCCCATTTCCATTACCTCCAAATTTCTCAAGCAATTCGTTATATTTCACAACCAATTCCTCGATTTCATTTATCTTAGCATATTTCCTCAAGCCACGGCGATAGTTCAAATCAACGTGAATTGACTCATTCTTCAGCAGGTCGGCAATCTTCTTGGCGATAGTCCTACCCGTCCTGTCGAAGTCAACCAACAATATAGCATCTTCCTTGATGCTGCTTGTCAGTTTTGGCAGCGAATTACCATGGACCATCCGGATATTGGTTATGCCGAAGTATTCCAAGGCTCTCTTGTCCTTTATCCCCTCGACTATCTTTACCCTATTGTCCTCTCGGAGCTCCGATAGCACTCTATTGAGCCCCTCGAAATCCTTTGCTTCGAGCTCCACGGTTTTCACTGGTTCTTTATTCGGTAACAAAACTAGATATCACTCTATTTACAAACCGTTTTTATGGATATGTAATTCAATTAGTACCACCAATATGTAATGACATCCACGTGAATGTTACCAAATAAACAATGTACGGCGCGGTGTTGTTACCAGATCATAGCGGAGCTCTCTGGAATTCACCCCCGCACCGGTTAATATTAGGAAAGCACCCCTTTATATGTGTTTTGTATAATTATTGCGTTAGGCTTGTTTAGCGAGATAATTGACATAGCTGTGGTTGGTGACTATCCCGAGCATCTTATCACCTTTCTTGACCAACAGACTACCGATCCCTTTCTCAGTCATCACTTTCGCCCCAAAAGCCGCATCCATCGTAGGCTGTATCGAATATAGGTCTCCTTTCATCAGGTCCGCCACTATCAGAGGATAGGTGTGGATATGCCTGTGCAGAGGACCATGTTCAGCCTTTCGCAGGAATATGACTTTGGACGGCCTCAGCCCGAAAGAGGCCAGGCTGATGTCCCTGTCTGAAATGATGCCCACCGGTCTCCTGTCCCGCATCACTACCAATCTATCTGTCGTCTTGTCTTTCATCAGCTTGGCCGCCTTGAATATCGAATGGAACTCCTTTACCTCGTGCGCCTCCCTGTCCATTATGTCCGCTATCTTCAGCTTGCTCTTATAGTTTTTGGAGAAATATTTAACCAGGTCCCGGCTAGTGACTATACCGTCTATCTTCCCGTCGACCAGAATAGGGATTCCATGGGTGTTGTTCTCGTGCATTATCCTGGCTATCTCTTCAGGAGAGCTTGTCGAGGGGGCGGTCAACACTCCCTTGCTCATGACCTCGCTGACCCTTATCTCATCTATAGCCCGCCTCTCCTCGAAGAAGACTTTGGTTAGGTCCTTTTCAGTTACCATACCTAGCGGTTCTTCATCATAGACCAGGACTCTAGATATGCCTTTCTTCATGAACAGGTTCCTTACGGTGGCCAGGTTGTCGCTGGGTTTGATTATATAGACGTCTCTCGACATTATCTCAGAAGCCGTGACCATGAAATCACCTGCAGTCTTCGCAAAGATAGCGGCCGCTGACAAGCCTCAGGGTCTCGGAATAATTCCCGCATTCCTCGCACTCGCCGGATAATAGCAACTCTTTCTCTGTCGACGGGATGTGCTCCAGATTGCCTTTCTCCTTCATGAGCTCTAGCAGCGCCGGCTCAGCTTTGACTAAGTCTCGTTCAGTGACTATCCCCACCAGCTTCCCTTTTACTGTCACGGGCAGGCCGGAGATGTCGTACTTGTTCATAGTCTTTATTGCCTCTTCTATGTCCGTCTCCGGAGTTATAGTCTTGACTGGATATTTCATCACCTTGCTGACCAGAGTCTTAGTCGACTTTCCCTCGGCTATCACATCTTTTATTATGTCCTTCTCGGTAAGAACGCCGACAATCTTCCCCCGTTCAGTTACTATGACTCTGCCTATCCTGGCCTTCTTCAGGATTTTGGCCACATGCTCTATCGTGTCATCCTTTCTTGCGATTATCACTCCTTTCCTCATTATCTCGTTGACAGGTACGCCAATCATCCGCTCACCTCGCAATATAATCATCGCATTCTTCGTTCATTTTTCCTATTTTCAAAAGCTTTTCCAGCTCGATATGCTTCCCATCCGCTTTGAGTATCTCCGAGTCTGTCCTGATCTCTTTCGCATATATCGGAGAATAATAGAAAGAATAGACTAATAAAGGTTTTGCCCCGTATTTTTTTGCCGCTTTGACTAAGTCACCGAGCTTGTAGATATAGAGGTCCTTGCCTTTCTTTCCGGTCTTCTTGCACTGTATTAGGAACTTATGCTTCTTGTCGAAAGCTATCAGGTCGGAATAGGACTTGGACGCGGGAGATCTGAGTACCATGTAGTCATTCTCCTCCATTATCTTCTTCGTCTTCCACTCGAGATCATAGCCACGTTTATAGTTCAGTGTCATTCTACCAACTTCAATTGCCCGGTGTACTTGTCCAATTCGTCCTCATAATAGGGACCGAGTCCGAGGCAGGTTACAGTGCCTGGCTCGAGATGCGTCTTTCCAGCGTCTGTAATCATCACTTTCGGTATCTCGTCTGGAATCCTATGAAACAGCTCGAATATGTCCTTCGTCTTCTCGACATAGACTATGACCTTTTTCTCGCCCTCCTCCTCCCAGATATTTACGTAGTGGGGGTGCTTGGCTTTGGTCAGCTTGTAGGCAGTTAGCGAGGCGTGGCAGGCCTGCGCAGCCATTTTTCCTTTCGTCAGTTTCAGCTCTTTTATCATGACTATGACTTGCTTGAGCATTACTTCCTCAACCCCTTTCTTGTCTGTCTCCTCAGCAAATCGAGCTCTGACCTTTCTATTGCCGATTCATGCGATAATCCTTTTCCCCATTCATACCTGCGCCCTAATTCATCCTGCGCTTCCCTAAATTCCCTATCCTGCCTGACCAGTTCTCTAATCTTCTCCCAGTTCTTTGAAGAGGTGGTTTTGAATCTGTAAATCCTCATGAGCTGATCTGAAGGAGGGTACTTTGCCTTAATTCTCGGATGCTCGTAAAGTCCCTTATTCGCATGTACTGATTCAACGGAGATTCCTTTGGGCCCGAGCTCCTTTTTTAGCTGGTGGTATATCGGCGTGTGATTCTCTCCAGCCTCTATGTAGATTTTTTTGCCCCTGAATCTTGTCAGGTTGTTCTTTATCCATTCAACACTTTTTTGCTCCCGCATCTCGTTAAACTGGGCCATGACCTGCGCAAAGCGTTCCGTGTCTCTAGCACGCAGCGCCTCATGGGCCTCTTCTTCTAGGTATTGAAGGTCCCTGTACTCTAACGGGGACCATGCGTCTTGTTTGTAGAATGATTCGTATCCTATCACTGTTTTCCCCTCTTCCATGGATTTCTTTAATTGGGTTAGTCTCTTTTTGAATTGTTCCGGATAACTATAACCGAGAGCGAGCGCTTCTATGGATCTTCCTTTGGCAAGCCCCTCGACGACATCTGGGGGCATCTCGGCAAGTATGACGTCTGCATTTTTCATATATCTCCCTTCTTTTTCTGCTACAGAAGGGTAATGCGAAGTAAATCCTATGAGTATTTCAGTTTTTTTCTTCCCAGGCATTATTTCCTCCCCCTCAGCTGGCTAATCTTCCCTAAATGTAAACCGTCCAGCAAATATAACTCTGCCCTTTTCGGGTCTATGTGCTTTTTCATCGGGCCGAGAAGACCCCGCCTTACATCGATTCCGCCGAGCAGGTCATTGAAGGCAGGCACCACTATACTCTTATCTGTCCTTATCCATACCCGCTCAGATAGACGACCGCCCAACGAGTCACGAAACTCGACCACGGGGTGCATATGGCCAAGTATGATTGTCTTTCCAGCCGCTTCTTTAGGTGGTTTAGCGTGGCCGTGCATTATCCAGTAACCTTTATATTCAAAGCCTTCTGTCGGGTGGACGTTAGAGACATATCTCTCTATGTTCCCATCATGATTGCCCTTGACGATATGGACCTTGGTTATCTTTTCCAGCGGTCTAAAGAATTCAGATATCTCCTCTTGCTCGGGCCAAGATAGGCGGGCTATGGTGTGCTTTACATCCCCTATAATTATCAGCTCTTTGCACTTGTTCTCGCGCAATAGCCTCTTTATCTTCTTTAGCATCGTCTGCGCTTGGTCGGGTACGTTGAAACCAGCGGCCAGGAGCTCATACTCTAGCCCTATGTGCAAATCGGCTATAACTAGAGTCTTGCCTATCATGAGGGCGGGCTCGTTCACCAGGAATTTCAGCATATTACTATTCTGCATAGAAACCCTTAAAAATCACCCCTCTCCTAACTATAGTACCTCCGGTGAAAGAATGCTTACTCGTTTTGAAAAAGCAAGAGTGATGTCTGCGAGAGCGCTCCAGATAGCGATGGGCGCCCCAGTCTTGGTAAAGATACCGAAAGAAGTCCAGAGGATAGAAGAGATAGTCAAGATAGAGTTCGACAAGGGAGCGCTGCCCTTGACCATCGTCAGGGAGATGCCCGATGGATCGAGGATATTTTTGGACATAGCAGGTGAAGAAATTGGGAAAGCAGAGAAGTAAGGTCCTTAGAAGGAAGGCGGAAGAGATTTACAAGATGTTCCCGGACAAGTTCTCGAAAGATTATGAGAAGAACAAGAAAGAACTGGATGCGATGAAAATCTTCCACACCAAGATAGACCGAAACATTATAGCCGGATATATGGTCAAGTTGGTCCAAGAAAAAGTACTTTAATAGGCTGTTTCCACCACTATTTTGGTCGGCTCGTCTTCTTCTTTGTTGCGTTCCAGCCGGTAAAGGTAGCCAGAAGCAGCCGATTCCAGTTCCTCTTCGTGCGTTATAATGAATATCTGGTCCACTATCTTCGGCAGATGTTCGCGGAGAGTCACAGACAGTTCTCTAATCGCGCGCCTGTCAAGATTGTGTGTAGGTTCGTCCAAGACCAACCACGATAGGTTTTGCGTTAGTACTAATGAGAGGGCTATCCTTAAGGCCAGGCAAGCAATACTCCTCTCCCCGCCGCTTGAAGTTCCCTCGACATTTATCCACAATCCATCTCTCCTCTGCAGTTGGAGTATATAGTCTCCGGCTTCGTCTATCGCCAATTTCAGGTTCACATAATCAACGTATGGGTAGAGTTTTTTCCAGATGTCGGTTAAGGCAAGATTAGTCTCGGCAGTGAACTCCTCCCTTAGCATGCCCTGTACTTTTTCCAGGCCGTGCTGCAATATCTCGAAAGAGTCTATCTTCTTGCCTAAAAATTCTATCTCCTTCTTACCTTTCTCAACCTCATCTCTAATCTTCTTCAGGTTCTCTAGCCTCTTTCTCTTCTCAACAATCAGGTCTGACAGGTTCTTGCACTCCTGCACCTGGACAGCCAAATCCTTATCTAGCTCCTTAAATTTGTCATAGGCTCTTTTCTCATCTTCTTCCTTAAAACCTAATTTTTCTAGTTCTTTCCTCAGCTTATCCGTCTCGAATCTGGCCTTCTCAAGCTCTTTTTTGTACATGAAATAGTCCATTAACTCTTCCAGCTCCTTTACCTCTTTCTCCAGAGTCTCCTCGCTCTTTTCTATCTTGATCGACTCCAGCTGTTTGAGTATTATCTCCAGGTTCTGCTTCGTGGGCGATATCTCTTTCAGCCTCTTCTCACGCTCCTTATTTGCCCATTCAGCTTTCTCGAGATTATTCATAGCGTTGCGCAGCTCCTCCAGTTCTTTTTCCAGCCTCTTCCTCAGCCCGCCGAATTTCGCAATCTCTCCTTCCAGCTCCTGGCCCTGTTTATCCAGCTTCTGTTTCTCTATCTTCCTCTTTTCCAGAATCTCCCCGATCTTCTCCTCGTTCAGCTCGGAATCGCAGGTAGGACACTTCTCAGCTCCAGTCTTCAGGTTCCTAATGCTTTCTTCTATCTCCGCGAGCCTAAGGTTAACAGAATTATAGTTAGTCACCGTTTTCTCTAGCGTCTCCTTGACTTTCTCCAGACCCTCGGCGCATTCCTTGAACTTGGCAGGAGCGTTCCTGTCATATCTAAGCTCTTCCAATATAGAATCGAACTCAGCTATGTTCTTCTCATGGCTTTCCAATAGCGCCCTAAGTGTATCCCTCTCTGCCTCCCGTTTAGCTCTCAAGTCAAGCGCACCCCTCAGTTCCTTTCGTTCCTCCATTTTCCTCTTTATCCTCGTCTTCAATTCCTCCTCAGATAGCCTAATCTCACCATAGGACTTGAGTTTCTCCTCGAACGTCTCTATCCTGCCCTTGCCCTCTTTTATCTTCCCATCAAGCTCGGCAAAAGCGCTCCTCTTTTTCAGTATCTCGTTATAGTTAGCCTCAGCCATCTCCCTGTCCTTCTTTTTCGTGAGCAGACTGGCCTCTTTCCTTTCTAGAGCTTTAGCCTCATTATCCAAGGTCTTTTCCAGCTCCGGTATCTCGCCTGTGTCCTGCTGGTTCTCTATCGATGCGCTCTTGTCGTTAATCCTCTCAGCTAGCCTGGAGTTAACCGTAGTCAAATTCTTCCTCGCCGATTCGAATTTGTCTATTTTCAGGAGTTCGTCTATCTTCTCCCGTCTTTTGGCTTTCGGTATCTCCAAAAAATAGTCTATATTGTTCTGCTCCGCGTATACTGCTCTGGAGAACAGGTCGTAGTTTATCCTGAGTATGTCGGCTATCCTCTCATTGACTCGCTGGTTCGCTGTCTCTATCAGCCTATCGTCCAGCCTGATCTCGGCGCTGGTCTGACCCTTCCCTCTAGTGATTTCTCGCTTGACCGTATACTCTTTTCCATCGACCTTGAACGACAGGGCTATCTTCGCACTGGCTTTCCTCTCGGGCTTGTTCATTATCATGTCATCCAGCTTGAGCTTCTTCTGGTTGTGGCTAGGAAATGTCCCAAAAAGAGCAAAACTGATAGCATCCATCGCAGAGCTCTTCCCGCTTCCCATGGGTCCCACTAGCACGTTGGTCCCTTTCCCGAACTCGAACTCCGTGCTTTCATGGGTTTTCCAATTCTCGAGAGCCAGCCGGGTAATCATGTTATTATTATAGTTCTTGCTCAATAAAAAATGTATGCTGACTATAAGGGAAATAAGGGAAAAAGACCTCGATAGCCTGTTGGAGATAATCAACCAGCCGTCTGTAATTAGGTATATGCCACTAGAGAAGCCCGTGAAAAGGGAGAAGATAGAAAAGTGGTATCGGTCCTTTATTGTCTTCAAATGGCCAGCTATCTTCGTGTTGGAGCGGGATAGGGTTATAGGAGCTTGCACTCTATCCGAGAATGGAAAAGTGACTATCTGGGTGGACGAGAGAGAGCAGAAGAAAGGCTATGGGACAGAAGCTATTGAGTGGCTGAAGGACTATGCTAAGAAGAAAGGCATGTCGCAGCTCTGGCTCGAATGCTTCAAGGACAACAGGGATGCGCTGGATTTTTATCACAAAATGGGCTTTAAGGATACGGCTGAGAAACAGGAGAACATTATCATGGAGATGCAGATATGAAATTCCTGGCAGATGCAATGTTAGGGCGGCTTGGTCGCTGGCTGAGACTCTTGGGCTATGACACGGCGATAGCGACAGACATACTATCCGATGACGAGGTCCTGGAAAAGGCGAGGAAAGAGAAGAGGTTTCTGCTGACGAGAGACAAAGATTTATTCCGCAGGTCCAGAGGAGTTGTCAAATCCCACTACTTCAAGTCGCGCGGAGTCAGGAACGAGCTTAAGGAGATAGTAAAGGCGCTGAGGCTGAAGGTCAAATTTCCGGAAAGGACTAGATGCTCTATCTGCAACGGAAAGCTTAGGAAAAGGAACGATTTCTGGATATGCTCTAAGTGCAGCCAGACCTATTGGAAAGGCTCGCACTGGAAGAGGATTAAACTGGCTATAAGGGAAATTAAGAAATAAGAGTCACATCTAAGCTCTCTACCTGCTTCACACCGGGCATGTTTTCCATGTACTTCTCGAATTCAGACGGATTGTCAGCCTTGTCGTCGTATATAACCCCGACCTTAAGGACAACCAGGCTGAAGGCTACTGGTTCTTTCTGTATTGCTCTTATCCTCTCGATTTTCTTCAGTTCTTTTACTATCTCATCCAAGTCGTAGTTCTCTTCGGGATATATCCTATAAAGAGCCATCACTTTTCCCATTTATGGTCCCTCGAATCCACAAGACTTGCATTTGTACTTGGCGACTATCTTGCGGCACTTCATGCATCTAATTATCTCTTCCTTTCCGCAGTTAGGACACTTGAACCTAACATAGTCGTCCGTGACTTCTTTTTGACAAGAAGAACATCTGAGCATTTTATTCCTCCAAAAGCAGTAGTTTATATTTTATCGTGCGCCTATATAAAGACTATCCATGCCCCCATAGTCTAGCGGACAGGACACGAGCTTGCGGAGCTTGGAGCCCGGGTTCGAATCCCGGTGGGGGCGTGAGAGGTTTTAACTTTTTAAGAGAGAAAAAAGCATATATAGCCTAATGCGTAATATATTGGGGATTAAACATGTTGGCTGAGACAAAAACTTTGAACAGACTTGAGACGGATTTAGACTGGTTTTACACACAATCTGGGCGTCTGAAGAAGGAACATCCGGATGAGTTTTTGGCAATAAAAGAGAAGAAGATAATCGCTAAAGGCAAAACGATGGATGAGGTAGTTCAGAGATTAAAGGAGAAAAAAGAGGACCCATCCGAAGTTTTGATAAAATTTGCCTCGACCATACCAATGATTTTCTAAAGTTAGTGAACGCATGAAAATCCCCCTAAGATACAAAGACCGCGCCATAGTCGCGGCTCTTTATCTCGATATTCCTCGACTGCGGATTAGACTAAAAGCCGTACCGGACGCAATCATAGACACAGGCAGTCCGGAGACCCTCATAAGCGAAGGGCATGCGTTAAAATTCGGTATTCCCGTACACAACTTGAATTTTGTCGAGCACATCAGTTTAGGCGGAGCGAAATTCGAATTATTTGAGCTGGGCGAAGCAACAATCAAACTAAAAGATGAAAAAGGGCAGTTTAATGATTTTAATTTTAAGCGTCTTTGTCTTGCCAAATCAACGAAACGAGACCAAGCTTCAATACAAGCGTCGCACGCTATGCCCATGATAATAGGAGTCAACTTTTTGGAAGAGCACAAATTATCTCTTTACTTCGCACCGCATAAAAATATAGTCTTTCTGGAAAAGGAAAGTTAAGCCGGTTATTATTTCTTCTTCTTTTTCTTGGAAGGTCCGCAGCATCCGCATGACATCTTTAATCACCTGGAAAATAGAATCAGTTCTCGTTTTTAATATTATCTACCCGTTTTTTTAATACAAGTTCCTTTATACATCTGAGACATATGAAAAAAGGCATTTCCCCCGTAGTAGCCACAACCCTTCTGATAGCCATAGCAGTCATAGCCAGCACCACGACTTGGTACTGGGTGGCCTCTTACACCGTTAAACCCGCTCTTGCCGAAACAGGATTTCAGAGCTATACTGTTCCCAAGGTCTACAAGATCTCCACAAGCAGCTACTGCAATGCCATTGACATAAAAAACACCGGTGGCAAGACCCTGAGGAACGTCATTCTTTACATCAAGGATTATAACAGCGGCAAACCTGCGGGTCAGAATGGAACCAATCCCACATATCCTGGCTATTTAAACTTGACCAGTCTAGAACCAGGCGTTACCCAACGTTTTCCGATATATTCTTTAGGAAATCTAGAAGCCTTTCAAGAGACCAATATCTCGGACTTGCCAACGATTGTCAATACGATTGCTGTCGGAGACTCTAACAACGACGGCAAGAACGAAATAGTCATTGGATTGGACAACATGAGCGGTTCTTATGAAGTCAGGCTCTACGAAAACAGCACAACGGCCTGGCAGGAGACGAATATAGCGGATATAACCGGCGTGGTAAGAACGTTGGCGGTGGGTGATGCTAACAACGACAGTCAAAATGAGATTGTGGTGGGACTGTATGATTCCAATCCAGGAGTTATCCCCTATGAGCTCAGGATGTATAAGAACACAACCGGCAAATGGGTCGAGACTAATATTTCTGACCTTCCCGCCAGTGTCTACAGAGTAGCGATAGGCGATGCTAACAATGATGGCAGCCAAGACATTGTCATAGGCCTGGGCGGCGCTACTAACGAACTGAGAATGTATGAGAACAAGACCGGCAAGTGGGTGGAGACTAATATTTCTGACCTTCCCGGCTCTATTCTGGCTCTTGTTATCGGCGATGTGACCAATGATGGCAAGAATGACATTGCCATAGGTCTTTCTGCGAGCTTGAATGAGACGAGAGTTTATGAAAACAAGACCGGAAAGTGGGTCGAGACCAACATAAGCGATGTTCAGCCTTCAATTTATACGGTGGCGATAGGCGACGCCAATAACGACGGTGCGAATGAACTGCTCAATGGTGTTGTTTCTGATGGTTCCTTCCCTTACGAACTGAGAATGTACAAGAACACAAGCGGAACCTGGGTCGAGACCAACGTGAGTGATTTGGATAATACAGTGGTGGAGATTAAGGTAGCGGATGTCAAGAACACCGGCAAGAACTATGTGGTGATGACCATGAATTCTGCCTATAACGAGACAAGAGTATATGAGAACACGAGTGGCAGATGGGTAGAGACCAATGTGACTAACCTCCCGGCTTTTGGCTCCTGTCTGGCAACCGGCGACCCAAACAACGACAATTTGAAGGAGATATTAGTGGGAATGGCAACCACTGCTTACGAACTCAGGATGTACACTTACACAAACCCAGCCATCTCAATACCTTTAGGCACCTATATCCTTAGAACCTCTGACCTCGGCTTCAGCGACCAATTATTCACGTGCGCCTAGCCAAAATAGTCTTCCAACACTTCCTTCTCAGAAATAGTCTTTTCATTAACCAGTATCCTGGCTTTCTTAACCGGTTTCTCGAGGTGCGATGGAACAAACTCTTCCCTCAGTAAATCAGGAACCATCTTAACTGCAGACATATACTCTCTCTTCTTCCAAGCGAACAGCCTATCACCCTCGACCCAAGTCTCTTTGTTCTTCTTCTTGAATTCCTCTACGTGTTTGGCCTGGCTGACGAAAGGACCGGCATGCTTTCTCTTCTCGCTAATCTCCATCTCTTCCAGCTCTATGACTATCGCGCATTTCTTTTTCTCATCAGTCCAGTGCTTTACCCGGTCGACCTTGAAATCCGCCAGCTCTAGTTGGGTTTTGAGAGAACTAGCGAGTTTCTCCAACTGTGACCAGATTATCTCTTCGACGATAGCCCTGGGATAATCAAAAACCAGCATTATCAGGTTCTTCCCTTTAACCTCCCTTTTTAGGTCTACTTCCTTCTTTTTTGGGAAGAAGAACTCCTCGCTGGGCTTCTTCAGGAACTCTCTGGCCTTGAGTATGAATTTCTCGAGGTTTGTTTGGCTAACCGCTGCGGCTACATTCCTCTCCGAATCGACCGGGTCAATAAAGATCATTGGCTCTTGAAACTTGGAATAATCGTGCTTGCCGAAATCAAGGGCTATCGGCAGCTTCCATTTAGCCACGGCCTCCAGCGCGCTTTTGAAATCACCATAATATAGAACCAGGAGTTCGCAGAGATAGCCGGAAAAGCCGTGGGTCTTCTGGTCAGCGCCATATAGCCTGGTCCCTTTCAAAAACTGCTTTAACAGCCTGACCTCGTTCTTCTGTTTCTCCTTCATGGCCGCTTTCAGGTATTCGTTATGCAACGGGCTCCTGTCGACAGCCGATATAATCTTCTTCTCGACCTTGTAGCACGGGACTATTTCTACTTTGAACCCGTCGACCACTCCCCTCACGTACGGGTGCTCGGCGTAATGGATCGTAGGACTATAACCAGACAGGACTTTCTTCCCCAGCTCAACACCTTTCTTCTCGAACTCCTTCCTTGGCGTATTGTCTGGAAAAAATACGAATATGTCTATGTCCCTATCCCCTTTGATGAACGTGTTCCTGGCAGTAGAACCCACTATGACCGAATTATAGCCCTCTTTCTCTATCCGCCCCATTATCTTCTTCGCAATCTCCAGAATTTCCCCGTGTTCCTCCTCGCTGGGCACTATCCGTTTTAGAATGCTATTGTACATCAAAGAATTATATATTTGAACTTGTTAATTAAGGGTATGGAACTGATAGCCGAGAGGAAGTCCGGAAAAATCTATAAAGCAGAACCATGGTGCTTCTACGAGGTCAAGCAGCCCGTCTTGACTGAAAAAGAGAAGGACCTCGTAAGCCTCATCAGCAAGGCGACCCTGGAAGAGGTATCCCCCTCCGATTTGGCTATCCTATTTATCGAGAACAAGCAGCGAGCTAGTTTTGTCGAGAAAGTCAGAGACCTGCTATCCCAGTTAGGGCCGTATTATGATAGGCTATTGGAGGAAAAAGAGGAAAGCAAAGCCATAAAGATGGTCGGAGAGTTCGTGACCAAGGTAGCCCCCTTTGTGACCCATAAGGAGCAGGTGATATACTCGATAATCAAAAATCTGATAGGGCTGGGGAGGCTCAGCTATCTTTTGGACGATGATGAACTTGAAGAGATCATGACCAACGGAGCGAAGCAGCCCGTCTTCGTCTTCGACCGGACCTACGGCCTCTGCAAGACCTCAATATCTTTCGATGATGACCGCGACATAATAGCGATAATAAATAGGGTAGCAAAGTTCACCTCAAAGAAGGTTTCCAAAGAACTGCCACTGCTCGAGGCAAGACTGCCGGACGGTTCGAGAATAAACGCGACGATACCGCCAGCCTCGCCGAAAGGGCCCACCCTAACCATCCGTAAGTTCAGGAAGAGGCCGTTTACCATAACCGACATAGTAAAGAACAATACGATGAGCTCGGAGGTGGCGGCTTTCTTGTGGATGTGCGTGGAT